>Ga0163153_10000359_pt1 | contig 81530 bp, 72 predicted proteins | sample OliLakLV19MP6IB1_FD_148629 | JGI IMG/M metagenome (GOLD analysis project Ga0163153, IMG submission 148629) | Freshwater microbial mat bacterial communities from Lake Vanda, McMurdo Dry Valleys, Antarctica - Oligotrophic Lake LV.19.MP6.IB-1 | ecosystem: Environmental > Aquatic > Freshwater >... | reverse complement strand
CTCTTTCTTCTTTTTCAGTGGATCGCACAGCGACCAGCACGATCGCGGTGTGATGCGTGTGGAACACGTCTGGCGTCTTCCACCCGAGCGCTGAGTGCGGATGGTGGCCGGTGTCACAGCTGATCCAGATCTGGCCCGCGTCTCTTCCGCCGGGGCCAAGCGCCGACGGGGCTTGATCTGCATCCGGGCCGGTCGGCTACCCACACGAAAGCCGGAAGCGCCCCTGCTGGCCGGATGATGCGACGAACGCTTGCGAATATGGCGTCGTTCTTCACCGAGCAGCAATCGGTCGATGTGCGTGAAGGGCTTGCAAGACGAGTCAAGGAAGGATGGTTCATCAGTCTTCCTCCGTACGGATACCTCAATGTCCGCAAAGACGGGCGAAGCATGGTCGAGCCCGATCCGCGCACCGCAGACAACGTGCGGCGGATCTTCGAGCTGTTTGCGCAAGGGACCTTCACGCTCGAAGGTCTGATTGTGCAGCTGCGGGATGAACGCCGACTGTTCCGAACGAGTGCTCCCGATTTTCCTCGCAGTTCGCTCCATCGGATTCTCAGCAACGTCGGGTACTGCGGGATCGTGAGCCCACCAAGGCGAGGTGTTCGAGGGCCGCTACGAGTCACTCGTCACACCCGGAAGCTCTTCGATCAAGTTCAAGCCGTCTTGAAACGCAAGTCAAAACCGCACACCAGAGGGCTCAAACCGTACCTCTATCGCGGCATGCTCCGATGTGGTGAGTGCGGCTGCTGTGTCACTACGGAGACCCAGAAGGGTCACAACTACCTCCATTGCACAAAGCGCGTCAAGCGAGACTGCGCGCAGCGATTTGTCTGTGAGGAAGTCGTTTCCGACCGCATCACCCAAATTCTCGGATCGGTAGGCATTCCCGCCGCCGACGCTGATTGGATGGTGAGCCAACTCGTTGCGCACCAAGGCGACGAAAACACCGCGAGCCGGACCGTCACCGATCGGCTCCACTCTTCCCTCTCGGACATCGCTGCGAAGCGACAGCGACTCGCTGACCTCTACGTGGATCGCGGCTTGCAGCTCGACGAATACTCCGCCATTTCGGTTGCTGGGTGACCGCCAGCGTGCCAAGGAGCAGCTGGCGCTAGTCACGGGAAGCTCTGGGAATCGGTTCGAACCGGCCATCCGGTTCGTAAAGTCCTGCAAACAGACCGGTTTGCTGGCCGCATCCGGCACGGCCGAGGAAGAGCGCGATCACCTGCGAAAAACCGGTTCGAACCTGTTACTTCTGAACCGCGAACTGGTTTGGGAACCGCGCGGTGCGTGGCAACTAGTTGCCGAATCCCTCGCAGATCAAGCCTGTTTTGCCCACAACACAACCGCCGCGCCCGATTCGGGCGCGGCGGTTGTGAGTGGAGAAACCAGTCTTTACTGGTTTGTCCCATCCAGTCGGGGCGACAGGATTTGAACCTGCGGCCTCTTGCTCCCGAAGCAAGCGCTCTACCAAGCTGAGCTACGCCCCGTTACGGATCGATTCTCATTCACTCCGTCATTCATCAATTCAGCCAATCATCATTCGCATTGCAAGTGGGCGAGGAGGGATTCGAACCCCCGAAGGCAAAGCCAGCAGATTTACAGTCTGCCCCCGTTGGCCACTTGGGTACCCGCCCAAATTCGGATCAGGCCTTCGCGTCGTGTTCGAGTTTGATGCTCGGGCCCGGCGCGAATCGCGGAGTATAGCCCGAGGCAGGAAAGTCGCAAGGACGCCGAGCGGCCGGTTGATGTGATGGTCCGAATCGCTGCTTGCGGCCGTGTGGGGAAACGTACGGCCGCCGCCGGAATCCAAGCGACGTGCTGCCTCGATACGCGGCGATCGTCCGAACCAGGCTTCGTGCCCGCCGGTTCCTCGTACCCTTGCTCCCAGATGTCTTCCCAGATGCCTTCTCAGATGTTTGCCAAGTCGCCCTCGCTCGACCCGCCACACAGCATGCAGTGCATGGAGATCTGGGGCGGCAACCGATCTGCAGACAACGGCGTTGTCATGCCCGGCCTCGACGTGTGGGTGTACGCGCGTCCGTACGACGAGGACGAGCGGACTGGTGACTCCGACCGCGCCGGCGGCGATGTGCACTTCGTGTCGAGCTGCGGCACCGGCCGGATCGCGCGGCTCATGCTCGCTGACGTCGCCGGCCACGGAACGAAGGTGGCCGCCGTGGCATCCGGCCTGCGCACGCTCATGCGCCGCTACATGAACTATCTCGATCAGACGACATTCGTCGAGGCGCTCAACCGCGCCTTCACCGACGCGGAGAGCGGTGGCGGTCGGTTCGCGACGTCGCTCGCAATGACGTACTTCGCGCCGACCGCACGGCTCGATGTGTGCAACGCCGGTCATCCGCGACCGCTGCGCTATCGGGCGCACGAGCGGCGATGGGAGCTGCTGGAAGCGCGTGGCGGCGTCGGAACGCCGACCGATGACATCAAGAACTTGCCACTTGGAATTCTCGAGCCCACGCGCTACGAGCAGTTCGGCGTCGGGCTGCGGAAAGGCGATCTGATTCTCGCCTACACCGATGCAGTCAACGAAGCGCGCACAGTCGACGGGAGGATGCTCGGCGAAGAAGGTCTCGTGTCGATGCTGCAGGAACTGGACGCGCGGACGCCGGATGCGCTGATCCCGACGATTCTCGAGCGGCTTGATCATTTTCGGAATCACGCGCCGGCCGACGACGATGTCACGCTGCTCCTCATGCGGCACAACGGCACCGCGGTGCAGGCGCCGCTCCTCCGTCGACTCGCTGCGAGCGTGCGATTCCTCGGTGCCATCGCGCGCAACCTGGTGCCGATCGGCACACGCCAGCCGATTCCGTGGCCGGAGTTCCGGGCGGAGAATCTGCTCGGTGCCTTCATTCCCAAGATCGGGAAGCGATGGAGCGCGAAGGACCGCTGAGCGTCATCATCCGATGCGCGCTGCGTCACCACAGTCTGCGAACAGGTGTCCGTCGCGCGGGTCGAATCCGATGGCCGTGGATTCACCTTCTGCAGGAGCGTGCTCGGGCAGCGACCGTGCGAGCAGCCGATGCGCGCCGACTCGAAGCGCGATGTCAGCGCGGTCACCAAGCCGCTCCACGGCTTCGACAATCGCTTCGCTGCGCCACGCGCACGAATGCGCCGCTGCGCCGACGTGCACGCGATCCGGACGGATGCCAAAGGTGATCGGTCCAGGAGTGGCGCCCGCCCCTTTGCCGCGCGGCAGCTCGACAACGAAGTCCTCCGCAGCAAATCGCTCACCGGCGTCGCTGCGATGCAGTCGGCCATCAACGCAGTTCATGCTCGGCATGCCGATGAACGTCGCGACGAAGCGATTGGCGGGGCGCGTGTAGACCTCGGTCGGCGTGGCGTTCTGCTGTACCGCGCCGTCGCGCAGGACGACGAGCCGGTCGCCGAGCCCCATGGCTTCCTCCTGGTCGTGCGTCACATATATCATCGTCGCTTTCAGCTGCCGGTGCAGCTGCCGCAGCTCGATGCGCATTTCGACGCGCAGCTTCGCATCCAGGTTCGACAGCGGCTCATCGAAGAGAAACACTTTCGGATTGCGCACGATCGCGCGGCCGACGGCGACCCGCTGACGCTGGCCGCCCGACAGCTCGCGCGGCAGCCGATCGAGCAGCGGAACGAGATCGAGCGTCTCTGCCGCAGCCTGGACATCGTCGTCGATGCGCCGGGACTCTGCTGTGCGCGCGGCGCGGTAGGTCGGCGACACCATGGCCCGCATGCGGCTTGGGTACTGTCGCCGTCGGTGCAATCCGAACGCCATGTTCGCGCGGACGGACAGATGGGGATACAGGGCGTAGTTCTGAAACACCATCGCGATGTCGCGATCCCGCGCCGGGATGTCATTGACTGTGCGTCCATCGATCGCGAGCGAACCCTCCGTGATCGATTCGAGCCCGGCAATCATGCGCAGCAGCGTGCTCTTGCCGCATCCGGATGGTCCCACCAGTACGACAAACTCGCCGTCGCGCACCGCGATGTCGACACCGCGCACTGCGCGCACCCCTTCCGGCGCCCGCGTGGACTCGTAGGTTTTGCCGATGTTCTTGAGCTCGACGGTCGCCATGGCTTTGATTATCCCTTCACAGCTCCTCGGCCGAGCCCTTCCACAAACTGCTTCTGCGCCACGATGAAGATCAGCACGCATGGAAGCATCGTGACGACGCTTGCTGCCATGAGGAGATGCACGTTATTGACGCCGCCGAACTGATTGCGGAATGAGTTGAGCGCGATCGCCAACGTCGCCTGCTCGTCTGAATGCAGGTAGACGAGCGGACCGAGGAAGTCGTTCCACACGTAGATGAACGTGAACACAGCACAGATGGCAGTGACGGGTCTGGACAGCGGCAGCGCGATGCGCCACCAGATGCCGATCCATCCGTGGCCGTCGAGCGCTGCGGCCTCGATGAGCGATTCGGGGATCTGGGCGATGAACTGGCGATACATGAAGATGAAGAACGCGCTGCCGAAGAACGACGGCACCACGAGCGGCAGAATCGTGTCCACCCAACCGAGCTTTCGGAACACGAGGAAGAGCGGAATCATCGTGACCTGCGCCGGCAGCATCATCGTCGCCAGCATGATGACGAACAGCACGCCACGACCGCGGAACCGGATGCGCGCAAATGCAAAGCCGACGAGACTGGAACTCAGTACGGTGGCGACCACGCTGATCGTGGCGATGACAATGGAATTGGCGAGGGCATCGAGAAATCCGTTCCAGCGGCGCGAGCCCATCTGCGCCAGCGCGTCCGGGTAGTTGCTCCACTCCGGCCGCAGCGGGATAAGCCGCTTGAGATCACCAGATACCGTCGCAGCCTGCGCCTGTTCCGATGGCAGCAGGCTCACGCACAGCATCCAGATGAACGGCAGCAGCATGAGCAGCGCTCCTGCAATGAGGAGCACGTGCGCGGTGACGCGTGATGCTGTGTTCGACGGGCCGTTCATCGCTTGAGCGCCTCGTAATACACCAGGCGCGCACTCGAGCGCATAAGAATGACCGTCATCACGAGAACGACAGTCAACAGAATCCACGCCATCGCCGACGCGTATCCCATCGCGTACAGCTCGAAGGCCTGGTTGTAGAGATACAGCACGTAGAAGCGGGTGAGGTCTCCGGGTTCGCCACCTGTCATCACGAATGCCTGCGTGAAGACCTGGAAGCTCGCGATGAGCGACATCAGCACGTTGAAGAGAATGACCGGTGAAAGCATCGGCAGCGTGATGAGGAAGAACCGGCGCACGCGCCCGACGCGGTCAATCGCTGCGGCCTCGAGGAGATCCTGCGGGATATTCTGAAGTCCAGCAAGGTAGATCATCATGGCGCCGCCGATCATCGTCATGCTCATGATGCCGAATGCCGGAGGTCCCCATGCGGCAGCGTCCTGGTTGAACCAGTCCGGTGGCGTCGTTCCCAACATCGCCAGCAACGGACGGAGCCCCGCGTTCATAAGCCCGGCTTCCGTGTCGAATACCCAGCGCCAGAGCACTGCAACGCCCACGCCGGACAGCACGCTCGGGAGATACCACGCAGCGCGATAGAGCGCCATGCCGCGCACTTTCGTGTTGATGAGCAGCGCCGCCAGCAATGCAGCGATCTGCCCGCCCGGCACGGCGACAAGCACGTAATACGTCGTGACCCACAGGCTGCGACGGAAGCGGTCATCGTGCAGGAGAAGCTGGATGTAGTTGCCGAACCCGACGAAGCGCGCATGGTCGAGCGTCGAAACGCCTTGCCACTTCGAGAGACTCAGCGCCAAGCTCATGACGATCGGGAAGGCCATGAACAGCGCGAAGCCGATGAGCCATGGCGACACGAGCAGCAGTCCGCTCAGTTCTTCGCGGCGCATCGCGCGCGGCAGCGGACGCCGCGCATAGAAGACTGCCAGCGCGCTCAATCCCACGGCCGTCGCGACGACGACTCCAACGATGAGTTCGTTCCAGGGAAACAGCCGGTAGGTCCCTTGTGCGAGCGGTGACTGCCGATGCTGCGACCAGGAGCGTTCGAAGTTTGTGATCGCGGCGTCGAGCGAGAGATCACCGCTGCGCAGCGCCTGATCGAGCCGGGACCCGAGCAGCTGTTCGTACGTCGGATCCGCGGGCCAGTCGACGACGCGCACGTCGGTGTCGGGATCGAGCAGCGGCGCGAGGTACGCGCGGTCGCTCTCCGGCTTCGAATTTGGATCGAGAAACGCCGGGCTTCCTGCGACGTGACGATTCGACGGAATCGCGAGACCAAGCGACGCCTGTTCCCGCTGCGCGGACTCGCTGGTCAGCCACCGCACCAGCTTCCACGCCTCTTCCTTGTGCTCGGATCGATCGGCGATCGCCCACGCGACCGTTGCAATCACGTTGCTCTTGGCGGCACCGCGCGGGAGCGGAACGAAGTCCCAGTCGAAACTCCGGATCTTGCGATACTCGGGTACGACCCAGCGCCCGAACGGGCCGGCCATGCCGACGGTGCCCGTCGTGAACACCGCGGCGCCTGTGGCCAGTTTCGACTTTCCGCTCGTCAGAGCTCCGACTTCGTCATGCCGCCATCCGCGCAGTCGCTCGAGCGCCGCAAACACCTTCGGATCGCGAAGCCGCACGTCGTCGAAATCGGCGCCGCTCGTATCGACCCCTTCGGTGCGCAGATATGCGCGCACCATCATCGGCCACGTCACGAACTCGCTGCCGGTGATGCCCGGCAGCCGGCCGAGCGCCCGGGCGGTGGCGATGAACTCGTCCCAGTTCCAATCAGCCTGCGGCTTCGGAATGCCGGCGCGCGCAAAGATGGAGAGGTTGATATAGAAACCGACAGTCGTGAAATCTTTTGGGATGCCGTACAGCGGACCGTTGCCGACGCCTTGGCCATCAAATCGAAATGCTTCGACCGTTGCGGGAAAGAAGTCGTCGAGCGCGATCTGGTGTGGATCGTTCGTACGGGCGTCGGCTTCGAGCATCGCGTCGAGCGGCGCAAGCAGTCCCATCGATCCGAAGCTGGCGACGCGCTCCGCACCCACGTAGAACACGTCCGGCGGATCGCCCGAGGCGAGCATCGTCTGCAGCTTGGTATAGAAGCTCGCGGCGTCGCCTGGATTCAGGCGCCGCACGCGCACCCCCGGATGCGCCGCCTCAAAGGCGCGCAGTGAGCGCTCGACAATCTCGTCTTCTTCGGGTCCGCCTTCGCCCGACCAGTGCAGCACCACGAGTTCTGTGCCAGCCGTGGTCGCGAATGCCCGCGCGAACTCACGACTGCCTGCGCGAAGCAGGGCCCACGCGATCAATGCGAACGCACCTCCAGCAAGCACTGTGCGCGCGATTCGTCGAATCTTGTTCATCCCTGCGTCAGAACCGCCGCGCGCGAGCATGACCGTTACTATACGGCCCTTTCGCAGGGCGCCGCATGACGATGAGATACACCTTTCCCGCGTCTGCTCGTGTTCGCTTCGGTCTCGCGATATCGATCGTCTGCGGATTGAGCTGCGCGCAGGTCGCACAGGCGGTCGGGCAGGTCCCGCCATGGCCGCCGACGACACCGGTCGCGGTTGTCACGGAAGACGGACGAGCGACGGCGCCGCCTTCGGTCGAGGTGCGACAGCGCAGCGACGGTTTGTGGGATATCCGGTTTTCGCTGAAGCTTGACCGGGCGCTCGCGTCCGTCTCCGTGGCCGGAACGTTCAACAACTGGTCACGCGACGCGCTGCCCATGTCGCGCGGAGCGGATGGCATCTGGCGTGCCGAAGCGGCGATTACCCCTGGGACGGTGCAGTACAAGTTTGTGCTTGACGGCACTGTGTGGCTCCAGGATCCGCGCAACTCGGACGCGATGGACGACAACAACGGTGGCAGCAATTCCGTGCTGCGCCTCGGCGCGCTCGCGAATCTCACCGCCGGCACAGCAGCGATCGGCGACGGGCGCATCGAAGCGAACGCCCTCGGGCACGAGCCGGCGCGCGTGATGTTCCGCCAGCGACTTCCCGGCGGCGCGGTGGTTGTTCGCTATCGAACCTTGCATGGTGATGTGGCGAGTGTCGAGCTGCTGGTCCGAGATGGCACGCCGCTCCCGATGGCTACGGTGCTGCGCGCCGATCCGTTCCAGTTCTGGGAAGTGTCGTTGCCCACGCTCGCAGAACACACCGAGTACACGTTTCACGTGCGCGATGGGGCGAACGTGCTGCGAGATCCGATGATCTACCGATTGGAGACGGACGCAGCGGGCATACGCACCCCCGACTGGGCCAAGCACGCGATCTGGTATCAGATCATGCCCGATCGTTTCCGCAACGGAGACAAGGCCAATGATCCCGAACGCGTGATGCCTTGGACGAGCGGGTGGTACGAACCGCAGCCGTCGGAAGCGGCATCAGGCAAGGGCTTTTATGAGTACGTCTTTGACCGGCTCTATGGCGGTGATCTACAGGGCGTGCGGGCCAAGCTCGACTACCTCAAGGATCTCGGCATCAACGCGATCTATTTCACGCCGGTCTTTCAATCCCCGTCGCTCCATCGATACGACGCGACGAGCTTCGTGCATGTGGAGGAGTACCTCGGAGTCAAAGGCGACTACGCGTCCGCCGCGGCGAACGAAGATCTGCGCGATCCGGCGACATGGACCTGGACCGGCAGCGACAAACTCTTCTTGGACTTTCTGAAGGAAGCGAAGGCGAAGGGCTTCCGCGTGATCATCGACGGCGTCTTCAATCACGTCGGAACGCAGCACCCTGCATTCATCGACGTGCGGAACAACGGTGCCGCGTCGCCGTTTGCAGACTGGTTCGCTATCAAACAATTTGCGCCGTTTGAGTACGAAGGCTGGGCGGGCTTCGGCGGAATGCCCGTTTTCCGCAAGAACGAGAACGGCCTTGCGAGCGCGGCGGCGAAGCGGCACATCTTCGACATCACGCGTCGATGGATGGACCCGGACGGCGACGGCGATCCCAGCAACGGCGTCGATGGCTGGCGGCTCGACGTGCCCAATGAGATCGCGCTGCCGTTCTGGACGGAGTGGCGCGCCCTCGTCAAGTCGATCAACCCCGACGCATATCTCGTCGGTGAGATCTGGCAGCGCGCAGACGCGTGGGTCGACGGCAAAGCGTTCGACGCGGTGATGAACTATCCGTTCGCGGAAGGCGCCATCGCATGGATCGCGAACAAAACTCGCAAGATCACGCCGAGCGAACTCGATGCACGACTGGCGGAACTGCGGCTTGCGTACCCCGCCGAAGCGACGTTCGTGCTGCAGAACCTGCTCGACAGCCATGACACCGATCGAATTGCATCCATGGTGCTGAATGCGGATCGCGAATACAACCGTGACAATCGCACGCAGGACGGGGCGCGGGCATACGACGCGAGTCGGCCGCCGGAATGGGCGTATCGACGCGTGCGACTGCTTGCTCTCCTGCAGATGACCTATGTCGGCGCACCGATGATCTGGTACGGCGATGAGGTCGGCATGTGGGGGGCGAGCGATCCCACGAACCGCAAGCCGATGCTATGGAAAGATCTTGAGCCGTACGAGCAGGCCGAGAGCGATCGCGTGCACGATGAGCAGCTCGCGTGGTATCGCGCGGTGACCGCGCTGCGCAATCACTGCGAAGCACTTCGTATCGGAGCGTTTCGAACACTGCTCGTGGATGACGAACAAGATGTCTGGGTGTTCGAGCGCACCCTTGCAGGAGCGCGCGTCATCGTCGCCTTGAACGCGAGCGAGCGGCATGCGGACGTGACGCTGCCGAGCGAAGCTGGCGGCCGATGGCGTGAGGTGTTCTCTTCCGATGTGAAGCCGCCATTCGCCCCCGACGGACGCGCAACGGGCGCACGATTTCCGACTGTGACGATTCCATCCGTCGGCGGACGCGTTTGGATCGAGGACCAGGCCGCTGGCGAGGGGAGCGGGAAGTGAAGCCGCGAGCGCAAAGGTTGAAGGGGACATCAGCAGAACACCCGCTGATGCGCACACGGCGAAGCGGCATTCTGCTGCATCTCTCGTCGGTGCCCGGACCGCACGGGATCGGTGATCTCGGCAGCGGTGCCGAGCGAGTTCTCGACTGGCTGGTGAAGTCAGGGCAGCGCGCGTGGCAGATGCTGCCGGTGAATCCCATTGGACCGGGCAACTCGCCGTACTCCTCGCTGTCGGCGTTCGCAGGCGAGCCGTTGTTCGTTTCGCTCGAAGGTCTCGTCCGCGATGGATGGTTGCCGCGCGCTGCGTTGCGAGCGCCGACGCGGCTTGGTCGTGGTTCGACCGACTACGAGGCGGCGCGGGCATTCAAGTGGCCGCGATTCCTGGCGGCCTACATCGGCTTCGCGGAAGACCGAGGTGATCGCACTGCCGAGTATCGCGCCTTTGTCCGACGGAATGCAGCATGGCTCGATGACTGGTGCGCATTCGCGGCGGAGCGCGACGGCGGATTGCGAGGCTTCCACGCGTTCCTGCAGTTCGCGTTCGATCGGCAGTGGCGCGCCTTCCGCGCACGGGCCCTCGATCAGGATGTCCGGCTCATCGGCGATGTTCCAATCTTTGTCGGCCTCGACAGCGCTGATGTTCGCATGCATCCAGAGCTCTTCCGCTTACGGAAGAACGGCAGTCCCGAAGTCGTCACTGGTGTTCCGCCCGATGACTTTTCGAAGACGGGGCAGCGGTGGGGGCAGCCTCATTATCGCTGGAGTGAACACGAGCGCACGAAGTTCGCATGGTGGGTGGCTCGGTTCAGGCGCGCTATCGATCTCTTTGATCTGGTCCGCATCGATCACTTCATCGGCTTTCACAACGCGTACGAAGTCCGCAGCGGTGCCAGGGACGCCCGGCACGGAGTGTGGCGTCCGACGCCGGGCACCTCGCTGCTCACGGCGATCGAGCAGGCGCTCGGCGACCTGCCGTTGATCGCGGAGGATCTGGGACAAGTCACGTCGGAGGTGCACGCGCTCCGGGATCGGTTCCGACTCCCCGGGATGCGCATCCTGCAGTATGCCTTTTACCGCGAGAGTTCCAGGGACCTCCCATGCCTCCATCCGCGCCACAGCGTGACGTATCCCGGAACTCACGACAACGACGTCAGCACCGGATGGTGGAAGCTGCTGCCGGCCGACGCAAAGTCGCGGTTTCGGCGCACGGTCGGCTCGAGCCGTGATCCGGTGTGGCTGTCGATGCTGCGACTCGCACAGCAGTCCCCGGCCATGCTGGTGTTCGCTCAGCTTCAGGATGCGCTGGGATTGCCTCCGAGTACGCGGATGAACCGGCCGGGCACGTCGTCGGGCAACTGGACATGGCGCGCGGAAGCCGCGATGCTCACCAATTCGGCCGCGCGGCGCCTTCGAGAATTGAGCGTGGCCGCAGCGCGTGTGTGAGTCGCCGCGAGGTGGCATCGCGATACAGTTCGGTTTTTGTCGCAAGGATCAACGTCTGATGACTGCACCTGCCGCACTCGCCCCTTCCATCGTTCGCCAGCGTTTGCGTGACCTTGCGATGAACCTCTGGTGGTCGTGGAACGAAATCGGACAGCGCCCGTTCGCGGCTCTCGATCCAGTGCTCTGGGCGGCGACGAATCGTGCGCCGCTTCGGCTGCTCGACCTTGTCGATGAGTCACGGGTTTCTGCCGCCGCCAATGACTCGGGGTTTCTCACGGCGCTCGAAGACGCGACAGTTGCCTCGGTCGCGTACATGGAACGCAAGCCCTGGTTCGAGCGCACCGCGAAGCCGAAAGAGAAGACGCTGAAGGTGGCGTACTTCTGCTCGGAGTTCGCCATTCACGAGAGCATGCCGCAATACGCGGGCGGCCTGGGAGTGCTGGCCGGCGATCACGTCAAGAGCAGCTCCGATCTTGGTGTCCCGCTGATCGGCGTCGGGCTCCTATATCGGCACGGCTATTACGTGCAGGAGTTCACCGAAGAGGGAGACACGCGCGTTCTTTATCCGCGCTACGACTTCCGTCAACTCCCGGTTGTCGAAACGGGTGTGCGTATCCGATGTCCGATCGGCGATTCGCTGGTGGAAGCGCGCGTGTGGAAGCTGACCGTCGGTCGCGTCTGTCTGTACCTGCTGGACGCCGATCTTCCTGCAAATCATCCTGCAGACCGCGCGCTCACGGAAGGTCTGTACAAGGGCGAGTCCGATCTCCGGATGCGGCAGCAAGTGCTGCTCGGCGTGGGCGGCGCCATGGCGCTTGAGGCGCTGAAGGAACCTGTCACCGTGTTCCATCTGAACGAGGGCCACGCGGCATTCTGCTGCATCGAGCGCGTCGCACGGCTCGTCGAGTTGGGGGTGCCGCTGGATGCGGCGCGGGCGCGCGTACGGGCCACGACGGTCTTCACCACCCATACGCCGGTCCCGGCTGGTCATGATCGGTACGACGCTGCCCACGTCGCGCACGCGCTGCAGGGTGTGCTCGATCGTGCAGGACTCGATGCCAGTCAGTTTGCCGATCTTGGGCGCGAGCGGCCTGGTGACGCTCAGGAGACGTTTTGCATGACCGTCCTCGCGCTGCGGCACGCGGAGTTCGTGAACGGTGTTGCCGAGCTGCATGCGCGCGTGAGCCGGGATATGTGGAAGACTGTATTTCACACGAGCGACGCCAAGAAGGTTCCGATCGCACACATCACCAATGGCGTGCATCCGCGCACGTGGATGCATCCCCAAGCGGAAGATTTCTGGCGCCGGCAGATTGAACTGCATCTCGATGACGCTACCCCGGCGATCAGCCGATGGGCGAATGCCAAGGACGCCGATTCGGAGGCGTTCTGGGAACTTCGCGATTCGCTGCGCCAGCAGCTCGTCCATTTCGTCCGTGAGCGCGCGGCGCGCGCGGCGCGCAAACGCGGTGACGGGGCGGATGCTATTGCGGAAGCGCTCAGCATGTTCCGCGAAGACGCACTGACCATCGGATTCGCGCGGCGCTTTGCGACGTACAAGCGGGCGCCGCTGATCTTTCGCGACCTGCGACGGCTGATGCGTCTGATCTCGGATGACGAGCGGCCGCTGCAGATCGTGTTCGCCGGCAAGGCGCATCCGCGCGACAAGGGTGGTCAGGACTTCGCGCGCACCGTGTTCGAAATGACGAGACAGGAAGGGTTGCGCGGGAAGGTCATGCTGATCGAGGAGTACGACATGCATGTCGGCCGCGCGCTCGTTTCCGGGTGCGATGTCTGGCTCAACAATCCGATCCGGCCGCACGAAGCGAGCGGTACGAGCGGCATGAAGCCGCCCATGCATGGCGGCATCAACTGTTCGATCCTCGACGGATGGTGGCCGGAGGGATACGACGGCAAGAACGGCTGGGCCATCGGCGACGCGGATGAGTCCGAGACCGACGTCAACCGGCGCGACGCGAAGGATGCCGCGAGTCTCTACGACCTGCTGGAGTTCGAGATCCTGCCCGAGTTCTTCGATCGCAACCGCAAGGGGCTGCCGACGAAATGGATTCGCCGCGCGCTGCGAAGTGCGAGCACCGTCCCGAGCGTGTTCAACACGCACCGCATGGTGGGAGAGTATCTGCAGAAGTTTTATCTGGCTGCGAATCGGGGGTGATGCGGGCGAAGTCGATCGGGTTCACGATCGGGAGCGGATCACCTTCGTTTCGCCGCCGATCCATCGCTGCACACATTCAGTGAAGGAGTCCGTCCGGTCGTCGTTCGGTTTGAGAGCGACGGGCTGTAACACATCGAGCGCCGTCGCATCGTTCGTCCGCGGAATGAGCCAACGCTGCGGCGCGTACCGAAAATCCTCCCACCGTTTCGTAACCGGCTGAATGCTTACAGCGAGAATGTCGAACTCCCCAAACCGGTATGGGCGCGTACTGCCCCCCTCGCCATCTTGGCCGCGTCGAGAGCGCTGTGTTTCTGCGACATACAACTCCGGATGCCTGCGGTACAACTTGGGCTCGTGCTTTTCGAGTCGCTGTCTCTTCACCTGAACCCGAACCGCCTTTCCGTTGCGGCGCAACTGGAAGTCCCATGGCGCTGTTTGGCTCACGGGTTCAGACTGCCAGTTATTGAGCTGGTCAACAACATTGACCTCGAACGAAGCCTCCGCGATGAGGCCAAGCACGCCTCTGCGCGAGAAATCAGAAGCTCGCTCAATCGCTCCCAAGATGAGTTCGGCCGGCGCACCAAAACGTGCTTCGAGCGGATGAAACAGGACGCGTTTGCGGATCACGGTCAGCAGATGTCGAAGTTCTATCTCGTTGCAGGACGCGAGCCGTGCTTCGAGGTCTCCCGCGTCAGGAGTGCGATCCTGGTCGTCCTCCGGTCGTCGCTCGGCTGAACTCAAGCTGCCGCTCCTTCCATCGCTTCGCGATACGATCTACAACGATGATGAATCGCCCGGGTCAACTCGACATGTTCGCGCAGTCGTCCTCCAGTGTGCCGCACGTTTCGGACGAGTTCTCGCTTCGTCCGGTCTACCGTACCTCGAGGGGCGCCGCCATCGTGGGTGACTCGCTCAGCGCACTGCGGTCGCTGCCTTCGGACTGCGTGAACCTCGTTGTCACGTCCCCACCATACGCGCTCCATTTCAAGAAAGAATATGGTAACGCGAGTCAGGCTGACTACGTGCGATGGTTCATGCCGTTTGCGAGCGAGATCAAACGGGTGCTGGCAGATGATGGAAGTTTCGTCCTTAACGTCGGCGGCAGCTGGAACGAAGGGCTTCCAACCCGTTCGATCTATCACTATCGTCTGATGTTGGCGCTTGTTGACGAGATCGGATTGCATCTGGCGCAAGAGTTCTTCTGGTACAACCCGGCGAAGATGCCCGTCCCCGCCGAATGGGTGACAGTCCGCCGAATTCGAGTCAAAGACTCAGTCGAGTTTGTCTGGTGGTTTGGAAAGACGCCGTGGCCGAAGGCGACGAACCGAACGGTCCTGAGACCTTACAGCAAGGACATGATTCGATTGAATCTGCGAGGTGTGCGGGAGACAACGCGTCCTTCAGGCGACTCGATCAACGGGTCGTTCAACAGTATTGATGCGGGCGGCTCCATCCCGCCAAACGTCCTTGATGACGACACTCCGAGCGATCTGTTGCGATTTGGGAACAACGCTGCGAACGACCGTTACACACTGGAGTGCAAACGGGCGGGGATCAAGATCCATCCCGCGCGGTTCCCGAGCGTGCTTCCTGAATTTTTTATGAAACTCACCACTGATCCCCGGGACATCGTGCTTGACCCGTTCGCCGGATCCAATACGACGGGCATGGTCGCGGAGGCCCTTGATCGCCGCTGGATCGCGATCGAACTGGATCCCGTTTATCTTGAAGCGAGCAAATTTCGATTCGACGGGATCGAGGACGCGAAGGCGGGCTGACGACTCAGCTGCTTGCCTCGCTCGGCGAACTTTGGTCACATCGTGCAGGCTTCAGCTTATGACGACATCACAATCCACATATCGGGCTGTTGCAGCGAAGCGGTTCCTCGCATGTGCTATCGCGTGCGTGTATGCGCTCCTCGCCACCGGCTGCGAGCAGTCCATGGTGACGCGTTCGAACGAAGCTGCAGCGGTGCTGCGCGATTTTTCTCTCAGCGATCAGCGGATTCCTGAAAGCGCCTTCACCGGTGCGCAGGCGATCGCGGTGTTGCACGAAACCGAAGCCGGTGTCGTCGTCAACGCGGGCGGCGGCAAAGGCGTGATGGTGCAGCGCACGCCCAAAGGGTGGTCGGCGCCGATCGCGCTCGACAGCTCGACCGGTTCGTTCGGTGCGCAGATCGGCGGCAAGAGCCGGGACATCGTCATGGTTTTTCGTAGCGCGGACGAGGTCCGGAAGATCATCCAGAGCGGCGGCTACTCGCTCGCCGATGCCTCCGCGACGGCGGGACCGATGTCCGAGGCAGCACGTGAGGATGACAACCCGGTGGCGACGTATGCCCGCGTCGCGGGACTGTTCGCGGGCGCCCGCATCGGCGGCGTGAAGTTCGACGTGAACACGAAGGTGAATCACGAGACCTACAGCATGCGCTACACGACGGAAGAGATTCTGCAGGGCCAGGTCGAGCGGCCACTCGGCACCAGTGAGCTGTACAAGTACCTGCCTGCGCCGAAGTGAGATCCGCGCTCAATCAGAAGAGAAAGCGAAGCCCAATGAATCCGCTGATCGACGAGGTCGGCCGGTGTTCAAGCTCTCTCACGATCGGCACGGAAACTCCCGCCTCAAACGCCCACCGCGGCCCCTCATACAGAATGCCCGGAGTGAACGCGACTTCGTAGTCTCCGTTGGTCTCGTACGTCGAGAGCAGTTCCGTCGTGAGGTACCAGGCGCCGACGTGCTCCTCCGGGAACACGGCAGGCGAGATCCGGTAGAGATGCGCGACGTTCAAACTCAGCACATCAGCGAGCGAGTCGCCGGCGAAAAGCGGATACTCGGTATCGTCAGTCGTGAAACGCCAGGTGAGCGCGGCACCGATGCCGTGCCGACCGAAGATGCCGGTGAACGCCGCTCCTGCAACTGGATCGAATGATCGGGAACCGAAGTCGTTGGTTGCCGTCGGGACTTCGGTACCGGCAATGATGGCGAGTCGCACGGTGTCGACGGGCCCCAGATCTTCCTTCCAGACGCGCCACTTGAACGTGAGATCCAGATCGCCGATGCCTGTGCGGTCAGGATCGAACGGCGACTGCTGTGGTGTCGGATCGTCGAAGTTCGCCTGAAACAGCGGCAGACTCACCTCGGCCGCGAATTCCTTCGTGATCCCCAGCGCGAGTCGGAACCGCTCTTCCACCACAAATCCGTCGCGCGCCACTGCGGCCGCGCCGCCGTCAAAGAGCCATGCCCGCGCTGAAGTGCGCAAGACCCATTGATCAGGTGACGGCTGCGTCGCCGAGATCGTGTTCGGCGCTTCTTGCGCAAACGCGCCGGCGGTGGCCAGGCCAATCGCCAGCGTTGCTGACGCGTGTGGACACCGGGTCACTGTGCGTACTCCGCGCGGAGGTATGACAGCCCGGCATCCTCAACTGCGCCGCGCAGCTCGCGATGGGTCGGACGATTGATGCCGTCGAACGTGACTGCAACTGTGCCCGCGTTCATGTTGATCGCGACGTTGCTGACACCCGGCAGCCGGCGAATCTGCAGATCGACGTTGGTGACGCACTTGGGGCAGGACATGCCCTGCACCCAGATGACGGCGGAGTCAGCGACGACGGGCATCGTCGCGCGGGAGTCAGCGTCATCCGCGGCGACTGGAGTGGTGGCGCATCCTCCGAGAACGATTGAACCTGACAAGATCGACGCGTGCGCGATAGCGCGCAGCAAAAGTCTGCATGGCATACGTGACATGGAATTGTCTCCGAAGGGAGTTCGAACGTGAAGAGACCGGCAACGCATAATGGGCCTCCGCGACGCGATGAGCGCGCAGTGCTGCCAACCGTCGGGTCTCCGTCTACGTAAGCATCACGCACGCGCGCAGGCGAATCGCCTTGGCGTCAGCCAGCGCCGGTGCGACAGCGCGTGCAGCACGGATCGCACCAGGTGTCGCGCTGACGGTCGCAACCCACACTCGCGGAGGTGCAAGGCCGAACCACTGAAGGTCTTGCCTGGGCGATGGCGATGCAGGGCAGGCAGGCTCAGGTGTCGGCGCGTCCTGTTCGGACACGCTGCATCGGCACTGCGCTGCACCGGTGCAGCAGCACGCGGTGCTGTCTGACAGCGCAGCGGCGCAGCACGGGGCGAACCTCGGTGTGACTTCAGCCGCCGCACGGCTCGGTCCCGGCAGCGAGGCCAGAACCATGCACAGGGCGAGAAGAGTCGGGAGCACGCGATGCAGCACAGATGCGGAGTGTAGATCGAGGACGGCGTGGGGCAAGCGCGAATCGTCAATAGGCGCAGCCGCCAGCGGCGCCCTCCGCGCCTCGCGCCATGAATTACGCGTTCTCGGCCTCTTCGTGCGGATTCTCAAGCTCCACGATGCCTCGCAGACTCGGATCCGCCGCAGGCTCCACGGGCCGTCCGACAGCCGGTTCGGCACGCTCGATCGCGTCTCCGAACGCTGCGAGTCTCCAATCAGTCTCGGCAAAAAGTGGCGGGGCAGGTTCGTCGCGTTCAGCGGCGGCGAGTGCGCGGCGGACGTATCGCTCCAAATCGGCGCGCGTCACGGCCAGCGTCTGAGCGACGCCGATCGCTTCGCAGAGGCGCTGCGATTCGAGAAGCATGGCGTCGATCTTCGCGCGGATCTCAGGCGCATCCTCGCGCCGCCGCCGGACCGCGAACCAGTCGACCTGGGTGCTGGGATGGACCCCGATCGTCTCCAGCAACAGGTCGCCGTGGCGGGCGACAATCGGCCGTGGCATGCCGCGCAAAGCGCACAGTTCAGCCTTGGTGCTGCATCGCGCGCGAACGATCTCCAGCAGCGCCGCATCCGGAATGGTCGAGCGGTGGGGAACGTCCTCCAGCTGGGCGATGGTGTCGCGCGCCACGCACAATGCGAGCAGGAGCGCCTCCTGTGATGCATCCAGGTCATATCCCCGGCTCGCGCGGCGGGCGTGTGACTTCGCGTCGAACGCGTGCGGATTTCCAAGCCGATGACGCGTCTCCTGCACCGCCCACTGCACTCGGCCGCGCTGTTCAAGCTCTGCACGAAGCAGATCCCAGATCAGTGGCAGGTACCGCACATCGTCTGCCGCATATCGAAGCTGCGACTCGCTCAGCGGCCGCGCGTCCCAGTCGGTGAACGTGTGACCCTTCGCCAGCGGAAAGGCCAGGTATCGATCGACGAGCTTGGAGAGTGACGACGGATACGCCATCCCGGTGAACCCCGCAGCGACCTGGACGTCGACGATGTTCTCCGGCTCGCGCTGGAGCGCGCGGCGCACGGGTGAAAGATCGCTGGCACCGGCGTGCACAATCGTCGTCACCTCGGGATCGCCGACCAGCATCCAGACGGACTGCAGGTCGCCGACAGCAACGGGATCCACGAGCGCGATCCGCTCACGAGTCGAGAGTTGAATCAGGCAGGTCTTGGGAAAATATGCAACCTCGCCGATGAACTCCGTGTCAAACGCAAATGCGCCGGTCGTTCGCGCGTGCTCGATGAACTCGTCGAGATCCTGGGGCGTGGTGACCAGTACTGCATCACCGGCGGGGACGTGCGGATGGTCGAAGGGCGGAGCGTGAGCGTCCGAGCCGCCTGCATGGGCGGCATGATGCTGCTTGGAACGCTGCCGCCTCCTGAAGGTCATCGGGCCGCAGAGGATAGCGGAACTGGCTGTCGGTCGGGTGATTGATCTTGCTCTGCCGACGACGCGCAACGAAGATGCTGGTCGTGGAGGAATTGGACGACATGCGGCTCGACTTCAAGAACAGGCACCGCGCTGGAAGTCGGCTGCATGTGACACGATCGGTCGTCGCAGCAGCGCGCGCGATTCGTGACCGAGTGGCCGGTCTGATCGCGGTGATGCTGGTGATGACCGCACTCGCGGGGTGCCGCGGCCCGGACCCCGTGTATGACCGGACTCCGCGGCCGATCGCCACGCGCGATCTCGTTCGGGCGGAGCGCCGCGCCGCGAGTCCGCTCAATCCGGCCGAGCGGATCGTGCTTGAGACACTGCATGACGGCTATCTCGCGTCATTCGATGAGTTTCGCGAGAGCGAGCTCATTCCGTTTGCCGAGTACTTCCGTGATCTCAGTCCCCAAGCGATGCGCAATGACGAGCGGGCGCTCCGTTCCGTCGTCAGCCGTCACCGCTCGATCCTCTCGCAGCTTGAATCTCTTGACGAGACGTTTGTCGAGCGGGTGTCGACGGCGCTTGGTCCGGCACGTTCCCGTTACGTCGCGCTGCTCAGAGCCCGGCGCGTGCTCGACCGGGCGAGCGCCCTGACCATGGGTGACGGCGGTGGCAGACTGCTGGATGTGCACCTCCTCGTCGACCGGCTGGACGTGGACCCGCAACAGCGTGCGACGATCGATTCGCTGCTCGCCGCGCATGATGCCGAGGCAGGAGTCATTGCCGCGGGCATCATGCAGGAGCAGGCGACCCTTCCGTTGAGCTACATCACAGTCGTTCAGCGGCGTGGTCCGCCGCAGGCGCCCCCCGGCGCGTCCGGCAAGGATCGTCAGAAGGCGATCGAACATTCGGAGCAGGAACGATTCGCCGAATCCCGCAAAGACCTCGAGTCGCTGCTTCATCGGTACGCGGCGCTCGTTGATCGCACGATTGAACTGATCGCGGCCGAGCTCCCGGAAGATCAGGCGCGCCAGATCACACGCAGTCTCATTCGGACGCGGGTGAATGATCAGCACGGGGGGTCAAGCGATACAGTCGCATTCGAAGCGCTGATCGCGAGCCGAGCCCGGGAAATCCCCGCGGCGACCCGTGACTCAATCACTGCGCTGCGATCCAAGTTTCTCGCCGAGGACGAGCAACGATCCGTCCGCTGGATCGAACTCTATCGCGAGGCGAAAGCGCCGGGTGTGCTCGATCCAGTGGCGCAGCGCGGAGGTGCTGCTGCAACCCAGGCGAGGAGAGACCGGGTAGAGGCGCTCGACAAGGAACGGAGCGCGGCCATCGTTCAGTTTCGCGCTCAGCTCAACGAGATGATTCCGGAGAGTGTCCGCGAGGAGATCGGGCAGCTGGCGCGCATGCACCGCGAGGAATTCACTGCGGCGCTCGGGCAGATCGTCGGAGCCGGTCGAGTTTCATCGATCGTTGCGGCGCGACCGCGCGGCTTCGGTGATCGAGCAGCACCGGTTCAGCGCCCATCGTCGGCTTCCTCCGACGATCCCGGCGAACTTCGGATGGTTCTCGCGCCGATGCCGGACGAGGCTGCAGTGAACCGGCTACTTTCACGGAGCGATCTCGACGAGACCTCGTCGATGGTTCTGCGCCAGATTGTGACGCTATGGCGTGAACAATGGGAGGCCACGCGCGAGCCAGCCCGTCAGCGCGTGCTGTCCGAGATGCCATCGTTGATGAACGCGATGAACATGGGTGACATCGCAGCGTTCGATCGCGCGGTGCAGCGGGTGATGTCCTCGTACGAAGAGCTGCGCCGCGAGCGCGAGCAGCTTGACGCGGAGCTGCTGTCCAGTCTCGACGCCGCGTCTGCGGACAGTCTCGATCGGGCTGCACGCCAGCTGTGGATCTACGAGCGCGATGAAGCGGAGCGGCGGCTTCGATGGAGCGATGTTCCTTGGGAGAACCGGATGCGCCTGGCGGTGGAGTCGACGGTCCCCTTCATGGAGACGATCAACCGGGCCATCGTTACGTCCGAGGCAGTGACAGTTGTTTCCGACGTGCTGACACCGCTGATCGATGAACTGAACGAGGCGACCGAGTCACTCCGGCACGAGGGGATCATCGCCGTCCGGAAGGCGATGGGGCTCGTGATGAAGGGCCGGCTCCAGGGTCAAAGTGACGTTCAGGCGCTTGATGAGTCAGTCCCCGAGGTCCGCCGGATGCTTGCCCCGCTCCGCACAACCGCGGATCGCCTCGCAATGCTGCGCGTGGCGGCGCTCGGCGCAATCGTCGAGGCGCTTCCCACCGACGAGGGCCGGGGGCTGCGCGAAGCATTTGTCCGCTCCGCGTACCCCAGGCTCTTGGAAAACCCCGGGCGGGTCGAAGAGTCGTTGATCGGCGTGCGCAGCGACCCGTCGCTCACCGACGCGCAGCGCGCAGCGATCGATGACATCATTGCGCAACGGAGTGAGCGGCGCGATCGCGAGCTTGACCGCATTCTCGACTGGAATCGCGGACTCCGCACGAATCTTGCGAACTCTGGGGAAGATCTCCGACAGCGCGAAGCAGCCAGCCGTCGCTACCCGCAGCTTGGCGCGATGCTGTTCGCGCGCGAGGAGGCTGACGCGCGGGCGACCACCGCCGCGAAGGCGATCCTCACGAGTGCGCAGATGGAACGCCACCGCGATCTGGATGCATACTTCGATGAGCACGTGCAGGGTGTGCGATGGCTGGATTAGCTGGCTCGTCGCGGAGCAGACAACGGCGGATCGGTTCTCGGCCCCACGCCAAGGGGCCGAATCGGCAGCGACCTCAAACTGATGAGAAGTCGGGCCGAGCGGCTTGAGCCACGCGGGCCGACCTGCGACGCTGCTCGCATGCGAACCACTTCTTCTGTACTGATTCTGACATCCGTCATTCTTGCCTGTTCGGCCCGCGCTGGCGGCGACGTGAAGGTGTTTGTCGACGACTTCGAGTCTGGCTCGTCCGCCGGTGGCTGGACGTTCGGACCTCCGCCGATGTATCCCCTGAATGGTGGCAACCCAGGCCGCTATCTCAGAGTGACGGATCTCGATACGTTCGCGCCGCAGCCGCGCACGACGACGACCGACAGCCCCTTCACGGGAAACTTCCGCGAGAAGAACGTCACGAAGATCGGCGTTGATCTCCAGACGTTCGACGTCGACTTCTCAGCGGCGGAACGTCCGTGCACGCTCATGCTCATCAACAACAACGGGACACCAGCCAACGGCAACGATGACTGGGCCGTGTACTTCATGGGCCCGGACATCCCGCTGGTCGGCGAGGACTGGAAGAGTTTCACGTTCGACATTCCGGCGCAGTCGAAGCAGCTGCCCGCGGGCTGGAAGACGATTCAACTCGGCGGATCATCTCCGCGCCCGGACTGGAACACGGCGATCGAAGACGTGGACCGCGTCCAGTTCTTCTATGGGGATCCGGAGTTCTTCTTCATCTTTCAGCAGTGGACGCTCGGACTGGACAACGCTTTCGTGCAGACATCACCATCCGTCGTGGGCGACCTGGATGGTGACGGATCGGTGAGTTCCAGCGATCTCGCGATTCTCCTTGGGGCGTGGGGGGGCGACGGTCCCGCCGATCTCGACGAGGACGGCGATGTCGGACCTTCCGATCTGGCGATTTTGCTAGGCAACTGGAGCTGAGTGGCGCTGCGCGCTACTGGCGCGGCGTGACATCAAGCTTGTTCGGCGCGAGCGCCTGGCGCACGCGCTCGGCTGTCGCTTCGTCGATCGGAAATTTCCATGCCCGCATCGTGGCTGATTGATCACTGCGCGCAGCGGCGCTGACGGCGACGACGATGTTGCCGACTCCTGTGAAGGGATCGTCCGTTGACGGACATTCCGTCAACGTTCGCCAGAGCTTCGCGACGAAGTCTTGCCGCGCGCTCGCATGGCGCAAGCGCAGCAGCATCGCCGTCCACAGCGCCTCGGGATCGGCATCCAGATGGCCTTCTTCATTCTGAAGGCAGCCCCGATAGTTCGCCGCGGGATCCTGCTCGTAGCGCTCGAGCAGCGACTCGAGCGGTCGAGGATCGGGCGGCATGGACCACTGCAGTGAGTCACACGCCTGGCCAGCAAGGAGATACGCCAACGCATCGGCAAGTGGCGTGAAGTCGCGCGGCGTCGCGGCGCCGAGTTCTGCATGGAAGAACACGAACGACCGCGCGATGGGTTGCGGAAGTCGGTCACCGAGCGGCGCGTGCGCTGCTCGCTCGTTCGCTCGGAAGCGACGCAGCAGGTCCTCGATGACGTCGGTGCCGATGCTCACGCGTGCAACGCCGGCGGCGCTCGTCACGGGCGGCGGCGTGCGGGTTTCGCGCGAATCTTCCGGCGCGGTGATCTCGGCAATGATTACGCGATGCCCGACCAGAACGCCCTTCACCGGGTCGGGAGGCGGCGTGTCGCCGCAGATCTCGCGGCACCGAACCCAGTACGTGTCGAACGCGTTGAGCAGTTGCTGCACGAGCACGGGGTCGTAGTCGGCGCGGGCCGTCAGCAGCGATACTTCGTTTCCGCGCCATTCGGTGAAGAGCAGTTCGCGCCCGTCCGCTGCGCGCCAAGGGATCAACGTCGCCGATCGCAGTCGCGCGATCCACCGGTCACGCGCGTGGCCATGCAGTGCGCGCCAGAATGTGAACGTGTCGGCTGACGCTGGCGACTCCGGCCATGCGACAGCGAACAATGCTGCAAGCAACAATCGTTGGAAGCGATACACGCGCCGCAGATTATGACACGACCGGCTGAACGTAGCGGGCGGCAAGCGCGGCGAGGCGCCGATGCGATGCGTCGATCTGGGTGCGGCAGATGGAACCGTCACGAATCGCCTGCGCCAGCGCATCGATGATGGACCGCTGCAGACTCGGCGTGTGACAGCACAACAGAAGATCGCAGCCCGCGCGCACCGCGTCGGCTGCAGCATCCGGCATCGGAAAGTGCGAGGCGATCGCCTTCATTTCGAGGTCGTCCGAAACGATTACCCCGTCGAACCCCAGCTCATCGCGCAGCAGGCCTTGCAGTACGGCGGAGCTCATCGTTGCGGGACGCGACGCATCCAAGGCGGTGAACAGAATGTGCGACGTCATGATGCTCGCGACGCCGGACCCGACCGCGGCGCGGAACGGCACGAGTTCGAGTGACCGCAGGCGCTCCAGCGTGTGCGGAAGGCGAGGCAGGTCCAGATGACTGTCCTGATCGGTGTCGCCGTGGCCGGGAAAGTGCTTGCCGCATGCGGCCACTCCTCCGGACTGCAATCCGTTGATGAACGCCGCGCCGATCTGCGCCACGAGCGCCGGGTCGGCGCTGGCGCTGCGCTCGCCGATCACCGGATTGTGAGGATTGCTGTCGACATCGAGGACTGGTGCAAAATCGATGTCGATGCCGATCGGACGCAGTTCTGCAGCGAACAGGCGTCCGCGCGCACGGGCGCGCTCGAGAGCGCCGTCGTTGAGACGACCCAGCTCCCGCATCGGCGGAGTCTCGGTGAAGCCGGGACCTCGAAAGCGCTGCACGCGTCCGCCCTCGTGATCGACGGCGACGGCGACCGGGCGATCGGCTGCCGCCTTGATCGCGCCGCACAGCGCGCGCACCTGTGACCGGTCCACGAAGTTGCGGGCGAACAGGATCGCGCCGAACGCGCCGCGGCGAAGCAGCTCCTCTGCGTCGCCGGTCAGCACGGCGCCGTCAAAGCCGATCATGATCAATCCTGCCGCCAGCCGGTCGGCCTCAGCGTTCGTCAGCACCATGCCGTGCTTTGTAGCAGAGATGGTGCGCGTGATCAGTTACCGCGCAGCCGCGAATTCAGCTGCTCGTACTGCTCGCGCAGTGCCGTGTTGTCGAAGCCTTTCAGCGCCGGAAGCTCCATCGCCATGACCGCCTGCAGATCGAGTTGACCCTGCTTGATCAGTTCAGCAATGCCGACCGACACGGTCATGGTGCGATAGGTGTTCTCCGCGACCTTCAGCCGGACTTCGACCGACTTGTTGAGGTCGCGTACACGTTCGGCCTGCGCCTGCAGGTACGCGGTGTAATTGATGACGGCATCCTGCGCGAGTTCGCAAGCGGCGATGTTCCGTTCCAGTGTCACCTTGTGGGCCGCATCGGCCTTGGACAAGAGCGCCTTGGCCTGGCGTTTTGTCGCCGCCGCTTCTTCCCCGAACTGCTTGACCTTGGGAATCGCCACGCTCTCGACCTGCTCGATGAACGAATCCTGAATGCGGTCCATGATGCGGACGAGCAGCACGTACATGCCGTAGTAGCGCTTCGCCGTCGTCGGCGATTCGTTCATTCGCTCGGTGATGCGCCGCAACTGCTCGGTCACCACGCGCACGTTGTCGAAGGCCAAGGCCATGTCGACGAACCGATCGCCCGACACGGTGGTGAGGAGCGCATCATGGCCTTCGGGACCAACCTCAAGACCGAGCGCTGCGATGCTTCCGGCGAACTCGCGCCGCAGCGCGAATATTTCCGCGTCGATATCCGACTGTCGCTGCTGTGACGCCACTATCGCCGCGTCCCAATCCTCTTTGCTCTTGCCGAGCACTGCGTACCACTCGCGCTCGGATCGCGGCCGCGCCGCGGTCTGCTTCTCAAAGGCATCGCGAACCTGGTCTTCAAGGGTCTGCCGCTCACGCTCCAAGGCGCGGATCTTGCCGCGGATGTCAGTGACCTTCCCCGATGCGAGGAGCTCGGCGCACTCGTCGAGCAGCGCGTTCAGGCGATCGTCGTTCGACGCCTTCGTTTCTTCGAACGGATTCCACGATCCTTTGGGCAGACCGCTGTCGTTGTCGAAGCGGTCCAGTGCGTCGTTCAGGATCGAAGTCAGCGACGAGAAGAAACGCTGAAGATTCTCCGCGCCGGGCTCCTTCGCGCCCTCGGCGGGAACGTCGCCCGGGGGCGGCGAGTCCTGCGCGGCCAGCGGGGAACCAAGGACGGGGAACGCGACGGCAGTCGCAACGATGCAAGCAAGTACGGTGTGCATCATGTGCATCATGTGGGAATTGGCTGATAGAGCGCGATGTGAGCACCAGTCGGATCGGTCACGCCTGCATAAAGACCCACGCCAGGAATGTCCATCGGCTCGCACAACTTGGTAGCTCCGAGACGGACAGCGTCCGCGAGCCGAGCGTGAATGTCGTCGACGCAAAGATACGGGCACCAGTGCGCCAAGGAGCTTTCGTCGGCACATGCTTCGAAAACGCTCGCCACTGATTGCTTTCCTGCTTTCATTTCGATGAAGCTCGACGCGCCCGCGGTTCGGAATTCGGGGGTCCACCCCAGCAGCTTCGCATAGAACTCGCTCGACCGCGCGATGTCGCTCGTCACGAGTTCGCACCATACAAATGCGCCGGGACCGACCGGATTCGTTCCGTCGGTCTTGCCAGGGGTCGGGTGAAACAGCGCGAACGTGCCGCCCGTCGGATCAGCGACGACGGCGAAGCGACCGATCGGAATGTCCGACGGACCGCAGCACACGCGGCCGCCGAGCTGCGGAACGCGCGCAGCGACCGTGTCGACATTGTCGACGGCGACGTACGGAAGCCAATGGGACGCGCTCGCAGGGGGGAACTCCTTGCCCATGGGCATCAGTCCCGCGACCGTTTGACCCTCGACATCGAAGAGCACGTACTCCCGCAGATCCCCGTCGTGCAGCGGCAGACCGCGCGTGGCCGCACGCATGAGATCGCGATAAAACGCCGCGCCGCGCGCGGCATCATGGGTCGTCAGTTCAAACCAGCAGAACATGCCGGAGGTGATGGGAACGGTTTTCATCGTCATGGGAATCGCGCCTTCCAAACGCAAGGCCTGCCACTGCCGCCGATCCTATCGCTCCTTCCCTGCGGATGACTGGGTTTTCCCAATATCTGTGCACGGCCAGCGGAGGTCGACAGTGCGCGGTGGCGCACAGAGTCGATCGTCGATACGCTGCGAAAACCATGGTCACTACAGCCCTTGCCGTCGTCCCTCTCTTGGCTGCACTGCTGGTCGCGCCGTCGGATCCGCCGGCCGCGCCCTCGGTGAAGCCTTCCGCAGCCGAGGAGGCGAAGGAAGCCAGCCCCGACGCCGGCCGGCTGGGCGATCCGGTCAAGTTGTTCGACGGCACTTCGCTGGCGGGATGGAAGCCGTTTCTGTCCGGCGGCGATCCCGCGAAGGTGTGGTCCGTGCGCGACGGTGTGGTTGTCTGCACCGGCAATCCGGTGGGATACATCGCAACGGAGAAGGAGTACGAAAGCTTCGAGCTCACGCTCGAATGGCGGTTCGACGCGTCCAAAGGTGACGGCAACTCCGGTGTGCTGATGCGCGTGCAGGGCCCGGACAAGGTCGGCAACGAGTTCACATGGCCACGTTCCGTGGAAGCCCAGCTGCAGTCGAAGAGTGCCGGCGACATCTGGAACATCGGCGACGTACCGATGAAGGTGAACACGGAGCGCACCAAAGGTCGGCACACCGCCAAAGCGCATCCGACGAATGAGAAGCCGCTGGGCGAGTGGAATCGCTATCGCATTGTGCTCAACGGCGGCACACTTGAACTCTACGTGAACGATCTGCTGCAAAACACCGCAACCGATGTCGAAGTGAAACCAGGACGCATCGCGCTGCAGTCCGAAGGCGCTCACATCGAGTTCCGCAACATCGTGCTCCGTCCGTTCAATGCACCGCTTCCTGCGACCGGGCGCTGAGCGCTCAGGAATGGATGTCATGCTGCACGATCTTTCGCGACGTTGTGTTGCTCGCCTGCTCGTCGTTCTTGCCATGCACGTCGCGCCGTGCGCCGCCGCGCATGCGCAACACGGCATGAGGCCGACGGAAACTCCGGCGTTCCCTCAGACGCCGTCACCGATCGAATCGCACGGCGATTTTGCGACAGTGACCACGACGCCGTTCACCCCGGGAAACGTCGCGCTGACCCCTCACGGTCGGATGTTCCTCAGTTTTCATCCCTTCGGCGATCCCGAGGTCCGCGTTGCAGAGGTGCTCAGCACCGGCGCGCTCCGTGCGTATCCGACGCCGGACTGGTCACGCAGGGTGCCCGTGGACGGCGCGAACGCCGGCATCGGCATCCAGTCAATCATCGGCATCAAGAGCGATGTGAACGGTGTGCTGTGGATGCTGGATGCGGGTAATCTCGCCGAGCCCAACGGAACGCCACCGAAGCTCATCGCATGGGACACGACGGGCGAGCGGCTCGTGCGGGTGATTCACATTCCGCCGCCGATCAGCAAGCCATCGAGTTTTTTGCAGGACATGGTGATCGACAGCACGCGTGATGTAGTGTTCATCGCTGACTCCGGCACCGGGGCCGGATTTGCACAGACGACGCCGGCGATCGTTGTCGTGTACCTCAAGACGGGTGTCGCTCGACGCGTGCTGGAGAATGCGCCGTGCGTGCAAGCGGAGCCGGATGCGGCCATGATCATCGACGGACGTGAGATCACCGTCACCGGCGCCGACGGCAGCGCGCTTCCTGCGCGGGTCGGCATCAATCCCATCACGATGGACAATGCGAACGAATGGGTGTATTTCGGCGCGATGCACGGCAAAACCGTGTGGAAGATTCGTGCAGCGGACCTTGCGAATCCCGGGCTCAGCTCGGAGGACCTTGCAGAGCGCGTGCAGAAGCATGGGACCAAACCGGTCTCGGACGGTTTTTCCATCGACTCGGCCGGGAACATCTATGTGACCGACGTTGGGTCGAATGCAATCGGGGTCGTCGCACCAGACGGTACCTACCGCATTCTCCATCAGGATGACGCGATCCTTTCATGGCCCGATGGCATGAGTGCGGGCTCGGATGGCGCGTTCTACGTAGTCGTGAACCAGCTGCACCGGCATCCCCCGCTCAACGGCGGCGCGAACACATGCAAGCCGCCGTTTCGCGTCGTGCGATTTGAGCCGCTCGCTCCCGCGTCGGTGGGCCGCTGATATACCGCCAACGATGTGCGATACTTCGCGGGCAACGCAGAAGCATTGACCGCTGTAGTGCGGGGGGACGAACCGGTCGCACTGCGTCGAGCGAGGTGTGGAGATGGGTCTACTTGCATCGTGCGGGCTTCTGATCGCAGTGATCGTCGGTCAGTCGGACGCGGTGCCCGCAGCCGGCCAAGTGCAACCTCTGGTGCCGGCGCCGCTGATTCCGCGCGACATCCTGTTCGGCAACGCTGAGCGGTCCGAAGTGAAGATCGCGAGCGACGGCCACTCGATCGGATTCCTGGCCCCGCGCAACGGCGTGATGAACGTCTTTACCCAGGAGTTGCACGGCATGGAACTCGTCGGCGAGCCGCAGGCGCGCACCGACGTCATGGATCGACCGATTCGTCAATGGGATTTTGTTCCAGGTGGCAACGCACTGGTCTTTCTGCAGGACCGCAATGGAGACGAGAACTTTCAGCTGTTCGCGATCGACCTGCGCGATGACAGTGAGCGGTGCCTCACGCCGTGGCCCAATACCCGTGCCCGAATCATTGCGATGGACGACGCGCATCCGGACGAGGTACTTGTCGGAGTGAACCAGCGTGATCCGCGGTTCTTCGACGTCTGGCGCATCAACGCGCTGACTGGTGAAGCGACTAACACGCTCTGGAACGACGAAGGCTGGCACGTCATGATGCCAGATGCGACATGGACGATTCGGCTTGCAACGCGCATTCAGGACGACGGGTCGACAGACGTCATGCTGCGCGTGGATGATCCACCAAGCTGGCAGCCGTTTGTCACCTGGGCATTCGAAGAGTCGATGGGGTCATCGATTGTCTCGATCTCCAGTGATGGAACGTTCGCGTACCTCATCGACAACAGCCGCGATCTGTCGCCCGACATCGGCGCGCTGTACGAAGTGTCGCTCGTTCCGAAGGGTGAGCGGCAGCGATGGCGGATTCTCGCAACCGAGAGTCGCGGTGAAGCAGCGCACGTGCTTCTGAACGCTGTGACCCGTGTTCCCGAGCTCATCAGCTATGTGTATCGCCTGACGGAGTGGCGGGCGCTCGACATCCGCTACGAGAGCGATCTGTCTGCGCTGCGCAAGACCGAGGTCGGGATCTTTCAGATCACAGGCCGGACAAGCCATGACTCACTGTGGCTCATCGAAGGACATCGCGACACGGTGCCGGTGCGCTACAGCCTCTATCGGCGATCAGACAGCAAGGCCGTTCCCCTCTTCTCGAGCGATTCCCGCCTCGCAGCGGCCCCGCTCGTCCCGATGGAGTCGCATGAGCTGCCCTCGCGCGACGGACTGGCGCTCATGTCGTACGTCTCGATGCCCGCGGGATTCAAGGCGGGTGCGCATGCTCCGCTTGCGCTCGTGGTGCTCGTTCACGGCGGACCGTGGTCGCACGACGAGTGGGGAGTGGATCCAACGCATCAGTGGCTGGCCAACAGAGGGTATGCCGTCCTTTCGGTGAACTTTCGCGGTTCGACCGGGTTCGGCAAACGCTTCGTCAATGCGGGCAATCGAGAATGGTCGCGCGCGATGCACAACGATCTGATCGACGCGGCGCAGTATTGCGTGAACCTGGGCATCGCGGATCCAGACCGGGTCGCAATCATGGGCACGAGCTACGGCGGCTACGCGACGCTCGTGGGACTCACGTTTACGCCGGAGATGTTTGCGTGCGGCGTGGACATCGTCGGCCCATCGCATGTCCGCACGCTGCTCGAGGCAATTCCTCCGTATTGGACTGCACAGAGGGCGATGTACAAACACCGTGTCGGTGACGTCAGCGAAGTCGAGTGGCTCGACTCAATCTCACCGCTGACCTATGCCGACAGGGTGACCAAGCCGCTGCTGATCGGTCACGGAGCGAACGATCCGCGCGTCAAGAGGTCGCAATCCGATCAGTTTGTCGCGGCGCTGCAGGCGAACTCGACACCGGTCACATACGTCATTTTCCCCGATGAAGGCCATGGCTTCGCGCTGCCTGCGAACCGCCTCGCGTTCTACGCGATCACCGAGCAGTTTCTTGCTGCTCATCTCGGCGGCCGCGCTGAACCGCTCGGTGCAGAGATCGCAGCGAGCAGCGCACATATCGAGGCCGGCAGAGAACTGATCCCCGGGCTGAGTGCAATCTCTACGTCTTCGGATGCAAGTTCAGCGGTGCCCGCCAGTGGAGCAACTCCGTGAAGAAGTGATCCGTGACACGAGCCACCGCTCCAGCGTGGCGTCACATCCACTTTGCTCGCCTTAGCAGTCCGTGGCGAAAGTCATTTGGGCTGCGGACGAGCCTGAACGCGAATCTCTTCGTCGCCAAAACTCGCTGTATCACTGCGGATACGGCGTCGTTTCGGCTCCTCGATCTTCACGTTCGTGCGGAGCCCTCGCTACCAAAGCACTTTCACCACGGACGGCTAGGGGCGGGGCTGATGCGGTAAGGTGCTCGCTGCATGACCAAGAAGAAGTCAAACACGCCGAAAGCGAACGCCGCCAGCTCGATGTCCGATGTCGCCGGAGAGCTTGCAAAGATCGCGGTCGAGTTCCGGTATCACTGGAAGGACGTTGCATCCGAGGTGCTGTGGGCGCTGCCGTTGGGTGGCGACCGCTATGAACTTCGCAATGTCCCGTTCTACGCATACGGCATGAACTGGGGGGATGTGGTCCGCGCCGTGAAGCAGCAGGGCGACGAGCATCCCGTCGTCGAGCGCGTCGAGCAGGCAAGCGGCCATCGGACGATGCGCGTTTTCATGGACGACGAAGTCGCCGAAACGCGCAGCGTGGCCATGCTCGAGAGCCTGGAGCAGTTCAACGCTACCTATGAGCGGCACAGCGGCGGATTCATCGCGATTGACATTCATCCGGATGGTGACGTCGATGGCGTCTTTGATCAGCTGGACACGTGGGAAGCCGAGGGCCTGCTGGGATTCGAGACGTGCGAGCAGCAGGTGCCAGACGACTTCGGCTCGGATCCGCAGGACGACAATCGAACGTGACGAGAGCGCGTTTTCAGCGTGTTCACCCGAGCTTCGTCCCGGCGCCGAGCCGCGCCAGCCGCCGGCTCGCGCGCCACTCTTCGACGATGACCGCATAGCGATCGTGATCCGCCCACTCGCTGGCGATCTGCAGATAGCGCGGTGAGAAGCCCTCGTGGCAAAAGCCTGTTCGCAGCGCCAGCACCCGTGAACGAGTGTTTTCCGGCCGCACGTTGGCTTCGACACGATGCAGCCGCAATCCGATGAATGCATGCTCCAGCAGCAGCGCGAGTCCTTCGGTCATGTATCCGTGACCTTCGTACGGATCACCGATCCACCATCCGGCGATTCCGTTGTTGAATGGCCCGCGCACGATCTCGTTGATGTTGGCACCGCCGATGATCGCCCTTCCATCGTTCAGGCAGAGCAGCATCTTGCAGTGCGCCGGGCTCGATCGGCTCTCGAGCAGGCGGCCGAACCAGTCGGTGCTCCACATGGTCTTTCCGCGCGGTGGCTTCGGATCCCACAACTTCAATCGCTTCATCGAGCGTTTTCGCAATGCGATGATTTCGCCGGCATCGCCGGGCACTGGAAAGCGCAGGAACACACGCGCCCCGCTGCGGATCGGCGGCGCGACAGAATCAGCGCTGCTCGACGCGAAGCGCTTCGCCGGCTTCCGTTGCATCGGTGGTCCTCCTTCCGGGACGTCCGTCGAGCAGTGTGGCTGCCGCGATGGAAGCGAGCAGGAACGCCGCGCACGCTGTCCAGTGGCCGGCAGCGACGCCGCCGAGGACGACCGCGGCACCGATGATCGCGATGCCGAGCGAGCCTGCGACCTGGCGCAGCGTGCCCAGCAGTCCTGAGGCCTGCCCCCGTCGCTCTGGCCCCACGCGCGAGAGCGCGTCCGTATTGGTCGGACTCATCGTGAAACCGATGCCAAGTCCGAACACGGCCATGCCGATGGCGACAGGGATGTACTGCAGGAATGGCGCCGCGATCGCCTCGATTGCCAGCCCGAGGGCCGCGAGCAGTGTGCCGATCATCACTGGCCGCCGCGCGCCGACCTTGTCATACATGCGTCCGGCGACATGCACGATGAGCATCGTTGGCAGCATCAATGGAAGCAGTCCGATTCCCGCGTCCCGGGGACTGAACTCCAGCTCCTGCTGAAAGTACTTGCTCATGAAGATGACTTGACCGGTGAGCGCGAACTGCGTGCAGAAGAGCACGCACGCGTTCCCGACAAACCCTCGATCTTCGAAAAGGCGCACGGCCAGCAGCGGGCGATCACGCTTCCACTCGGCGGTGACAAAGAGGATGACGAGTCCGAGCCCACCGATCAGCGGGACGAGCACGGCCGGCGAATCCCATCCCCACTCGACGCCTTGCTGAAGGCCGAACACGAATGCCGGCAATCCGCCGAGGTAGAGCATCACGCTCGCTGGACTGATTCGCATCCGCTGGCGCGGTCCCTCATGCGGCCGCGCGACTGCCGTCAACGTCAACGCCAGTGCGGCGACGGGGAGATTCAGGAAGAAGCACCAGTGCCACGACCACCACGTTGTGATCAGTCCGCCGAGGACAGGGCCGAGCGTGAGGAACAGCATCGGGATCCCGACGTACACGCCCATCGCCTTTCCGCGCTCGCCGGGAGCAAAGCTGCTGATGACGATGGTCGAACTCGCAGGCTGCATCAGCGCCGCGCCGAGCCCCTGTGCCGCGCGGGCTGCAATGAAGGCGCCCGCGCTCGTCGCCGCACCACAGAGCGCGCTGGCGGTTGCGAAGACAGTCATGCCCACGACAAAGCAGCGCACGCGGCCCAGCGAATCCGCGGACCGGCCGCCGATGGCCACGAGTGACGCGATCGCCAGGAGGTAGGCGTTCATCGCCCACTGCTCACCGGTGGCGCTCATTCCGAGATCGTGGCTGATGGACGGCAGTGCGACACCCATCACCGTCACGTCCAGCATGATCATCGACAGCGAACCGGTCATCGCGAAGAGCACCAGCCATCGACGTGGATGCTGCGTGTCGACGAAGGCGGGAGTCGCTGGCATGAAGAACGGATGCTAACAGTCCGTTGTGGATCGGCCGGTGCGAACGGGCGGTACACTCAGAGCACGATGCTTCACTCCACCCTGTTTCGTACCATCGTGTTGGCGGGCAGCCTCCTCGTGTCCGCGAGCGGATGCACCCAGCCGCGATCCGGTCCCGGCGCTTCAGGCCGGGATGCGCCGGTCGGGGAGCCCTCCGCGATCGAAGGGCGCTGGCGCGTGCTCAATGTGCTGACCCAGGTCGAAACGATCATCGCTCCGACGACCGAGACCCCCATCTTCATCGAGTTTCAGCCGCGCTCAATGGCCGCGCCGGGCGCAGCGACCAGCGCCAACCAGACGGTCGCACTGGGATACGCCGGTGTGAATCGGTTCAGTGCCCCCTATATGTATTCGCGCGGTGAACTGAAGGTCGGGGCACTGTCGATCGGTCCAGTCGTCGCCACGCGTATGGCGGGGCCTCCGAATCGCAATGCATTTGAAACGGCGCTGCTGACCGCACTGGAGTCGGCGCGCACCGCGACAGTCGACGGCGAGACGCTCATGATCGACTCCGGCGACGCCCGTGTGACCCTGATGCGATGAGCGGAGTGCGCGAACACGTGCGACCGGTTGTTGAGCGGGCGCGGGCGCTGTTCAAAGCGAGGTTCGCGCGGTTGCCCGACGTCGTCGCTGTCGCGCCGGGACGCGTGAATCTCATTGGCGAGCACGTGGACTATGCCGAAGGCTTTGTGATGCCAATCGCGATCGATCGCGCGACTGCTGTGGCAATAGGTCGGACCCAGGAACTGAGCCGCGTCATCTCGGAGAACGTTCCCACCAGCGACGCATTCGAAATCGGGTGTATCGAACGCCAGATCGAACCGGCGCGAGCATGGAGCAACTATGTTCGTGGTCCGATCGCGGAGCTTGTCGCACCGGAGTTCAGCCACGCCATGCCGCTTCCGAATGTCGACATCGCCATTGCGAGCGATGTCCCTGTCGGAGCAGGCCTGAGTTCAAGCGCCGCGCTCGAAGTGGCGACGACTGTCGCGGCGATTGCGCTCGCGGGCCGCACACTCGACGGGGTGGCGATCGCGCAGCTTTGTCAGCGTGCGGAGCATCGCTTCGCCGGAACGCCGTGCGGCATCATGGACATGATGATCTCGGCGAACGCGCGCGAAGGTCACGCCATGCTGCTCGATTGCCGAACGCTCGCCATGCGTCATCTGCCCATTCCATCGGACATGTGTGTTTTGGTCGTCGACAGCGGCGTGCGCCATCGCCTTGCAGAGGGGGAGTATGCCTCGCGGCGCGCAGCAGTCGAGCAGGCGGCACGCGTCGTCGGTGTGCACACTCTGCGCGATGCGACCGTCGAGTCGGTGATGCGCGCGGCGCTCGACGATACGACACGGCGCCGCGCGATGCATGTCGTCACTGAGATAGCGCGGACGCGTGACGCTGCCGCGGCTCTCGAGCGGGGAGACACTGACACGTTGGGTTCACTGATGCATGCGAGTCATGCATCGATGCGCGACGACTTTGAGATCAGCATTGATGAGATTGACACGAGCGTCCGTGCGGCAGAGCAAGTGTCCGGAGTTTTCGGCGCGCGACTCACGGGCGGCGGATTCGGCGGGTGCGCCGTGGCACTGCTGACACGTGACGCTGTATCTGCCGCGGAGCGCGCCATTGCCGATTGCTTCGTGGAGCGCTTCCATCGCGTGCCTGATATGTTCGTCACTGGGGCCACAGATGGCGCCCGCGTCGTGTAAGCGCAGCTACTCGAGCGGCGAATCGCGACTCGCTTCGCTGGGGCGATACCGGTAATACACCTCGAGGCTGAGTGTGCAGACCGCGGTCTGATACACCCGGCCGCCCAGTCGCGACCACCGGTCCTGCGGATCCCAGCTGCCGTCGAACGCACCATCACGTCGCTGACGGAACCCTTCCGCGCTCAAACCAGGGTCGAGTTCATTCGCCGCAGTGTTGACTGCGTCGCCGACTGACTCGATCACGCTGGGCTCACTCGCGTGAAGTCGCGACCGATACAGATCGAAGCCGCCGGACCCGCCCGGCCGATCCGACGCGAAGTACAGAAAGTCACCGACCGGACTGACCGCGGGTGATCCCTCGTCGGCCGATGTGGAGAGCGATGTAAGCAGGCGCGCTTCGCCCGGAACGCCGCTGGTGTCGTTGGGCGTGAACTCGGCGACGTACAGGTCGTAATCGTGCCGCGCGCGTTCACTGCGCACCGTCGCGTCCCAGCGATCCGCAGAGGCCGGCACCGGCGCCTCGTCCGGTCGCGCACGGTTCGACGCGAAGAACAGCCGTGCGCCATCGGGCGTGAGCGCGGGACTGTACTCGTTTGATGCTGTGTTGACGCCTGATCCGAGATTGGCGGGACGCGACCACCCGTGAGCGCCGCGTTCGGAAGCCCACAGGTCGTACTCGCCGAGTCCGCCCGCGCGATTCGAATAGAAGTACAGGCGCGCGCCATCGGCGGAGATCTCGGGCCCCAGCTCGTCCGCGTCGGAATTGATGTCGTCCATCGCATCCGCGCACTCGCGGACATCGCGGAGCAGCGCGGCGCTCACCGGCTGCGCGAGTTGATGATGCGTCGGCGCCTGATCAATCGCGCTGCGTGCATCGCGACCAGCGCGATGACGCCGCCAAGCCAGAGCAACGGGTGAGCCTGAGGCAGGTGATTCAGACGAAGCGGAAATCGCATCTCAAGGGATCACGTGCGCTGCCAGCGGTAGCTGCAGATGAGCTTCTTCAGCTTCGTCACTTCATCCGACAATTCCCAACCGATGAAAGATCAGCGAGTTTCACAATTTGTGCAAAGGACCCCGGGAGCGCCGGCGTTGCGGCGCTCACTGACCCTGCGCGAGCGAGTAGCCCCGCACGCCGTCGTACACCCGCAGCAGCTCGTACGAGCTCACCGTGAAGTGCCGGGCGATGCGGTCGAGCAGCATGAGCGGCTCGGCCTGCTCGACAGTGGGCGCGTCGGACGCCTCGCGGAGTTCGAACCGAACGCGCCAGTAGTCAACACACTCCGTGAACGCGGAGCCGGTGGGCCATACCTGGGTCCCGCGATTGCTGATCAGGGTCAGGTGGAACCGGGTATCCGCAGCCAGCGGCTGCAATAGGTCGGCGACCGCATCGGCCAGCATGGTGGTGTCGATAGAGATGTCGCAGCCGACCACGTGGGCCTGGGTGTGTTCAAACGTCCGGATGAGCTTGGCGCGTGCAGGTTTGGGCCCAGCACGCCACGTCACGCTGTCGCCGCCGTGTGCGACGTCGGGAGCGGCAGTGAAAGTCTCTGGCTTCTGATCGAGTCGTGCCGCGACGCCTTCCACAAACTGCATCGTTCCAAGCGCGGGCTTCGATTTGTCACCGAAGTCACCGGTTCGAATGCCGTCTTCCAACGCCCGCAAGAGCGCGTTCTCGATACGCGCTGCATGCTTGGTCAGCCCGAGATGGCACAGCATCATCAGGCCTGACAGGATCAGTGCTGCCGGATTCGCGATGCCCTTGCCTGCGATGTCCGGTGCGGTGCCATGGACGGCTTCGAAGATCGCCATGTGCGATCCGATGTTGGCGCTCGGCGCGAATCCGAGGCCGCCGACCAGTCCCGCCGCCAGATCGCTCACGATGTCGCCCTGCAGATTCGGCAGCACGACCATCTGATAATGCTGCGGGCGCATTACCAGGTTCATGCACAGCGCATCGACGATGACATCGCCCGTCTTGATCTCCGGATAGTCCTTCGCAGCGCACCGAAACCGCTCAAGGAACAATCCGTCGGTCATCTTCATGATGTTGGCCTTGTGGCCGCAATACACGGATGTGAGTCCAAGCGCCTGCGCTTTCCGCAGCGCGAAATGCACAACCTGATCGCAGCCTGGCGCGGAGGTCAGGCGCTTGCACTGCACCATGTCGTTGGAGAGACGATGTTCGACGCCGCCGTAGGTGTCCTCGACGTTTTCGCGCACGATCACGAGATCAATCGCAATGCCGGTCTTGCTGAAAGGCGTCGCCACGCCGGGAAGCGTCCGGAACGTCCGCAGGTTGGCGAAGGTATTCCAGATCTTGCGCGCGGTCACATTGATGGACTTGCCGCCGACGCCCTTGGGCGTTTCCATCGGCCCCTTGAAGAGCGTCCCGCAGGACTCGGCAGTCGCAATCGCTTCGTCGGTCATTCCGCGCGTCTCGCCGCGCGCGAACACCGACTTGCCCATATCGACGGGCACGAATTCGAGATGCTCCATCACCCCCGCGGCGCGGAAGAGCGCGAGCGTTGCGCTCATGATTTCGGGACCGATTCCGTCACCGGCGGCGATGGCGATGCGCGTGAGGGCCATAGGGGGAAGAGTTTCGTAGGTGATCGATGCGAGCAGCAGGGGATCGCGGAGTGTAGCGGAACACTGCTACGCCACGGTGCACAGGCGAACTGCTTCGCGCAGGCTCGTGATCGGATCCCGCCGCGGAATGAATTCCTGCCCTACGAAACCGGTGTAACCAGTGTCCGTGATCGCCCGCGCGATCGCGGGGTAGCACAGCTCCTGCGAGGCATCGATCTCGTTGCGCCCGGGATTGCCGCCGGTGTGATAGTGGCCGATGTGCGGCGCCGCGGCGCGGATCGTGCGGATGACATCGCCTTCCATGATCTGCATGTGGTAGATGTCGTAGAGGAGCTTGAATCGGTCGCTTCCGACCGCTTTGCACAATTCGACACCCCACGCCGTTCGATCACACATGTAGTCGTGGTGATCGATCTTGGAGTTCAGCAGCTCCATCACGATAGTGACGCCGTTCGCCTCCGCGATCGGAGTGATGCGCTGCAGTCCTCCAACGCAATGCGCAAGACCCTCGGCATCCGACATGTCGAATCGATTGCCGGAAAAAACGATCATGCTCGGAATGCCGGCGGCCTTGATCAGCGGAAGGAGCCGCTCCGACTCCTTCACGCAGCGGTCGTGGTTCTCGACGCGGTTGAATCCCTGCGGAATCGAGGTTGGACCGTTGGCGACGGCGCACGTCAAGCCGAACTTCTGCACCGTCCCCCATTCGGCTTCGCCAAGCAGCTCGATGGATGCGATGCCGATGTCCTTCGCATGCTTGCAGAGCTCGTCGAGCGGCATGCTCCCGTAACACCAGCGGCAAGCCGAGTGACGGAAGCCGGGCTGCCTGGTCGGTGCGTCGTTCATCGCTGCGGCGTCAACCCGCCGCTCCGCCATCATTCCGGTCGCGACCATTCCGGCGACGGAGTGGCTCAGAAAATCACGTCGATGCATCGGTGTTCTCGTCAGTTCCAGGCGCCAAGCAGGATCGCGAGATCGATGCTGTCGACGACCCCGTCGTTGTTCAGATCGGCCGCGCCCGCCGTTGCTCCCCACGAACCGAGCATGATGCTCAGGTCCGTGCCGTCGACCTCGCCGTCGCCGTTGATGTCGCCGAGGACGAGCGTCTCACATGAATCGGGAACACCGTTGCCATTGCTGTCCAGCGGCGCCACCACAGGCACGATCTTCTTGATCTGCCCCGATGTGTGCAGCACGAGGTACATCTCGCCATAGAAGTCTTCACCGATCGCGACGGGACCGGATGGATTGCCGAGCTGCGCCGTACGGTTTGTGAACTCACTGACGGAGTTCCCGTCCCACTTCAGACTGAACGCCTTGTTGGTCTGGTAGTCCGCGAAGAAATATGTACCGTCAAGCGTCGGCACGGCACAGCCGCGATACACAACGCCGCCCGTGATCGACTGGCCCACCGAGTGGTTGTAATCATGAATCGGCGCGGTCAGCGCTGCCGACGGACACGAACAGTTTGCATTGGACGTGCAAAGGAATCCTTCCGTGCAGTTCCAGCCTCCGTTGCCGCCGGCACTCGCAGGCGTCAGCACATTGACCTCCTCGCGCGCCAGTCCGCCGACATCGGCGACATACAACCATCCGTTCAGACGGTCGAAGCTCGCGCGGAATGGATTGCGCAGTCCGCGGAACCAGATCTCGTCATCGCCTGCGACACCAACGAACGGGTTGTCGGCTGGGATCGCGTAGTTGCGATTGGCGTCAGCGGGGAAGTCGTCGTCATTCACATCGATGCGAAGGATCTTGCCCCACCATTGACCGACGAGATTCTGTGATCGCGGCGGGCCTTGAGCGTCGCCCGTGAACCCGCCGTCGCCGAATGGAAGATAGAGGTATCCCTCCGGACCGAAGCCCAGCCATCCGCCGAGGTGAAACGCCTGCGATGACGGTGACGTGTGCTTGAGGATGACCTTGCCGGATGCCGCATCAGCCTGATCGGGATTGCCGGCGACGGCGGTGAACTCTTTGATCCAGACCGTGATGCTGCTGGACGTGCCCGTTGTGTGATGGATGTAGAACTTGCGGTTGCGCTGGTAGTCCGGATGAAACGCCATGCCGAACATGCCTGAGTACGTCTGTTCCGGGACCTGCGCATCGATGTTCAGAAAGGGCGCAATGACCAGCGTTCCGTTCTTGAGGAGGCGTATCACACCGCGCTGCTCGACGATGAAAAGGCGCGACGGATCGTCCGGCGCAAACGTGACGAACATCGGCTTGTTCAGTCCGGTGGCGATGGTCTGCGTCGTCAGAGTCTGCGTGAAGGCGGGGGCGCTCAGAGCACCGAGGACCGCTACGATGAGACCGCAGCCCGTGAGCAAATGAGCATGACGCATGCTCACACGATACCGCGTGACAATCGCGCTGCGACGACCAATACCCGGGTTCGTTTCCTCCGCGCCTCGCGTCACTTCCCGCTATCCTCCGAACGTGCACTGCCCGTTGTGGTTTCCCATCACGAAAATCGCCGCCACGTTGGGGGTCCTACCAGAGTCGCTCGACCAAGTCCCTTCCCTCGGGCCGGGTGTTCTTGAGAACCTGATGCGGGCTTCCGGTGCCGTAGGCGTGTTTCTCCTCGGCATGGTCCTGATGACCGAAGGGCTGAAGCAACTAGCCGGCTCGACGTTGCGCGACATTCTCGGTCGATGCGTGGACAAGCCGCTCCGGGGAATGGTGACCGGCGCTGGCGTCACAGTCGCGATGCAGGCGTCGAGTTCGACCGTGCTGGCGACCGTCGGTTTTGCGACGGCGGGCATCATCTCCCTGCAGCAGGCTATCGCGGTGGTTGCCGGTGCAACTGTCGGCACGACGTCGACTTCGTGGTTGATGGCGACCGTCGGACTGAAGGCGAGCGTCTCCATGTTCGCCGCGCCGCTCGTCTTGATCGGAGCGCTGCTCCGCATGCTGCGCCGAGGTCGTGAAGCGCAGATCGGCCTGCTCATCGCCGGCTTCGGCATGCTGGTCCTGGGTATCGCTTCCTTGAAAGATGCAATCGGCCCGGTCGTGGCACAAGTCAGACTGGATCAGCTTGACGCCTCGACATTGGGGGGAACGTTGTGGCTGGTATTGATCGGCGGACTCCTTGCCATTGTGATGCAGTCATCGGCAGCACCCGTCGCTCTCGCAATGGCCGCGCTCGCAGACGACTCACTGACATTTCAGCAAGCGGCGCCGCTCGTCGTCGGAGCGAGCGTCGGCACGACCAGCACGGCGCTGCTCGCCCTCCCCGGCGTCAGCCCGCCGGGACGGCGTGTGGCGATTGTCTGGATGATCGTCTCGCTCATCGCCGCAACGCTGGCACTCCTCCTGCTCCCATTCCTCGAAGCGCAGTCGATGGGCCTCACGCGATTCTTCAGCGCGACCGATCCCATCGCGCTCGCCGTCTTTCATACATCGTTCGCAACGCTCGGTGCCATCGCGTCCATCCTCGTGGCGGCGCCACTCGCGCGGAAGCTTGAGAAGGCGATCCCCGACCGCGGGCCTGGACTCACGGAGCATCTCGACTCCACCATCGGAGGCGTGCCAGCCATCGCTCTCGAAGCCGCGCGCCGTTCCATCGCGTCGACAGCAGCTGAAGCGGTGCGGGCCGCTGTCGCACAGCTTTCCCACGGCGAGCACGCGGGAAGCGAGCGGATCGCATTGATCAAGCGCGCCGAGGAAGCAATCGACCGATTCCTTGCCGGCGTCCGGCGTGATGCACTGGGAAGCCGCGACGCAGAGCGCGTCGTAGCGTGTCTGCAGGCGCTCGATCATGTGCGCGAGCTACGCCGCATGCTGAAGCGCCACGAGCTGCGGCCGCCGATGGGAGAGCCGCAGGCCTCACGTGCGATTCGCGACCGGGCCGTCCAAGTCAGCTCGAGCCTACTTGCGTGGCTCGATCAGGATGGTCCGTCACCACTCGAGGACGTGGAGCGCTTTGCGGCGGAAGTCGGCGCTGCCCGTCCGGCCATTCGCAGCGCGTCGCTGCAGAGCACCGCCCGGGGCACGGTGGCGCCAGAGATCGCCGATGCCGCGCTCGACGCGATCCGCGCGATGGATGAGTATGCGAGGGAGCTGCATCGGATCGTCGCGAATCTCGATCTCTCGCGCGACGCGATTGCCCCGGTTTCAAACGAGTGAATGTTGAGGAGTGAAAGTGAACGAGCATCCAACGGTCGACCATGTTCCCTATGTTCCCGGCGGGTCGTCCGAGCACGCGGCCGAAGCGTTTCTGTATCGCATGGCGTCGCGACGCTCAGTGCGGGAGTTCTCGCCGCGCGACGTCAGTCATTCGACGATCGAAGCGTGCATTGCTGCAGCGAACACGGCACCAAGCGGGGCAAACAAGCAGCCTTGGCGATTCGTGGCGGTGCGTGATCCGGAGCTCAAGCGGGCAATCCGCATCGCGGCCGAGGAAGAGGAAAGGAAGTTTTATGACGGCCGGGCGAATCCCGAGTGGATCGCGGATCTCGCGCCGCTGGGCACGGACTGGAGGAAGCCATTCCTGGAGATCGCGCCCTGGCTCATTGTCGTCTTCAAACTGGTGCGTGATGACCGCGACGAGCGCATGAGCGAACAGGTGTACTACGCGAACGAGTCAGTCGGCATCGCGACCGGCATGCTCCTGTGCGCAATTCACCACGCCGGTCTCGTGACTCTGACCCACACGCCGAGTCCCATGAAGTTTCTCGCCGAGTTGCTTGGCCGCCCCGCCCATGAGCGTCCGTTTCTGCTTCTGCCGGTCGGCTACCCCGACGAAGGTTGTCGCGTGCCGGACATCGCGCGGAAGTCTGTGCGCGACGTGATGGTCATCGATCGCGGTGCGTGATCAGGTGATCACGACAGCACTGGCTGCACGCTTGACGGTGCATTGCCGTGCCTCGCGCGGGTCGCCGCTCGACGGCGGACGACTCGGACGCCGATCACGATCAAGGCAACCAGGACGATCGTGGTGACGAGAGCAAAGAAGACAGGGAGAACAACGGCCAGGATCGAGGCAATCACGCTCAGCGCCGACTCGATCACACCGTACACCGGGGCGAGCAGTCCTCCCGAGATTGCCGACGAGCCGGCGCGAACGGTTGCGCTCACCGTGTGGACGGCGGCGGCGACACCGCCGCCTGCGATCAGCGCGGCGCTCCATGCGAGCAGGGGATCGATGGTGGCGATCTCGGGCATACCGACGATGGATCCCGCAGCGCCAATGGCGCCAGTCTGACTCGCCATCACCACAGCACCCGCCGCGGTGGCGACGGGTGCTGCCAGCGCGTCGAGCGCGTGAGCGATCACGGGCAGAACGGAAGCTGAGAGTTCGACGAGGCACGCCACGCTCAAGCAGGCGATTGCTGCCCACGAGCTCATCCACTCGAAGGATGGTCCCAGCTGGATCCAGCCCGCCTTCGCTGCGAGCGATATCCCGAGAACGGGAACAAACGCGCGGAGACCGCACGCGGCCGCGAGTCCAACGCCGACGAAGCCCGCGAGGAGGTATTGCAGGTAATCCATGACAGGCCATAGTTCGGGGCGGGCGGTCCCTAATTTTGCGATGGATGCTTTCGGCCAGACGGTGGGTCGCATCTGACGGGCCCCAGGTCGAAGCAGTCCATCGTTATGATCCATCCGCGCAGAAGGCGACGGATTGAATCAATCCGTCCTCGATGCTCGAATCTTCCGCGGGGCCCTTTGGCGCCGCTGGACCAAACACCCAACGGAGGCCGCCTTTCGCGGGCGGGAGCGAACTGTCGTCGACCATGCCGGAGTCTGATGCTGAGGTGCTGCTGCGGGTCGCCCGTGGCGATGCTGCTGCATTTCCGGCGTGCATCGACTGTTTCGGCCCACTCGTCTGGACACTCGCACGTCAGGTGCTTGCGAATCGATCGGACGCAGAGGAGGCGGTGCAGGAAGCGTTTGCCGAGATCTGGCGAGTTGCGGCGCGGTTCGATCCGTCGATCGCGTCAGCGCGGTCGTTCGTCGCGACGATCGCGCGGCGCCGATTGATTGATCGCGGCCGATTGCGACAGCGCTTCGATCGCGACAGCGGCGGTCAACTTTCAGAAACGGCGCCCGCGAAGTCCGCTGATCCGGCCGACGCGATCGCGCAGGACGAGTTCGGCAGGACGGCGATGGAAGAGTTTGAGCGCCTGCGTCCCGAACAGCAGAAGGTCATTCGACTTTCAGTGCATGCGGGCTGGACGCACGAGCGCATCGCGGAACACCTTGGCATGCCGGTTGGCACGGTCAAAACTCATCTTCGGCGAGGCCTGCTTGAGCTGCGCGACGCGCTTCAGCAGCGAGACCTCCCCGGGCGCGATAGTGCCCAGGAGGCCGCGCCATGAGCGAGCGCCTCTACGACTTGCTGATCGCCCGCGCGACGGTCGGACTGTCATCCAGCGAGTCCGTCGAACTTGCGGCGCTGCTCGGTGCCGCCGACCCGCGTGATGTCGCTTCGATGGAAGCCACGCTCGCGCGACTGGGCAAGGCATTCGAAAGTGCCGATGCGATCGTCGTCGACGAGCCGCTGCCCGCCCCACTGCGCGAGCGGCTGCTTGCCGATGTCCCGCCGGCAGCGACCTTGACCAGGGATGGCACGTCTGCTCCGCGCATTGTTCGCGGCGACGCTGATGCGGTCATCGCGAAGCTGCGCGTGATCAGCCGTCTGGGCTGGATCGTTGCCGCCGCATCGATTGTGCTCGCCGCGGCGATCGTGTTGACGCGCCCTGCACCGGTTGTGCCTGCTGATCTGATCCGCATTGTGGATGCTGCTGGCGATGTCATTCGCCTTCCGTTCACGCCCCAGGCTGACGGACCGGCAGCTGCAACAGGAGTGGTCGTCTGGAGCGACACCTTGCAGCGCGGGTACGTGCAACTGAACGGTCTCCCCGCCAACGATCCGACGTTGAAGCAGTATCAATTGTGGGTTGTGGATCCAGGGCGCGCTGCGCAGCCCATCGATGCGGGAGTCTTCGATGCCGTCGACGCGAATGGCGTCGCGATGCCATTCGGTTCGAAGCTGCCGGTCAAGACGCCGGCGGCGTTCGCGATCACGTCAGAGAAGCCGGGCGGCGTCGTCGTCACCCAAGGTCCGCTGCTGCTGGTCGCGCCAAACGAAGCGAACGCCCCCTGAGATTTCGGACGTGGCAATTGAACTCCCCGTAGTCAGCCACGCCGCGCATGGTCGGTGTGTACCAGGCGCGACGTGACCGGGAGAAGCGAGAGATCCTGAACGGAGGAAAATGGTTCCGTTCATTCTGTACGGCAGCGAATCGACCAACAACATGTCGATTGATCGCGCCGAGATCCCTGATGACCCAACCGATGCATGGAAGACTGCATCGACCCGCAATTGTGTCGTGGGCATGCAGGTTCGAGTTGGGGTCGAGTTGGGTAAATGGGCCCAAAGCGCGAGCTGACCTGCGAGGAACTCGCGCCGCGCCGGCGATGCGCTGTCAGCTGGTGTGGCCGTCGCCCAGCATGCGATCGATGATCACCTCGCGCCGCTGGCTCGAAACGAGCGCGCCCGCCACCTGCGCGGCAAGGTCCCCGATCTCCGCCGTCGAAAACCCCAGCGACTTCCCGACCATCAAGAGCACCGCGAGCTCACGATCATCGATGCGGTGGTCAGCAACCATGACCGCTGCAGCATCGAGCATGAGAGCGGTGCGGGCTCGGCGGTCGCGCGGTGCTTCCACACTCTCAGGGATCGGAGATGCCAGCGCGGTCGCCACATCCAGCGAGGAAACGCCGAGTCGTCCGCATGCTTCCGCAATGACGGTTTTTTCCGGTGTAACGAGCGTTCCGTCGCTCGCTGCCACAGCGAGCAATGCGTGAACAACCGCGCGCTTCTGTTCCTCGCTGGCATCGGCAAACCACTGCACACGAGGATCAGGAGTCCGGTTCGCGCAGCGCGGAGGATTCATGGTTCGCAGAGTATCAGGGGTCTGCAATCACTTCACGACTGTTGATTTTGTCCCTTGTCGCGCGCGAGCGGCGCGCGATGAGGGATACGCCCGAAACGCGCGCAGGTCGTTGCGCAGTGCGACCAGCGCGTTTTGCAGAGTGTGCGGCATCCGATGCAAGTTGGAGATTCTGGTAAGGCAGCCCCCTGAATAGAAACCGAATGCGTTGATCGTGCTCTTCGCGCAGCTCGGCGTCGGGTAATTTGGTCTGCGGCGCTCACCAGTGCCGCACATTCAACTCCTCACGATCACCTTCACAGGATCAATATCGATGACTACTCCAAACAAGCCGACGGATTCGAAGTCTGCCTCGCAGCCGGGCAGCAGAGAACAAAGCCGACCTGGCAATCAGACGGGCAGCCAGATGGACAACCAGATGGACAACCAGATGGGCAATCAGGCCGGCGGTCAGCCCGGCAATCAGCAACGCGCCGGGCAATCGGGTTCGCAAGGATCCAAGCCGTCCGGCAACCAAGGATCAGCCACCTCGCAGCAAAGTCGGACCATCTCGATCGAGGGAATGGAAGGTGATGTCTGCGTACAGAACGTCAAAGATGCGCTCAAAGGTGTAAAGGGCGTCACGGTGCAGTCGATTGAATTGGGTACTGCAACGATCTCCGCTAGTGACGAGGCTTGCGAGGAAGCGATCGAAGCGATTGACACCGCCGGCTATCCGGCAGAGGCCGCGTCTTCGCAGCGGAAAGCGTGATGTGCACGTTGGGGGAACGTGCACCGCGCATGCGAAAGCAAGCCGGAGCACAGTTGCGCTTTGCAGCACCCGACAAGTTCAGTTCCGATTCGGAAGGAAACAAGACATGCGTAACGAAAAGACATTGACAGGAACGATCACGGGAACTTTCTTGATGACGGTGGCTGTACTGGGTGTGGCGGCGTGCGACCGAACGGACAACGGTGTCCCGGCCACGAGCACGTCGCCGCGCGCCGCTGACAACACCGCTCGCAACGATGTCGATCGGGGCGGGGCGCGTACCACACCGATCGACCAGTCGGAGAACGCGGACGACGTGCAGATCACGGCGGATATTCGCCGAGCCATCATGGAGGACGACGCGATGTCCATGAATGCCGATAACGCGAAGATCATGACCAGCAACGGTCACGTGACGCTTGAGGGCGTCGTCGCAAGCCAGGCCGAGAAGGATGCCGTGGGCGCAAAGGCAAAAGCTGCGGCCGGCGTGCTCAGCGTCACGAACAACTTGACCATCAAGCCGTGAGCGGATGAGCGTCGCAGTGACGCGTTACGTACAACACTTTTCAGGGGAAATTCACATGGGTAGCTCAGTTTTCTGCATCGTCCCGACTCAGGCCAAGGCGCATGACATCGTCCAGAGCCTCGGCGTCGCGGGTTTCAGTTCCAATGACATTTCCGTCCTGTTTCCGGACAAAGCCGGAACGCGCGATTTCGCTCACGAAGCGAACACGAAGGCCCCTGAGGGAACGGTCATCGGCGCAGGCAGTGGCGGGATTGCCGGCGGCGCGATCGGTCTCCTTGCGGGGATCGGCCTCCTTGCGATCCCGGGCCTCGGGCCTTTCATTGCGGCCGGTCCGATCATGGCTGCACTGAGCGGAATGGCAGTGGGCGCGACGGTGGGTGGCATTGCGGGCGCACTCATCGGCATGGGGATTCCTGAACTCGAAGCAAAGCGCTACGAGGGCAAGGTCAAGGACGGCAACATCCTGATCTCCGTGCACACCGAGACTGCTGACGAAACGAAGCGTGTGAAAGACATTTTCGAGAATGCGAATGCGACCGACATCAACGTCGCTTCCGAGAAGACAGCGCCAAAGAGTTCGACGGTTCCGTCGCGCTAAGAGGCGTCTTCAACCGACCCTGAACCAAGCCCCGCCCCGCGTACCGCGGGCGCGGGGCTTTGGTGAAGTTATGCAAATCGCGTTTCGCACACTTTTAGCACGAGGGTGAACCCATGCCACGTGGTCGCACTGGTCTTCTCGTCACCATTTCCGTCATCGCACTGTTCGCTGCGTTCGTCGGATTTGTGACCTCAACGGTCGAATTGTCGTTCAACGTTCTCGCGGTCCTTTTCCTCGGTGCGGTACTGGCCGTACTCACGGGGTTCTGCTGGCTCGTCATGGCGGGGCCGGGGCCCTCGGAGGGGGTGGACCCGGACGTCACCCGCGTTGCTGCAGATCTTGATGCCCGCGCCCATGGGCTTCCTTCGACGCTGCCGCCATCTGCGCAACAGGAAGACTTGACCAATCGCGTTTGATGGGCGCTGCCCAGACAGGCGTTCGTGCTGATCGACGTCACGTCATATGACGTCAAAGCGCTTATATCAGGGCTGATCGACGTCGGCGCCCAGCTCCTGCAGCATGGAACTGCGTACGGCGTCGATGCCACGACGCAGCACGATGTTCATCGGCTCCCACTCGTTCCCGGGTGACGAAGAGAGTGTGGCCTTGGCCGCGATGTCTCGGTGCACGCTTCCAACTCCGCCTCGGAAGCGATGGACCCGCATGCGCACGTCGACCACGGCTGTCGCGATCACGCGCGATGCCTCTGGCTCGGTCCATCGAAGCAGCTGCGGCTCGGGCGTTTCGCCAGCGCACGGTCCAAAGTCGGGCACCAGCCAAGGGTGCACCACGCCACTCTCGATACCTGTCTCGAGCTGACGTTTCCGGCATTCCTCCGCACGCCACCAGCGGCCTTCCACCGCCTCGGCGGCGGCTGAGGTGTCGTCCGCCAACACCGCACCCAGCCGCTCGAACTCGTGCTCAAGTGCGATCGTCATTTCTTCATCGAACGTGGCGCCGCGTCCATCCGCGATGGCCTCGATCGCTTCCGCGGCAAGGCGAACACCCACAACGTGAGCCACGATGTCGTCGTAGGTGAACGCGGAGCGGTCTTCGGGAATGAAGAACACCACGGACTCGCCGAACCATGTCGCGATCTCGTGCCAGGTCGAAATGGAGTACGCGAGGTGCTGCGCAAGCAGCAGCGCCACCTCGTGCTCGTGCGCATCACGTGCTGACGGCGCCAAGTCGTCCCAGCTCGAAGGGACTGCAAAGCGAACTTCGTAGTCGGTCTTGCAGCGGTCGGTGAATCGAAGCGTCGGCACCCTCTCGCGGAGTGCGGCCCGGATGTCGTCGTACAGCCGCGCTGTCCAGTCGGCGCATTCGCGCAGATGAGCAATGTCGATGAACCCGGCGCGGCAGGTGTACACAGTCCCGCGACTCTGCTCTTCCAGCGCCGCGAGTGACATCGGTTCTGAGACGTGCTGTCCAAGGGCGTTCGGGTCGGCGGCCTTCCAGAGACTCAGCGCGCCGGGGAAGGGAAGACTCCCGACGCGTGTGCGCGGCCGCTCGGAAGTGCAGCCGACTGCCATTGCAAATGCCACAGCCGCTACGGCTACGGCGCAGCGACATCTGCCTTGCTTGCTCCTCGTCTTCATTCGCACCAGTTCACTTGGAATCGTCATGCGGGACCCAAAGGGCGAGACCGCACCTGCTCTCAACGCGCATTGGTCGCCCCATCGGGAGCAATGGTAAACCACCGTCGGACCTTTTCAATTTGAAATCCATAAGTCGCGGCGCAATGATGACAACGTGGTCGGGCTGATCCCTTAATCGCCGCACGGCCTCCGGAATGCATGGAGTCGGTCGTGCGCTTCACCTACGGTGCCGACGTGAAACCTCGCCCTACCACACTCGTTCGCATCCGAAACGTTCCGCTCGAGCGCCTCGATGACCGGATGTCCAAGCTTGGCGCAACGCGCTCGGAAGTCGTCTCGGCGCTCCTCGCCTGGTTCGCCGCGCAGCCGATCGACGTGCAGCTCGCCGTTGTCGGCGCGGGTCGCGGTGTATCACCGCCAGAGGATGCGACGGTTCGTTCGCGGATCACGTTTCAGACGCTCGACCTCCCCGTGGAGTCGATGGCCGCGCGCTGACGACAGGTCGGTACAGCAACGCGCATGAAGAACTGCATGAAAAACGCAAGCCGTTATCGGCTTGCGTTTTTCTTGATCATCATGACGATCATGATCGTCGTGAAAGCGGGTGAAGGGATTCGAACCCTCGACATCTACCTTGGCAAGGTAGCACTCTACCACTGAGCTACACCCGCGCATTCGTGCATGGCCCTTGCGGAACCACCCCCGGATGGGACGCGGAAGTATACCGCCACTCGGTCTTTCGGCAAGAGGCATTGGTACGCAGCGATGGCGTGCATGGCCGGTAACGGATGACGGGTTGTGGATCATCTGAGCCGGTACGCTGCCGTCGCCCGCACGCACGTCAGCTCCAGTGACCCGCACCCCCGAACCGACATCCACCAAGCGGCCTTGGCGTTTGCGCAGCGCGACCCACGCTGCGTCCACTGCTGCACGGCCTGACGAGCCACCTGCCCCGGTCTGGATGTGGATCATTCCATGCCTCTGGGCAGGCGCGTTCCTGACTGGCGCCACCGCGCTGGAGCGATTGTCGGCTGACACGCTTTCGTTCCTTCGGTTCGCGGTCACGATGGTCGTTGGTGTGCCGCTGCTTTGGCGCCCTCTTCGCGCGACGCTCGGCGCGATGCGTACCAGCCCGACGGCTCGGCGACAGTGGCAGGCGCTGCTCGTGCTCGCGATACGTGGCGGCGTTCTTTCTCACGTTGCGTTTAATTACGGGCTCGCGCGCACGGAAGCGCCGGTCGCATCTGTATTGATCGCGCTCAATCCAATCTTTACGACGATCGCCGCCACGTTGCTTGCCCGCACGCAACGGCCGACCATCGCGCTCTTCGTCGGACTGATCCTGGCATTTGCGGGCGTCCTCGCACTCGCTGCCGACAAGGCGCTTGCAGACGGAGACGGTCGTCTCGGGTTCATCGAGACGATCTGGAAGAGCTGGGGGCATCGGTGAGACATGGTGCCTTCTCGCCGCGTTGCTATCGACGGCGTACGCACTGCTCCTACAGCGATTTCGCGCCAGTGTCCTTGCCGGGCTGCCGAGCGCCGGCGTCACATTGCTGACGTACGGACTGACCGCCGCGCTGCTCCTTCCGATTGTGACACTCTCCGGCGGAATAGGCGAGATTCCCGGCATGAATGCCGTTGAGTGGTTCTGCATTCTCTATATCGGGGTCGTGTCGACGGTCGTGGCATACACGATCTACAACATCGTGGTCGATCGAATCGGCGCGGCGCGTACCTCGCAGCTGACCTACGCCGTCCCGGCGCTGACGACCTTGCTGTCGTTTTTCCTGCTCAGTTCGTTCGCTCCGACTTGGCGCGCGGCGATTGGTGTGGGAGTTGTCACGGTCGGGCTCGTCATCGCTGATGGTCGTGCCGCACGCTTCCTCACCAATGCCGCACGACGCAGACGGCAGTGACTACCGCGGCGCCGATATGAACGTACATCGCGTACTCCTGGAAATTCACGGCAAGGACGGGTTGAAACAGCACGGCCGCCGCTGCGAACACGCCGCACCAAAGTGCGAGTTTCCTTTGCCCGGCGACGACTGCCCCGGTCAAAAGCCCTGCCGTCACGGCCCATCGCGCAGCCGCTTCGTATGCGCCGGGCACCACATCAAACGGCAGCGCCCCGAGCAGGAGCGCAGTAACGCCGAGCACAACAATCGTCCATCGAGGCATGCTGCGAAGTGTAGTGACGCCAAAGGAAAGCGGCGGCGCACGCACGGTGCGCCGCCGCCCATCATGCGATCATTCAACTCATCGGTCGTCCGGGCTGATTCCGAACCCTGACCGGTCTGGATACTTCGGCTTGGGAACGGGCGTGAAGCCGCTGGTCTTCACTTCTTCCAGCAGCACTTCGATGGCCTTGTCGAGCTGCGGATCGCCACCATCCTTCATCAGGGCCGGATCATCGAGCACTTCGATATCGGGATCGACGCCGTGGCCTTCGATGCCCCACGTGCCGTCCGTCTCGAAGAAGCCGAAGCTCGGCACCGTCACGCGCCCGCCATCGATGAGCGGCGGTCCGCCGGTGATTCCCACCAGACCGCCCCACGTGCGCGTTCCGATCAGTTTGCCGAGATTGTTGTGCTTGAAGAGCCACGGGAACATATCGCCGCCTGATCCAGCGAGACCATTGATGAGCATCGCCTTCGGACCGCGATGGCCGTCGGGCGGCCACACCCAGTCCTTCACGTCGCGCCGCGCCCAGTAGTTCGTGACCGGACGATTCAGCATTTCGATGAAGCGATGCGGGATCTGGCCTCCGCCGTTCCACCGATCATCGATGATCAACGCCTGCCGGTCGCGCTGCCCTTGGAACTGGCGCACGAGGTCGGTCTGGCCATCGACGCCCGTGTTCGGCACGTAGATGTAACCAATCTTGCCCTCGCTCTTCTCGGCGACGTAGGCGCGCTTCGTCTCGATCCAGTCGCGGTAGCGCAGGGCCGACTCGCTGCCGAGCGCGGTGACGACCACGTCCTTGGTCGAATCATCGCGCACCGGTGACTTGCCGACGGTGAGTGTGAGTGTTTTCCCCGCGAGTCCTTGGAATGCCGCCCATGGATCGCGCTCGGTGTCAACTGGCACACCGTTGACCGCGAGCATGTAGTCGCCTTCCGCGACTCCGAGGCCGAGTTCCAAGAGCGGATTGCGTGCATCGGTATCCCACGGGGCGCCACTCACGATCTTGGAAATCTTGTATGCCTTCCCTTGGTCATTGCCGTCAAGCGAGAAGTCGACGCCGAGCATGCCCACGCTGCGACTCGGGCTGGATTCATGATCGCCCCCCTGGTAGTACGCGTGACCGACGTTCAGCTCGCTGATCATCTCACTGATCAGGTAGGAGAGGTCTTCACGCGCATTCAGCTGATCGACGAGCGGCACGTAGTGGTCATAAACGGCCTTCCAGTCCACACCGTGCATTCCGGGGTCGTAAAAGTAGTCGCGCTGCATCATCCATGCATCGTGAAAGATCTGCTTCCACTCCGCCATCGGATCGACCTCCACCAGCATCGGGCTCATGACCACCGGCTTTGGTGTCGCACCGGCGCTCGCATCGACGATGCTTGGCGTTCCGCGCCCGCCACCGAGCAGCAGCTTCTTTCCATCGCCCGAGACTTCAAACCCGCCGCCGGTCGCGATCTTCTTCTCTTCACGCTTCTTGTCCGTGAGATCCATGGCGTAGATCGTGCCGGAGCGTGCGTAGACGACATGGTTGCGATCGTTGAAACCGATGCGGCCGTAGCCGCCGTTTCCTGCAGGGAGCTGGAACTGACGCACTTCGAATCCATCGAAGTCGATCTTCACTTCTTTCGGAGCGGCGTCCTTCTTGTCGTCCTTCTTGTCGTCCTTCGTGTCGTCCTTGTCGTCCTTGTCGTCTTTGTCGTCTTTGTCGTCACTTTCGTCCTTCTTCTCGTCGTCCTTCTCGTTCCCGCCTTCACGCTTGCCTTCGACCTTCGCGCTCACACCATCAGGTCCGGTGCCGTCACCGGTCATCGAGTCTCCCTCGATCGTCACTTTGAGTGTCGCGGTCTGGCCCTCGCCCATCGTGATCGCGAGGTCGAGCGTCTTCAACTCCGGATTCCAGGTCCCCGTGAGCGGCCCCGTGTGCAGCATCGACGCAAAGGTTCCAGTCACTTTCGTCGCGTCTTCGAGCACCAGCGTGAGCGTGAAATCGAGCTGTCCGATTTCGGGAAGCGTCGTCGTGCACTTCCATGTTCCCGCTGGACCCGTAGCCTCTGCTGCGGCGACGTCTGCGATCGCGAGCTGACGCGCATCGTCACCGCGCGGACGCCGCCCCGGTCGTCGGCCGCCTCCTGGTGGGGGGCGGTCGCCGTCAGCGGCCGGCGGAGCCGCCGGTTTGTCTTCGTCCTTCTCCTCTTTCTTGGACTCGTCAGACTTCTTCTTGTCCTTGCCTTCTTCCTCGTCGCTCACCGCGAGCCACGCCATCTTCATATCGTTGCGAAGTGGGACAGCGATGAGCACTGATGCTTCGTCGTAGATCCATGTCGTGTCCAGGGACGAGTACTTCGGATTGAACGAGCGCTCGGAAGCAAACACGAGCCAGTCGCCCTTGCGATCAAACGTCGGACTCGAATCGCCAAACATTCCGCTGGTGACCTGCTTGCGCTCACCGGACTTCGTGTCGTGGATGAAGACGCAGGGACTCTGGTATTCGTCCGTTCCGCGCGCGTAGGTGATGTAGCGGCTGTCGCTGGACCAAGAGATCGGTCCCATCGAGATGTCCCACGGGTTACGGTCGATGGGTGTGACCTTGCCCGACTCGATCTCGATGAGCTGAATCGCGCCGGTCTTGTCGCCGATGATGACCTGCTTGGAATCAGGCGACCAGAAAATGTTGTCACGGAAGAACGTCGCGTCCGTCGTCACCTGGCGCGCTTCGCCTTTGCCGTCACTCGCGACGAGGTAGAGTTCGTACTCGCCGGTGTTGTCAGCGAAATACGCGATCCACTTGCCGTCCGGTGACCACGACGGTTCACGTTCCGCGACCCCTGACGTGCGAGTGAGATTGCGGGGCGTTCCGTTTTCGGCGGGCACAGTCCAGAGATCGCCACGCGCACTCAGCGCCACGCGCTTGCCGCTCGGCGAGATGCTGGCGCCCTGCACGAACGAGGACGCGTCCACCGTGAGGGGCATGAGCTTCGGACGATCGCCCGGCACCGTGATGCGAATCTCAGTGGTGCTGCGATCACTCAAGTCGAGCTTCCATAGCTTCGACCCGTATTGGAAGACGATCTCGCCGGGACCATCGCCGTCCGGTCCGATCGCGGGCCACTTGAGATCGAAGTCCTTGAAACGCGTGATCTGCTCGCGCTTGTTCGATCTCGTGTCGTACGACCAGATGTTCAATCGATGCTCGTCCCCCTGATCAGACAGGTAATAGACCTTGTCGCCGTGCCACATGGGCAGCGAGTCGACACCTTCCCAATCAGTAATGCGCTTGGACTCGCCGCTCTTAAGATTGAAGAGCCAGATGTCAGTTTGCATACCGCCGCGATACCGTTTCCAGGTGCGGTTATCAATTGAATGCGGGGTGTAGGCGAGCCATGTGCCGTCGCGCGAGATTGTGCCGTTCGCGCCATACGGGACCGGCAGTTGCTCAGGCAGGCCACCGGCCACGGGCACCGCGAACATCTGAACCTGGCGGGCAAGGCCTCCGATCTCGCCACTCGCAAAAATCAACCGTCCGTCCGAGGTCCATTCCGACAGAAGTTCCGACGCCGGATGGTGTGTGACTCGCGCAGGAACGCCGCCGTCGGCAGCGATTGTGAAGAGGTCGCGGCCGCCGCCGTAATTGCCGACGAACGCAACCGACTTTCCATCCGGCGAAAAGCGGGGCATGCCCTCGAAGCCCGGAGGGCTGGCGAGCGGGCGCGCGACGCCGCCGGCTTTGGGAGCGATCCACAGGTCGTTCGCGTACACGAAGACCACGGAATCCTTGGAAATATCCGGGTACCGGAAGAGCGACGCGGACGACGTGTTCCCGCCTCGCTCTTGTGCTCCGCCCTGTCCAAGCGCGGGCGCGGCAAGTGCTGCGGCAGTGGTCGCCAGAAGGATGATCGCCGCGAGGGAACGTGCCGCCAGATGGTGTTGCTGCATGTATTGATCCAGGACGTAACGCACGACTGCGACATCGCGCCGCAGCGGGGGGGAACGTTGTACCGCATTCTCTGGATCGGGTTGTGGGGCAATGCCGCTCAATCACCGGTCTGACGGAGACTGCCTGAGAGCACGATGCGTCGATCACTGACCACCGAACCGCCCGGCGGCTCGACCGTTACCGCGAACAGCGTCGCCTCACGAACCGGAATCGCCGGCTTGATAGTGATCTTCGTCATGCCCTCACTTGGCATATCAAAAACGCCGCCGTCGACCGGATATCGCTGGTCGCGCGTTGCATCGAAAATCCACAATTGATACTGGACGTGCGCAGGATCGTTGACAGCGAGTCCAGTGATAAACAAGCGGCCTTCTTGCCGGTCCGCATGCCAGGTCATCTCGCCGTGCGCATTCCGGCACAGCGGATCGTCGGTACGCGAGAGTCCGATTGAGGTAGCGCCTGCGGAGAGCAGCCGCGCGCGAGGGTCGCCCGGCTCAATCAGCAGTTGCCTGTTCTGGAAGGCAACCCATGCGAGCGCGAGGGCCGCTGCGACAAGCCAGCCGAATCGTGGGCTCCACCTCGATGGTGAAACAACGGCGGGAGCAGGGCGTCGCGAACGATCTGACAGCCCCGATCGCCGCGGCGCGATAGGTCGCCGCAACGCGGTCATGCGTCGCTTGCATGCCGCGCTGACGTGCGCGGGCATCGACTCGGCTGCGGCGTCACCCGGACTGAACAGCGCGACATCGAGTGCAGCCGCGGCGAGTTCCAGGCTCTCGTCGTCGGCCAGTCCTTCGATATCAAGAAGCTCGCGCAGGCGCGAGGCGGCGTTGTCCTCCAGTCCAATCAGCGCGCGATCGCAACGGAGCTCCGCCAGCTCAGTGCTGGTTGCATGCGAAAATGCAGCTTCGTTGCGGTTCATTGCGCCTGCCCCTCTTCTTCGCTGCTCGGCTTGGGGGCAGCGCCTCGGGTCGTGTCACTCGGCGATGCTGCTTCGGTGCCGAATGACCAGCCCTCGGCCGCGAGCAGTTCGCGCAACCGAATGAGACCGCGTCGTGCGTGCGTCTTGACCGTCCCGAGCGGCAGCCCGATGGTGGTCGCTATCTGTTCATGGGACTGACCATGCCGGAGCGCCAGCTGGAGCACCTGACGCTGCTCGGGACGGAGCTGCTCGAAGACCCGCCGGGCAACGACCGATTCTTCGCCAATCTCGGCGGTATCGGCGTCCGGCGAAACGGCCGCGATGCTCTCGGGAAGCGCTGTCGGTGTCGGTCGCCTTTGACGCTTGCGACCCCGATCGATCAGCCGGCGGCGCGCAATCATTGCCACGAAAGTCGGTTCGCTCGCAATGGCGGAATCGAAACGGACAGCGGAGCGCCAGAGGTCGATGAAAATCTCTTGCACTGCGTCCTCGGCTTCACTCGCGTCTCCGCACATCCGACGCGCGAGGGACCACACGAGTCCACCGTATCGCTCGATGCACTCGTCTGTGGCGCCGGGTTCGCCCGCAGCGATGCGCTGCAGCACCGAGTGCTCGGGCGGACGATCGCTACGCGTATGGTCCGGCGAGAAGGACGGGTTCGATCGTTCGCTGGTCAGCGCGCTCTCCCCATGCGTAGATGAGTCAAAGAGACCGACCGGGAGGCCTGCATGACTGGCACGCATGGCTCCCGGTCGTTTCAATTGTACTTCTCTTCGCATCGAGTCGCTGTCACTTCGGATCGGCCGAGGACTTCGGCTCACTGGCTGTCGCCGTCTTGCCGTCCCCGATGAAGCCGGCCGGCATGATCACGCGGTCGACGACGTGAATCACTGCATTGCTCGATTCCACGTCGGCCTTCGTGACCGTCGCCTCACCGATGGTCATCTTTCCATTCGTTGAGACGACCTTCAGCGGCGTGCCCATGAGTGTGCGCACTTCCGGCATCTTCGCAATGCCGTCGCTGTAGACAAGTGCACCCGGGATCACATGCATCCCGATCAGCTGTGCAAGCTTGGGCTTGTTCTCTGGTTTGAGCAGCGTTTCGATTGTGCCTTTGGGCAGCGCCTGAAACGCGGTGTCGCTCGGCGCGAGGATCGTGAAGGGGCCAGGCTGCTTCAGCATTTCGGCCAGGCCTGAGGCATCCACGGCGGCCAGCAGGATTCCGAACGTTCCGAGACCGCGCGCCACTTCGTACGCGTTGCCGTCGGTCGGCATAAGGACGCTGTCGATCACGTGAATCACGCCGTTGCGCGCCGCGATATCTGCCTTGACGATCTTCGCGTTGTCAGCTGTGAGCTTTCCGTCGACAGCCTTCAGATTGATGCGCTGCCCTTGAAGGGTCGGCGCGAACGTCATGCTCGCCGCATCCGCGCTCATCGCCTTCGCGGGCACGACGTGATACTTGAGGAGTGATACGAGCTGGGCCTTGTTCTCCGGCTTCAGGAGCGTCTCGACAGTCCCTGCGGGCAGCTTCGCAAACGCTTCGTCGGATGGCGCGAACACCGTAAATGGTCCCTTCCCCTTGAGCGCGTCGACGAGGTCTGCGGCCTTGAGCGCAGCGAGGAGCGTCGTAAAGTTGCCAGCCGCCGCCGCCGTTTCAACAATGTCAGCACTGCTGACGACAACGTCGCGGGTCGGATCTTTTCGTTCCTTCGCTGTGTCGCGGGCGGGTCGTTCGCGCACGGCTGGGTCGCGCGTGGGCGGGGTGGGGCCCGTTCCTGGTGTGGTTTGAGCGAGCGCGCCGCCAGTGAGCATCGCGGCAGCAACAGTGACAGAAACAAGTTTGATCGATCGAATCATGGATGGGTTCCTTGCGAGCACCGCAGCGAGAGCACAGTGGCAGCGTTGCTGCAAACGAGAGCAGCAAAGCGCCTGAACCTTCATATCTGCGGTGCGGCTGTTCGACACCAGTCGCCCCGCCGATTCATCCACAAATGTTTGAATTGCTCGAATTGCCTGAGGAAGCGCGGCCCACGGCCGCGGCACCAGGGAAAGCACCCGGCCCAACCCGCAGCCGCCGATTCACTCGGCGGCGCCCGCGGGACCAGAGCGAGTGTGCGCCGAAGAAGCTGGAGGGTGTGTCCATCGTGAGTTTCCGTTGTCGTTCGTTTCAGAACTTCGTCAACACAGGAAAGAACGCCGCCGCATCGCTGCGGCGGCGTTCTCGCAATCTGCACTGATCTACATCGCCCGCCGCCGGCGCCTGCTCAGCATCGCCGCGCCGACGCCCAGCACCGCCGCGGCGTGCGGGGCCGGGATGGTGCTGAAGTGCATGTTGTCGACGAAGACGTCATGCACGCCTCCGGCACTCGGCAGGTCATTCAGCTGCACCCGGTCAAACGGCATGGTCGAGACAATCCCGTTGAATGTCCACGTTCCGTTCCCCACGTAGCCGGTGTTGAACACCAGCACATCGCCGAGGTAGAACCTCGCTCGGGTCCAGCCTGGATGGTCCCACCCGAACGACAGGATCGGTGCTGCAAACGTCACCTCGATGAGGTCGAATCCGTTCAGCGCGAAGCCGTCGGATGCCCCGCTCACAATCCCGCAGAAGTTGGGGTCGGGATCCGTGAACGTGACGCCGAGCCCGGCATACTGATCGGTCACCAAGGTTCCAGGCGGCAGTTCCCCGAACGTGATGGTGCTCGTCGATCCTGCCGCAGGGCTCCATGCGGCATAGTCCGTGAAGGACGTCACACTGGCATGGCACGGCGCCGCCGCCGCAGCCAGAGCGATCGAACCGAGAGTCACTTTCCACAGGCAGTCGAACCGGGTCATTGGTCATCTCCTCCTGCGCTCACCAGCAGCGCTGACAAGGTCATGTTGACGCCGTTGATGGTCTCCTCGTCCGCCTCGGCGAACCATGCCGCGTAGGCGTCAACGGAGCCGAACCCCAATGCGCTGAGCGCCCACGCGAGCTGCTGTTCGGTCGGTTGGGATCCGCCGCTCCCGAACGAGGACATTTCATTGAAGCTGTCGTCAGGCGCCGTGCACGTGCATGTCACATTCCAGTCGCCGAGCAGGAGTGCCAGATCGCTCGCGCCCACAGTACCGTCGTGGTCGATGTCGGCGCGAGGGTCGCACGTAGGAGTGGCCCCGGACGCGCCCCAGGCGCCGAGCAGGATCGCCATGTCAGCAGCATTGACGACGCCGTTCAGGTCGAGGTCCGACCGGCATTCACTGGGCAGCGGTCTGACGATGACGGCACGTGGACGTGAGGTCGGGCAGGGTGGTCGGCGACGAGCTTCCAAACTGCCACGCAACGGCGTCGGCGTCCGGCGTGCAAGGTGGCTCCTGGACGCAGTCCGCGTATGCCTCGCCGGCGATATCCCCCGCGTTGTTGATCGCCCAGGCGAATCCATAGGCAAGAGGCCGTCCATGTGGCTCAAAGCACTGTTCGTCATTATTCGCTATCCCGACCACCGCCGCAGGTGAAGTCGGGCCACCGTCGTTGATTCCGTGCGCCTCACTGTGGAGGTCGTTCCCACTTGCCAGCGTTCCGAGCATGAAGTACTGCGCGGCAGCAAGATCCCAGATCGACGCGCGTCTGTAGTCGTTTTGGTTTCCATCGAGGATCAGCTGCCACCCGACCACCACATGGTGCGTGTTGATGTCGTACGCATCACTGTCTTCCAGCGTCGCCCCAGCGAGTTCAGACAGGTTTATGGTGGTGCGGGGCGGCAAGGTGGCGGGTGGATCACACCAGAACCACGCGAATGCGCTGCGGAGCTGCCCAGAGCCATGTGAGAAGCCCACAACTCCACCGTGGTCATTGATTCGCCGCGCAACGGCGAAGTCATCAACGACGCATGGCCCTCCGCTCACGCGGCAGATGGGCGGCAGCCGGATCAGTTCATGGCTGATTGTGGACTGCGCGAAGGCACCTCCGACTGGAAGCGAGGCAGCGATCACCGCGCTCGCCAGTCGCGCCCCAGTCCGTCGCTGCAATCGCTTCCGCTGATCGCGCGCACTCGTCTTTCGTCGGCACTGTCAGCAAGATTTGCCCCTTTCGACCTGCTGAAGCGCAGGTCCGAGATGTCGATTCAATCCTTGCCGACTGCGGGATGTCCCGCAGTCGGAGCATCGGAGAATACGTAAGGCCTGCGTACATCTGCGCACGAAAAGTCGACGATCGGCTGCCGATCGTTTCGGGACGCAATCATTCGAGAATCTTCCGGGTCAGGCCGCCGCTGTGCGAGCCAAGCCCGCGGCGCCAGAGCGAGTGTGCGCCCGGAGGGCGCTACCCGATCGCTAAAAACGGTGAGGAAGGGATTCGAACCCTTGAAGAGGCTTAGCCCCTTACCAGTTTTCAAGACTGGTGCGTTCAACCGCTCTGCCACCTCACCGGCGGAAGGGCGGTGATGGTAACACGATCAACCGCTCTGCTGCTGGCGAACTCAGTGCGGCGTGACCGCGCCCGCGACACTGCCGTGCGGCAGCATCAGTTTGCCCGCCAGCGCGGTCCATCCGGTCTGCGCCCGCGCGCCGAGTCCCTCGCCGGTCTCGCCGTGAAAGTATTCAAAGAAGGGGATGAGATCACGGAAGTGCGGGTCACTCTGGAGCTTCGCGTTGCTCCCGAACACGGGGCGGCGTCCTGCGGCGTCGCGCAGAAACAGACTCGACAGCCGTTCACGCAGCAGATCAGCAGCGCCGAGCAGTGAGACCTCCCGTCCGCTTCCAACCGGCGCTTCGATGCGGAACTCGTCACCGTAATAGTGATGGAACTTCTCGAGCGACTCGACCAGCAGGAAGTTGATCGGGAACCAGATCGGACCACGCCAGTTGGAGTTGCCGCCGAAGAGCGAAGTCTCTCCTTCACCAGGCTCGTAACCAACGGTGAAATGCTGTTCGCCCAACGCGATCTCGTAGGGAGCGTCTTTGAGCCTGCGCGACAGACTGCGCACGCCGTGCGGACTGAGAAAGTGTGCGGGATCAAACGCCTTCCGCAGAATCGCCTTCATGCGATGGCCGCGCAGCAGCGACAGCAGGCGTCGATCCCCGCGCCCTGGTTCATTCCAGCGCGAGACGAGTCCGGCGAGCTGCGGTTGTGACTTGAAGATCCATTCAAGCCGCTTCGTGAACAGCGGCAGCTTGGCGAGCGTTTCGGGTTCAAGCGTCTCGACGCAGAACAGTGGAACGAGTCCCACCGCGCTGAGAATCTTGAGCGGCACGGGCGTGCCGTCTGGAAGCATCATGAGGTCGTAGTAGAAGCCGTCCGCCTCGTCCCACAATCCCGTTCCGCACTCGTGAATATCCGCCATCGCTTCCGCGATCTGCAGAAAGTGCTCGAAGAACTTGGTTGCGAGATCTTCATACACCGGAAAGTGCACGGCGAGTTCGATGGCGATACGCATCAACGACAGCGCGTACATGCCCATCCATGCCGTGCCGTCGGCCTGCTGCAAGCTGCCGCCCAGGGGGATCGGTTGACTGCGATCAAACACGCCGATGTTGTCGAGGCCGAGGAACCCGCCTTCAAACACGTTGCGGCCGCCGCTGTCCTTGCGATTGACCCACCACGTGAAGTTCATCGACAGGCGATTCAACACGTGAATGAGGAAGTCGAGATCTCCCGCACCTTTTATCTTCTTGTCGATCTGATAGACGCGCCATGCCGCCCACGCGTGGATCGGCGGGTTCGCATCATCAAACGCCCACTCGTAGGCAGGGAGCGCGCCATTGGGATGCACGAACGCATCAGTCAGGAATCTGCTGATCTGCCGCTTGGAAAAATCAGGATCAATCCGCGCGAACGCCACCGCGTGGAACGCCTGGTCCCACGCAGCGAACCATGGATACTCCCATGTGTCGGGCATCGCCATCACTTCGCGCACCGCGAAGTGTCTCCAGTGCTGATTCCGCCCGTGGCGTCGCGCTGCTTCAGGCGGCGGTTGGCCCGGATCACCGTCAAGCCAGCGGCGAATATCGAAGTGATAGAACTGCTTCGACCAGAGGAGGCCCGCAAACGCCTGCCGCTGCACCATGCGCCGGTCGCTGTCATCGATTGCATGCTGCACGGTGGACCACCACTCATCCGCTTCGCCGCGGCGCAGCGTCAGCATCGCCTCGCATTTGTTCGGTGCAGGAGCAGCGGCGGCGGCGGGCCCAAGGTGCAGGAGGATCGAACGCTCTTCGCCGGCGGGAATGCTGAGGTGATGCCGAAACCCGACCTTGGTTCCGTGGTCCGGCGAGCATGCATCAGCGCGGCCGTGCACGATCGCGTCGTTCAGTCCATCCTTGTACCGGACATCGCTTGCCGCCAAGCCCCACAGCAGCGGGCCGTTCGTCTCGTTCTCGCAGAAGAGCGTGTCGTGCGGGGCGTAGGCCGTCAGGACGTATTCGCCCAGGACGACGTGCTTCAGCAGCACATTGCCGCCGGCGCGCTTCGTCATGGTCGGGCGATGATGCTGCGGCTTCCATGTCCATTCATTGCGGAAGCACGCCTGCGGAACCACATCGATGACGGCGGCTTTCGGACCGCGATTCGCGACTGTCACGCGCATGATCACGGATGCTGGGTCGGGCTTCGCGTAGTCGATGGTGACATCAAAGTACCGATCGTCATCGAAGATACCGGTGTCGATTAGTTCAAACTCGCGATCAAGCCGCGTGCGCTTCGCGTTCTCTTCGATGAGCTGCGCATAGGGAAACGCGCGCTGCGGATACTTGTACTGCATGCGCTGCCACGCATGGGAGGGCATGGCGTCGAGATACCAGTACAGCTCCTTGACATCTTCGCCGTGGTTGCCTTGCGCATTCGCGAGTCCGAACAGGCGCTCCTTCAGATGCGCATCGGCGCCGTTCCACAGCGCGAGGCTCAGCGTCATCCGCTGATCCAGATCGCACCATCCTGCAATGCCGTCCTCTCCCCATCGGTACGCGCGGCTCCGGGCATGCTCATAGGGGAACGAGTCCCATGCTGCGCCGTCCTTGCTGTAATCCTCGCGGACGGTTCCCCACTGCCGTTCCGTGACGAATGGCCCCCAGCGGCGCCATGGGCTGTCGACAGCCGACGACTGTGTGATGCGCAATTCCTCAGCACAGATGCGATCGGTGAGACTCACGACGGCAGCCCCGCGATCCCATCGCCGGAACCAGCATCCATTTCTATAACGATCTCAAGCGCCGCGGCGATGCTCCACGCTTGCGCCGGACAGCCGCGCGGTTCATGCGGTGCACCGCCATCGAGGATCTCGCTGACAGTGCCGAGTCCCGCGTCGTGCAAATGCGCCGAGATCGCTTTCCGGATCGAGGTCAATACCGAGGCGTCGCCGTTGATCCGCCTCCAGCCGCGAACGAAGAAGGACAGGAACCACGGCCAAACGGTCCCCTGGTGATAGGCCTCGTCGCGCGCGACGATGTCACCGGCGCACCTCGGCTGATAGCGCGGATCGGACGGATCGAGCGTGCGCAGTCCGAGCGGAACGAGCAGCCGACGCGCCACGCAGCCGACGACTGCCCGCAGCTGCTCGATCGTGAGCGGCGTGTGTTCCAGTCCGGCAGCAAGAATCTGATTGGGACGAAGACTGGCGTCGTCCCCGTCCGGACCGTCGATGACATCGAACAGGCACTGTGTCTGCGGGTTCCAAAACCGTGCGAAGCTGACGGCGACACGCTCAGCGAGTCGCGTCCACTGCGCCGGATCCTCGCCGGCGCGCGGCGCGAGTTCGCTCATCCGGCACAGCGCCTCGTACCACAGTGCGTTGATCTCGACAGGCTTGCCCATGCGCGGCGTAATCACGCGGCCGTTCACTTTCGCATCCATCCACGTGAGCTGCGTGCCCGGATCCGACGCAGAGACGAGCCCATCGGAGGGATCGACGCGAATGCCGTGCCGCGTTCCGCGCAGGTAGGACTCGACGATCGAGCGCATCGCCGGCCACATCGTGCGCAGCCACGCAGGATCGGGCGATGCTTCGTGGACCAGAGATACGGCGCGAATGAACAGCAACGGGGCGTCGGCGCTGTTCCATTCCGCGATCTCGCCGCCTGCAGCATCACGTTCCGGGAAACGATTGGGCAGGAGCCCGTTCGCGAGATGTCTGGCATAGGTTTCGAGTACGCCGCGCGCAGCCGGGCCGCGCTTCGTCATGAGCAGGAGGCTCGGCAGCGCGATCATCGTGTCGCGCGACCAGTCGGCAAACCACGGATATCCCGCGATAATCGACCATCCCTGCTGCGAGGGCGAGAGCGGCCGGCGCACGACGCATTGGTCGCTCGCAAGGACGAGCTGCTTCGTCAACGCCGGTGCGGACGCCACGCCGGCGCTCGCGAGAAATGCCTGTCGACGAGCTTGCTCCGCGACAAAGAGCAGCTGCGGATCCCGTGCGAGCGGCCGCTCGAGGCTCGCGCCGAACGTCACGCGTTGCCCTGCGGTCATCCGCGCAGTGAAGGTCGCTGCGTGCAGCAGTGCATCGTGATGGTCGTAGCCGAACCCGCATTCCACAGGCAGCTCGAGGTTGCGCCACCACGTTCCGACCGCCCGCGCTTCGGCGCGCGGACAGTGCATCCAGAGGTCCGCAGCGATGCCGCCTGGCGGTTCGTCTGCAGTAAGCCGCACACGGATGCTTCCGTCGATGACTTCGATCGGTGCGTTGAATTCTCGGTTCGGATTGAGTGCGTGATGTACACGGTTGGCGACGAGGGCTTCAAGCTGCAGCTCGCAGTCGGCGCTTCCCGGCAGCACGCGATACTCCACGATGACCGCATTCTCACCAAGCACCATGGCGATGCGCTTCTCGATCGTGCATTCGTCGAGCTCCCAGCGCCAGACCGGGAGGCCGCGTTCAAGACGAAACCGCGTGAGAAGACGATGGCCTTGCGGGACGCAGCTGCCGTCGGACCAGAGATTGCTGGAAAGATCGTGACGGACGCCGCGAACCGTGACGCGCTCTTCGAGCTTGCTGAGTACGAGGGTGCGGACCGCCGGTGGTCGCGTCGCCGCGACGAGCAGGCCGTGGTAGCGCCGCGTGGCCGCGCCCGCAACGGTGCCAAACGCGTAGCCTCCGATCCCGTTGGTCACGAGCCACTCGCGGCGAAGCGCGGCCGGGAGATCGGTGCAGATCTCAGCGCCAAGCTCGACGGCGAAGTCAGTGGAAGCGGAGGCTGCGGTTCGGTGGTCTGCGGCCGGGAACGGGACGGAAGGAGGATTGGTGCCCACGGGTGCATTATCGACCGAGCGGCGCTGAATCGGTAATCACAAGCGAGGTATCGCCGACGCAGCGCCGCCTTCAGGTCCAGGATGGCGAAGCCCGTCACTCGCGAACCACTGAATGTGATCCGCCGGAACATGCAACTCGACCGGCTGGTTCGTCGATGGTGCGCTGTGGCCTACGGGGAACCGGATGCGCTGTCCGTCGGCGAGCTGCGCAGTCGCGTGCGAACGGGAGGTCGGTGCGAGGTGTGTCACGACCCCGTGCCCCGACCAGCCGGAACCGGCGGTCAGCGGGCCCCGCCTCACCGCAGCAGGCGCAAACGCCATGGTCCAGGCGCCGTTCTGAATGATGTTGAGGGCGCGCCAGGAACATCCGCGTGCCACGGCCACATGCTGCGCGTCGTCGAGTTCGGTCGCGGTGCCGGTTTGCAGCACTCGTCCGGCGTCGAGGAACAGGAGCCGATCGGCGATAGCCAACGCATCGTCGTGGTCGTGGGTCACGATGATGGTCGCGGCGCCGATGGCGCGGTGCGCGCGAGCAACGTCTTCGCGCAGATCGCGGCGCGTGCGGTCGTCGAGGTGGGTGAGCGGTTCATCGAGCAGGAGCATCTGTGGACGGCGCGCGATCGCCCGGCCGAGCGCCACGCGCCGACGTTCGCCTGCTGACAGCGTTACCGGAGCGCGATCGAGCAGGTGCGCAGCGCCGACGAGCTCTGCGGCTTCACACGCGGCATGACGTGTGTCGTCTCCGCGGAAGCCAAAGCGGTCGAGACCGGCCTCGAGATTCTTGCGCACGCTGAGATGCTCGTAGAGCGCCCCGTCGTCGAACGTCATGCCCACGCGCCGGTCGGCAGGCGATGACCGCGTGATGTCGTGGCCACCCCAATGGATCGTGCCGCGCGTCGGCGCCTCAATTCCAGCGACGATCCGTAGCAGCGTGGACTTGCCGGCGCCGGACGGACCGATCAAGGCGACCAGCTCACCGCGCTGTACATCGAGATCGACATGCACAAGTCCAGCGCCGTCACCGAACTGTCGTTCGATGCCTCGTAGCGCCAGTCCATTCACAGTTGCTCCTTTGCCATGCCGACCATGCCCCGCAGCTGGCAGTGAACCCTGTCAGCGGACCTTCTCGCTCTTCTCGCGGTCCGATCGCCGTCGCTTCAGTTCGGCGTCGATGAAGTCGGCGATCTTGCCGTCGAGCACTGATTGCGGATTACCGACTTCGTGACCGGTGCGATGATCCTTCACGCGGTTGTCGTAGAACACGAAGCTGCGGATCTGCGTGCCCCAATCCCGCAGGACCTTGCCGCCGGTGGCGGTCGCGATCTCGGCGAGACGGCGCTCTTCTTCGATCACCTCGAGCTTGGCGCGCAGCACCGACAGCGCCTGCTTGCGGTTCTGCGGCTGGTCGCGATACGTGCTCGCCACGACCTGAATGCCGGTCGGAATGTGGGTCAGTCGAATCGCCGACGCAACCTTGTTGACGTTCTGCCCGCCCGGTCCGCTCGCGCGGACGAACGGCACGATCTCAAGATCGCGATCAGGGATCTCAAGATCGGTTTCTTCGAACTCGGGCGCGACGTCGACAGTGCAGAAGCTCGTCTGCCGCTTGCCTTCGGCGTTGAACGGCGAGACGCGGGCGAGTCGGTGCGCTCCGCGCTCACAGCTCATGTAGCCGTAGGTGAACGGCCCGGAGACGCGGTAACTCAGTTCGCTCACACCCGCTTCGGAGCCGGCGACGCGATGCATCTCCTCGCACTTCCAGCCCATCTGCTGCCAGTAATAGAGGTACATGCGCTCGAGCATGCCTGCCCAGTCTTCGGCTTCGGTGCCGCCAGCGCCAGCCTGGATGGTGACGAATGCGTTGCGGTGATCGTGCTTGCCGGACAGGAGGCTCTGCGCCTCGATCTTGTCCATCGATTCCTGCAGCTGAAAGAGCTGTTCGTCTGCTTCGGCGAGCAGCTCCTTGTCGCCGGCTTCCCGCGCCATCTCGTAGCCGAGCTTGGCATCCTCGAAGGACTTCATCGCAGATTCAAGCGGTTCAATCTGCGCGCGGACAACCTTCATCGACTCGATGATCTTCTGCGCCTCTTTGGGATTGCTCCAGAGATCCGCCGCGTTCATGCGCTCAGAGAGCGCGAAGCGGTCAGAGACCTTTCGATCGAAGTCAAAGAGAGTCGCGGAGGGTATTGATCCGCGCCTCCAGCTCGTCGATCACTGGCTGGTGAGCGTCGTAGTGCATAGGGGCGGAGACTATAACAGCCAACGTGACCGAACGCGGATGAATGGTCGAGAATCTGTCGGGTGCTCCAATCGCGCCCGCGACGCCGTATTGTCCCGCCCATGCTCATCGCCGACCGCGTCATCAGACTCACCGAATCCGCCACTCTTGCCGTGGGCGCGAAGGCCAACGCGCTCAAAGCCGCGGGCAAAGACGTCATCGCGTTCGGCATGGGCGAGCCGGATTTCGTTACACCGGAGCCGATTCGCCGTGCTGCGATCGGAGGACTGGAGCGCGGTCTGACGCATTACGCGCCGACCCCCGGCGACAAGGCGTCGCGCGAAGCAATTGCGGCGAAGCTGCAGCGCGAGAACAACATCACGTGCAAAGCCGAGCACATCAGCATCACCGCCGGCGCCAAGCATGCGCTGTATATGACGCTGCAGTGTCTCGTCGACGCAGGGAAGGGTCACGAAGTCGTGCTGCCGACGCCCGCGTGGCTGAGCTACAAGCCGCTGATCGAGATCGCCGGCGGCACGTGCGTTGAAGTGCCGAGCACCGTCGCGAGCGGGTACAAGATCACGCCTGCCGAACTCGAAGCGGCGATCACGCCAAAGACCGTCGGCGTCATCTTTAACTCGCCGTCGAATCCGTGCGGCGTCGCGTACCGACCGGCGGAGATCGAGGCTTTCGCCAAGGTGCTCGCGCGGCATCCTCATGTGACGATCGTCGCGGACGAAATCTATGAGAAGCTCATCTATCCGGAAATCGATCCGGCGCTGAAGCATCGATCACTTGGTTCGTTCCCCGAACTCGCGGAGCGGACGATCACGATCAACGGGATGAGCAAGGCGTTCGCGATGACCGGCTGGCGCGTCGGCTACGTGTGCGCTCCGGGCGAGAACGGAAAGTTTGCGAAGGAGCTGATCAAGCTGCAGGGGCAGATGACCAACGGCATCGCGACGTTCATCATGCCGGCGATCGTCGAAGCGCTGACGAACGGTGCAGCGGATGTTGAAACCATGCGCGTGGTGTTCGCGCGCCGCGCAAAGCTCATTCACAACGAGCTGCTGAGGATTCCGCGTTTCAAGTGCGTGCAGCCGACGGCGGCGTTTTATTCGTTCCCCGACATCGGCGCGTGCATGGGGCTCACATCGCCCGCAGGCAAGCGCATCGAGACTCCCACGCAGTTCGCCGACGCGCTGCTTGAAGAGGCGCTGGTTGCGGTCGTACCGGGCGAGGACTTCGGCGAGTGTGCGCGCACGCATGTGCGGTTCTCGTTTGCGTGCGCGGATGAGAACATCGTGCGCGGGGTGCAGCGCGTGGGTGAGTGGGTGGCACGGTTGACGTAAGGCAGCCAGAGGTTTGCCACAGAACACAACGGGCTGATGGGTTCAACTTCGCGACTCTATCGCGGGGCGTGGAGGGGCGCTCCAACAGGAGCCCAGGGAAACGCCCTGGGTCACGTCACGCCAACGAATTCACGAGCCCTGTAAGGACGCGCCAATGCGTCACACGAGCTCCGCGCCCCGGCCGGGGCGCCCGAAGGTAGCCACGGGTGAAGCGCAGCGCAACCCGTGGAAATCAGCGCAATCACATCCGCCCCGGCGGGGCGGAGGAGGAGACGTCGCTTCAGCCTTCCTCGCGCGCACGAGCGCGACTTCAACCGCGCTCTCTGTTCGCAAGAACGAATCCGGCGCTTGAGAGTTCCGCTGTCCACGGGTTGCGCTGCGCTCCACCCGTGGCTACGAGCCTCGGCCCCGCTGGGGCCGTCAGATTGAGAGGTGAGATCATTGCGTGCAAGTACCGATTGCGGGCGGCGAATACGCGCCGCGCGCCGCGCGACGCCACGGAAGGAAGCCGCAATGGCTGGCTCTATCACAGCTTCGGTTCTTCAACGAATGGCTCATGCCCCAGCGCCCGCACATCGCGTTCGAGCACCGCTGCAATTCGATCCCAACCCTCGCGGTTGTCCGGCTCATCCTTGAACACCCGCGGCGCTCCGATCGTCACCGTCATGCGCGCCGGTCGAATGAGCTTGGTCTGCGGGCGCAGCGCCTCGAACGCTCCTTCAATGTGGCACGGCACCACTGCGATGTCAGTCGATGCAACCAGCATGCCGATGCCGGAACGGAATGGCAGGAACCCACCGTCGCGCGATCGCTCGCCTGCGGGGAACAGCGCGTAGATTGTCGGCTCGATCAGCAGTCGTTCGCGGATTGCTGCGAATCCGTGCCGCACGCCGGCGCCGCGCCGCACTGGCAGCGCGTTCAGGATGTGCGCTGCGAAGAACGTGCGCGTGGGGCGATCGAAGAACACATCTTCCGCAGAAAGCGGCACGAAGTGGGCGCGGGTTCGCATCGGCAGCGCCGCCGTCAGCGCGAACACATCAAGATGACTCTCGTGGTTTGCGACGAGAATGTACGACCCGCTCGACGGCAGATGCTCGCGACCGACAACGCGCAACCGGTTCCAGACGCGCAGCACCGCGGACCATCCCGTCCACCACGCGAGTCGCGCGCTCGCCGAAAAGAGACCGGCTTCGCGGCGATGCGAACGCATGCGCGCGAGCGGCGGCAAGCCGAGATCATGCGCCGGTTCGTATTTCCATTGATCGGGATCGTCGGCCATGAATGCGGTCTGCGTGCGAAGAAGTCGGCGTGGTCATCCGCCCAACGGTCCATTCACGAACGAGATGATGTGATACAGCACCGGCGGAACAAGAATCAGACTGTCGAATCGATCGAGCACGCCGCCGTGGCCAGGGATCGCTGCCGCGAAATCCTTGATGCCGATGTCGCGCTTGATGCTGCTGAGCCCAAGATCACCGAGCTGGCCGGCGATACTCGACGCCACACCGAGGCCGATCAGCGTCGTCCAAGATCCCATCAGTGTGTCAGCAAATAGAAATCGTCCGAGCACTACCACAAGAATCGTCGTGAGGATGACGGCGCCGACGCTGCCCGAAATCGTCTTGCCGGAACTCGTGTTGGGAATGAGCTTCGGACCACCGAGCGTTCTGCCGACGATGAACGCGAAGATGTCGTTCAGTTGAATCGCGGCGATCAGGAAGATCAGCAAGGCTCGATAGCGCGGGGTGTCGGTGAGAAGTCCGAGATATCCGAGCGCCGTTCCGAACAGGACGAACCCCATGATCGCGAGACCGACACGCTGGACAAAGCCGCGAGGTTCGTCGCGCGGAATGGTGATCACAGCGAGCAGGACAATGACCAACGGCGTCAGGGCAAAGTACAGGCGATGCCAGCGGTCCGCCGACGCGCACGCGAGCGCGATCATGCCGAGCGTGACGACGATGCTGAGCGAGCGCACGCGAAAGACGCCGGTGGCGCGGGCGAAGTCGCGATAGGCGAGAAGACTCAGCACGAGCACTGCCAGAATCGTCGTCCCGCGGCCAAGCAGAATCGCCGCTCCGATGATGGCCAGCAGCCACGACCATGAGATGGTTCGGACCATCAGCTCGCGATGCAGTTCGGGCGCCGTGACGCCGAGGCGCCGAAGCACTTGGATCGCGGCGAATGCGACGACGAGCAGCGCACAGGCGACTGCGGTGCTCCAGACGACGAGCGGATCGTCGAACGCGTCGCTGACCGTGAAGAGGTGCTGAACGGTCATCGTTCCGGCAGTCTGACCGTTCCGTGTACATGCGGCAACTCACGCCGGCGGCTTGCACGATTGCGAGCCGTGGTGGATGCTCTGCGCATGCTCGCCTGTCTCGTGTGGGTGTCGTCTGCTCTTTCGATGGTTCCGGCCTCTCCGTCATCGATTGCGACGGACGACTGGATCACCACTGGCTGGGATTGCACGGTGTTCGGCGCAGGCGATGTCGACGGCGACGGGTTCGGCGACGTCATCACGCGCAACGGCGCCGGTGATCTGTGTGTCGCGCATGGCGTCAAGGGCTGGAAGGCGTCCAACTGGGAAGTTCTGCGACGTGGCGTCGCGGACGGAGTGCAGGCAATCGTGGCAGGCGCGATCGACGATCGAGACGGTGCGGATGTCGCGCTCGTGTTCGCTGACCGCACGTTGGTCTACAGCCGCATCGAACGCGGCATGTTTGCCGACGAGACAGTCGCTGATGAAGCGATGCAGCAGCGCGTCGATGCCCTCCGGGCCGCTGTCGCTGACCGTTCGATAGGCCCGCCACCACATGAGACTGAAGCGCCGCTTCTATTGCACACCTCGGGCGACATGGACGGCGATGGTCGTGCCGATGCTGTCGGCGTGTTCAGTGCAACGAAGCCCCATCAGCATCGCGTCGTGCGCATTGCCGTCGCGCTGCATGCGGGCGATGACGCCGACGGCGATGGGGTGAGCGATGCGCGTGAAGCGGAACTCGGCAGCGATCCGCATGATCGGGATACGGACGACGATGGGCTGCTCGATGGGTGGGAAGTGAACGGGCTTCCGCGCGGCATTGATCCGGGCGACGGCGCGCTCAGCCCCGTTCGGCGCGACGTGATCCTGATGGTCTCGCGCTACGCGCAGCTTGACGAAGCCCTCGCCAGGCGCGAAGTCGAGAAGGCGAAGCGGCTCTACGCGGCGCAGCGCGTGAGCTACTCGGTGCGGCGCATCAGCAGAATCGAATGACGAATCCCCCACTGCGTGATTTTCGCACAGTCGTCGAAGTCGCGCATCACCGCTTCCTCGATGCCCCAGCCATTGTGCGCGGTCTGGAGCATGTTCACCGTCATGTCCCCATGATCCCGGGGTCCCAGCGATACGAGTAGATCGCCCCCTGCGGACCGTCAGCGAACGCGACACCAACACGCGTCAGTGTCCACTCGTCGTACATGACGCACGTCAGCCAGCCGTCATCGAGCGCCGCGTTGCCGACGCGCCGCGTGCGCCACGCCGTCGTGCTTGCGCCGCACCAGCTTCGCCGTCCCGCCCCCGCCGGTTGACGTCGACGCCTGCGTGGGCTGCAGCACGAGCAGCACATCGCCGCAGCCAGGCGCGAATCGGCGCCGCGGGAGCGACTCGTCCGTCGCGTCGCGGCAGTCGAGAATCGCCCATGGTCCGCCGCCAATGAGCGCCTCGTGCAGCAGCTTGTGAGGAAAGGTCAGCAGGTCGTACTGTTCGATCGAAAGCGGCGCGATGCCGTCGATCTCGTGCGCGAGCACATAGTGACGGATGCGCTCGCAGCGCAGTCCTGCCGTGTCGTCCGGGTCGATCAGCCCGTGCGTCTCGCTGCGCAGCGCGGCGTAGCCGCCGCCGTCGATCGACAGCGGACCGCGTTCGTAGATGACACTCGGATCGATCGTGTCAGCCGCTTCGCGCACGGCGACTCCGACAAGATAAATGCCGCCAGGCGCCATCAGTGCATGCATCGCGCGCAGGTGGGCGACGAGATCCTGTGCATCGCCGAGGTGACCGACGGAGTTGTCGAGATTGATAGCGACATCGAACGCACCGCCCACAAGCGCGGGTGGCGCCCGCATGTCGCCCTGCGTCACGACTGCGTCCGAGAGTCGACGTGCTGTGGACTGCGCGACAGCCTCGTCGAGCTCGACGCCGGCGACGGTGGCGCCACGGTCGCGAAAGTGTTCGAGCCAGAGACCGACGCCGCACGCCGGATCGATCACGCGCTTGGGAACGACCCGCTGGCGTGGGCGGTGCGTGCGCACTAGCGCGTCGATGGATGCGCGAATCTCCGCGCTGGGTTCAAAGAACGCGCGGTAAAGAGGAACGTTTTGATACAGAGCCACGCGTATGGATCAGGTCAGATCAGGTCAGGCCGATCGACACCGGGACAGGCTGTGACCGCGGCTCGTAATTCGGGGCCAGCGCAATGTCGAGCGGAAGGCGCTTGCCGCTCGGGTCGCGCGGAATCTGATCGCTGTCGATGATCCGCTGAATCGCCATGATGCCCTCGATGAGCATCTCCGGACGCGGCGGGCAGCCGGGGACGTACACGTCGACCGGAATGAACTGATCGACGCCCTGCACGACGGCGTACGTGTCAAACACGCCGCCGGTCGATGCGCATGCGCCCATCGAGATGACCCACTTCGGTTCCGTCATCTGCATGTAGACGCGCTGCAGCACGGGCAGCATCTTGACGCTCACGCGTCCCGCGACGATGAGGAGGTCGGCCTGCCGCGGGCTGAAGCGCATGACCTCGGCGCCGAACCGCGCGAGATCGAATCGGCTGCAGGCGGTCGCCATCAGTTCGATGCCGCAGCATGCGGTCGCGAACGGCAGGGGCCAGACGCTGGAGCGACGGGACCAGTTGACGACGCGCTGCAGCTGCGTGGTCAGGATGCTGTCGACTGGAAGTGCGGCTTCGATTCCCATTGGCGGGGAGAGTGTAGCAAGCGGCGACCACCGCCGGAGCCGCCACGTTTCGCCCGCTCCTACCCGGTCAGCGCCTGCAGATCGCTCTGCGACCGGACGATCTTGAAAATCCGGTCGATCTTGAACATGCGGAGCTGATCCATCAGGTCACCGCGCAATCCGAACAGCACCGGTTCCAGTTTGCACTCCCGTGCGCGCTTGGCGAAGTCGGTGCACAGGCCGACGCCCATCGCGCTGAATGTGTTGATGTGCTGCAGATCGAGCACCGCGTACTTCATGCCGCGCGGCATATCGGCCATGGCGCGCTGTGCAGCATCGACCATCGCCGGACACTCGCGCTGGCCAAGTCCGGGACCTGCCGCACGCACAATGACCGCGGCGGGTCGGCTGTCGATCTCGGCGAACCGCAGGAACGCTGCGAGCTCGTCAGCGGCAAGTGCCGTAGCCCATGTCTGCTTCTCATTCCGGATCGACGGTGCCGGTGCGCCTCGCGCTGACGATGGATTGCTCATAGATGCCCGAACGGTCCGATTCAGGATCGGCGACGCCAGCGGTGAGCGGCAGAATGTGCGCACGGCGGAGCGGCGTTCGCGCCGGTCGCGCCGGTCGTAACGCTTGGGGTGATTGCGTCAGTCCGCAGTGCCGGCGGCATCCACAACGAGCCGCTGCCCCGAGCCGTCGACGATGACGCCGACGGTTTCATCAGGCGGGGCATCGATCGGTGATCGGTATCGATAGCCACCGATCGCCTCCATGCTTCCGTCCAGCTTGCTGACGAGCACGCGTCGTGAAAGATTCAGCGGTCCGTGCAGCGAAGGCAGCGTCCACACTTTGCCGGTTCGACGCGGATCGATGAGCAGTGCCGCATTGGCATTGCCGCGCGTACCGTCTGCACGCCACTCACCATCGAGCACCAGCACGCCGCGCGCGTGCAGCGCGAGAGTCACCTCGTGGGCGCCATGTTGGAGTCCGAGCGACGGACCCGGCGACGCGCTGCGTTTTTGGACATCGATGATCCAGGTGCTGTTGACGGTCGCCGCACGTTCACGATCAATGCCGCCGACAGCAAACGCGGTGTGGCCACCGAGCGCGATCGCGGCGACCGCGTCGAGCGCCGGCAACCGCGGTGAGTTCCACAGTTCGCTTGCAGGTGATGCAGCCCGAAGATCGATGGACTCGATCGTCCCAGCCTGGTCTCCGCCGATCAGGACCAGCGTCATGCCGACGAGCACGGCCGCATGTCGACGGCGTTCGGACACAAGTTCCAGCGGATCGGACCATGACGACGTCGCGGGGTCGAAGACGCGGAGCGCGCATTCGCACACGACGGCGACGCGCCCATCGGGAAGCGGCGTGGCAGAGTGTCCATCGAGCGAGCCCGGCCACGCTTCAATCGGACGGCTTGAACCGGCGACCATGAGATCGATGGTTTCGCCGCTGGACAGCGGCTGCGCATCATGACCCCATGTGCCGCTGAATCCGCCGAGGACAAGTGCGCGGCTTCCGCCGAGTGGAGTCAGCGTCCCCCGGGCTCTCGGCTCGTCGAGGGTCGATCCCACAGGCAGCCAGCCATGCAGCGGATGGCGAATCTGGATGGCCTTCGTTGCTTCGAGCGACTTGGTGAACCCGCCGGCAACGATGAGAGATCCGCGAAACTCGATCGCCATCGCATCAAACACGGGGAGCGGCATAGGGCCGGGCATCGCCTCCCAGTAGGCCAGCGCAAACAGAGGCCGTACTGGCGGTTGGGCTGGGACTTCAGCGCGCGCCGTTGCACTCCACGCGGCGACGGTCGCCAGGCAGTGGAAAGCAAAGGTCCGGAAAGTCGCCATTCTTCAACGAATCGGTTGCATTGGCCGGGCGGTTGAAGAGAATCGGACGACTTTGATCGAGTGGCAGGGGGGTGAGCGCTGCATTGCAGCGTCATCATCGTTACGGGGCCCGTCATCAGCCTTTTTTGAGTGGAGCGAACGAGTCGATGCCGTTGGCGAGCTTGACCATCGCAGCCGCGCTGTCGCTCGTGCTGTCGCGCGAGCCTGCACCGGCGTCCGCAGCTGGAGCGGACGCGGCTGTTCTGTCCGACGCGGCCGGCGGTGAGACGGCTGCCGTCCGCCGACTCGCCCGTGATCTGCCCGGGTTCCAGATTCGGACCGGCCGGCGGTTCGTACTCCTGAGCGACCTTCCGCCCGAGGAAGCAGCCGCCACTTTGGCGCAGCTCGAAGCGACGGCCGATGCGGTGGAGCTGTTCGCGAAGTCCCTTGCGATCGAAGCGCGACCGATTGATCGGCGACTGATCAGCGTCGGTTTCTCCGATCGTGCCGCGTTCGAACAGTTCGCTCAGGACGTTGACCGACTCGATGCATCGTGGATGGCGGGGTACTGGATGCCCGGCGCTGATCGCACCGTGTTTCGGTGTGGATCCCAATCGGGCTCCCAATCGGGTTTGCCGTCGGAGTCCCCATCGAAGGACGCGCCGCAGCAGGGGATCCTCGCGACCACACTCACGCATGAAAGCGGCACCGTCGCGCACGAAGCAGCGCATCAGCTCCTGCATCGCCTCGGCGTGCAGCGTCGCTCACCGAACGGACCGCTCTGGCTCTCGGAAGGACTCGCGATGGCGTTTGAAGGGTGCGCAAGCGGCGACTCGCGCCCGTTTTCGCTTCCGTATGGGCGGCGCGACGATCGGTCGCGGCAGCTGCGCGATCTCGCCGCGCAAGGTCACGTGCCGCCGCTGGCGGCGCTCGTGGCGACGCCGCGATTGCTGTCGCGCGATGTATCCGAGATCAAGGGGTTCTATCTCGCGTCCTGGTCGCTCGCGAAGTTCCTCAGCGAGTCAGATCCATCGGCGTTCGCGGCGTATCTGGCGAGCCTCCGGGCGGAGGCGAGCGGACTGAGCGCCAAGCGCAACGTCGAGATCTTCGTGGCGTCCTTCGGCGAGATCGATGCTGTTGCGGCCCGCTGGCGTCGCGCGGCAATGGAACGCTCGACCAGATGACGACGCTGCCCGGCGACATCGCATGCGCGAACTCGATCGTGGGACGCAGGCCAATGCAGGCAGTTCACGGCGCCGCCTGACCGCCAAGCCGGCCGTGGGCACATGCCCTCCTGCGGAGCGCCCCTCGGGCGCGTACACTGGCCCACCGCAATGGGCGGGGTTGTAGGCACGGCGTCGCAGAGGTATTGATGACTCGGATTGCAGTTCGTGAAACTTCCGTCAAACCAGACTCGCCATCACGCGGCGGGCATTCGGTGCCTCCCGCCGACTCGTCCAACGCCCCGGCAGTTGCAGGCCCTGTTCGACTGCCCCTCCCTGACGCGATCGTTCCCGGGGAGATCGTCTGGACGTACGTGATCGCGATCGCGGGCGTGCATCTGCTGGCGCTGCTCGCGATTCTGCCGTGGACCGCGGGCTTCCTCTTCAGTTGGACCGGCCTGATTTCGATGCTGGTCGGCGTGCATGTGTTCGGCTGGGGCATCAATCTTTGCTACCACCGGCTCTTGGCACACAAGAGTGCGACCGTGCCGAAGTGGCTTGAGCGCACGTTCGTCGTGTTGGCACTGTGTTGCATGCAGGACACGCCCGGGAAGTGGGTAGCGACGCACCGCTACCACCACCATCACTCGGATGAAAGCGCCGATCCGCACTCGCCGCTCGTGGCGTTTCTCTGGGCGCACGTCGGCTGGCTGCTGGTTCGCAACCGTGCGACCCAGAACGTCGGCACCTACCGCAAGTTTGCTCGGGACGTCCTCGAGGATCCGTTCTACTTGGCGCTCGAGCTTTCGACCGCTTGGATCTGGATCTACATCGGCCATGCCCTGCTGTTCTTCGGCGCCGGGTTCGGCGTCGGCTGGTTCGCTGGCGGCAGCGCCGCGAGCGGACTCCAGTTCGGACTGAGTCTCCTCGTCTGGGGCGTGTTCGTCCGGACCGTCGCGGTGTGGCACATCACGTGGTCGGTGAATTCGCTTACCCACCTCTTTGGCTACGCGAATTACGAAACCGGCGACCACAGCAAGAACAACTGGTTTGTCGGACTGATCGCGGCCGGCGAAGGGTGGCACAATAACCATCACCACGATCCGGCCAGCGCTTCGAATCAGCACCGCTGGTGGGAGATCGACGTGATCTACTACGAGATCCTGCTGCTGAAGGCAGTCGGTCTTGCGACCGATGTGGTGCCACCGAAGTTCCGCCGCGACGCAGCGCGCGCCGCCCGTTCCCAAACCCGCGGCGCGGTTGACGTCGCCAGCGTCCCGAACGCCATCGACTGAGATGGTTCAGCGGTGAGCGCGACTGCACATCCTGCGCGTGGCCAGTCTTTGCGCTCTCGGTGCGTTCGAGAGCGTTATTCATTGGTAACCCGAATTAAGCACTGTGCGATCTGTCGGAAGTTGTGCGAGAATCGGCGAATCGCTGATGTGCCCGCTGTGGGAGGACCGCTCCGAATGCTAGACGATCGCATCTCTGTGCTCTGTGTCGACGACAACGCCGATCTCGCCGGCGCGCTGTGCGGGTTGATCGGCGCTGAAGCTGACATGTGCTCGGTGGGCGCGATTCATTCCGCATCCGACCTGCTTGCGTCGATCGAGGCGTTGAAGCCTGATGTCGTCATCGTTGACCTGACCATGGACGGAACGCCGCCTCTCGATGCGGTGCGCGCTGCGACAGACGCATTTCCGAAGACGCGAACGATCGTCTACAGCGGGTACGACGATGTGAAGACAGTCGACCAGGCGCTCGATGCCGGCGCCTGGGGCTTCGTGTCCAAGCATGACGAGCTGGATGAGATCATCGCTGCGATCCGCGCGGTCAAACGCGGTGAACTGGTCGTCAAGCGCCGCTGAACCGCCTCGCGCCGCTATCGGCCTTTCCAGAGGGCTGCTTCAACGCACGCGATGATGTGCATGATGATTCCGCCGAAGCCGAAGGTCAGGACCCACACCACGCCACTCAGCACGAACATGATGATTGCGACGAGGATTCGTCCTTGCACCAGCTGACCGAGTCCAGGAATGAAGAGGCTGCAGATGGCGGCGAGGACGTTGCCTGCTGAACCGGGACCTGGGCCATTGCTCATCGTCACTGTCTCCTCTGGTGAAAGGGCGTCGCGCCGGTGCCGGCGCCAGAACATCGTTCGGATTATGGCAGGCTCCGTTGCAGCGCACAAAACGAAGACCGGGACGACTGTTCGTCGTCCCGGTCTCGTGTGCGTGGCATGATCGGGCATCTGCCCGCGTGTCAGAGTGAGGGCTGAGCACGCATGAGTGACGATGTGTCGAGCGCGAGAATCTCCGCCGTCAGCCGGTGGGTGTCGATCGGAAGATGTGGTGCGGCAATGGACGTCGTCTCAGGCGCCTGCTCAGCCGGAGTCGGGAGCTCGACAGGCGCTGCGGCGGAAAACTCGTCGAATCGACCGAGCGCAAACGACTGCTCCGCGCGGCCGGCGAGCTGACGCAACGCGTGGGAGAAGCTCCGCATGTCTTCGCCGATCGACTGTCGTACGCCAGTCGAGATCGTGTCCACCACCTGCTGCATCGGAGTTCCCTCGCGGCGGGCGAGTGACTCCCACGGCGCAAGCCGCGTGAGCAGCGTGTCGAGTTCCGCGTGCAGTCCTTTGATCGTTGCGACGCGCGAATCGGCACCCGAGCTGAGCTGGTTGAATTCGTGCAACTCGTTCTGAATGGCTGACCGCGACAACGAGGCTTTCTCAACGAGATCGAGCATTTCCCGTTGCAGTTCTCGCGTCACAGCCTGGGACTCGTCGGCCATTCGGCGGCTCGCTGCCGCGTCATCGGCCACCAGGTCCTTCAACGTCGCGGCAGTGCCGACGGTTCCGAGCAGTGCGTCGGCGGCCTCGGTGCTCTCCTTGATGAGCCGATCGAGCCGCGTCAGCCGGTCGTCAAGCTGTGTGAGCTGTGCCAGTTTGTCGTCGACGGCAGCGCTGCGCCGTTCGGCTTCGCTGAGCAGCACGCGGACCCGTTCTTCGATCGACGCGAGGGGAAGCATCGCCTCGGTCATGTCGGCCTGTGCGGTGGGCTGCGGCTGTCGCTCCGCCTGACTGATCTGACTGAGCGCCACGGCGACCCGCTCTTCAACGAGCGTGTCGAGGCGTGTCGCAAAATCAGCGGCGATGCCGTCGGCGTACATTCGCAGCTCGTCGCGGGCAGGGCCGTAACGCTCCTCGATGCGCCGCTCGGCCATGCCGAGCCGGTCTTCGACGATGCGGCCGACTTGTTCGTGCGCCTGGCGGAGCCGTTCGTCAAGGAACGGCACGCTTTCGGCGATGCGTCGCTCAAGCGCTTCCATGGAGGCGCGGACCCGCATCTCACACTGTTGCGCGACGGCGCTGACGTGATTCGTGAATTGTGCCGCCGCCTGTACGCCTGCGTTGCCGTTCGCTTGCTCGCTCCGCTGAATCTGCACCTCGAACGCCTGCAGCATGCGGACCCCCAGTCGCAACCGTTCCTGGAGTTGGCTCGCGGCCTGTGTCGAGGCGGCAGTGGCGTCGAGTGCGGTCCGGGCGAGGCGCTCGAGTTCACCGGTGGACGCCTCGGCCCGCGCGACAAGTTCGGCCAGCAAGACAGGTGGACCGCCGTTGCTGGGCTGGCTGCCCCCTTGGCCGTTTTGCGCGCCGTTGGCCTGCGTGGGTCGAGGGGCGTGTCCGTTGCCGCCATTCGGGTAGCCGTTCGTTCCATTCCCGTTCCGCGGCGACACGCTGAGATGGCCCGGATCGATCGGCATCGGGGTCACGTTCGGGAGACCGCCGGGATGGATCGCGCTGGGGTGGTGCATGAGGTGCATCGGTTGAAATCCGTGCGGCGGGCCTTGATCGTGCGGGTTGTGCTGCGACATCGGTATCTCGG
>Ga0163153_10000358_pt1 | contig 81558 bp, 62 predicted proteins | sample OliLakLV19MP6IB1_FD_148629 | JGI IMG/M metagenome (GOLD analysis project Ga0163153, IMG submission 148629) | Freshwater microbial mat bacterial communities from Lake Vanda, McMurdo Dry Valleys, Antarctica - Oligotrophic Lake LV.19.MP6.IB-1 | ecosystem: Environmental > Aquatic > Freshwater >... | reverse complement strand
TCTGGAACTGGCCGATCCTCAACAACCCCTTCGGCGAAACCGCACCCACCGGCTCAATCACCCTCAACCTGCGCTTCCCCGGCCAATACTTTGACGCCGAAACCGGTTTGCACTACAACTACTTCCGCGATTACGAGCCAGGGACTGGGCGGTATGTGGAGAGTGATCCGATTGGGTTGGCGGCTGGAACGCAAACCTTCGCATACGCGTATTTGAATCCGATTGGCTTTTATGATGAAGATGGGTTGCAAAGCAACCAAGGGGAACGAGGGAGGACTGGAAGCGCGAGCGGTACGAACAACGAGTTCAAGCACTATAAGCCAGATCCGAATCGACCAGGGAATGTACTAGATTCAGGTGGCCAGTCCGGCAAGCCAAGATCAAAACCGGCGCCAGGAGGCTTTGGCGAATGGTGGAATAAGAAACATCCAGACAAGCCATTCAAGCCCCGAGGGTTTATCGATCCGTCGTTGCCGCTGTGGTGTGGAAGAGCTAGTTTCGTGGCTTTCATCGTTGTTGCTCCTGGAAACATGTTTCAAGGAGAAGTCGATCAATGCACATGTCCATGTGGCGGTCCATGTGAAGACCCGTCTGAGCAACGATGAGCTGTTCTATTTCAGCTGCCAGTCGTGGGAGCTTGGAGGCTTAGCTATTGCTTTTCGGGGGTTTCTTCATCTGGCAAAAAACAACGACATTTCGTCTCAGCTTAATCTCGCCTTTTTCTATTCACAGGGATTGCATGTTCGTAAAAATCGTCGACGCGAAGAATACTGGCTCAGGAACGCAGGAGAACTTGGTTCTTGTGATGCACTATGGGCATTGGCGAAAAACGCTGAAAGACGAAGAAAATTTGCGATGACGAGGGTGTTTGCGCAGAGGGCGTTGGGGCTTGGGAGCGGAGAGGCTGCTGCATTTATTGCTGCGCACGAACTACGTTCCGGACGGTGCGAGCTGGCGCTACAGATTTGCGAAAGGGCGCAGGCCAATTTTGTTCTCACTGAAGAGTCGGCAGAAAGAATCGCGGCCATTCTGAAGCAAATAGCAAGTAGCCCGGCTAAAGGAAGATCGGGTCGAGGTGACGGAATTGCGTCCGTCACCCCTCCCACACCACCGGACATGCGGTTTTCCGCATCCGGCGGTTGAGTCCAGCAGGTTATGCACCCGCAAGCTCCCACGGTAGGTTTTGCTTCCGTGGTGCTCATTGAACCCCTTCTTGCGTCTCTGTTCGCCGTCCGTACAACTGGGTCGTTGCGGCGCTTGTTTCACAGGGTCCACCTGTCATTCTTGCGCCGCCGCTGCGGTGGTAATCATGATGACTACGCCGGGGCGTTTCAGCGACCTGTGCGCTGTTCGGACGAGATCGTGACTGCGGTTCTTTCGTGACTCTTCAGCCCTTCGCTGTTCCTGCCTTTCAGCAGGCGTCATCGCTACTATGGCTTCTGCTGACTTCTCGTCCGCTCTCACGGTCGAGATCTCCCCGAGTAAGAACATGTACTTTCAACCCGTGCCGCCAGGCTCTACCGGTAGGTGTCTTTCGGTGACGGTTGGATTTTGCGTTTCCTAGCACGCTTATCGCCCACCTCCGGCCTCTCTGCCTGTTTCTGTTCGTGCGGTCGTGTCTTTGCTACGCCCTTCTTTCAGTTTGGCCTCACGGCTTCCACCTTGGGTTTCGCTACGCTTGTCGTCACTACTTGCGATTACCTCCTTTCAGGTAATGAGTACATGCCCATGTCGGGCACACTAGGCCGGGTCCCGCGAAGCGGTACGCGCCGTCCTAACCAACACGGCGGCGCATGAAGTGTGGTCCATCTTTGACACACACTACGCAAACCGCACTTCGTTTTTTCGCGTCGCTGGAAACCGCGGTCAGGTTGCGGTTGCGTTTATCTGACTTGCCTCGATCATGCGAACAGCGTAACTCGCCTGAAGTGGTGTCCGGGATTCTAATGTGCGCGGCGGCATGGCTCGCGGAAGGTGCCCTCTGCTGGCAACGTGAGGTAGAGCGAGCCTGGGCTTGCGATGCCGGTGGCGTCTAACCCACTCTAGAGCTGGGACAGCTTGAAACTTGCAATCAAACCCCAGGCAGTTAGATCGACGCTGAAACCGGCATTCTCGTCCTCGATCCAACCTGCGCACCAAACCAGTCGGTTGATCGCACGCCTTGTTAAATATCTGTGCTACGGGACGATCAACGCCTTCGCGATCACTCGAAGTCATCAATGAACAGCGTGCCCAGCTCGGCGACGCGAACCGGCAGCAATGCAACGCCGGCCAGTCCGTTGCCCAGTTCGCCGTGGCCGTTGTAGCCCCAGCACTTCCAGCCGGTGGCCAGACGCGCGCAGCTGTGCTGGGCGCCGCCGGCAATATCCAACACCCCGCTACCGAGGCCGGTGACCGTCGTAGGCACGTTGTATGCGGCGCTGGGCGGCGTTCCGATTTGATCAAACTGATTGGCGCCCCAGCATTTGACCGCGCCGGTTGCCAGCAGCGCACAGCTGTGTCTGTTGCCGGCAATCAGCTCCTGCGTTCCAGTCAATCCGGTTACCACCACCGGGGTTGGCGAACTGGCTAACGCACTATTGCCCAGTTGCCCGAGATTGCCGAAGCCCCAGCATTTTGCGCTCCCATCACTGAGCCGTGCACAGGCGTGCGCGCCGTCGCGGCCGACGACGAGTTGCACCGCAGTGCTGATTCCGATCACTGCCAGCGGCGTCGGTGAGAGCGCCGGGTTGAAATCACCGGTGCCGAGTCGTCCGGATCCATTGTTGCCCCAGCACTTGATGGTGCCTGCGTTTTCCAGCGCGCAGGCATGCAGTTCGCCGGCGCCGATGGCAATGGGCTCGACGAGGTTGCTGACCACCGTGGCGCTGGGCGCCAGTCCACTGCTAGTGCTGCCATTGCCAAGCTGGCCTTCGTTGTTGCGTCCCCAGCAACGTACGCGTTGCACCGGCCCGGCGCCATCGTTCTCGGAAAGCAGGGCGCAGCCAAAGAACGTGCCGAGCGCAATCTGTACGAATTGCCGACCGGCTCCGAAAATCGGCGCATTGATGGCACTCGGTTCCTGGCTGGATGCTGCTGCGGTGCCCAGTTGCGCTGATTCATTACGGCCCCAGCATTGGCTGCTACTGGAGTTGGCGATGAAGTTGCAGGTTTGCGTTTCGCTGGCCGCTAGCGTGCTGCCGGCGCCACTGCTGCCGACCACAGCACTCAACGCAAGGCGGCGCGTATTGCTGCCATCGCCAAGCGCACCGGCACCATTGAAGCCCAGGCATTGCAGGCTGCTGTCGCCGCGCGCGCAGGTGTGCTGACTGCCCATGTCGAGGTCTGCAGCAACCGGGAGGCTGGAATCAACCGGCGTCTTCCAGCGTCGCGTGCGTGCATCGCCGAGTTGACCAAAGGTGCCGGAGCCAAAACACCGAATGTCGTTCTCGCTGAAGCGTGCGCAAGTGGTTGCATTGCCGGCAGCGAGTCCGATTGGCGTACCTGGGAAACCCTGCGCGGCCAGCGCGGAAATGTTGAAAATTGAATTGTCCGACTGACCGAGCTGCCCGTCGAAGTTGCGGCCCCAGCACGACACGCTGCCGCTGCTCAACTGCGCGCAGTTGTGACGCCCGCCGGCGACCAGTCGCGTGATGGTCGCACTGCCCACAGCGGAGCTTGCGACCGGAACCAGGCTGGCAACGAAAGTACCGTCGCCGAGTTGCCCGAACAAGTTATTGCCCCAGCATTTCAAGCCGCTGCTGGTGGCAGCACAGGTATGAAACTCGCCGCCGCTGATCGCCTGAACTCCGCTCAGGTTGCTGACTGCAGTCGGCGTCTCGCGGTTCGACAGACTGTTGTCACCGAGTTGCCCGCTGCTGTTGTCGCCCCAACACTTGGCACTGCCATCGGCAAGCGCCGCGCAAAAATGTGTCGCGCCGGCGCTGATCGCGATCGCGTTGCTGATGTCCAGCACAGCGACCGCAGTGTTGCTGTTGGTGAACCCGGGGCCGTTGCCAAGCTGTCCGAAACCGTCTGAGCCGAAGCACTGCACCGTGCCGCTTTGGATCAGCGCGCAGCTGGCGGAATTGTTCAGTGCGATCGCCGTGGCCGTGCCGGAAAGGCCAACGACATCGACCGGGTTGGTCGAGGAGGGGTTGGCGGCGTTGCCGACTTGGCCAAACTGGCCGTCGCCCCAGCACTTTATGCCGCCGCCCGAGCGCAATGCGCAGGCATGTCGGAACCCAACGGCGACGGCGATCGCGTCGGTGATCAGCGAAATCTGCACCGGTCTGTTGCTCTCCGACACACCGCTGCCCAGTGAGAGGTTGCTTGCGGTACCCCAGCAACGCACCGTGCCAGAGTTGGTTGCGCACACCAAGGCGCCAGTACCCATGGTCAGGGCCATTGTCTCCGCGCGCGTCACGGGACTGACCCATGCAGCCCACAGCGGAATGCTCAGAACGAGCGAAAACTTACTGAACATGCGCATGGCGAATCCTTGGCGGGATGGGAACACCCAGCTCAAGGCTCGCGCCTGTCGCAAGACGTTTTCTGGGTGTGCAGAATTCAGAAACCCGAGTTCCTGTCCGCTCCCGCCAAGCCATCCCAAACTCAAAGCCAGACTCGACTACGGTTTCCACTCCGCTGTCATCGCCGCTTTCAAACTTCGCGCCTTCTCAACCCGGGCATGATGCTCGCCGAGCGATGCTTGCATGGCGTTTATGCCCGCATCGAAATGCAGCGCAGATTCGGCATAGCGCTGCGCCAACTGCAGCGTCTGAGCCTTGCCGATATGAAACATGCCGGTTTGCCACGCGTCCGCTCCCATGCTCGCAGTTGCTGCGTCGATGGCGCGCTGATGCATGTTGAGCGCCGCCTCGATGCGTCGCTGTTTCCGGTACAGCCCGGCGATGTTATGCATCAGGGCGATAGTGTCGGGATGGGGTTTGTCATTCAACGGCAGCTCAATGGCGAGAACGCGTTCGTACAGGGGTGCTGCCAGCTCGAGTTTGCCCCACAGACTGTAGAGCAGCCCGAGATTGCTCATACTGTTACGGGTCTCGATATGTTGTTCGCCAATCAATTGCAGGCGTGTACTCAGCACTTCCTTGAAGAGTGCTTCGGCTTCGTCGTAGCGATGCAGTTCCTGCAGCACGGTGGCTTGCTCCGAGAGGCTACGTAGCGTCTCGGGATGCGTGTTGCCAAGCACTTCACGACGCAGCCCAGTGATCGACAGCAACGCGCTGTGTGCCTCGTTAAAACGGCCCAGATGCCGCAGTACGGTGGCGCGTGCGTGTTGCGTGGCCAGACTCACCGGATGGCGCTCACCCAGCTCAGGGGTTTCGGCCGCTGTCACCAAATCGAGGTACTGCAGCGCTGTTTCTTGCTTACCCTGCATCATCAGACTTTCGCTCAGTTCTTTGAGCGTGGTGCGGTAGATGCCGCTGTCCGGCGCCAGCGTCTGCAGTTGATCGGAAAGCGCCGTGTAGGCTTCGCTCGATGCAGCGTATTCGCCACGACGATGTAGCAGCAGGGCCAGCAATCGCTGCCTTCGCCACGGCCAATCCATGGGTACTGGCAACGCGGAGTTCACTGGCGAGTCCAACAAGGTTTGCGCTGCGTCCAGTTGATCCTGGTAGATCCAGATCTCGGCCAGCACGAGACGCGCCTCGGCGCCTTGCACCGAATCCGGGCTTAGCTTCAACGCCGCCGTGGCCTCTGCGGCGGCCGGATCGGGCAGGCCTAGATCGTCGTAGAGTCGCGCCAGCGTGATGCGAATGGCTTGCTGCTCGGTGGGCGCGGAGCGAAATCTCTGCCCAACACTGGAGGCGGCCTGGTCCAGTGCCTCGCGTACCGTAATCGAGCGACCCTGGGCATTGGCCGGGCTGGCCGTCGCGAGCAAGTCTTCTTCCAGGAACGACAGGGCCGAGGATGCTACACGCGCGCGCTCATCGGCGCGGTCGCTTTCATGCGCAATGCGCAGCGCCAAATAGCCTGCGCCACTGGCTGCCGCAACCAGGGCCAGCGCGGTGACCAGTGCGCCCAGAGTGTGCCGCTTGAGAAACTGCTTGAACACATACCAGTGCTCGCCACGATGCGCGCGCAGTGGCCGGTCGGCGAGAAAGGCTTCGACGTCTTCAATCAGCGCCAGCACCGTCGAATAGCGTCGTTCGGGTTCTGTCGCCGTGGCGCAAATGATCACCCGCTGCAAATCGCGCGGAAGACTTCGCGGCGGCGCTGGCGCTTGATGGCCGATGGATGGGGCGACCTGCGTTTGGTGTTCGGTATGGTCATTGCTCAAAAGTGCCGCGAGCAGTCGTCCGAGTTGAAACACGTCCGACGACGACGACGCCGGTAGGCCTGCCTGTTGTTCCGGGCTGGCGTACCCAGGTGTGAAAGCGGTGATTGCGCTTTCGGCCTGACTGATCAGCTGCGCAATGCCGAAATCGAGCAGCTTGGCGTGGCCATCGGCGTCGACCATGACATTACTCGGCTTGATATCTCGATGCAGGACACCGCGCCCATGCGCGAACGCGACCGCCTGACACACATCAAGAAAGAGTCGCAACCGCGCAGCGATAGGCAAATTGCCGTGCAGGCAATGCTGGTCGAGTGTGCTGCCTTCGATCAACTCCATCGCGAGCCAGGGCTGGCCGCTGCCATCGTGGCCGCCGTCGATCATGCGCGTGATGTTGGGATGGCGCAGCCCGACCAATGTCTGCCGTTCGCGCCGAAATAGTTCGACACTGATCACGGAGCCGACAGCGACCAGAAACTTCAATGCCACCTGCTGTTGATACTCGCCATCCGCGCGTTCGGCAAGATAGACGCGACCCATGCCACCGCGCCCAAGTTCGCGCACAATGCGGTAAGCGCCGACCCGCGTACCCGGAGTGATCGGTGGTTGTTGTTTTTCCAACAATTCCTGAATCAGTACGCCGCCGAGCAGACGTCCGGGCTCGAGCAGATCGAGTGCTTTCATGCGCCAAGGGTCCGGAAACGAAGCGGTGGTAGTGGGATAAACCCCGAAGCGTGTCGTTTTCCGCCTGTGCACCGTGTTTAGCGCGGCTGCACCCGCTCAATTGGCCAGCAACTCGGTGAGCCGCGCCCGCGCCTCGGCAAATGCACGCTGCGAGGTTCGCAGCGGCAGTGTCAGTGCATCGGCGGTTTCCTGCTCGGTCATACCGGCAAAGACACGACACTCGACCACGCGTACCCAATCCGGGTTTTCGATTTCCAGTCGCGACAGGGCCGAGTCCAGCTCCAGCAAATGACGCGCTTCGACGAATGCGGCATCCATCACGTCATCGATATCGACATGGACCGCGCCGGCACCGCGTTTGGCTGCGATCTTGTCGCGCGCATGATTCAGCATCAACTGGCGCATCGCGCGCGCCGCCAAGGCCAGAAAATGTGCGCGGTTATTGACCGCCGACGCCTCTTGGCGGGCCATGCGCTCATAGCATTCATGCACCAGTCCGGTGGCATCCAGCGTCGCACTACCGCCGCCGCCCAGCACCGAGCGCGCGATCCGCTTCAGGTCCTGATAGACCAGGGCCACCGCCCGATCCCAGGCGCCTTGCTCGCCTGCACGTGCCTTCTCCAGCAATTCGGTGACCTCGCTCATCCCAGCCTCCCGTTCCCAGTGCACTAACGATAGCGCTGCGGCGGGTCCGCCGGCACTGTCTGATGGGGGGCGGCGTCAATTAACTTGCAAGTTTTGTGAACTCAAAGGCCGACATGTCCACCAAACCGCAAACCAATGTCGTAGCGCGAGGCATTGCCTGTTTGACCATCTGGGCCTTCTGGGTGCTCGGTGCGATTGTCTACTTCAGGTCACAAGGCTCTGGCCAGGCATTTTTCCGGAAAGCCCACATCATCCGGGTCAATGGCGACCTGCAGGCACGTGGCGTAGTACCCGACATCGCGATCGTGACACCGCTGGTGCAGGCACAGGACGATCCGGTGTTGCAGCGTGCGCTGAAGTTGGTGGGCCATTAGCCGGCGATTGCCGGTGACCTCGCTCGTGTCCGCTCCGATTTGAACACTCCGATTTGAACCGGCTTGTGGAATTTCCGTTTGCCGTGGAGGCATATTCATGAACATTCGCACCCTGATCAACGCGCTACTTGCTTGCAGCCCGACCGGCGTTTCGTACGCCGAGGCCATGTCACCCGGAAAGTGGGAATACACCATGACCTCCTCGGTCAGTGGCGTTCCATTTGCGCAGCCTGCGCTCACCACCCACCTGTGCCTGACGCGTGCAGATGTCACCTATGGATTGTCGGTGTCCAGAAACTCGTTGAACAATGGCAACTGTCGCTACCAGCGCCTGCGGCATTCTGGCGACACGACGCGCTACGACATGGTGTGTCCAGGCAGCGCTTCGGTGCAGGGCCGGTTCGAGTTCACCTCGACGCCAGCGACGGTTCGCGGCAAGGGCATGATCGACACGGGCACGACGCAAATCACGCAACAGTGGTCAGGCAGGCGTTTGGGCGGCTGCTGAACCGTGCGCGAAGGTGATGGGTGTTTATCGCGCTGTACTCGCGGGGTGCTGAACGTCTGCAGCGAACGGATCAGGCACTGGCGAAGCGATAGGCTTGGCCCGATGGCAATACTGCCATGGGCCGACTGAATGAGAGGGCTGCAATGCGAACACCCGGTTGGTATTCCCGCTTCGCCAAGGCGGCGTCACACTTCTGCGGTCGGCCGAAAGTATTTGCCATGGCGGTTGGCGTAATTGCGGTTTGGATCGTCACCGGGCCAATTTTTGGCTTCAGCGACACCTGGCAATTGGTCATCAATACCGGCACCACGATCATCACCTTTTTGATGGTGTTCCTGATTCAGAACACGCAAAACCGGGACACTGAGGCCATTCAAGTAAAACTGGACGAGCTGATCCGGGCCACCAAGGGCGCGCACAACGCAGTGCTCGATCTTGAGGAGCTCGAACAGGAAGACCTCGACGCATTTCGCGCACGCTATATCGCGCTGGCCAAGGCGGCGCGAGCCGAACAGGGTGGTGGAGCGAGTGACACCGGTTCGCCGGAGGCCTGATCTACTGGCGCGCAGGATGTGGTGAGCGAAGCGAACCGCATCGGGTTGGATCAAGCATGCGCAGCTTCACAGGAATCTCCGCTGGGCGGCGCCCAGCACATTATTTATGGCAACAGCGGTGGTGTCGCCGCCAACATCGACTACGAAATGGTCATCGCGATTGGTCAGCACGATGCCGGCGTGGTTTTCAGCAACGTTGTCTACCGCTTCTCGGCTGGTGTGCTTGCACGCGTGCCGAGCGACGTGCTGTTCAAGGACGAGTTTGACGGCGATTGAATCGAACCGAACCATGCGCCCATGCAGCGCGGGCACAGCACTAGCCCCGCATCTAGAACACCATCGCTGCCATCGCCAGCCACAGCGGAGTGAGGCTCAACCAGCCCAGCACGTGCCAACGCGCAGTGGACGTCTCAAGCTTGCGCGCTGTGCACGCTGTTTGGAGCTGCCGGTAGTCACCACTGGTACCTGCTGGAAGTCACTCCGTTGTGGCGTGCGTAAGGGTGCGATTGTGATCGCGAATTCCAGAATGACATGCGTTTGGTCGGCCCAGCCACTGTGCGTGTCGGATAGAAACAGAACGCGAACGCCTTGCATTGGATGCATTCAATTGGATGGCAGAAAACTATCCGGCCCAGTAATTGGGCCAGTGCGCTCCTATCGGAGTTGAGCCTCGAGTCGCGCCTTCGCTGCCCGCAACAACACGATTGAGTAGATCCTGTGAAATCTGAGCAGCAGTCGAAAAACCCACCCCAACGCATACCTGCCGGATTGCGCATCTTTGTCCGCGACCACGGCCGAACCAAAATAGAGTCGCGTGCGTGAACGATCGCCGGCAGCGTCGGGCGCAACCATAAGCCAGGACCGCGTGCGGCCCTGGAAATCGCACAGCAGCAGCTGATTCTCACAGCGGCGCTCCACGTGCCATGCGGAAAACGAATGGATGACACCCGCGGCCAGTTGTTGCGCCTGCAAGTCGGTCGAGGGTTTCGAAGCTGCCCAGCGCAGGATCCAACGTTCCAGTTTGAACACAGGGGTGGTGTAGAAGGCGGCTACGTACTGGGCGTGCGCGACCGAGCCGGCGATTTCAGTCGTGTAACAATCCGTATAGGAACCGTTGCACTGGTGGATAGCGAGGAGTGCACCCTCTGGCAGTGTGCAAGGCTGGATGGAGAACAAGGATTACGCGCTCGCGTCAGGAAGGAGAAATGGACCGCAGCGCGGCCATTGGCAGCAATCGCATTGCTGATCGGAAAATGGTGGGTTGCACCCACGCCACCAGCGTTACTCCGGCGGCGGCAACACCTCAATCACCTCACGCACGTTGGTGATGCCGCGGGCGACAATTTCGGCAGCCGCGTAGCGTAATGGACGCATGCCGTCCTTCAATGCGAGCTGCTGGAAAGCCGGCAGGTCGAGGTTGGCGGCGATGCCTTTGCGCAGCGCCGAGGTGATCGGCATCAGTTCGTAGATCGCGCTGCGGCCAAGATACCCGGTGTGGCGACATTCGTTGCAACCCTTGGGCAGGGCGACGCGCGCCGGCTTCTTCAGGCCCAGGTTGTGCACCAGGCTCAACCATTCTTCATCGCTGATTTCGCCCACCGCCCGACAATGCGGGCACAGGCGGCGCACCAGGCGCTGCGCGATGATGCCGTTGAGTGTGCTCTGGATCAGGTAATGCGGTACACCTAGATCCAACAGGCGCGTCACCGCCGAGGGGGCGTCATTGGTGTGCAAGGTGGATAGCACCAGATGCCCGGTGAGCGAAGCCTGCACTGCCATTTCCGCGGTGGGCAGGTCACGGATTTCGCCGACCATGATGATGTCGGGATCTTGTCGCAGCAGGGTGCGCACACCGGCGGCAAAGGTCAGGTCGATATTGGTCTGCACCTGCATCTGGTTGAGTTCAGGCGCGATCATTTCGATCGGGTCCTCAACCGTGCAGACATTCAGATCGGGTTTGGCCAGGTATTTGAGCGTGGCGTACAACGTGGTGGTTTTACCGGAACCGGTGGGGCCGGTGACCAGCACGATGCCATGCGGCTGCTCGATCATTCCCTTCCAGACTTTCTCGTCCTTGGTGGAAAAACCGATTTCGGCAAAGGTCTTGATCACCACATCCGGATCGAAAATGCGCAACACCACTTTTTCGCCGAATGCAGTGGGCATGGTCGACAGGCGCATTTCCACTTCGCGACCACCTGGCGATCGCGTCTTGATACGGCCATCCTGTGGACGGCGGCGTTCGGCGATGTCCAGGCGGCCAAGAATCTTGACGCGGCTGACCACGGCGATCATCACCGGTGTCGGCAGCTCGAACACCTTGTGCAACACGCCATCAATGCGAAAACGGATCGGGCTGGTTTCGCGGCGTGGTTCCATATGGATATCACTGGCGCGTTGCTCATAGGCGTATTGCAGAAGCCAGTCGACGATGCGCACGACGTGGCTGTCTTCGGCACCCAGATCGGCGGAATTGCCCAGCTCGATCAGCTGCTCGAAGTTGGGCAGCACTTTGTTGCTGTCGCCTTCCTTGTGGTCTTTGGCGCGGCGCACGCTGCGGGTAACGCCGTAAAACTCCATCAGATAACGATTGACGTCGAGCGGATTGGCCACCACGCGCTTGATTTCACGGCGCAGCATCTGGCTCAGATCGTGCTCCCAGCGGTTATCGAAGGGCTCGCTGGTGGCAAAGGTGACGCTGGCCTCGGTGATCGCCACGGGCAGAATGCGATAACGCGCGGCGTAGTTCGGCGCGACAATCTGGCCGACCTTGACCACTTCAATCTTGGTCGGATCAATCTTCATGTACTCAAGGCCGGCGCGTGCCGCCAACCATTCGGTCAGGGACTCCAGGCTCAGAGGCTTGCTCGGATCGCGACGGTCGCTGTATTTGGCGTTGGCGATCAGCACCAGCGGGTGCACGTCATTGCGGGCGGTGGTCTTGGCGACTTTGGTGCGCTTGGCTTCGTCGTCGGTGATCAAACCATCAGCGAGCAGCTGTGCCAGCACCTCGTCCAACTCAAGGCGTTTGCCAGTGGAAAATCCATGCGACGTGAAGTCAGCACGTTCGTTGCCCGGATCGCGTTCGTTGATCGGCACCACTCTGGACGAAGACTTCATCGCAATTCCTTCCTCAGTAGCACGACGACTCACCTCACCGAAACGCCGGACATCCGCCTTGCGCCTTCACTGTGCATCGGCATGCTACCCCGACCGTTGATGACTGCACCGTGATGCGCGGCGCGCTGCTTGTGTCTTGCAACATTTTGCGATCGCTATTCAGAACATAGCTGCGAACCGGTGATTCAAATGTGCTTGACCCAACACAGGGACGTGAGCGCAAGCCGCCCCGCTATACTACGCCGCTTTACTACCCATGCCACGGACCTATGACCGCCCTGACCTTTCAGCAACTGATCCAGACGCTCAATCACTATTGGGCTGAAGCTGGCTGCGTGCTGATCCAGCCGTTTGACATCGAGGTGGGCGCTGGCACTTTTCACCCGGCGACGTTTCTGCGCGCGCTCGGGCCGGAGCCATGGCGCGCAGCTTATGTACAGCCGTCACGGCGACCGACCGATGGTCGCTACGGCCAAAACCCGAATCGCCTGCAGCATTACTACCAGTACCAAGTGGTGCTTAAACCGAACCCGTTGAATATCCTCGACCTGTACATCGAGTCGCTGAAGGCACTCGGACTTGATCCGCTGACGCATGACCTGCGTTTCGTCGAAGACAACTGGGAATCACCAACGCTGGGCGCCTGGGGCCTGGGCTGGGAGGTCTGGCTCAATGGCATGGAAGTCACCCAATTCACTTACTTCCAGCAAGCCGGCGGTCTGGACTGCAAGCCGGTTACCGGCGAGATCACCTATGGACTCGAGCGCCTGGCGATGTACCTGCAGAATGTTGACAACGTCTACGACCTGGTCTGGACGCGCGGCCCGCAGGGCGTAGTGACCTACGGTGATGTCTATCACCAGAATGAAGTCGAGCAGAGCACCTACAACTTTGAGCACGCCGATACCGTGGTGCTGTTCGGCTGGTTCGATAGCTGCGAGGCGCAGGCGCTGAAGCTGGTTGGCCTGGGCCTGCCGCTTCCGGCCTACGAACAGGTGTGCAAGGCCAGCCACAGTTTCAATCTGCTGGATGCACGCCGCGCGATCAGTGTGACCGAACGCCAACGCTTCATCCTGCGCGTGCGCACGCTGTCCAAAGCGGTGGCCGAATGCTATTACGCGCAACGCGAAAAACTCGGCTTTCCCGGCCTCAAGAAGTAGGGTGGATGGCCGGCAACTGCGGAGCCGGTCAAGCACTTCGAACACCAGGCAATGGTCGGTTGTACCCGCCCTGCTTCGCGCAACGAATAGAAGAGAACGATGATGGACAGAGCGATGATGGACACCAAGAACCTGTTGATCGAACTGGGTACCGAAGAGCTGCCGCCCAAGGCGCTGGACGAATTGGCTGCGGCATTTTGTGCCGGCGTGGTCGAGGGCTTGAAGAAGCGCTCTGTCGAGTTTGATGCAGCCAGCGCGCATCCGTTGTGGTCGCCGCGCCGCCTTGCCGTGCGCATCGATGCGGTGCAGACCCAACAGCCGGACCAAACATCAGAACGGCGCGGGCCGGCGCTTAACGCCGCTTTTGATGTGGACGGTCGGCCGACCAAGGCGCTGCAGGGTTTCGCTGCATCGAACGGCTGCAGCGTCGAGCAACTGGACAAGCTGGAGACCGACAAGGGCGCCTGGTTCGTGTATCGCTCGGTCAAACCGGGCGCCGACACGGCCACACTGCTGCCGGGCATTATCGACGAGGCGCTCAAAGCGCTGCCGATTCCCAAGCCGATGCGCTGGAGCGATCTGGATTTCCTGTTCGTGCGTCCGGCGCACTGGCTGGTGATCCTGCTCGGCGAAGACGTCGTGAGCGGCGAGGTGCTCGGCCTGCAATCGGATCGCATGAGCCGCGGCCATCGTTTCCATCATCCGCAACCCGTGTGGATCGCCAATCCCGAGTCTTACATCGATGCACTGCGTGCCGCGCACGTGCTGGTCGATCCCGAGGAACGGCTGACGCAGATTCGCGTCGAGGTGGAGCGCGTCGGCAGCGCGCTTGGCGGCAAGGCGCGATTGCGCACTGACTTGCTGGCCGAGGTGCGCAATCTGGTCGAATGGCCAGTGGGCATCGCCTGCACGTTCGAGCGCGCTTTCCTGCAGGTACCGCCCGAAGCGCTGATCACTACCATGGAGTCGAACCAGAAATTTTTCCCGGTGTTCGATACGCAGGGCAAATTGACCGAGCATTTTATCGGCATCGCCAATATCGATTCCAAGGACCCGGGCGAAATCCGCAAAGGCTACGAGCGCGTGATACGGCCGCGTTTTGCAGATGCGAAGTTTTTCTTCGATGAGGATCTGAAGACCGCCCTGATCTCGCAGCAGCCGGCATTGGAAAAAGTGACCTATCATGCCAAGCTGGGTTCGGTGTGGGACAAGGTCGGCCGCGTCAGTCTGCTGGCACAAGTGGTGGCGCGGCGCATGCGGGATGATGGCGCTACCATTGAGATTCCCTGGGTCGAGCGTGCCGTGAAACTGTCCAAGTGCGATCTGCTGACACGCATGGTCGGCGAGTTCCCGGAACTGCAAGGCACCATGGGTCGAACCTATGCATTGGCACAGGGCGAGCCTCTGGAAGTGGCCAATGCGCTGGATGAGTTCTACGCACCACGCTTTGCTGGCGATGCGATTGCCAAGGGTCGCGTCGGGCAGGCGTTGGCGATTGCCGAAAAACTCGACACACTGGCCGGCATGTTCGCGATTGGCCAGAAACCCACCGGCAACAAGGATCCATTCTCGCTGCGCCGCAATGCGCTGGGTTTGGCGCGTACCTTAATCGAGGGTGAGCTGGATCTTGATCTCGACGCTTTGATTCGCGACGCGCTGGATCGAGCCCGCATCGATGCGCAGCGTATCCAGACCCAGACCAAGTCCAAAGCAACGGACGCAGTCGATACGCGCTCGCTGGCCGCCGAGCTGTATCAGTTTGTTCTCGAACGTCTGCGCGGCTACTACGCTGATCAGGGCATTCGCAGCGAAGTATTCGATGCCGTGGCGGTGCTCAGGCCGGAGAGCCTGCTCGACTTTGACCGGCGACTGCGTGCGGTAGTCGCTTTCAGCCAGCTGCCGGAGGCAGCCAGTCTGGCCGCAGCCAACAAGCGCATCGGCAATATCCTGCGCCAAGCTGGGGAAAAGGGCATTGCACTCAGTCACGACGTCGACGATGCCGCGCTGGATGCCGGTGCCGAGTTCGAACTCAAACACGCGCTGGATGCCGCCTACGCCGAAATCAGCCCGCTGGCCGAGCGTCGTGAGTATGTCGTCTTGTTGACGCGGCTCGCTGCGTTGAGTGCGCCGGTGGATGCGTTCTTCGAGAGTGTCATGGTCATGGCCGACGAACCCGCCAAACGCCAGAACAGATTGAACATGCTCAACGTGCTGCGCGGGATGTTCACCCGCGTCGCCGACATCGGGCAACTGCCGGCGTAGCGAGCGAAAATGTGGGGGCGGCGTGAGCCGCGATGGACTTGGCTCTGCTGAGAGATCGTGAGCGAGCATCGCGGCTCACGCCGCCCCCACATTTTCGCTCCCACACCACCGCTCCCACAATTGCCACCTCCTATGACGTCCGGTTTGGTTAACATGTCGCCATGAAAATCGCCTCATGGAATGTGAACTCGCTCAAGGTGCGCATGTCGCATCTGGAGGCTTGGTGTCAAGACGCCAGGCCCGATGTTTTGGCGCTGCAGGAAATCAAGATGGAGACCGCTGCATTTCCGCTCGATGCGATGCGCGCGCTGGGTTATGAAGCACTGGTCTCGGGTCAGAAAACCTACAATGGCGTTGCCATTCTCAGCCGCATGCCGATGCGTGATGGGCTCACTGATGTCGCGGGTTATGCCGACGAACAGCGCCGCCTTTTGGCCGCGACCATCGGTGATCTACGCGTGGTGAATCTGTACGTGGTCAATGGCCAGGATCTCGCGTCTGACAAGTACCGCTACAAACTGGACTGGCTGCACGCGGTGACCGAGTGGATAGCGCTCGAGGTCGAGCAACATCCGAATCTGATTGTTCTGGGCGATTTCAATGTCGCGCCCGAAGATCGCGATGTGCACGATCCGGAGGCATGGTTCGAGCAGGTGTTGTGCAGCACGCCCGAACGCGACGCGCTCAAGCGACTGCTGGCGCTGGGTTTGCACGACAGTTTTCGCCTGCAGGAACCCGCCGGTAACCACTACAGCTGGTGGGACTATCGGGCCGCGGCGTTCCGCCGTAACTTGGGCATGCGCATCGATCTGATCCTGGTCAGCGAGGCGCTGCGCGCACGCTTCGTCGGCGCAGGTATCGACCGCGCACCGCGCACCTGGGAGCGGCCCAGCGATCACGCTCCGGTGTGGGTGGAGATCGCGGCATGAATGAGACGGTGCCGTACGGACTGGATGCCGGCGAACTCGACGAGCTGCACGAGTTTCTCGGCCGACGCGCCGAAGCAGGCGGGCTGATGCTGGATGCGGTGCATGGTCTGTTGACCGCCGTGGTGATTGGACCGGATCCAATTTCGGCCAGCGAATGGTTGGGTCACGTGATTGATCAGGAGCAGGGGTTCGAATCCGAAGACGAAGCCAATCGGATTTTGGCCTTGCTGATCCGTCTCTACAACAGCGTGGTGCAGGAACTTGATGCGCTTTCTTACCAGCCCATATTTGGCGAGGTCGAGATTGCCGACAGCGACGACACCGAGCTGAGTGCGCGCGGCTGGTGCGAAGGGTTTTCGATCGGCGTGGACCTGCGTTCAGCGCTCTGGGAGGGCCGCATGCAGCAGGACTCGGAGCTGCTCGAACTGCTCAATCCAGTAATCGCCCTGGCCGCCGACGAAGACGTTTTCGAAGCGATTGAGGGCGAGAGCATCGACCCGCTGAGCGACGAGGACTTCGAGGCAGCGCTCAACGAAGTCGCGGGCGCGGTCGCCGACGTGCAGCAGTACTGGCGCAACAAGCCCCCCGAAATCAGCGAAGGCCTGGGCGGACCCGGCCGCCGACCCGTGCTGCGCAAGCGCGGCGGCCACTGGCTGCATTGAGCATTGGTAAATGTGCGAGAAGTAAGTGTTGGAGAAGTAAGTAGTGTTGGAGAAGTGAATGTCGGAGCGGCGAATGTGGGATCGGCTTGAGCGGCGAAGCTCTGGCTTGTTCGCTTTCTCAAGGCTTGTTACATGCAAGTCAGAGCACTAGCAGAGCTTCGCAGCTGAAGCCGCTCCCACAATCGTCGGTGTCCTCTGCGGATACATTTCACCCACATCGACCACCTTGCTGCATTACGATGCACCCATGTCCGCAATGCCCCGTCATATCGATCAAGCGCGTCAGCTACTGGAACAGGTGGCCTGGTTCCAGGCACTGCCGGAGGTAGCGCGTGAGGCGCTGCTGGCGGGTTGTGAGGGGCGTGACCTGCCCGGTGGCGCGGTGTTGTTTTTCGAGGGCGAGACGTCTGATTCAGCCTATCTGGTATTGAGCGGCAGCCTGGGTGCGTTCAAGCGCGACGAGCACGGTTCGCATCTGATCGGGCAAATCGTGATGGGCGAGACCGTTGGCGAGCTGGGCGTGTTGACCCAGCGTCCGCGCACGGCCAGTGTGCGTGCGTTGCGCGACAGCGAAGTGTTGCGTTTGCCCGCTGCACATCTGGAGGCTGTGGGCGCGCAGTATCCGCAAGCGCTGGTCGGACTGTCGCGACTGGCATTGCGCCGCGCCACAGAGCCACGCGCATCGCGCTATCACGACGCCGCGCCGCGTACGATCGCCCTGTTGGCGCAATCGGAGGGCGTTGACCTTCGCGGCTTCGCGCAGACGCTGGCAGTGGCGCTCAGTCGTTACGGCAAGGTGCGCCAACTCACCAGTGACAGCGCCGGGCTGGCGCCGGCGCAGTACCTCGCCATGGAGTCAGAAGCGCGCTTCGTGCTGTACATCGCTGATGCCGCCGATGCCGAATGGCGCAGCCAGTGCCGACGGCAGGCCGATGCCTGGCTACTGGTGGCGCGCGCCAGTGGTCAGCCCACGGCCGATGCCGAGATTCTGTTTGCACGTACTTCCGCTTCGGTACCCACGCCCGAGCATCTGGTTCTGGTCCATGACGGGAAGCCGCGGCTTGGTGCCGGGCATCGCTGGCACGCGCTGCGTGATAGTGCGAGCTTGCATCACGTGCGCCATGCCGGCGATATCGGCCGCGTGGCGCGGCTGTTGTGCGGACAGAGCCTGGGGCTCGTGCTCAGTGGCGGCGGCGCCCGAGGTTTCGCGCATATCGGAGTGATCAAAGCGTTGCGCGAAGCCGGGTTCGAGATCGATGTGGTCGGCGGCACCTCGATCGGTGCAGTGATCGGTGCCGGCATCGCCGCAGACTGGTCGGTGGAGGAAATGACGGAAATATTCCGGCGCTGCTTCTACGACACCAATCCGCTGTCGGATTACACACTGCCCTTTGTCTCTCTGGTGTCTGGACGCAAGGCTTCACGCTTGTTGCAGGAAGCTTTTGGCTCGCGCGACATCGAGGATTTACCGCTGCCCTATTTTTGCATGTCGTCGAATCTGACTACGGGCAAGGCCGCCATTCACCGCCGCGGTCCGCTCTGGCAGTGGCTGCGTGCATCGATTGCAATCCCTGGGCTGATGCCGCCAGTGTGCATGGGTGGCGAGGTGCATGTCGACGGCGGCGTGATCAACAATCTGCCGGTTGATGTGATGCGCGGCATGCACCAGGGCGAGGTGATCGCGGTCGATATCGGTGGCAACTATGTGATCAAGTCTGCGATCGACGAAGTGGATTTGCCGCCGATCTGGCAGCTCGCAACCGAGTGGTTCCGCAATCGGCGCCGACCCAAGCTATCGCAGATTCTGCTGCGCGCGGGCATGGTCAATTCCGGCAGTGCCGCGCTCGAAGCGCGCGAACTGTCGACCCTGTTGCTGACGCCACCACTCGACGACATTGACCTGCTCGAATGGAAAGCCTTCTATCGCGCCATCGATCGTGGCTATCAACACACGCTGCGCATTGTCGGCGGTCGCAAGGATGTGTTGAGCGAAGCGCCCGGGTTTTTGTAAGTCTCGGCAGCTGTAGGGGTTTATGTCGGGTTGCGTATACGCGACGCGAGCTGCGTGCTCGATGCGTGCAGGAAGCGGATGGCACGTCCGGCCAAGGTAAGTCGGATTTCGTCCAGCGGCACCAGGCCGACGCAGGGCTGCGCGCCGCGCACATTGATGCGGCCTTGTGCCAGCAGACGTACCAGGGTAGCCGCTGCTGCAGCCGGCACGAACGGCCCATCTCCGTTTTCAGCGATCAACTGCCAGAGCAGTTCATGCGCTGCGCCCTGGCGATCGATTCCGCGCAGGCGCACATGCATGGCGCCTGCATCACTGCCGGCAGTCAGCCAGCGTTCGCTGGTTCGCTTGGCGAATTGGGCGAACGGTGTGAGCGATGACAGCAAGCGCAGGCGCACCAACCAAGCGCCCAGCCAGAGCCCGAAATGCATGCGCCTGAGTTCCACCCCGGCACGAAAATTCAGCTGCTCCAGGCCCGGATAACGCTGCGGCAACAGCAACGGATCAGGCACCGCGCAATACGCCAACCAGCGCCTGCCTACCGGCGCAGCGTAGCGATGGGAATGCAATCCGCTCCATCCCGGCACACTGCGTAGCGCGCCGCGCTCGAACTGCGCGTGCGGTTTGCCGACGCCGGAGAAGACCGAGCGAATGCTGGCGAGACCGCGTTTCGTGCGGTTGCCCGGCGAGATGCCAATCTCGATCTCTTTAAGTACGTCAAACTCGCTGGCAAAGCCATCGATGACTGCGCTGCTTAACGCCGGCACACTGCTGGCGCCAGACACGATCAATACATCGGCGGCTCGCGCCGCGGCATCGAGCGTACTGATTCCCGCGACAAAGTCCGGCGCGTCGGCAAGATCGATGTAATGGAAGCGATGCTCAATGGCGAGTTTGGGCAGTCGATAATCGCGATTCTGAAAAGGACCACAGGTATCGATCAGGACATCGGGCGCGGCTTCGAGCAACGATGCGCCATGGGTTGGCGCCTCCAGATCGATGTGGCGTAGTTCAATCGTGGTGGCGGCGACGACGGGCAGAGTTTCGGCAAGCGCTGTCAGCGCTGATATGTCGCGACCGGCGAGCACCACGTTCAATCCCGGGATGTTGGCAAGCAAAGCAGCGAGGCGGCTGCCAAATATGCCACTCGCGCCCAGCAGTACTACACGCATTGCGCTCCTTAACTCTGCAGTCTGGCGATGGTGCATTCCCGGCGACCGGGTGAGCCGCTGTCATTAATTCGCCGCAGTGCCGGTCCCGATGATGATCAAACCGGCTCGCACCCGGACTAATATGTAACCGTCGCGATCGACGTCGCGGCTTAGGGAACCTCTGAACAAGTCCGGAGCTGCGTTAGCCCCCTGTGTCAGGGGGCGAAAAACCGCAGGTTTTTGCGGGTTTGGCAAGCAATAAGCAGTGTGGCGAAGACGACGACGTGACTTATTCAGGCCTTCCATAGAGAGATTGTAAATGACACCACTATATCGACGACTGCTGCTGGTTGTGGCGGTGACCGCCACCGTTATTGCGATTTACGCATCCGGGCTCACCGATATGCTGACGCTGGCGAACCTGCAGGCCAAGCGCGATGCGCTGACTTTGTGGGCAAATCAGAACGTCTGGTTGGCGGCGGCCATTTTTTTCGGCGTCTATGTGTTGGTGGCGGCGCTTTCGATCCCCGGAGCGGCCATCCTGACGCTGGCGGGCGGCGCGATTTTTGGCCTCGCAACGGGATCGGTGCTGGTGTCGTTTGCTAGCTCAATCGGTGCGACGCTGGCGTTGCTGGCCTCGCGTTTTTTGTTTCGCGATGCGGTGCAGCGACGTTTTGGTGAACGACTCAAGCCGATCAACGAGGGCGTCGCGCGCGATGGCGCGTTCTACCTGCTGACGTTGCGGCTGGTGCCAGTATTTCCGTTTTTTCTGGTGAACCTGCTGATGGGATTGACGCCGATCCGAACGCTGACTTACTACGTCGTCAGTCAGCTCGGCATGTTGCCGGCCACGATCGCGTACGTATATGCCGGCACGCAGCTGGCGTCGATTCGCTCGCTCAGTGACGTGCTGTCCCCGGGTTTGATTGGGGCGTTGGTGGTGCTCGGCTTGCTGCCACTGGTGATGCGCCAGTTCAGCCAATGGCTGGTGGCGCGACGCATCTATCGTGGACACGTCAAACCGAAGCAATTCGATTACAACCTGATCGCGATTGGCGCAGGGTCGGCGGGATTGGTGACGGCGTATATCGGCGCCGCGTTGAAAGCCAAAGTCGCCCTGATCGAGAAGCATCGCATGGGTGGGGATTGTCTGAACACGGGCTGCGTGCCGTCCAAGGCACTGATCCGATCGGCGCGGCTGATGGCCGATGCGCGCGATAGCGAACATCTGGGCATTCGTCACATTCAAGTCGAGTTCGACTTTGCCGAGGTGATGGCTCGGGTACGAAAAGTGGTTGCTGAAGTAGAGCCGCATGACTCAGTCGAACGTTATCGCGGGCTGGGTGTTGATGTGATCGAAGGCGAAGCTAAACTGGTTTCGCCGTGGGAAGTGGAAGTCAATGGACGACGTCTATCCGCGCGCAGCATCGTGATCGCGACGGGTGCGCGGCCATTGCTTCCGGCGCTGCCCGGATTGGATCAAGTGCAGGCGCTGACCAGCGATTCACTGTGGTCGCTGCGCGTTTTGCCGCGCCGGCTGGTGGTACTCGGCGGCGGACCGATCGGTTGCGAGTTGGCGCAGGCGTTTCGGCGTTTTGGTTCTGAGGTGACGTTGATCGAGATGGCGCCGCGGCTGCTGCCACGCGAGGACGCCGATGCTTCGGCGGCTTTGGCGGCGAGTTTTGCTCGAGAGGGCATTCGTGTCCTCACCGACCACAAGGCACTCAGTGTCGAGGGTGATGGCAGTGGTAGTGACCAGAGCGACGGCGGCTCGCTGGTCGTCGAGCACGCGGGCGCGAGCCAGCGCGTTGAGTTTGATCGGCTGCTGTTGGCGCTCGGGCGACGCGCCAACGTCTCGGGTTTTGGATTGGAAGAGCTCGGCGTGCGTCTCGCCAAATCCGGCACGATCGAGGCCGACCCGTGGTTGCGCACGAATTTTCCGAACATTTATGTTTGCGGCGATGTCACTGGTCCGTACCAGTTCACCCACGTTGCCGCGCATCAGGCCTGGTATGCCGCAGTCAATGGGCTGCTGGCACCCTTCTGGTCGTACCGAGCTGACTATCGAGTCATCCCGTGGGCCACGTTTACCGATCCGGAGGTGGCGCGGGTTGGTTTGTCGGAGAACGAAGCGCGCGACACTGGCGTCGAGGTCGAGGTGACGCGATATGGCATTGATGATCTGGACCGTGCGATCGCGGAAGGCGCGGCAGAGGGCTACGTCAAAGTGCTTACCGCCAAGGGCAGTGACCGCATTCTTGGCGCGACCATCGTTGGGGCGTCGGCCGGAGAGCTGATTGCTGAGTACGTGCTGGCAATGAAACATGGTCTCGGACTCAACAAGATACTGGCGACCATCCATGTGTATCCCACCCTGATGGAAGCCAACAAGTACGCCGCTGGCGTTTGGAAACGCGCACACGCGCCAGCAGCAGCGTTGCGTTGGTTACAGCGCTTTTTTGCCTGGCGTCGCTGAACGAGCGCGGTGATGATTCGTCGGCTATCTCGGTTACTCGTTCTGATGCTGATCTGCGTTGTGCCGGCGCTGTCGGCCGACCCGGCCTTCTCGCACGACGCATGGAATGCGTTGCTGAAGCAGCATGTGCAGTGGAACGCCCCCGGCACAGCGACCACGACGGACTACGCCGCATTCAAGCGCGATCACGTCGCACTCAAGACTTATCTGGACGCGCTCTCGGCAGTGCCAAAAGATCGGTTTGATCACTGGGATAGCGCATCGCAGCGGGCGTTTCTGATCAACGCTTACAACGCGTACACGGTTGAATTGATTCTGACCGAGTATCCGGATGTGGAGTCGATTCGTGATCTCGGTGGCTTGATCACCTCAGCATGGAAGAAACGCTTTGTGCCGTTGCTCGGTGCGCAGCGTCATCTCGACGAGGTTGAACATGGTTTACTGCGCGGCGCTGCGAATTTCGACGAGCCGCGTATCCACTTTGCGCTGAACTGTGCCTCCGTGGGCTGCCCGGCACTTCGCCCGGAAGCTTATCAGGGTGCACATCTCTACGCGCAGCTTGAAGATCAGACGCGGCGCTTTCTGTCGGATCGAACGCGTAACCGCATTGATCGGGCACGGCATGTCCTGCACCTGTCAAAGATTTTCGACTGGTACGGCGGGGATTTCGCGAAGGGCTACGGCGGCGCAGATCGCCTGGAGACTTTTCTGCTGCGTTACGCCGCAACGCTGGGGGTCTCTGCATTGGACGCCCAAGCCATCCAGGCGGGTGAATACGAAATCGAATTCCTGAACTACGATTGGTCGCTCAATGACGCCAAATCAAATACACCTCAAGCGAGTGCACCATGACAATCAAAGCGCTGTTGCTCTGGGTACTGGTGTCGAGTGCGGCGCCGGGCGCTGATGTGGCACCGACCGCCGTTCCGGCACTCGATCAGCGCATAGCCGAACTGGTTGCCGAGGTGGAACGGGGCGTCGGCGATGTCCCGGTGATGCTGGCATCTTCGTTGCGTCACGCCGATCGAGGTTCGTTGATTCTGGTCGATGCGCGCACCCAGGCTGAGCGCAACGTTTCGATCATCGCTGGCGCGATTGCATTGGCGCAGGCTGATCGCTTGACGCTGTCGCCGGACCTGCACGTGGTGGTCTATTGCACGATCGGCTTGCGTAGCGGGCATGCCGCGCGCGACCTGCGCGAGCGCGGTATTGATGCGGTCAACCTGCGCGGTGGCGTTTTGGCGTGGCTGGCCGAAGGCGGAACGCTGGTTGATCCGGCGGGCAAACCCACGCATCGCGTGCATGTGTACGGGCGTCGTTGGAATGTCGTTCCGGACTCGTTTGAAGCGGTGTGGTAGCGACGCGTTGCGTTGCTGGTGTGGTGTTGCACCCTATGCGGCGCAAATAAAATGGATAGGTTCGGCCCCGAGGCGAGGCGCGAATCTTGCCAAGGCTGGTGGCCTTGGCAAGATTCGCAACGAAGCCACGGGGTCGAGGACGCGATTTTATGTGTCGCATAGGGTGCAACACCAGACTAGGGAACCCCTGAACAAGTTCGGAGCCGCGATAGCCCCCTGAGTCAAGGGGCGAAAAACCGCAGGTTGACCAGCTCCGCTGTTGAAAGCGACCAGCGCCGCTGTTGACAGTGGGGGTTTGGCAAGCAATAAGCATTGTGGCGAAGACGAAGTGCTGACTTATTCAGACCTTCCCTGGAGATACGCGCCTCGGCCAAGCGATCTGCAGGTGCCGGCGCGATGATCCAATGCTGTCGCTCGCGTCACGCGCCAGGCACGGCTTTGCGGCAATATTATGGCTCGCGTTTGGCCCGTCTTTTCGGCGCCAACCGGGTGGCGATGAAAGCCAATTGGGCTATTCGCGGTCCACAGTGATGCGGCTACTGATCTGGATGTGCAACGTACAATCTCGCCGCCCAAGGCAGGGTACAGTGGAATCGTGTTGGCCCCCTCTATCTGGAAGTTTCCTATGAAAAGTGACTCTGACCTGCAGGCCGACGTTCGCCATTATTACGGACAGGTGCTGAAATCGCAGAGCGATCTGAAGACCGGTGCGTGTTGCGCCACGGATTCCATGCCAGCGTACTTGCGTGAGTTGGTCGAGGATGTGCATCCCGAGATACGGGATCGTTTCTATGGCTGTGGCTCGCCGCTGCCACCCGCTTTGGAGGGCTGCACAGTGCTCGATCTGGGCTGCGGCAGCGGACGCGACTGCTATCTGCTGTCGCGCCTGGTTGGCGCGCACGGTCGAGTCATCGGTGTGGACATGACACCGGAGCAACTGGATCTGGCGCGGTCGCATCTCGACTGGCATGCAGCGCGGTATGGTTACGCGCAATCAAACGTCGAGTTTCGCGACGGCTATATCGAGGATTTGGCGACGCTCGGAATCGCCGACAATTCGATCGACGTTGTGGTGTCGAACTGCGTGCTTAATCTGTCGCCTGAAAAGGCACGCGTGTTTCGCGAAATTTTTCGCGTGCTCAAGCCGGGTGGCGAGTTGTATTTCTCGGACGTGTTCGCCGATCGGCGTGTACCTGAGGTTTTGCGCCACGATGCGGTATTGCTCGGCGAATGTCTGGGTGGTGCCATGTACCGCGAGGACTTCCGGCGCCTGATGCACGAAGTGGGCTGTGCCGATGCGCGCGTCGTTGCGCAGAATCCAATCCCGCTGTTCGATGCAGAAATCGAGCGCCGGGTGGGGATGCTCAAGTTCAGTTCGGTCACCGTGCGCGCCTTCAAGTTGCCGCTCGAAGATCGCTGCGAAGATTACGGCCAAGTGGCCTATTACCAGGGCAGCGCAGCCGCACATCCGAATGCGTTCGTGCTGGATGATCATCACCTGTTCGAATCCGGCAAGCCGATGATCGTGTGCGGCAATACCGCGGATATGTTGACCGCCACGCGTTACGCGCCGCACTTCAAGGTGCTCGGCGAAAAGAATGTGCACTATGGTTTGTTCGACTGCGGACCGGAAGCCAATGCGGCGCCGGGGAGTTCAGGCGCGTGTTGCTGAAGGTAAAACGAGTGCTCAACCGTCCCCATTCCACCGCCACCATCGCGGTGCGGGTAACCGAAGTACCGTGTTTGTTTTCCCTAAGTGCCTCGTCCTATCAACGCGTCGACGCGGAGTGTTCCCATGCGTGATACCTGGCCCTTGCTGCGCGACAGCGATTTCCCCTCCATCCAGCGCGGTGCCACCACCACGTTGCAGATGAATCTGGGTTATTTGTGCAACCTCAGTTGCATCCACTGTCACGTCAATGCGGGGCCGCTGCGCAAGGAGCTGATGGACCGCGCCACCATGGAGCTGGCATTGGATGTGGTGCGCCGGCATGGGATCGGCACGCTCGATTTGACCGGTGGCTCTCCAGAGATGAACCCGGAGTTTCGTTGGTTGGTCGAAACAGCGCGCGAATTGGGCTTGCATGTGATGGACCGCTGCAATCCCACCATTCTGGAAGAACCCGGCTACGAATGGGCCGCCGAGTTTCTGGCGCAAAATGGCGTTGAGGTCATCGCCTCGTTGCCTTGTTACTCGGCCGCTAACGTCGACCAGCAACGTGGCGATGGCGTGTTCGATGCTTCGATCAAGGCCTTGCAACGCCTCAATCAACTCGGTTACGGCAAGGGCGATAGCGGTCTTAAGCTGAACCTGGTCTACAACCCAGTCGGCGCGCATTTGCCCCCAGCACAGGCCAGCCTCGAGCTCGACTACAAGCGTCTGCTCGGCGAGCGCTTCGGCATTATGTTCGATCAGCTTTACACGATCACCAATATGCCGATCAAACGCTTCGGTTCCTGGCTGCTGTCCAAAGGGCAGTTCCACGACTATTTGACCGTCTTGAAGAATGCGCACCGCGCGGAAAATATCGACGGGCTGATGTGTCGAAATCTGGTCAGCGTGGATTATCAGGGATACGTATACGACTGCGATTTCAATCAGATGCTCGGCCTAGCGATGCCCACCGAACGAGCGCGGCCGCATTTGCGGGATCTTCTCGAACTGGAATTGACCGGACGTACGATCGCCGTTGCGCAGCATTGTTACGGTTGTACTGCCGGGCAAGGATCAAGCTGTGGTGGTGCTCTGAACGCATGACGTGTGTTCAGCGGTATTTTCAGCCAATTGAGCCAAGCCACGGGGTGCAATAATGCTTGCGGGTGCCGGCCAAGGTTGGCTTGGTCGCGCTACTTCCAAGATAGTCACATGCCTTTGCCGATGATGCCCGCGCAAATCAATTCGCCTCATTTATTCGCCAACGCAGAGGCAGGGGCGGTTGTGGCGCAAGTACATTCAGCAGCGGGTCGGCACCCATTGGCAGCGCTCGCGGTGGTAATTCCGGTCGGGCCTGGCGACGACAGCTGGCCTGCACTGCTGGCGGATCTAGGCGCATTACCGCCTGGCGCGGAAATCTGCCTGGTGACCTGCGCGCCGGCCTCGATCCCGCCGAGCGCTGTGCAATCGCCGAGCGCCGCGCAGACCTCGGTGCAATGGCAGCTGGCAGCTCAAGGTCGCGCGCTGCAGCAAAACACCGGCGCAGGCGCAACGCAAAATCCCTGGCTTTGGTTTGTGCATGCCGATTCAAGACTGGGTCCGACCACCTTGGCGGCTTTGGCGCGCTTCATGCGGAGCAGCGACATCGATCGTATCGGCTTTTTCGACCTTGCCTTTCATGACGGTCCTGCGCTGATGCGATTGAACGCCTGCGGCGCCTGGTTGCGCAGCCGCCTGTTCGGCATCCCTTTCGGTGACCAGGGGCTATTAATGTCACGAGCGACATTCGATCGCCTGGGCGGTTTCGACGAGGGTTGTGCGTACGCCGAGGACCACGCGATGATCTGGCAGGCTAAGCGATTGGGAATTGCGTTGCGTGCCGCGGGCGCGCCGCTGTACACCAGTGCCCGCAAGTATACCGAGCACGGTTGGCTGTCCACGACGGCACGGCATCTCATCATGACCTGGCAACAGGCGCGCGTTTTTTCGCGGCAGCTTCGCGGACGGTTGCCGCGATGACCGGTGCCATTGCCATTTTCGTCAAGACTCCAGGCCTGTCGCCGGTGAAGACGCGGCTTGCTGCTTGCATCGGCCAGCATGCTGCCGAAGACTGGTATCTCGCCGCGGCAGGCGCGGTTGCTGAAGTTGCGCGAACGGCGGCAATGCCGGTCGAGTCGTTGATCTATTGGGCGATCGCAGAGTGCGGTGCGCGATGGCGCGTCTGTTGGACGGGTTTTCCGCAATTGGCGCAGGGCGAGGGTGAACTCGGCGCGCGCATGGCGCGCGTGCACACGTATCTGGTCGAACAGCACGGTTTTGGCGTGCTGGTCGGCGCCGACGCACCGCAAATGGATGCAGCGGAGGTCACGGTTATGCTGCAATGGCTGGCATCCGGGCAGCCGCGCGCTGCGCTCGGACCGGCTCGCGACGGTGGCTTCTGGCTGTTCGGTAGCAATCGCGCAATTGACCCCGCGCTTTGGAATTCGGTGACCTATAGTCGCGCCGACACACTGCAACAATTTGAATTGGCACTCGCGCACTGCGGCTTCGACTGGATGCAGGCCGCAGCACTGAGTGACGTCGATGTCGCCGCCGATCTTGAGCGCTGCGTAGCCGAGATTGCCGCGCTTCCTGCTGCGTTGCCGGTCCAGTCCGCGCTGGCTATCGCCACGCAGTTGTTGATCGATCGCGTCGCTGAGCAACGGGAGCAACGGGAGCAACGGGAGCAACATGATGCTGGCTGAATTACTCGCGCATGAGGGCGCAATACGCAGCGCGGCTTTCGTATTGGTGCTGACGATACTGGTCGTCGCCGAGCGACTGCGCCCGTTTCGCGGCGATAATGGACCGGCACGCCGACGGCTGCGCAACTACGCATTGGTATTGATTGATTCGCTGCTGCTGCGAATTTCGTTCCCGGTACTGGCGGTTGGTTTTTCCGTGGTCGTGGCGGATGCTGGCATCGGGCTGTTCAACCGGGTGCCGACGCCGACCGGGTTGGCCATCGCGTTGTCGCTGCTGCTGCTCGATCTGGGCATCTATTGGCAGCATCGCCTGTTGCACCTGGTGCCGGCGCTGTGGCGATTGCATCGTGTGCACCACAGCGATAGCGTTTTCGATGTGTCTTTGGGTGTGCGTTTTCACCCGATCGAGATTGCGCTATCGATGCTGTGGAAGCTGGCGCTGGTGGCGTTGCTTGGCGCACCACCGCTGGCCGTGTTGATCTACGAAGTGCTGCTCTCGGCAGCGTCGCTATTCGCCCATGCTGATGTCACGTTGCCAGCTTCGGTGCAACCCTGGTTGCAGCGAATTTTGGTGACGCCCGACATGCACCGCGTGCACCATTCCGTGCATCGTGACGAGACCGACAGCAATTTTGGTTCGGTGCTGGTGCTTTGGGATCGCTGCTTCGGCAGCTTTCGACTGCAGCCGCGCAACGGGCAACGCGCAATGCAATTCGGAACCCAGGGGTTTGAGGACCCCGCTTCGCGCACGCTGGTTGGTTTACTGCTGCACCCGTTTCGCAAAGTGCCGTCGGAACCAACGGCTGCTCGATCAGACCGTTGATTATTTGCCAATACAGAACGAGCTGAAGATCGCGCCGAGCAAATCGTCGTTGCGGTATTCGCCGGTGAGCTCGGAAAGATCCTGCTGGGCAAGGCGCAGCTCTTCGGCGGCAAGTTCACCAGCGCGGTTACCAATCAGGTGCTGCTCGGCATGCTGCAGATGCTCGGCAACACGCTCCAGCGCCAACACATGGCGCGTGCGCGCCGAGAATGCGCCCTCGCTGCCATCGCCGTGACCCGCAACCTGGCGCAGGGCAAAGCGCAGGTCATCGAGACCAGCGCCGGTGAGAGCAGAGATATCGAGGTGGATTTCGCTGCCGTGATCGATGTCGGAATTGGCGGAACGCGTTGTGTGGCTTCTGCCCGCACGCAAATCCAGTTTGTTATGCAGCACGATTCGATGCGCCGATGGCGGTGCTTCGGCGCGCAGCGCATCGAGCTGGTCTTCGTCTTCCGGAGCAAGCACGATGAGCGCGAGGTCGGCGCGACCGAGTTCGACGCGGGCGCGTCGAACGCCCTCCTGCTCGATCACATCCTCACTTTCACAAAGGCCGGCGGTGTCGACTATGGTCAGCGCCACGCCGTCTACATCGATGTGCTCACGCAGCAGATCGCGGGTGGTGCCCGGCTGCGCGCTAACGATGGCGCGATCACTGCGCGCCAGGGCATTGAGCACGCTGGACTTGCCGGCATTGGGTCTGCCGATCAGCACGGTGTGCAGACCGTCGCGCAGTCGCTGACCACGGCGCGCGCCGAGCAAGAGCTCGTTGAGGCCGTTGCGCAAGTTGACGATGTCCGCGAGCAGGCGATGATCGGCGAGAAAATCGATTTCTTCTTCCGGGAAATCGATCGCCGCCTCGATGTACAGACGCAACTGTTCCAACTGTTGTTGCAGAGTCTTGACCTCGCTCGAAAACGCGCCATCCAGCGAGCGCAGCGCTGCTCTTGCCTGGGCTTGGGATTGGCTGGAAATCAGATCGGCAATGGCTTCGGCCTGGGTCAGGTCGATCTTGCCGTTGAGGAATGCGCGTTCGCTGAATTCGCCGGCTCGCGCCGTTCGTGCACCAAGTTCGACACAACGGCGCAGCAGTTGATTGAGCACGACCATGGCGCCGTGCGCCTGTAGTTCCACGGTATCTTCGCCAGTGAACGAATGCGGCGTCGGGAAGTGAATGGCGACGCCCACGTCGATATCAGCGCCGTACTGATCGCGAAAATGTACGAAGTGCGCCTGTCTGGGTTGCAGACGCCGGCCGCAGAGCTTCCAGGCGATGCGACAGGCTGCCGGCCCCGATACACGCACAATGCCGATACCGCCAGCCCCGGCGGGTGTGGCGATCGCGGCAATGGTGTCTGCGCTTGTGTTCATGGCGTTACCGGTGAGAGCGGCCTCCGGCCGCGACAAACATCGCGAGCAATTCGATCGCGGCAGAGAGCACCGCCACTTTTCAACTCGCGGTTTTGGCTTTGGTCTGCCGCATGATCCACCACTGTTGCAGGATGCCCAATGCGCCGTTGACGGTCCAGTACAACACCAGCCCGGACGGGAAGAAGATCATGATCACGGAAAATGCCAATGGCATGTACTGCAGAATTTTCTGCTGCATCGGGTCCATGCCGGCCGGTGGCGGCGTCATTTTCTGCGTGATCCACATGGTCAGCGCATTCAATACCGGCAAGACGAAATAGGGATCGTGCGCGGTCAGGTTGGTCAGCCAGCCCATGAACGGGGCGTGTCGCATCTCGACGCTTTCAATCAGTACCCAGTACAGCGCGATGAACAGGAACATTTGCGGCAGCAAAGGCAGGCAACCACCTGCGGGATTTATTTTTTCCTTTTGGTACAGCTCCATCATCGCCTGGTTGTATTTCTGCTTGTCGTCGCCGTAGCGCAGCTTGAGCGCTTCCATTCGCGGCTGCACTGCGCGCAGCTTTCCCATCGAGCGGTATTGCGCCGCGGCCAGTGGGTAGAGCAGCAATTTGAGCAGTACTGTGGTCAGGATGATGGCCCAGCCCCAATTGCCGGTGAGCTTGTGCAGCGGATTGAGCACGAATCGGAATAGCGGCTCGGCAAAGATGCGCACCATGCCGTAGTCGAGCGCCAAACCCAGTCCGGGCGCGATGTCTTTCAGGTTTCCCTGCAGTTTGGGGCCGATATACAACCGCGTTTCTGTGCTCGAGCTGGCACCGGGTGCCACATCGAAGCCGGGCTCTTCCTGGCGGATCAGATAACGCGGTATTTTTTTGGGTTCAATCACTGTGCTGCTGTAGCGCACCGCCTTGTCGCCTTCGGGAATCCACGCGACAAAAAAATAGTGCTGCAGCATCGCCGCCCAGCCGCCGGTGATGGGTCGTTGCAACGGTTCGTCAATGAAGTTATCGAATTTGAGTTTCTCGAATTTTTCTTCCGGGCTGTACCACGCCGCGCCGACAAAGCTGAATTGCTGTGGATCGGTGATCGAAAACCCGCCTTTTTTCGGCGGCGGCGCGCTGCGCTGCAGCTGTTGATAGGCACTGCCGCTCCACGCAGCGCTGCTGTCGTTGCGCACTGTTTGGCGCTGACGAACCACATAGTCGCCACGACGGAACAGATAGGTCTTGGTTACCGTGATACCGCTGGGGTCGGTCCAGGTCAACGGCACCTCAAGCTGATCACTGCCCGGCGTCAGTTGGTAGTGGTCGCGCTCGGCAGTGAATACGGCGAGATGACTCGGCGCTTGTCCGCGGCTCGCGACCAATCCTGATTGAGCAACAAACCAGGTGTTGGGAGTGTCATCGAGGATGCGCACTGTGGGTTGGCGAATTCCGGCTTCTTTCGGATAGCGCAGAAGGTCAGCGCTGCGCAGCGTGCCACCGCGGGTGTCGATTCGCAGCGAAAGTACATCGGTGGCAACCGTAATGATGCGTTCTGGCACATTGCTCGGTGCTGTCTCGGGGGCTGTTTCGGCGCCGGCAGCAATCCCGTCTTCGGTCGGCGCTGATGAAGGCTTGGGCACGTCGTCGGCGCTGTCGGCGCTCGCTTGTGCCGGCTCGACGCTGCCTGTGGTCGTGGTGGCCGAAGGTCCGTTGGTCGCGATCGGGTGGTAATCGGTTTGCCAGGCCTGCCACAACAGATAGCCGATGGCAAACAATGCCATCCACAGAAACAAGCGGGTGTTATTCATGATTGAGGGCCTGAGGAGGTGGCGGACCACCGAGCGTGCTGCCATTGCTGGCGACGCTGGATGCGATGGGATCGAGCATTTTGCCCGCGTCCGGTTGCAGCTTCAATGCAGCGGCGCGGCTGAAGATCTTGGCGATGTCTTTGCGCAGTGCCGTGTTGTCCGCAGCGCCGATGGCGCCTCGCGCCAGCAGCACCAAGTCGATCGCTGGCAATTGCTCGCGTTGTTTGCGGAATGCTTCGCGCAACAAGCGTTTGACGCGATTGCGTTCGTGCGCCATTTTCAGTACGCGCTTGGGCACATTGATGCCTAGACGCGCGCCAGCCGTGGGCGAGGCCCTAACCAGTGCCCTGAAAAAGGTCGAGCCGGCACTTTGGCCGGCTCGGAATACTTCGTCGAACGCTGCTCGCGTCAGTAGTCGCGCCGCACGCGGAAAAGTGTTTCCGCCCACGGCTCGGGCCCTACTTAGGGGATCAGCTTGGTACGACCCTTGGCGCGACGGGCATTGAGGATGTTGCGACCGTTTTTGGTCGACATGCGGGCACGAAAACCGTGGTCGCGAGCGCGCTTGAGGTTGCTGGGTTGAAAGGTGCGCTTCATGGCGGCAGCCTGATGTCTAGTTGTAAGAGGTCGGCGAGGATAGGCAGGAAGGGCTTTGCCGTCAAGTCCGCTGTGCTAGCCATGGTGCCGCGGGAAAATGAAATTCTGTGTTTGTCCACAGGTGCATCGCGCTTGAGCAATCCCTGAACAAGTCCGGAGCCGCGCTCGCCCCCTGAGGCAGGGGGCGAAAAACCGCAGGTTGACCAGCTCCGCTTTTGAGAGCGGGGGTTTGGAAAGCAATAAGCAGTGTGTCGAAGACGAAGTCGTGACTTGTTCATACCTACCTTAAGGCAGTTATCCACAGCCTGCTATGCTGCCCGACCCGCGGACTGGTCGATTGCATTATTCATGGAAACTCTTTGGGATCGCTGCGTTTCCCGGTTGGAGGCGGAGTTCAGCGAGCAGGATATTCTGACCTGGTTGCGACCACTGCAGGTGCAGGAGGGCGAGGGTCTGCTGCGCCTTTTGGCGCCCAATGGTTTCGTTCTGGATGTGGTGCGCGAACGCTTTCAGGATCGTATCGAGGCGATTGCTTCTCATCTGGCCGGTACCAAGCTCGAGGTACGCTTTGAAGTGGGCTCTCTGGCGCGTCATGTCGCGGAGCCGCGTGAGACGAAGCCTGCTACTGGCCCAGTCGGTCCGACCCCGTTGGAAGCCGATTTCAACAGTAATCTCGACCCGCATTACACGTTTCAAAATTTCGTCGAAGGCAAGTCCAATCAGCTCGGGCGCGCCGCGGCTTATCAGGTCGCGATGAACCCCGGTCGGCGAGAGTCCAACCCGCTCCTCCTCTACGGCGGGACCGGGCTTGGCAAGACACACCTGATGTACGCCGCAGGGAACTTGATGCGACAGAACAACCCTGGATTCCGTGTTCTGTACCAGCGCTCGGAACAGTTCTTCAGCGCCATGATCAAGGCGCTGAACGCGAAAAACATGGATGATTTCAAATATCGCTATCGCTCGGTTGATGCGCTGTTGATTGACGATATTCAGTTTTTCGCCGGCAAGGACCGCACCCAGGAAGAGTTCTTCCACACTTTCAACGCGTTGTTTGAGTCCAATCAACAAATCATTCTGACCTGTGACCGCTACCCCAAGGAAGTGGAAAACATGGAGCCGCGACTGACCTCGCGACTGGGTTGGGGTCTACCGGTGGCGATTGAACCACCCGATTTTGAAACGCGCGCTGCGATCCTGCTGCGCAAGGCCGAACTGAAGGGGTTACTGCTGCCCGAGGAAGTGGCGTTCATGCTCGCCAAGCGGATGCGATCGCATGTTCGCGACCTCGAAGGCGCACTCAACACGCTCGCAGCCCGCGCGCACTTCACCGGTCGTGCGATCACTATCGAGTTCGCACAGGAAGCGTTACGCGATTTGCTGACCGTGCAAGAGCGCACGCTGAGCATTCCCAACATCCAGAAGGTAGCCGCCGACTACTACCAGTTGCGCGTTTCCGACCTGCTGTCAAAACGCCGCACCCGGCAGTTGGCGCGGGCGCGTCAAATGGCCATGGCGCTGTGCAAGGAGTTGACACGGCACTCGCTGCCAGAGATTGGCGATAGCTTTGGCGGTCGCGACCACACCACGGTGCTGCACGGTTGCAGGCTGATTGCAGAGTTGCGCGAAACCGACGGCAAGCTGCGTGAAGACTGGGATAAGCTGCTGCGTTCTTTGTCGGGCTGATCTCGCCGGGGACAGACTGTGGACAACCTGTGCGGCTATAGTTATCCACAATCAGTCCACAACGCTGATTGGCACCTGTCCACAACATTCGGGAGCCCGGAGCGTGTTATGGCACAAGGGCTAGTGGCTGATCCTTGAAGTTATCCCCATCCTTCATCATCATCAACATCTTTATTAATAACTAAAAGAAGAGCCCCGTTTTGGTGCCAAACTTCTGACTCGAATTCGAACCAGACCATAGTCAAGAGCACAGCGATCATGAAATTCAGTATTCAACGTGAAGCATTGCTGCGCCCCCTTACCCAGGTCGTGGGAGTGGTTGAGCGCCGTCAGACACTTCCGGTGTTGGCCAACGTGTTGGTGGTGGTGGACGAAGGTGGCGTCGGGTTTACCGGCAGCGATCTGGAAGTGGAGATGTTTGCCCGCTGTGCAGCCGACAGCACGCAGAGTGGTGAGATCACGCTGCCAGCGCGTAAATTTTTTGACATTGTCCGGGCATTGCCAGACGGAAGCCGGATCGATGTCGCGCAGAGCGGCGATCGGGTCACCATCAAGGCGGGTCGGAGCAAGTTCACCTTGTCGACGCTGCCAGCGTCGGAATTCCCAACGGTCGACGATATCGATGTCGTCGAACGGGTGACGTTGTCAGAAGCGACGCTCAAGGAATTGATTGACCGGACTGGTTTCGCTATGGCGCACCAGGATGTGCGTTATTACCTCAATGGCCTGTTGTTTGATTTGCGCGAAGGTGTCTTGCGCTGCGTCGCTACCGATGGGCACCGGCTTGCACTGTGTGAGACTCCGATCGACCTGGCAGTCAAAGCGCGCAAACAGATCATCATTCCGCGCAAGGGTGTACTGGAGCTGCAGCGCCTGCTTGATTCCGGCGAAGGCACGATCGAGATTGAGTTTGGCAAGAACCACGTGCGTGCTCGGCGTAGTGATTTCGTTTTTACCTCGAAACTGATCGATGGGCGCTTCCCCGATTACGAGGCGGTGATTCCGATTGGTGCGGATAAGACCGTGGTCTTGTCGCGCGACGAGCTCAAGGCGGCGCTGGGGCGCGCAGCGATTCTGTCGAATGAGAAGTATCGTGGTGTGAAGCTTGAGGTATCGCTCAACAAGCTATACATCGTGGCGCACAATCCGGAGCAGGAAGAGGCGACCGAAGAGGTTGAGGCAGATACCGTCGTCGAGGGGCTGTCGGTGGGATTCAACGTCAATTACGTGATGGATGCATTGAGTGCACTACGTGGATTGCAGGTGATGCTTTGCCTGCGCGACAGCAACTCAAGTTGTCTGATTCGCGATGCAGAGAACGATCGCTCGCGCCATGTCATCATGCCGCTGAGGCTGTGACCGCCTGCTGATGCGAGGCGCTAAGCCCCGGCCGGTCCGGGGCTTTTTTATGGAGGCACGGCCGGCTTGCCAGTCGGCAGGTCGAAAAGTCTCAGGGTAGACGGGTCATGCACATCGAACGGATGTTGGTCCAGGACTTGCGGATACTGCGTTCGGTCGAACTGCGGTTGTCGCCAGGATTAAATGTTTTTGTGGGCGCCAACGGGTCCGGGAAGACCTCACTGCTCGAGGCAGCCCATCTGCTGAGCTATGGCCGTAGTTTCCGCTCTGGGGGTCGCGATGTCCTGGTGCGCAGCGGAACGGACCTGGCGCGAGTTTTCGCCGAGATTCGGGGCGACAGCGGTGGCACGCAACGGTTGGGTATCGAGCGCGCGGGCTCCAGTTGGCGCGGCCGCGTCAACGATACCGATGTGGGCCAGCTGAGCGAGCTTTTCCGGCTGTGTACCGTTTGTTGTTTCGAACCGGGCTCGCATGAACTGGTTTCCGGCGGGGCTGAGCCGCGGCGGGCGATGCTGGACTGGGGGGTGTTCCACGTGGAACCAGAATTTTTGCCAAGTTGGCGCCGTTATCAGCGAGCCCTGCGACAGCGAAACGCCTTGATCAGGGAACAGGCGCCCGAGGATTGGTTTCCAGCCTGGGAGATGGAAATGGCCAGTGCCGCGTTGGTAGTAGACCGTATGCGGCGTCAACACGCTGACGACCTCGGCTTCCGCGTCGTCGAGGCAGCGGCCGCGATTCTGCCCGAATTCAGCGGAGCGCTTCTGAGCCTGTCCAGTGGATGGAAGGGCGAAGAAGAACCGGTCACGCTGGAAACCCTTGTTCAGCGTCTCGCCGCCGAACGCGGTCGCGATAGAGAACGCGGCTTCACCCGCCGCGGGCCACATCGTGCCGATTGGACCATCCGATTCGATCAGGTCCTTCGACGCGAGCACCTTTCCAGGGGACAGGAAAAACTCTTGGCACTGACCATGGTGCTCGCACAGTTATCGTGCTTGCAACAAGTGAAGCGGGAATGGCCAATTTTGCTGCTGGACGACCTGGCCAGTGAATTGGATGGGATACACCAGCGTCTGGTGCTCGACTGGATCGCCCAGCGGCCGATTCAAGTGCTGCTGACGGGTGTCGGGATGCCCGACGCGCTCGCTGAAGCTGGTTTCTCGCCGAGAGTGTTCCACGTGGAACAAGGCCGAGTCGAGGCCCATCACTGATATACTTCACGATTGCTTCAGGAGCGTCAAGGCATTGCGCTGAACCATCCAATCTGGCCGCCCATGCTGATCTCCAGCTGGCGTTCACGCCACGATCCAACGCCAACCTAAACGCCCGCTCACTCCTTTCGATAGGCCAGCCCACGCTGGCAATGACGGAAAACCGCATGACCGACAGTTATGACTCAGACAGCATCAAAGTGCTCAAAGGCTTGGACGCCGTGCGCAAGCGTCCCGGTATGTATATCGGTGACACCGACGATGGCACCGGACTACACCACATGGTGTTCGAAGTGGTCGACAACTCCGTTGACGAAGCGCTGGCCGGGCACTGCGACGCTGTTCTGGTCACCATCCATGTAGATGGTTCAGTCTCGGTGCTCGACAACGGACGCGGCATTCCTGTTGGCATGCACGAAGAAGGGCGCTCCACCGCCGAAGTGGTCATGACCGTGCTGCACGCTGGTGGCAAGTTCGATGACAACAGCTACAAAGTATCCGGCGGCTTGCATGGAGTCGGAATCTCAGTGGTCAACGCGCTGTCTGCCACGCTATGGCTGGACATCTGGCGCGAAGGCTTTCATCACAAACAGGAATACAAGCTCGGCGATCCGGTCTATCCACTCAAGCAATGCGAGCCCAGCCAAAAACGCGGCACCCAGGTACGCTTTTTGCCGAGCACTGAGATTTTCACGGATGTCGAGTTCCACTACGACATTCTCAGCAAACGCCTGCGTGAGCTGGCATTCCTCAACTCCGGCGTTCGCATTGAGCTCAAAGACGAGCGCGGAGAAGGTAAATCCGACGTGTTTCAGTATGAGGGCGGCATTCGCAGTTTCGTCGAACACCTCTCTCAGCTACGCACACCGCTGCACCCACAGGTCGTTACCTTCATCGGCACGTCACCCGAGGGCATTTCAGTCGAAGTGGCCCTGCAGTGGACCGACGCTTACGAAGAGCGCATGTACTGCTTCACCAACAACATTCCACAAAAGGATGGCGGCACCCACTTGGCTGGTTTCCGCGCTGCCCTTACCCGCACTTTAGGGAACTACATCGAGTCGTCCAACCTGCAGAAACAGGCCAAGGTCACATTGACCGGCGACGACATGCGCGAAGGCATGATCGCCGTGCTGTCGGTCAAAGCGTCGGATCCGAAGTTCAGCTCGCAGACCAAGGATAAACTGGTTTCTTCGGAAGTGAAAAGCGCGGTCGAATCGGTGATGGGCGACAAACTGCGCGATTTCCTGCAGGAAAATCCTGCAGTCGCGCGCGCCATCTGCGAAAAGGTGGTCGATGCCGCGCGCGCGCGCGAAGCCGCGCGCAAAGCGCGTGAATTGACCCGCCGCAAAGGCGCGCTAGACATCGCTGGATTACCCGGCAAACTGGCCGACTGCCAGGAAAAAGATCCGGCGTTGTCGGAGATATTCCTGGTCGAGGGTGATTCCGCCGGCGGCTCCGCCAAGCAAGGCCGCAACCGCAAGACCCAGGCAATCCTGCCGCTAAAGGGCAAGATCCTCAACGTTGAACGCGCGCGCTTTGACAAGATGCTCGGCTCTGCCGAAGTGGGCACGCTGATCACCGCACTCGGCTGCGGTATCGGCAAGGATGAGTTTGACCCGAACAAATTGCGTTATCACCGCATCATCATCATGACCGATGCCGACGTCGACGGATCGCATATCCGTACCCTCTTGCTAACCTTCTTCTATCGCCAGATGCCGGTGTTGATTGAACGCGGCCATGTCTACATTGGCCTGCCACCGCTGTACAAACTCAAGCAGGGCAAGCAGGAGATGTATCTCAAGGATAACGAGGCGTTGGCGCTGTATCTGATCAACAACGCGCTCGAAGATGCCGAGCTTGTGCCAGGGGAGGGCGTGCCTGCGATCAAGGGCGCGGGTCTGGAAAAACTGCTGCACGACTTCCAGCATGCCAAAGACCAGATCGATCGACTCAGCTCCCGCGTCGATAGTCACCTGCTGACTGCGCTGATGGACGCGCCCGCAGTCGACGAGGCACTGGTGCATGATGCCCAAGGCTTTCAATCCTGGGCCGACGGCGTAGCCGCGCGCATCAATAATCGCGGTCTGGGCCGCGCCCAGTACCGATTGACCGCGCATGCCGCAAAGGGCGAAGAAAGCGGAGCACTGCGCATCAACAAATTGCAACACGGCCTGTCCAGCGAAGCACTGCTGTCACAGGCCTTCTTCGCCGGAAATGATTACGCGGCTATACGTATAATTGCTAATCAAATCAATGGGTTGATTGTTTCCGGAGCAGTCATTTCGCGCGGCAGCAAACAACAAGCTGTGAAGACATTCGGCGAAGCCCAAAGCTGGCTGATGGACGAGGCCAAGAAGGGCCGCACCATCCAGCGATTCAAAGGGCTTGGAGAAATGAACCCTGAGCAGCTTTGGGAAACAACAGTCAACCCGGAAAGCCGCCGTCTCCTTCAAGTTCGGGTCGAGGATGCCGTTGCCGCAGACCAAATCTTTTCCACCCTGATGGGCGATGTTGTCGAGCCGCGGCGCGCGTTTATCGAAAACAATGCCTTGCGGGTGAGTAACCTCGACGTGTGACGAAGCGCAACCGCGAACGGTCCAATGCAACGCAGAGGAACGATGCGGCTTGCTGGCGGTAGGGCTTGCTCGAGCGGCGAATCGCTCGGCAGTCATGATTGGACGCGTTTGACCCAGGCGTTTAGCGAACGAAAACTGCGCGATATTCCAACGAATGCTCAATTAACGAACGCTCACTCTCCTACGCTCGATTATGAGCGACCACAGCGAAACGGGTCACGGCGACAAATCCCTGCATTGATGCCCGGTAGACGCGCACGTGCAGAGGCGCAGAATTGAGTATCGCGATGGGGCCACCCAATACCTGGAATGGCTGCAGGATTACTCTGGCTACGACAATGTCATCTCGTGTGGCAACGGACAGGTGTATCGCGAATCCGGCAGTAGCCTGTTTGCCCACTTCAACACCGCGCGCATTGGTGACCGGCGTTTCGGCACAGCCCTCCGGTACACCCGTGGCGGCCCCGATATGGACGCCAATGTGCAGCTGGAAGACTCGGCCACACACTATTTTCCGACCGCATTAATCTGAGAGCAGCGCTGGTGCGCAAACGCACACGCGACTGCCTGATCTGACTGCGCGAGGACAGGTTCGGTCGCTTTAAACGAGAACAGATGTTTTCAACAGCGCAACTCAACTGATGTCCCCCCAAACGCCACGAGCTGCGCGCCAAAATGCATTGGCTCGGCTTGCATTCGGAACAAGGGCGGGCGTAGCGGCTGCAGAGCAATGGCCGCCTGCTCGCCAGCGATTTCTTCGCGGTCTACAGCCGTGGCGGCGACACCTTCAACGAGCGCGACGAAGAGACGCTGAGCCACCTGTTCGATCGTGCGCTGCAGCTACGCGATGCCGATCAATTCGTTCTGAAAATACACGATCGAATGTAGCGAGTGGCCGCGGCGTTAAACCAAAGCCGCCATACCCTGACGCCACGCGCCGCCCAGCATTTCGACCAGGAACTCAGAACAGCTCCTGTTGCGGCGATGGCGGACGTGGTGCACGGAACAGGTCGGTACGCAGTTCAACTTCCTCATTGCGGCGTTCAATGCCCAGTCGCTGACAGGCCAGCTCGAATCGCCGCCGAATCAGATCAGCAAACACGCCCTCACCGCTCATACGGGTCTTGAAGTTTGCATCATAGTCCTTGCCCCCGCGCATTTGTCGAATCAGACTCATCACGTGCGCCGCGCGCTGCGGCACATGCAACTCCAACCATTCGCGGAACAGTGGTGCCACTTCGTGCGGCAATCGCACCAACGTATAACTCGCCGATCGCGCACCCGCGGCGTGACAGCGCTCGAGAATAGACTCCATGTCCTTGTCGGTGAGCATGGGAATCAAAGGCGCGACAAACACACCCACAGGAATCCCGGCGTTGTGCAATTGGCGAATGGCTTCGATCCGACGATGAGGCGCGCTGGCGCGCGGCTCCAGCCTGCTGGCGAGGCGATTGTCCAATGTCGTCACCGAAATGAAAACCTGGACCAACCCCAACTCCGCCATAGGCGCTAGCAGGTCAATGTCGCGTTCGACCAGGCAACTCTTGGTAATGATGGTCAATGGATGACGTGTTTCCCACAGTACTTCAATCAGCGCACGCGTCAGTCGATGACTGCGCTCGACCGGCTGATAGGGATCGGTATTCGCGCCAAAGTTGATCGGTGAAGGCTGATAACTACGCTTCGCCAATGCCGCACGCAGCAGCTCCACGGCATTGGCTTTGGCGTATAGCTGAGTTTCGAAATCCAGGCCGGCGGAATAATTCAGATAAGCGTGCGTCGGGCGCGCATAGCAGTAGATGCAGCCGTGTTCGCAACCGCGGTAGGGATTGATCGATTGGGTGAATGGAATGTCGGGAGAATCGTTGCTACTGATGATCGAACGCGCGCGCTCCACGTGCACCACGGTGACTGGGCGCGGCGGCGCGTTGGGCTCCTGGTACCAGCCATCGTCCGCAGGCTCGCTATGCTGTCGTTCAAAGCGGCCCTCAAGGTTGCTGCTGCTGCCGCGACCTTTGATCCTTTTGTCTGCCGAATTGTGATCCATGGCAACCGCTCGTCTGCGTCTTGGCATGATAACGGACACAGTCTCTGCGGCTGCGACGCACCCACACAATGCAGCATCGCGCGCGGTGCGCGGAGCCCTCACATGCGTCAGGTCGCATTCAAACAAGTTGACGTCTTTACACGCATACCTTTTCTTGGCAATCCGCTCGCCGTGATACTTGACGCGACCGGGATAAGCGAACACGAAATGCAGCGCATCGCGCGCTGGACCAATCTCTCCGAGACCAGCTTCGTATTGCCGCCAACCTGCGCCGCGGCCGACTACCGTTTGCGCATCTTCACCACGACGCAGGAATTGCCCTTCGCCGGACACCCCAGCATAGGTACCGCGCATGCGCTGCTAGAAGCGGGCTTGCTGCAACCCGTCGCCAATCGCTGGACCCAGGAGTGTGGCGCCGGCTTGCTGCGGCTGTACCGGAGCGGCGCGACACCCGCAGATCGCCGCATTCATGTGCAGGTGCCGCGAGCGAAAATCGCCCCCGCGGCTGCCGCGCTCGATCGCCAAATCGAAGCGGTATTCGGACTCAAGCCGCGCCAAGTCGATCAGGCGCGCGTAGTCGATGTCGGCGCGATCTGGCTCGTTGTAGATCTCGATAGCGCCACCAGCGTGCGCGCACTGCAACCTTCGAGCGCGGCATTGGAGCAACTCAGCGCATCACTCGGCGTCACCGGCATCACCGTGTTCGGTCGCCAAAGCGGAGGTGACGCGAAGCTCGCTGTGCGCTCGTTCTGCCCCGGAGAGGGGATGTTTGAGGACCCCGTGTGCGGAAGTGGTAACGCTTCGGTGGCTGCATACCTGCATGCCAGGGGTACGCTGCACGCGATCGGCCCCACTTACCGGGCCAGTCAGGGGCGGGAGCTCGGGCGCGACGGATATGTCGACGTAGCCGTTGATGCCAGCGGCGACATCGAAATCGGCGGTGCCTGCGTCACCTGCGTCGACGGTTTCATCCGGCTCAAATAGCCTGCGCAGCGCGTTATTGCCGAGCACTATTCGCCAACATCGCTGACCAGACCGCGTCCGCCGGCGTTTGTGCTCACGCCTGGTGCGGCGTCGTGGCCGTGCCACCGATTCAGTGTATGGCCCACCGGCCTTGCTGGGTCGGTCGCGATGACAATCTTGCGCCGACCCGCAAGAGCTTGGTACGCGCGTCTATACTTCACACCTTCGGGGAAAGCGCCAAGTCAAAAACAACATGAAAAAGACCCAGCTCTACCTTCTAGCCTTGATCATTGCTGCGATTGGCCTTGCCGCCTTCTACTACAAGTGGAAGGTGTTGAGCTTTCCGATTCGCGCCGCCGAACAGACCGAGCTGTGGGAAATTCAGGCGCGTGTGCAATTCCAGGCGCGCAAGGGACCGAACAAAGTCACCCTGCAGATTCCGCGCGATCCTCCGGGCTACGATCTGATCGACGAGAAATTTGTCGCGCGCAACTACGGCATGAACATTGAGCAGGGCAAACGCACGCGTGCGGTGCAATGGCAATTTCGCAATGCGCGTGGCAATCAGGCCCTGTACTACCGCGCTACCGTTTACCGTGACTTGCACGCATCGGAATACAGCGACCCGCCGCCGCGCGAGGTGTCGCCCAGCGTTTACGAAGAGCCTTATCTGACTGCGCGCAGCACACTGCTGGAACAGGTGCGCGAAAAATCGGTGGACTCAGCGTCGTTTGCCGGCCAACTGGTGCGCGCACTCGGCACCGCCGACAACGACAGCAGCGTCGCCTTGTTGATGGAAGGCATAAAGACTTCCGAGCAACGCGCACACCTGGCCAAGGGGCTGCTCGCTGACCGGCAGATTTCAGCACGGGTCATTCATGGCCTGCCGTTGGTGCAGTCCGATGCCACCATGCCGCTGATGCCGTTCCTGCAGGTCTGGGATGGCGAGGCGCAACGCTGGGATACGATCAGCGCGGAATCCGGCGTTGAGGGCTGGCCCGACGACATGTTCATGTGGAGCATCAGCCAGCGGCCCGTTCTGGAAGTTGAGGACAACCCGCGCGCCCGGGTTGAATTCTCGGTGCAGCGCACGCTCGATGACGCACTTGACGTGGCCAAGGAACGCCTCGAGGCCAAAGACAGAAACCTGGTCGCGTATTCGCTGCTGAATTTACCACTGCAGACCCAGGACGTTTACCGCATTCTGTTGATGATGCCGCTCGGCGCTTTTCTCATGCTGCTGCTGCGCAATGTTGTTGGCATCAAGACTTTCGGTACGTTCATGCCGGTGTTGGTGGCGCTGGCATTTCGCGAGACCAAGTTGGTTACCGGGGTAATCCTGTTCACAACCGTCGTCAGCATGGGCTTGCTGGTGCGTTTCTACCTGGAAAAATTGCGCTTGCTGTTGGTACCCCGACTCACCGCGGTGCTGATTCTGGTGGTGTTTCTGATGGCTTTGGTCTCGGTGGTCAGCAACAAACTGGGCATCGATCAGGGCTTGTCGATCGCGCTGTTCCCGATCGTGATCATGACCATGACCATCGAGCGCATGTCCATTGCCTGGGAGGAGCGCGGAGGAGCTTTTGCATTGAAGGAGGGCATCGGGACGCTCATTGTCGCGGTGCTCGCCTACCTGGTGATGAGTATCGCCTGGTTGGAGCACTTGGTGTTCGTCTTTCCTGAGCTACTGCTGGTGCTGTTCGCGCTCACTCTGTTGATTGGCCGCTACTCCGGTTACCGAATCAGCGAGCTATTCCGCTTCCGCGCTCTGGCCGCCGATCCGGTGGAGCCTGCTCCGCAAAAGGCCGACTGAGCCATGCTCAACCCTTTCACTATAGTCAAGCGTCTGCGCGCGATCGGCCTCACCGGCATCGGTCAGCGCAATGCCGAGTTCGTGCTGATGTACAACCAGCGGCGCAACTATCCGCGCGTCGACGACAAGCTCATTACCAAGAAGCTCGCGATCGCGGCCGGTCTGCCAGTACCGCAGTTGTATGCGGTGGTGCGCGAGGAACACGAGATCGGGGAGCTGCACGAAAAGATCAAGGACCGCGACAGTTTCGTGGTCAAGCCAGCGCACGGCTCGGGCGGCGATGGCATCTTGGTCATCACCGGGCGACGCGGCGACAAATACCGCCGCTCGAGCGGCGCGTTGCTGGCGCGCGAGGAGTTTGATCACCACATTTCAAACATGCTTTCGGGATTGTTTTCGCTCGGTGGCCAGCCCGACCATGTATTGGTCGAATACTGTGTTCAATTCGATCCGATCTTCGACAACGTCAGTTACAAGGGCGTACCCGACATCCGCATCATCAGCTTCCTCGGTTATCCGGTGATGGCAATGATCCGGCTGCCGACGCGGATGTCGGATGGCAAGGCGAATCTGCATCAAGGCGCAATTGGCGTTGGTATCGACATCCCCACCGGCATCACCCGACGTGGTGTCTGGGGTCGCGAAATCATCAGAGAACATCCGGACACCGAGAGCAGCATCGTTGGCCTGACCATACCGCACTGGGACGAATTACTGCTGATCGCGGCACGCGCCTACGAGTTGGTCGATCTGGGCTACGTCGGCGTCGACATCGTGCTCGACAAGCATCTCGGGCCGTTGGTTCTGGAGCTCAATGCACGACCCGGACTGGCCATCCAGATGGCCAATGGCAATGGGCTGCTGCATCGATTGCGCAAGGTGCAGGAGATGGAGAAGGCCGGCACCTTGTCCAAAGTCCCTGCCGAGCGCGTCGAGTTTTCGAAAGCCAATTTCCCGACTCTTTAGGATGCAGCCCGCAAGCCTGACGTGGAGCGCGCAACCTGGCCATGCAGCGCTCAGGAATGCATCGATACGGATGCCTTCCGGGTTGGCACCGTACAAAGTTGCAAACTGAATCACTAAATTCGGCAGCGCACCGCAGCACCTGTCGAGAGATAGTATTGAGTGGAGCGTGCGACTGTGCCAATGTGCAGGATCAACCGCGGCGGCCGTCAACCAGTGGGATGGCGACCAAGTGGCGTATGGGTCTGAGCCAGCACAGGCCCAGCGACCTCCAGCCCGGCCGCGACCAAGACATGGATAACAGTCTGGTCTGGCGTTGGCCAAGTCCAGACTGTGCAGGAATAGGAAAAAAGTGCGGGGATTTCCAGGATCGCATTGGTTAAGCTCGCACGTCGCAAAATTCAAACAGGCGCCAGTTGTCGCCTGCATGAGCGGGCGCTACGCTCTCGCTCCGTTCGCGTCCGAACATGGGCGCAGTCAATAGCTTGTGGAGGGAAGGGCCATGACATCGAAATATTTGCGTTTGCCTCGGGTTGCCCTATTGCTGGCGGCCGCGTTGCTGCTGTGTGCCGACTACGCGCTCGCCCAGGGTTACGGCGGTAGCGGTAGCGGTAACGGTTCGGCCTCGTCGGAGAGGCGCAGCGCGGCGCTGGCTGGCCGCAAAGCAAAAACCAAGAAGGGCGGCAAGGCTGAAATCACCTTTCCGAAGAGCACGCGCAAAGAGCCCGAGTTCAAGATGTCCCCCAAGCTCGGCAAGAAGGTGCAACAGGGCCTGGATGCGCTCAACGACGAGGACTACGACAAGGCCGAGCAACTCTTTAATGAGATCATCGCCGCTCCCAAGGTCATGGCCAGTGAGAAGGCCGCCTCGTATCAGGGGCTCGGCAACATTGCCTACGAGCGCGACGAGGATTCGCTCAAGACGGTTGAGTACAACGTCAAGGCGCTGGAAATTGACGCGTTGCCCAACACTTCGCATTTCGGACTGATGCAGTTCAACGCCCAGCTTTACCTGCAGGAAGACCAGTTCGATAATGCCATCATCTGGGCGGATCGCTGGATGCGCGAAACCGGTGAGGAAAAAGACTCGCTGCTCGTAGTAAAAGGCCAAGCCAACTATCAGCTCGAAAAATACGACCTCGCGGCGGTCGCGATCAAACGCGCGATCGAAATATCGGCCAAACCCAATGAGAGCTGGTACGCGGTGCTTATGGCCAGCTACGTCGAAGGCGAGAAATACGACGAGGCGATTGCTTACGGTGAGTCCGTGCTCGCACGCGACCCGAACAACAAGAGCATCATCAAGCAGCTCTCCAATGTCTTTGTTGAGAGCGACCAGGAACCGCGTGCGATGGCACTAATGGAACGTGCCTACAGCGGGGGCCTGCTGACCAGCGAATCGGAATTGCGTCAATTGGCCCAGCTCTACGCCTACGCCGAGAAACCCGAGCAAGGTGCCAAGATCATCAACGACGGTCTGGCCAAGGGCGTGCTCAAGGCAGATCTGTCGACGTATTCGCTGCTCGGCGAGGTTTACTCGCAGGGTGACGACCATCTTAAAACCGCCGAGGCCTACGGCAAGGCAGCGCAGTTTGCGCCAGATGGTGATATGAAGTTTCGACAGGCGTATGCATTGCTCGACGCCGAAAAAACCGCCGAAGCAAAGGTCGCCGTGCTTGAGGCACTGAAAAAAACGCCGTTCAAGCACGAGGGCGAGAGTTGGGTGATCCTCGGTAACATCGAGATCGAGCTCAACAACAAGGCTGCGGCGATTGTCGCCTTTGAAAAAGCGGCCAAGTTTCCCAGTACGCAGAAGTCAGCGCAGAGCTGGCTCAAGAACGTTCGCAAAATGTGAAGACTGGGCAACACGATCCAAACCCGGATTCGTGTCAGCTACGTTTCCATCTTGTAACGCACTGGAGTCATGCTGTGCGCAAGCCTGGGGAGTCAAAAAGGTCCCTAGTTAGCAACCGGCCCACTCGCTATACTCGCCGTCCGAAGAGTCGCCGGCCCCGCTGGGGCGGGTCTCGGGGAAGTGAATTGCGGGGCCAATCGAGACCCATGTCCCATGTCCTATCGTAAAGAAGACAAGAGTTTCAGCCTGCGCCGAGTAATCGCGCAGTCTACTGCCGTGGCACTTCACGCCGGCGTATTCCTTTTTCTGCTGGCACCGGTCAAACCACCGGCGTCCGAAGACGAGGAAGCCGAGGACGTGGTCGAAGTGGTGTTCCTCGAACCACCGCCGCCGCCACCACCACCACCACCACCGCCACTGGAACCGCCGAAGAAGATCGAACCAAAGATCATCGAGAAGCGACCGAACATAGAGCCGCCACCGGAAGAACCGCCACCGGAAATGGTGTTCGACGAAGCGTTGGTAATGTCCGAAGATGCGCCGCCGCCTGCACCGCCCGCACCGCCCGCACCGGATTTGCCGCGCGATACCCAGGCATCTGAAGATCCGAGCTACCGTCGTATGCGTCCGCCGCGCTATCCGCCGGCTGCAATGCGTCGCCGTCTGGAAGGCGAAGTCGTTTTGTTGATCACCGTGGGTATCGATGGAGTACCCGTCGACGTTCAGGTGCAGAGATCCAGCCGACATCGCGAACTCGATCAGGAAGCGATACGTGCTGCACGCAGTTGGAAGTTCAATCCTGAAATCCGCGATGGACGTGCGGTGCAGGGTCGCGTACTGGTACCGATCAAGTTTTCGCTCAGTTAGTTTTTCACCCAACTGCTTTTGATTCGACACGTGTTGATCCGACAAATGTTAGCTTAACTGCTGTTTCGTCCAATTACAGTTCGTCCAACTGTCTGCTAGTCCAACTATTGCTAGTCCAACGAAAGGTGACGCCATGCTTCAAGACCAGACCTCGACTCAGCCTGCGGACGCAGGAAACGCAGACGCCTCGGCGGCTGCAGCACCAGCGACAGTGGAACCCATGGCGAGCTCCGTAGTGGCTGCCGCGCAGCCGACGCCCGATGCCGCCATGGCGGCCGCACCGACGTCAGATGCAGCGGCGCTGCAAACGATGGGCTTCAGCCATCTGATTCACAACCTCGATTTCCTCGGCTGGACGGTGCTCATCGTCCTCACCGTCCAGTCGCTCGGCAGCTGGGTCTACATCGTCATCAACGGGATCCGCAATCTGAGCATCACCGCGCGCATGGAGCGGGTGATGTCGACGTTCTGGGAAACCCCGTCGGCGGCAGACGCTGTGCGTTTCATGGAGGAGCAGCCCTCGTCCGAACCATTTTCGAAGATCGCCCTGGAGTGCGCCGGTGCTGCAGCTCACCATCAGCGACACGAAGGTTCGCGTCTGGTCGAAGCATTGAATCGTTCCGAGTTCATCGACCGCTCGCTGCGTCAGGCTGTCACGCGTGAGAGCTCGCGTTTGGAGAATGGCCTCACCTGGCTTGCCAGCACGGGCTCATCCGCGCCGTTCGTTGGCCTGCTCGGAACGGTATGGGGCATCTACCATGCGCTCATCGCCATCGGCGCCACCGGCAAGGCCGACATGTCCGTCGTTGCTGGCCCCGTAGGTGAGGCATTGATCATGACCGCCTTCGGTCTTGGCGTCGCCATTCCGGCAGTGTTGGCGTACAACTTCTTCCAGCGTTCCAATCGCAAGATCAATGCCCGTTTCGACGAATTTGCGCATGACCTGCACGACTTCTTCGCTACTGGTTCGCGCGTTGAAGGCATGGCGCCCAAGCCGATCAAGAAATAGCCTGCGCAGAAAACGGTTAGGCAAGAAAACATTAGCAATCGCACTGCGGAACAGACCCAAGCGGAACAGACCCAAGCGGAACAGACCCAAGCGGAACAGACCCAAGATGGAGCAGTCTCATGGCGTTTTCCAACAATAGCGACGGCGGTGTGATGGCCGAGATCAACGTTACGCCCCTGGTGGACGTAATGTTGGTGTTGCTGATCATTTTCATGATCACCGCGCCTCTGTTGCAGCACAAGGTCAACATTGAGCTTCCTGAGAAGACCATGAGGCAGCCGGAGGCTGCGCCGGCTTCGGCTATTACCCTGTCGGTCAAAGCCAACGGCGAGCTGTTCTGGAACGACGCACCGGTGCAGATGACCAGCCTGGGTCGCAGTTTGGGCATCGAAGCCCGTCGCGAGCCGCAGCCGATGTTGGAAATCCGTGCCGACAAGACCACTCGCTACGGCATCCTGCAGGAAGTCATGGGTATTGCCAAGACCGCGGGCATGAAGAAGATCGGTTTTATTACAACGCCGGAACCCGGCGGCTAAGGGCTGAGGAGCGAACATGGCTTTTGCAAGCAACCAGGGCGGTCCAATGGCGGATATCAACGTCACGCCCCTCGTGGACGTGATGTTGGTGCTGCTGATCATTTTCATGATCACCATGCCGCTGACCTCAGAGCGCATTCAAATCGATCTGCCGCAGAAATCGACGGTCAAGAACGATCAGGATCCGCCACCGCCGATTGAATTGAGTATCAACTCGGCCGGCAATCTGTTCTGGGACGGGCAGCCGCTGACCAAGGACTTGTTCGAACTGCAGCTGCAGTTCGAGGCCAAAAAGGACCCGCAGCCTATGCTGCAGATCAAAGCTGATCCGTTCACCGAGTATCAGGTACTGGCCGATGTCATGGGTTCTGCCAAGAACATTGGCATGAGCAAGATCGGATTCGAAACCTCCGCGACCAATTGATTTTCGCGTTCAGCAGGAATGAAAAGCCGGGCCTAGCGCCCGGCTTTTTTGTTGCGCTGTGGACATTCCGATCTGCAGCCTTCCTGAGCCCTTGTTCAAAACCCCCTTCCGGCGACTCCTGCGTTGTAGTTCAGTAACACCGGTCGAGGAGTTGTTCATGCACACGCAAAACGCCCAGGCCAACGCCGTCAGCGAGATCAATGTCACGCCACTGATCGATGTGATGCTCTGTTTGCTGATCATCTTCATGATCGCCGCGCCAACGCTGACGCAGATCGTGCCGCTCGATCTACCGCAGCCACCCCTAACGCCGCCGCCCGAACCAGTGAAGCCGGAACCGCCTATCCAGGTGCGCATTCTGGCCGACGGCCGACTGCTGCTGGATCAACGACCGATCAGCGCACCAGTGCTCTCTGTTGAACTCGCGTATCAAGCGGCCAGAGACAAACGCCGCATTCTTGCCGTCGATGCCGACCAGGACGCCCGCTACGAACAAGTACTGGAAGTTCTTGCCGACGCGCGCGACCAGGGGATCACCCGCATAGCCATGCACGACGGGACCCTGATCACACCCTGACTAAAGCCATCAGCGCGTCCTGGCACAGGCACTCAGGTAGGCGCTGGCGGTGGCCATCAGGCCCGCGTAGAGGGCGTCGTTGATCAGCGCATGTCCGATCGAGACCTCGGCGATATCCGAAATGGCAGCGAGCAGGATCGGCAAATTGTCCAGATCCAGATCATGCCCGGCGTTTATACCCAGCCCGGCCCTTCGCGCCTGTTCGGCTACGCGCAAGCAATCATCCAGCGCCCTGCCGTGAGCGCCCGCTGCAACCGCCGCAGCGAACGGGCCCGTATAGATTTCGATCCGGTCCGCGCCATATTCTGCAGCGCGCGCCACATCCTTGCTATCGGCATCGACAAACAGACTGACCCGGGCGCCGGCGTCATGGCAATGCGCAATGAGAGCGCGCAGAGTCGGCTGCGGCTGACTCAAGTCGAAACCATGATCGGAAGTGATCTGTGAATCAGAATCCGGAACGAAGGTGACCTGGTCTGGCCGTGCAGCACGCACCAGCTCGATCAGACCGGGATAGCCGGAGACGGCCGGGGCAAAGGGATTGCCTTCGACATTCAACTCTACGCGCCCGCCATCGACACCGCGGGCATTGTGTTCCTGCAAAAGCGTTGTCAGAGCATCCACATCCGCAGCGCGAACATGCCGTTGATCGGGCCGCGGGTGCACCGTCAGGCCGTGCACACCCGCAGCAAGCAAGACCTCAGCCGCCGCGCTCACCGAAGGCAGCGCACCGCCGCGCGAATTGCGCAGCACGGCAATCTTGTTCAGGTTGACGCTCAGTCGAGTCATGCGATCATCTTGCCAGCGCCCGCAGGTGGAAGCGAGCAGGCCATTGCTACAAACGCACTTTGCCAGCTTGCGTCCACCTTATCGTTGCCAACCCGGAAAGATTTCGCCCATGAATGCTCCAGTCGACTCGATTCCCGATCTGCATGTCGTGGAAACCTGGTTACGCGGGTTGCAGGACCGCATCTGCGCCGCCGTGGAGAAGGCCGACGGCATCGCCTACTTCCACGAAGACGCATGGAAGCGCGACGAAGGTGGGGGCGGCCGTACGCGCATTCTTCGTGATGGCGCGGTATTTGAACAGGCGGGCATCGGGTTTTCCAAAGTGATGGGCAACAGTATGCCCAGCGCCGCCACAGTGCATCGCCCGGAGCTCGCGGGACAGTCATGGACGGCGATGGGCGTCTCCCTGGTTTTTCACCCGCACAACCCGCATGTACCCACCACGCACATGAATGTTCGACTGTTCACCACGACTGGCGACAAGCCGGTGTGGTGGTTTGGCGGCGGTTTCGACCTCACCCCGTTCTATCCGCATGACGAGGACATCGTTCACTGGCATCGTACGGCGCAAACCCTGTGCGCAAGATTCGGAGATAATCTCTATGCCGAGTTCAAGAGCTGGTGCGATCGCTACTTCTTTCTCAAGCATCGCCAGGAAACACGGGGCGTGGGCGGCTTGTTCTTTGATGACCTCAACCGCTGGCCGTTTGCGAAGTGCTTCGAATTCACCCGTGCCCTGGGCGATGCCTTCCTCGACGCCTACTTGCCCATTGTCGAGCGCCGGAAGAGCACGCTCTATGGTGAACGCCAGCGACAATTCCAGCTTTACCGGCGCGGCCGTTATGTCGAATTCAATCTGGTCTACGATCGCGGCACTTTGTTTGGACTACAGAGCGGCGGCCGCACCGAATCCATTCTGATGTCGCTGCCGCCATTGGTGCGCTGGGAATACGGCCTGGTCGCCGAACCCGGTAGCGCGGAGGCCAAGCTATCCGAATACCTAAAACCGAGGGATTGGGTGAGGTAAGGCGCTTTGACGATGCCCCCAGGCATCGTCAGCCGAACCGAACGCACGCGCAGGCACGCGAGGTCTGAACGCCCGGCATGGATGCCGGGCCGGATGCACTGCACCAGGGACGGTTCACGCCGAGTTCTCAAACGAAGCAGAGTTGCACCCCAAGCGCTACGCCCGGCATGGATGCCGGGCCGGATGCACCGCACCAGGGACGGTTCACGCCGAGTTCTCAAACGAAGCAGAGTTGCACCACATCGCGCTTGCACTGTGCCCTCAGGCTTCGTCAGCCGAACCGAACGCCGTGCACGCACGCACGACCGGAACACTGCACCATGGATCACCCGATCAACAAGACGAGTTCAACAGAAGGGCTTCATTGAAACGAAGGACGCAACACCTCGACAGATAATCGTGGACGCACGCACCCATTTTCCGAACTCCAGAAAAAAGTTGGCCCCGGGCACTTGGGGGTGCACCCGGGGCCGGATTGCGGAGTGACTTGGGGAAAGTCCAGTCCGCTTTCGGTTCACTCAGGGGAGGGAGTGAACAGATCGTTGGGGATCGATCTGAACAATAAGATTGCGACGACTTCGAAAGGTTCAAGGCACGATCGCGCTGCGTTCATTCTTTGTTTAGAATTGTGCGTCGGTGTTAAACCTTCGTTAGCAACAGGCTCAATGCGCCTCGTCCCAATTGTTGCCCGATCCGGTTTCAACCAACAGCGGCACGCGCAGATCTGCGGCGCGACCCATGCGTTCGCGCAGACCGGCACTGACTTCCTCGACGCGGTCCTCGCGTACTTCCAGCACCAGTTCGTCATGCACTTGCAACAGTAGTCGAGCTTCATCGTGTCGCCCTTGCAGCCACGCGTCCACGTCCAGCATCGCGCGCTTGATGATGTCCGCTGCCGTGCCCTGCATCGGCGCGTTGATCGCAGCCCGCTCGGCGCCCTGACGTTGCGCCGGATTGCGCGAATGGATCTCACGCAAATGCAGACGGCGGCCAAACACGGTCTCCACATAGCCATCGCGACGTGCCAGCTCGCGCACCGAAGCCATGTAGGCCTGCACGGCCGGATACCGCGCAAAATAGCGGTTGATATAATCCTGTGCCTCGCCACGGCCAACTCCGATCTGTTTGGCCAGGCCAAATGCCGACATGCCGTACATCAGTCCAAAGTTGATTGCCTTGGCGGCGCGGCGTTGATCATTGCTCACCTGATCGCGCGCCACTGCGAAGACTTCCGCCGCCGTCGCCCGATGCACATCTTCGCCGCGTGCAAAGGCGTCCAGTAGTCCAGGATCTGCGGACAGATGCGCCATGATGCGCAATTCGATTTGCGAATAATCTGCAGCCACCAGCTTGTAACCGGGCGGCGCGATGAACGCGGTGCGGATGCGTCGTCCTTCTTCGGTGCGGATCGGAATGTTCTGCAGATTCGGGTCGGTGGAACTCAGCCGACCCGTTGCCGCCACCGCCTGGTGAAACGAAGTATGCACGCGACCCGTGCGCGGATTGATCTGCTCGGGCAATCTTTCCGTGTAGGTCGACACCAGCTTGGCGAAGCCGCGGTAATCCAGAATCAGGCGCGGAAGCTCGTGGTGCTCGGCAAGATCGGTAATCGCGTCTTCATTCGTCGACGGCTGTCCGGTCGGTGTTTTGGCCAACACGGGTAGTTTGAGTTCCTCGTAGAGCACCGCCTGCAGCTGCTTCGGGGAATCCAGGCTGAAGCTGTGACCGACGCTGGCATGCGCGCGCTCAATCGTCTCGTGCATGCGTTTGCGCAATTCATGGGTCTGGGTGCGCAACAGCGCGGCGTCAATCAACACGCCTTCGCGTTCCATTCGCGCCAGCACCGGCACCAACGGCATCTCGATTTCGTCAAACACGCGACAAAGAGACGGCACACTCTCCAGCAGCGGGCGCAGATGCTGGTGCAAACGCAACGTGATATCAGCGTCCTCGGCCGCATACTCGCCCGCCTCAGTCAGTCCGACATCGGCAAATGAAATCTGTTTGGCACCCTTGCCGGCGACTTGCTCAAATGGAATTGTCTTGACGCCCAGGTAACGCAGCGCCAGTGAATCCATGTCGTGGCGGGTAGCGGTCGAGTTGAAAATATAACTTTCCAGCATGGTGTCGTAGCGATAGCCGCGGACGTCGATGCCGTAGCGCGCCAGTACGTTCATATCGTATTTACCGTGCTGACCAATCTTGGGTCGAGACGCATCCTCGAGCAACGGTTTGAGCGCGAGCAAAGTCCCCTGAAGATCCAATTGCGCCGGCGTGCCGGGCGCACGGTGGGCGAGTGGCACATAGGCCGCGTGACCGGGCGCGCAAGCAAAAGACACACCAACCAGTTCGGCCTGTTGTGCGTCAAGGCCGGTGGTTTCGGTGTCGAAGGCAAACACGGTCGCAGTCGACAGTCGCTCGATCCAAATATGAAGTTGCGCAGTGCTCAATATTGTTTCGTAGAACTTTTCCACTGGTGTTGACGCGGGTACCTCGATCGCCTCCGCCACCACGGCGAGCGCAGGCTTGAGCGGTGTAGTGCTATCCGCGGTGGCCACTGCAGACGTTGGCGATTGCAGATCGAGATCGCGCAGAGCCGCGCGAAACCCATAGCGCGCATACAGTTCACGCAGGTTGGCCGTATCCGCCGGGCGGGTGATCAAGTCCAGCGGTCCGACGTCCAGTGCCAGCGCGGTGCGAACAGTTGCCAAATCACGCGACAGTGGTAGCTGGGTCAACGCGGCGCGGAGATTTTCGCCGATCTTGCCAGCAACGCGATCGGCATTGGCCATCACCGCGTCCAGCGAGCCATATTCGGCCAGCCACTTGGCCGCGGTCTTCTCGCCGCACTTGTCGACACCAGGAATATTGTCGACCTTGTCGCCCATCAGTGCCAGATAATCAACGATCTGATCCGGCCGCACGCCAAATTTGGCAAATACTCCGGCCGCGTCCAGCGTCTGGCCGGTCATGGTATTCACCAGCTGCACGTTGTCGTCGACCAGTTGCGCCAGGTCTTTATCACCGGTGGATACGATCACTTCGATGCCGGCAGCCGCGGCCTGCCGGGCCAAGGTCCCGATCACGTCATCGGCTTCGACGCCGGCAACGCGCAGCACCGGAATGCCCAATGCCGTGACGATCGCCAACATTGGATCGATCTGCGCGCGCAGCTCTTCCGGCATGGGTGGCCGATTGGCCTTGTAGGCTGGAAACATTTCGTGGCGAAAATTTTTCCCGCTGGCGTCAATCACGAAGGCCAGATACTCGGTTTTCTGCGCCAGATGTGCGCGCAGCATGTTGACCACACCAAACAACGCACCGGTGGGCTCGCCGCTCTCGTTACTGAGCGGCGGCAGCGCATGGAAAGCCCGAAACAAATAGGCGGAACCATCAATCAGGATCAGACGCGGGCTGGGCATGGTGGTGGTTCGCGGAAATCAGACGTACATCGTAGCGCCTGATCGGCGAAGGCTTACTCCCGCTGCTCAGCTGCGCAATTTACCGGCTTGATTTTCAGCGCATCGAAGCTGGCAGGTACTTATCTGGCAAGGTGCTCGACTCGGTCCATTCAAGCTCGCTACTCATCGAGTACAGCACCTCAGCGCCCTGGGTATCAGTCACACCCAGATCATTGAAAAGAATCTGCACGGCGCAGCGTCCGCCTTCAAGCGAACCGATATTGATCGACGCTATTTCGGTGGTGGCGTAACTGGTATCGGTACCGAAGCCCTCATCGCCGTTGACTGGGCAACGGTTTTGCACGCTGTAAAACGTGGCGACCTGCAGCTTCAGCGCGGCACCCTGCATAAGCGCCATGGAAACCCGGGCGCGCTGCGTGTAGTCCTGATACGCAGGGATCGCGATGGCCGCAAGGATCGCGGCGACGACCAGGAACCCCACCAGCAAAATGATCCCGATAACCAGGCAGCCGCTGCTGCCAGATTTTGTCGCGGCCGGTGGACGCGGCACGTACGGCGGCGCCATTGCCGGCGGCGCGCTTGGCATCGCAATGCCCAGTTCGCTGGCGACTTGAGACAGTGGCGCCCATTGCGCCATTCCCTCTCGCCAGACCAGCGTGCTGGCGGTGACCTCAGCGCGCAGATATGCGTTGTGCAGCCAGGAATCCGCGACTGGGCCCTGCTGTTGGCGTTGGCTGTCGGCGTAGTACCAGGAGAGTGACATGTGCAGCTCCAAGAGAGAGGCGAGGAGTTTAGCTGGGCAACGCAGTTTGGTGAACGTTTGGATGCGGGTTTTGGCTACGCGTCTGAGTTTTTCGCGCCAGCGGTGCCAGCGCTCGCATGCAATGCACAGCGGGCTTTGTGCGGGCCAGCGAAACAGCCGTCATTCAATGCCGCAGGCGCTCAATCGCTCGGCCCAGTCCAGCCAGTGTCATCGGATACATGCGGTCGCCGATCAACTGGCGCGTAATCGCAATCGAGGGCGTATGGCTCCAGGCGGATTCAGGCACTGGATTGAGCCAGACAGCGCGAGAGTACACATCCAGAATACGCCGCATCCAAACAACGCCGGGTTCCTCGTTCCAGTGTTCGATCGAGCCGCCAGACCGAGTGATTTCGTACGCGCTCATGCTCGCATCGCCGATGAAAATCGCCTTGTAATCGGCAGGGTACTTGTGCAACAAGTCGAACGTGCTGGTGTGCTCACTGTAGCGACGCGCGTTGTCCTTCCATACCCGCTCATAGACAAAGTTATGAAAATAGAAATGTTCCAGGTGCTTGAATTCACCTTTTGCCGCCGAGAACAGTTCCTCACAAACGCGCAAGTGTTCGTCCATCGAGCCGCCGACATCGAGAAACAACAGTACTTTCACCGCGTTGTGGCGCTCTTTCTGCCAATGCAGATCGAGCCAGCCACCATTGCGAGCGGTGCCATCGATCGTTCCCGGGAGATCGAGCAGATCGGCCGCGCCGGTGCGCGCAAAGCGGCGCAACTGGCGCAGCGCAACTTTGATATTGCGCGTGCCAAGCTCGACCTGATCATCCAGATTGCGGAACGCACGTTGCTCCCAGACCTTGACCGCACTGCGACCCTTGGACGCGCCGCCGACGCGCATGCCTTCTGGATTGAAACCACTGTTGCCGAAGGGCGACGTACCGCCGGTACCGATCCAGCGGTTGCCGCCCTGATGACGCGTCTTTTGCTCATTCATGCGTTCCTCGAACTGACGCATGAGCTCTTCGAGCCCGCCCAGCGACTTGAGCTTGGCCTTGTCTTCGTCTGACAACAGCAACTCGGCCTGCTGGCGGAGCCAGTCTTCGGGAATATCACCAAATATTTTGCCAGTCGTCGCCTCGACGCCTTTGAAGTAGGCCGAAAAAACCCGATCGAAACGGTCGTATTGGGTTTCGTCCTTGACCAGACAAAGCCGCGACAAAGCGTAGAACTCCTCGATCGAGGCCTGCGCCAGACCGGCCTTCAAGGCTTCAAGCAGGCCAAGGAACTCTGTCAGGCTGGTCTTCAGTCCGCCGGAACGCAGTGCGAGCAGAAACGAAATCAGCATGGTGTATGGATGTCTTGTAGCGCAAGCCCGTGGTCTGCCATCTCAATGTCTCGCGCGTCTTTGGCGAGCCACAAGTCTGCCCAACAGGATCATGACCCGCGTCGTGTCATGAACGCCAGCTTCTCAAACAGGTGCACATCCGCCTCGTTTTTCAGCAGCGCGCCGTACAGTGGCGGAATCTGCTTGCGGGCATTGGTTTCGCGCAGAGTTTCAACCGGGATGTCCTCGGCCAGCAGCAGCTTGATCCAGTCCAGCAGCTCCGAGGTGCTGGGCTTCTTTTTCAGTCCGGGCACTTCGCGCAATCCAAAGAATGCCTGCAGCGCCTCGTTCACCAGATCACGCTTCAGTTTCGGGAAATGTACATCGACAATACGCAGCAGGGTCTCGGCGTCCGGAAAGCGGATGTAATGGAAGAAACAGCGACGCAGGAAAGCGTCGGGCAATTCCTTCTCGTTGTTGCTGGTGATGATGACGATGGGACGGTGCGTCGCGCGGATTGTTTCGCGGGTTTCGTGCACGAAGAAATCCATGCGATCGAGTTCGCGCAGCAGGTCATTGGGAAACTCGATATCGGCCTTGTCGATCTCGTCGATCAGTAACACCGCACGCTGCGTGCTCTGGAATGCCTCCCAGAGTTTCCCGGGCAGGATGTAGTTGCGGATATCACTGACCTTGGCATCGCCCAACTGCGAATCGCGCAGCCGCGACACTGCGTCGTATTCGTAAAGTCCGTGCTGGGCCTTGGTGGTGGACTTTACATGCCATTCGATCAACGGCGCGTTAAAAGCCTGCGCCACTTGTTCGGCGAGCAAGGTTTTTCCGGTGCCGGGCTCGCCTTTGATCAGCAGCGGCCGCTGCAAAATGATCGCAGCATTGACCGCGAGCTTCAGTTCATCAGTGGCGACGTAGGCGGCGGTGCCTTCAAAACGCATGGGCGGCATCTCGTGGAGGGATGCCGCATCTTATATTGAGAGCGGATCAAGCTCCGCTCTACAAGAGCACTACTCGTAGCGCAGGGCTTCGATCGGATCCAGCGCAGCGGCTTTGGACGCGGGCATGATGCCGAACACCACGCCGACCATCGCCGAAAATCCCGCCGCTGCGATTACCACCCAGAGCGGCACGGTCGCCGGCGGGAAATTGGGAATCAACGCTGCAACCCCGATGCCGGTGACAAAGCCGAGCACGATGCCGATCAGCCCGCCAAGCAGGGCGAGCAGCCCGGCCTCGAGCAGAAACTGGACCAGAATGTCCTGACGGGTGGCGCCCAGAGCCTTGAGAATGCCGATCTCGCGCGTGCGCTCGGTCACCGACACCAGCATGATATTCATGATGCCGATGCCACCGACCAGCAGGGAAATACCGACGATACCGCCGAGTACGCCGGTTGCCATCGCGGTGATCTGACCAAATTGCTTGACCACCGAATCGGCTGCTTCGACCTTGAAGTCATTGTCCTTGCCAGGCTTGATGTCGCGCGACTGGCGGATCGCCCGCTTGACGCGTTCGCGTACCTCCTCCACTTCTTCGAGCTTGGGCACGGTGAACGACACCGACAGGAACGGTTCCTGATTGTGGCCCATCATGGCGCGACCGACATCGAACGGAACAATGACGTAATTGTCCTGACTGAAGCCGAATATCTCGCCGCGCTTTTCCATCACGCCGACGACTTTGAACCACTCATCGCCGATGCTGAAAAACTCGCCAACGGGATTGTTCGGCATTTTCAAATCGTCTCGCAATTGGGTACCGATCACCGCCACACGGCGACGACTGCGATCATCACTTTCGACAATGAACCGACCGAACGACGGGTAGCGCGCGCGCACCGCTTGAAACTCGGCCGTGGTGGCCAGAATCTCCGGCGTGGACGTGCGCCCCTTGTAACTGGCGCCGGTTGCCTGGATCTGCATCATCGGTGCCACCGCGCCCACGCCGGTGACGCGAAGACGCAGTGCCTCGACATCGGCAACGTGGATGTTGTTGATCTTGCCAGTGCGGAAATTCTCGTTGTTGTTCTCGGCGGTAAGAGTCAGGGTTCCAGCGCCGATGTCGGCGAACTGACTCTTGATTGATTCGGAGAATCCTTGCACCAGCGACACCACAGCAATGACAGAAGCAGTGCCGATCAGAATGCCGAGCGTAGTCAGAAAACTGCGCATGCGGTGCGCCATCAGGCTGGCCAGCGCGGCACGCAAGCCCTCGAGGAACACGTTCATGGCTGTGCCTGCACAATTTTCGGGTGAGCAGTGTCTTGCACGATGCGGCCATCGCTGACACGAATCGTGCGTTGGCAATGCGCGGCGATTTCCGCCTCGTGCGTCACCACCACCACGGTCTGACCCTGTCGATGCAGGGCATCAAACAGCGCCATGATCTCCGCCGAGGTTTTTGAATCCAGATTGCCGGTGGGTTCATCCGCGAGCAGGATCGACGGATTGCCGACCAACGCCCGCGCCACCGCGACGCGCTGACGCTGACCACCGGAAAGTTGGTTGGGACGGTGGCCCAGGCGATCGCCCAGACCCACATTCTGCAACGCGATCTTGGCCAGGCGCTCGCGTTCGGCTGCCGGCAATCCACGATAGACCAACGGCTGCATCACGTTCTGCAATACGGTCATGCGCGGCAACAAATGAAAACTCTGGAACACGAAGCCGATTTCCTGATTGCGCACACGCGCCAGCTCGTTGTCGTTCATGGTCGAGGTGTCACGACCATTGAGCACATAGCGGCCTTCCGAAGGCGTATCCAGACATCCAATCAGATTCATCATCGTCGACTTGCCCGAACCCGAGGCGCCAATCAACGCCACGTATTCGTTGCGGCCGACATGCAGGTCGACGCCATTGAGTGCGAGTATTTCCTCGTCGCCCATGCGGTAACGCTTAACGATGTCGGTGAGCTCGATCATTCCGAGTCGTCCTCGTCCTCGTCCTCGTCGGACGAATCTGCCTTGGACTTGGCATCCTTTTCGCTCAGCTCGGTCAGGGCTTCGCCGACTTTCAAAAATCGCAGGGTCTTGGCCGGCCCGGTTACCACTCGATCGCCGGACTTCAGTCCCTTGGTGACCTCGTCCCAGTTGTCGTCGGAAATGCCGGTTTCGATGACCGCTTTATGCGCACGACCATCGCGCAGCAGCCAGACATGCTTATCCACTTTATCTTCCTCGCCGGTCTTGCTGACCACGGCCTCCACCGGCACCGCCAGCAGCTTGTTGCCATCGTTCAGGAAAATGTCGGTGCGAGCGCTCATGCCGGAGCGCAGTTGCATATCGGCCGGCGCATCCAGTAACACGGTGACCAGATAAGCGCGCCCCTGTGCTTCGATGGTCGGCGCCAGAGCAATTTTTTCAACGCGCCCCTTGATCGCGCGCTCGGGGTAGGCCGCGGCAAAAACATCGGCCTGCTGTCCGATCACGATGCTGGCGATATCGGCCTCATCAACTTTCAATTCGGCCTGTATCGCCGATGTGTCGGCGATCTTCATCAGCTGTGCCCCAGCCAGCGCCATGGTCGAAGGAATCGCGGTCTCGCCCACCTTGATCGGCAGGGCAACCACAGTGCCGTCCATCGGCGCCAGAATGTCGGTTTTCGCCATCTGTTCACGCGCTTCCTTGAGCACGGCCTCGGCGCCACGCAGGGCTTCGGCGCTGCTCTTCAATTCCACGCGGGCAAGTTCGAGCTGGTTGCGGTCTTCATCAAAACGGCTCTGATCAATCATCCGCGCCGCAATCAGCTTGTTGCTGCGTTCGAATTGCTTCTCGCGCAAAGTCAGCGCTACGCGCTGGCGTTCGATGCTGATCACACTTTGCCGACGGCTGGCCTCTTCACGTTCAATCGCGTTGAGATAGGTCTCGGGATCCAGCGTCAGCAGCACCTGGCCGCGGGTGACGGCGTCGCCCTCCTTGACCGCGATCGACTTCACTTTGGCAATCAGCTCGGAAGTCAGGTTTACTTCGGTGCGATACGCCAGCGTGCCCGAGGCAAGAATCGTTGGCCGGATTTCCTGTTGGCTGACGGTACCGAGTTTGACCTCGGTGCCTTTTTCGCCGCGCAGCTTTTTGACGGTGATCGGCAGCACGATCACCATCAGCACCAGGACGACAGCCAGCCATTTCTTCTTCGAGTTCATGCGCGAGTCTCAAGCAATGGAGAGTGGATCAGGACTTCATCAAGGCAAACAGCGCAATCACGCCGAACGTCAGCAAGCTCGGAATCGTGGCAACAGTAAACGCCTGGGTCCAACTGGTTTTTCCCCATACGCGCCAACCCAGCGCTGTCAAAAAGATGCTCCAGAAGGTGAGCAGACTGAAGTGCTTCGCAGCGCTGCTCCAGGTGTGGTCGACAGGGAGCTGCACCAGCAGCGGGTCGACATTGGTCAGCATCAACGAGTCGAGCGTGGTCTGCGGAGTCATCGAAAAAATGCCGATGATGGCAACGACCATGCCCAGAAGTGACGGCACGCTAGCCCATGCGGTCAGACTCAGACCATGACGGAATGAAGTGCGGTTGCCGGTGATCTTGCCGGCCAGCATGTAGTACAACGCCATCAGCGACGAAACGACCGCGATACCGATGATCGCAAACGGAGCGCCGATGTAGCCCATGGTCTTGGCGCTTGGCATCACCTTTTTGGCCTCGGCGATCTTTTCCGCGGACATGTCCGCGTCGGACGCGGCGAGCTGCTGGTCCATCAGCCAGTCGGAATCGACTTTGCCGAAATACATCAGGGTCATGGCCACGGTCAGTACCGTCATCAGCAGCAGCGGTAGCCAGAACGTTGGTTTTTCCTTGAGCTCAGCGAATACTTTGCCCGGTTCCAGAAAGATATTGATCAAATGACTCATGGCCAGCTCCTTTTCCCCAAAAGTTAAAATCGCACGGTCCGACACTGCCGCCGAGTGACGGCAAGATAGGTGTCTTCACCAGGGGTGAACAAGTGACGCCCGTCGAAAGCGCGCATGTCAGTTGTCATGTGCGCGCCTGCGGCGCCATAGCAGGGCGGGGCATGGTCGCCTGCCATTGAATTTGTCATAGTTGCCCACGAGCCAGCTCTGCAGACCCGATTCCAATATGCGCCTATGCTGCGGCTACACCCCGACTTTCGCGAGGATCAGCCTCCATGAACAGTGACTCCGAAAACAAAACACGCGCACCCATGACGGCCGCTATGCGCAGCGCATTCGAGGCAAACGCGCCCACCGCACTCAGGCGACGCAGCAACGGCTACATACTGAGTATGGCGACCAACGTTGGGCAGTGGCTGGTCATCTCTGGAGTCGCATTGATCGGTCTCTATCACTGGGGCTGGACGCCCACGCACCTGTTGCTGGTGTTCGTTGCCGGCATTGTGGTGGCCACGGTGGCTGACGCGGTTAAATGGTTGCTGGCGCGGCGCAGCATGCTGGCCGACTACCAGAAGATGCGCGATGATCGCCTGGTCTGGCAGATAGTTACCGCAAGGCAATGGGGTCGCGAAGACATCGAGGCAGAAAAAATGCAGCGCCCCGGTGCAGCGATTGCGATGGATCTGGTGCTCGGAGCGATTGGTGTCTGGTTGCTGCTCGCACAACTGCGTGCAATGGGCGTGCAACCCAGCGAATTTCTCGCGGCTGCATCGGGTTTACGCGGCGCTCTAATCGCGGTATGCATTGCGCCGCTGATTTCACTGGCCTCGTCGTTAGCGGCCGGCAATGCCGAGGACGGCGCTCATGACGACCTGGAATTTCGTGCCGGAGGTCGTGGCATCAGCCTGATTTTTCTCGCCACCGCACTGTGGATTCTGGGAAACAAACCCGATGCCGCACGCAGCCTGATGCTCTTCATCAATGGCGCCACGGTGTTCCTTGGCGTAATTGGGATCTTCGGTGTGTGGATCATGTACCGCCAACGCGAATGGCTGCGCGCGCATTTGCGAACCACGGATTCTGCCAAATCCAGAATCGAAGCGTCACCGACGGACGGCGATCCGAAACGGCGGCGGCGCAACAAAGCGGATCGTGCGGGCTGAATCGGATGCAGGTCGCGGCGGCAGGCCGCGTCAAGCACCGCGCTTAGGGAAGGTCTGAATAAGTCAGGACGTCGTCTTCGCCACACTGCATATTGCTTGCCAAACCCTAAAAAAAACCTGCGGTTTTTCGCCCCCTGACTCAGGGGGCTATTGCGGCTCCGTACTTGTTCACAGGTTCCTTGGCGCTCAATCCTCGCGCACCACGCGCAGCACTTCTTCCGTCGATGTTGTACCGGCCAGGCACTTGAGCCATCCGTCCTGGGCAATCGATGAGGTGCGCGTGCGCGCGAGTTTTTCCAGCTCGGCTTCGGCCGCTCCGTCGTGGATCAGGCGGCGCATGGATTCATCGACCTGCACCAATTCGTAGATGCCGCTGCGCCCTTTGTAGCCGGCGAATTTTCCGCTGAGCCCGGCGCGCGGACGCTGCAATTCGGGGCGCGCGCCGCCGGGGGCGCTGAGGCCGAAGGCGGCAAGTTCAGCGTCGCTGGCTGCGTAGGATTCGCTCAAGGCCGGATCAAGTTGACGCACCAGACGCTGCGCCAACACGCCAATCAGCGATGACGACAGCAGGAAGGGTTCGACGCCCATATCGCGCAGACGGGTGACTGCGCCGACCGCGGAGTTGGTGTGCAGCGTCGACAACACCAGGTGTCCGGTCAGCGATGCCTGCACCGCAATCTGCGCGGTTTCCAGATCGCGGATTTCGCCGACCATCACCACGTCGGGATCCTGCCGCAGAATGGCGCGCAGGCCACGCGCGAAGGTCATGTCGACCTTGCTGTTGACCTGGGTCTGGCCGATGCCATCAAGAAAATATTCGATCGGGTCTTCGACCGTCAGAATATTGCGGCTGGTGTCGTTCAGTCGCGTCAGTGCCGCATAAAGCGTCGTGGTCTTGCCCGATCCGGTCGGGCCGGTGACCAACAGGATGCCATGCGGACGATGAATGATGTCGTTGACCGATTCGAGCATCGCCGGCGCCATGCCGAGCTTGGCCAGATCCAGTCGCCCGGCTTGCTTGTCCAGCAGGCGCAGCACGACGCGCTCGCCATAGCCGGCCGGAATGGTCGAGACACGCACATCCACCGGCCGCCCGGCAATACGCAGCGCAATGCGGCCGTCTTGCGGCAGGCGTTTTTCGGCGATATCGAGTTTGGCCATCACCTTGATGCGCGACACGATCGGCGCGGCAGCGGCCTTCTGCGGCGTCAGTACTTCGCGCAGCACACCATCGACACGAAAGCGCACGACCAGCCGGCTCTCGAAAGGTTCGATATGAATGTCCGAAGCATTCTCGCGGATCGCCTCGGTGAGCAACGCGTTGAGCAATCGGATGATCAACGCATCGTCATCGCTCTCGGCCAGGTCCTCGGGTTCCGGTAGTTCGTCGGCGAGCGCGTGCAGATCGACGCGACCGTCCATGTCGGCGACCATCTGCCGCGCATCACCGCCGCCTTCGTAGAGATCGCGCAACAGGCGTTCGAACTCGGCCGCGGTGTACGCCTTCAGCGTAATCTTGGCGCCGCAATACCGGCGCAGTTCAATCAACGCCTCGGGTTTGACGTCCGGACGATGCGCGATTTCGGCAACACCGTCATTCCAGCCGAGCAGGGTGGCGCCGTTCTTGCGCGCAAAAGCGAAACTCGGCCGCGATGGAAGCGCGCGGGCAGCTTCGTTCATGGCGCCTGCGGTGCATCGGACTGCGGTGCATCGAAACGTGCGGCGTCGCCAGCGGGCCGCAGCGGTATGACCGGTAGCAGCGGCTGGTCTGCGTCGCGCACCAGATTGCCGCGGCGCTCGCGCACCTGCAGCTGCTCGGTACGCAGGAAGTTGTACTTCTCCTGCGAGATCGTGTTCTCGGCGTCGGCATCGCGCAGAATGACCGGACGCAGGAACACCATCAGATTGCGCTTGAGCACGTTGGACCTGCGGAACTTGAACAGATTGCCGAGCAGCGGGATGTCACCGAGTCCCGGCACCTTGCTCACACTCTCGCTGACTTCCGTTGTGGTCAACCCGCCCAGCACCAGCATGCCGCCATCGCGCACCAGCACGCTGGTCACGATCTCGCGCTTGTTGGTGACCAGATCGGTGGCCCCTGCCGGTGTGGGTGCCAGCGACGAGACGATCTGCGAAATATCCAGCGCGACCTCGTTGCCCTCATTGATATGCGGCGTCACCTTCAGTTCGATGCCGACATCCTTACGCTCCACGGTCTGGAACGGATTGGTCGGCTGCGTGGCAGAGCCGGTGCCAGTGTTGGTGTATTGCCCGGTGAGGAACGGGACCTCCTGGCCGACCTTGATAATCGCTTCCTGGTTGTCGAGCGTGACGATCGACGGCTCGGAAAGAATATTGGTGCGGCCATCGCCTTTGAGCAATTTGGCCAAGGCGCCGATTTCGTAAACGGTGGCACCGGGTCGACCATTTTCGCCGGGGAGTGTTGTGGTACCGGTGATGTAGCCGAGGTTAAGACCTGCACCGAGCGCGCCGAGCGGATTGGTGATGGCACCGACAATACTGCCGCCGCCATTGGCACCAGGGAAATTGGTTCCTCCGATCAAGCCTTCCGCACCGCCCAGACCATCGGTGGCCTGCCACTGAATGCCGATCTCGGCGGCGGCCTCGTCGCTCACTTCGGCGATGATCGCCTGGATCAGTACCTGGGCGCGGCGCACATCGAGCGCGCGGATTACCGACTGCAGTTCGCGAAACACCGCCGGTGCGGCAGTGATGATCAGTGAGTTGGTATCGGAATGCGATTGAATCGTCGCGGACTTGGCGGAATCCGCCTTGCCATTGGTGCCGGTCAATGTGCCGGCAACGCTTTCCAGCACCGCTGCCAGTTCGCTGGCCTTGGCGTAACGCAGGTACACCACTTGGGTGGCATCGCTGTTTTCCAGCGGCGTATCCAGATGCGAGATCAGCGCGCGCAGTTTCAGGCGCGCGGATTGATCGCCAGAGAGCAGGATTGAATTGGTGCGCGCATCGGCCACCGCCTTGCCACCGCCGTTGTTGTCCGGCACCAGGCGCACCAGCGTATTGGCCACCTCGGTGGCGCTGGCGTGACTGAGCGCAATCACCTCGACGCCATTCTCGTTCACCGTGTCGATGCGACGAATCAGGTTTTCGATGCGCGCCACGTTGGCGGCGCGGTCGATCACCACGATGGCATTGCCCGAAGGGCTGGCCATCAATTGAGCCGATTGCGGTTTCAACGGTTGCAGCACCGGCAGCAGGTCCTTGGCAGCGACATGCTTCAGCGGGATGACGCGCGAGGTGATGGCGTCCGGACCGCTGCTGCTGGCGGTCATCGAGCCGTCCTGCATGGCGATCGCCTCGGGCACGATCTTGACCATGTTGCCGGCCGGCACCAGGGCAAAGCCGTGCACGCGCAGCACCGATTCGAACACTTCATAGATCTCGTCCGCATCCATCGGCCGCGCCGATACCACATTGACCTTGCCTTCGACGCGCGGGTCAATGATGAAGTTTCTGCCAGTGATCTCGCTGACCGTGGCGATCAGTGTGCGGATGTCGGCGTCCTTGATGTTGAGCGTGTTCTGCGCCGGCGCACCAGGCGTACCGCCGGCCGCATCCTGTGCGTGCGCCCGCGGCGTGGCGAGGGAGAGGGCAAAGGCGACAGCGATAGCAAGCATTGTATGGCGCATGCGCATTCGTTCCTGATCAGTTGAGATCGACGCTTAGATTTTCACTCTTGCCGTTTCGACGCACTGCGACGCTCAGACTGCGGGCATTCTGCAGGTTGGCGACAACGCCGGCAATGCGCGCCGGGTCGCTGACGTCGACGCCATTGACCGCGGTCACCACGTCATCGCTTTGCAAGCCGAGCCTGGCCAATGCTGCCGGGTATTTTGCAGAAAACAGGCGCACGCCGACGAGCTTGCCATTCTCCATGACGGGTATCGCCGTCATGTTCTGTGCCACGTCGTGCGGATCGGCGCCGAGTTGCTTGCGCACGGCTTCCATGTCGATGCCCTGCAGCGGCAGATTGGGTGCGCTGATGGCGCCGTCGGAAAGTGTAATCCCCATCGCACCGGAGGGCGTCAGCACGCCGCCGCCAGCGACAAAGCTGGGCTTGCCGGTCGACGTGGATGCACCCACGTTGCTCGGTGCAGGCACCCGATCGCGCGCAAGCAGCAGCACTTCGGCGGCACCGCTATGCGACAACACAACTCGGTCCGGCAGCACCTGGTCGAGGATCACGCCCGGCGCTACTTCGCGGCCTACGGCCAAGCTGGTTTCGACACCCGCCGCATCGGCGATGATGGCGCGTCCGCGCTTTGGATCCTTGCCCGCCCAAACGCCGAGCAGGGTCAATTGCAGCTGCGTCGCGGGCGCATTCGCGGCCAAGGCGCGGTTGTCTTCGAGCGGCGCCGCATTGCCAAAAAGATGCCATTTCGACAGCGAGGCGGGTGGTACCGCGGACGCTGTGGAGGTGATCTGCGGCAGTTGCTCAGGCAACGGCTCGCTCCACTGCAGCAGCAGCCACACCAACTTGCTCGCGATCCAGATCAATAAGGCCACGCCCAACGCCAACGCGACCCAGGAGACGGGCGTAGAAAGTCGGTGTCGATAGAGGAGTTCGGTCAGGCGGCTGGGCATGGATACGTTTTGATGGGGCGGGCCGGCAGCGACGATCTACGATCGCCATAGCAAACGCTGCACAGCGTAGCAGTGACCGCCGCTGCTTGGCATGGTTCTCGCTGAACGCGGTGGCCGGCAAGGCGCTGTAGACGGTGGCTAAAAGCGTCGCGCCAACATGCGCGCCAGCAGCCGCGAGCGGAAATCGGCAGGGATATCCAGCCCGACGCGCCGCAGCTTTTCGCGCTGCGCCGCATCAGGTGCTGCGGACAGCAGTGCTGCCAGCAAGGCGCGGATGCGGCCGCCGGTGGACGCGGTATCGGCTTTGAGCCGACCCAGTGCTGGCAGTAGCGCCAGTTCCTCTGCATCGAAGTCCGAGCCGAACGGGTAGCGCGCATAGCTGCCTTGCAACTTGAATGGATGCAGCGCGGCGCCCACCGCCTGTGGCGAGTTACGCTGCCAGACTTCCGGCGCCACAAAATCGCCTGCCAGCTTGCCAGCGGCGCGGGCCTGCGCCATGAGCTCGGGCTGGAAACGCGCATCGCAGATCGCAAGCAGGCGCTTGATCACTTCCTGATCGCTCTGTCCGCGCAGGTCGGCGCTGCCGTATTCGGTGATCACGATATCGCGCAGATGGCGCGGAATGGTGATGTGCCCGTAGTTCCAGACAATGTTTGAACTGGCGCCGGCCGGCGTCTCGCGCACTGAGCGCAGCATCAGGATCGAGCGACCATCAGGAATGGCGTGCGCCATTGCGACAAAATTGTATTGCCCACCGACACCGCTGACCACACGGCCATCGGCCAACCCATCAGATACGGCAGCGCCGCTCAGCGTGTGCATCATGCAGGTATTGAAGAAGCGCGGATCAAAACGTTGCGCGATATCCAGTGCCTCGCGGCCACCGTATAGCTCGTTGATGAAACTGACGCGAGTCATGCACAGCCCTTCGAAATCTTCGAGGCTGAGCTGACGCAGCCAGTCGTAGAGCAGCCTGGTTCCGAGATAGAAAGCGCCATGCAAATAGCGACCACCGCGTAGGCGACGGCCGCAGATGCGGGCGCTGAGCGCGTGGCGGTTGCCCGCCTTGAGCAGATCAGTACCCACGCGCGCGCCGTCGGCGAAATGCAGCTCGCCGTTGGCGATGCGCGTTTGCTCCGGCAGTAAGCCGAATCGCATCAACCAGTCCAACGCGGGCCGGTCCAGTGCGGTTGGCACTTCATTGGCCTCGATCAGTCGTTCCAATGTTTGCGCGTCGGCGCTGTGCGGGTCGTTGCGAGTGCCGATCAAGCCGCGGTTGAGCAGGCGCTGCAAGGCCAGATCGTCGAACACCTGGCGTTTTAAAATGCCGGCGTGGCGCAGATGCATGAAGCCGTCCATGACCATTTCGCTGGCGCCATAAAGCCCGCGTTCGAACGGCGATTCACCGCCACATTCCGCGACCAGCTCCGGCGCATCGGCAAATCGCACCGCGCGCAGCGCACTGCGGTAGTCCGCGTTGCTTTGGTGGCGCTGGATCAGCGCATGCACCAGAGCGTCGGAAAGCGCGCCAATGCCAATCTGCAAGGTGCCGCCATCTCGCACCAAAGCACTGGCATGCAGGCCAATCGCGTGTTCTATGTCGATCACCGGCTCACGCGGCAGAGCAAACAGTTTGTGTGCTGGAGCGTCGATCAGCAGATCGAAAAAATCCAGGCCGACCTCGGCATCGTGGCCCAGAAACGGCAGATCCGGATGCACCGCGCATACCATCAACGGCCGCGGCTTGCCGGCCGCGCGCAACGCGTCGATGGCGTCGAAGGTCACATCCGGATTGCACGACAGGCTGAGCCGGTCGCCGCGACGCGCCACCAGATGCAGCATGACATTGACGTCCAGTCGCGCCAGTTCGCGCGCAACATGGGTGTAGTTCAGGCTCACGTAATCACGTTGCGCGCGCTCGCAGCCCATCCAGGCGCCGGACTGGAAATAGAATTCATGCACCTGGATGCGTGCACTCAGCGTGCCTTGCTTCAGTTGTCGCACATAATCGAGCACCGGATAGTCGGTACCAAATTGACGCGCGAGAAAGGGACCCGCAAATGCTGACTCCAGCCCCGGCTTGGGTTGCGGCACGTCCAGCGAGAGTGCCGTGTACAGGGTCATGCTCAGCGCCGGGTCGGCGACGACGCGCGCGCAGAGCGCGTTGATCAGATGATTGGGCTTACCCAGTCCAAGCGGCAGACCGACCGTCAGCCGCGGCCCGGCGACTGCGACGATGCGCTCCACCGTTGCTTCCAGTGAATTCACTGCAGTGACCATCGACAACTCCCTGGACCATGCATCAGTGCCCGTCATGGCGCAGATGCCAAGGCACGGATGCCAAGGTACGGATGCTAAGGCATGAGCGCGCGCGGTGTTTGATCTGGGTCAGGTGCCGGCATGCGTTCGCTGCACGGATGCATCAAATCGCCAGCCGCCTTGGCGCCATGGGCCCATTGCGCGCAGCAAAGCGGGCACGGTTCGCACCGGACTGGGCATCTGTGATGTGCCCCGGCTTTGCAATAGGGACTCGTGCAAGCGCCATCTAACATAGTCAGTCTATGGAACTCTGGCACGTCGTCATCCTGGCCCTGGTCCAGGCACTTACCGAATTTCTTCCGGTCTCAAGCTCCGGGCATCTTGGCCTGGTCGGCTTTTTTCTGGGCTGGCCGTATCAAGGCTTGACCTTCGACCTCGCGCTGCATTTTGGCACGCTGACGGCGGTGCTGATCTATTACCGGCGCGACCTGTGGCGCATGGCCACGGCGTTGCTTTCGCGCGGACAATCTGCGATCGACGTGCAACATCGACGCCTGGGCTGGGGTCTGGTGATCGCGACTGTTCCGGCGTTGATTGCCGGTGTCGCGATGGGTGATGCGCTGGCTGTATCGCTGCGCAGTCCGCTACTGATTGCGATCAACCTGATTGTGTTCGGCGTCGTGCTCGGTGTGGTTGATCGCCACGCGCGCCAGAGTCGTGATGTCTGGAGCGTGGGATTGCGCGACGCGCTGCTGATCGGCCTGGCCCAGGTTCTGGCGCTGATACCTGGGGTATCGCGCTCGGGCATCACCATGACCGCCGGCCTGGCGTTGGGGCTCAGTCGCGTTGATGCCGCACGCTACACCTTCCTGATGTCGGTGCCAGTCACCGCCGCAGCCTCGGCGCACGGCTTGCTCACGCTGCTGCGTTCCGGCGAATCGATCGATGTATGGGCCTTTGTCATCGGCGCTGCCATCGCTGCGATCGCGGGCCTGGGTTGTATTCACTTCTTGCTGGGTTTTCTGCGCCGTGCCGGCATGCTGCCCTTCGTCGTCTATCGCATTGCGCTCGGTATCGCCGTGCTGGTGATGTTGGCAGTGGCCGCCTGAGCGAGCGGGACGCGCGGTTGCTATCTCGTCCGCGAAGCTCCGGATTGAGGCTGACGACGCCGCGAACTCGCTATTTCTCAAGCTGGAGTGACTTTCCTCCCATGTGCTTGGCGCCAATAACGGCTAGCGTGCACGACTGATCCGCCCCGTGGGCAAGGCGGATACCCACACACGCTGATCGACCCCTCACGCTTGATTGATATGGAGTTGCCGAAATGGAGTTGCGCAAAATGGGCTTGCAGCGGACCTTGCTCGCTGCCGTATTACTGGTGGTGTTGACGCCTCTGGCCTCGGCCGCCGGCTCGGCCGCGGTCGGCGTCGATGACCTGATCAGCAAAAACATTGCGGCGCGCGGCGGCCTGGACGCCATCCGCGCCATCCGATCGCTCAAATCGAGCGGAAGCATGAATTTCTCCAGTGGCGATTTCAGCATCGATCTTGGCCTCGTCTCGATGCACGAGCGCGAGGCCAAAGTGCGCATTGAAGCCACGATCCAGGGTTTGACCCAGATATCGGCCTATGACGGAATGGATGCCTGGCGCATCGATCCGTTTCAGGGTCGCCGTGATCCCGAGCGGCTGAGCGACGAAGACAAAAAGGGCCAGGAGCTCCAGGCCGACCTGGATGGTCCGCTGGTCGACTGGAAACAGAAAGGGCATCAGGTCGAGTATCTCGGCACCGAGGACATGGATGGCACCGAGGCGCACAAGCTGAAGATCACGCTGAAAAACGGCGATATCCAGTATCGCTTCCTCGATCCCGAATATTTCCTGGAAATACTGATCGTGGATCAGGTGAAACGACGGGGAATCGAAAGCGAATCGGAAACCGAGCTTGGCAATTACGAAAAAGTAGCGGGCGTGTACTTGCCGTTCTCGATCGAAAGCGGTCCCAAGGGTGGAAAGCGCGGACAGAAAATCACGCTAGAGAAGATCGAGACCAATGTCGATCTTGACGACGCCTTGTTCGCGTTCCCGCAAGCCAAACCCTGAGCGAAGGATCTGCCATGACTACTCGCACCATTTCACGCGGCGCACTGCTTGCCGCTGTCGCTCTGGCATCGGCCAGCCTGCCCATTTTTGCCCAGGCCCCGGCCGCTCCGAGGTTTGACGCGGGCGTCATCTCCGGGCTGGGCGCCCGCAATATTGGTTCGGCGGTGATGAGTGGGCGGATCTCCGCGCTCGCCGCACACGTCGCCGATGGCAAGACCACGATCTATGTCGGTGCCGCCAGCGGCGGCGTCTGGAAATCGATCGATGGCGGCACCAACTTCAAGCCACAATTTGACAAACAACCGGTGCAGTCGATCGGCGCGATCGCGCTCGACCCGAGCAACCCGAGCATCGTCTGGGTCGGTAGTGGTGAGCCATGGACGCGCAACTCGGTATCGGTCGGCAACGGCGTCTACCGTTCCACCGACGGCGGTGAAACCTGGGCCTATCTCGGACTTCCCGAGAGTGAGCGCATCACCAAGATTCTGGTGCATCCGAAAAACGGCGACATCGCCTATGTCTGCGTACCCGGAAAATTGTGGAGCGATTCGAAAGAGCGCGGCTTGTACAAGACGGTCGACGCCGGCAAAAACTGGTCGCAGATCCTGAAGGGCCCCAATCTTTCCACCGGATGCTCGGGCCTGACAATGGACCCCGGCAACCCGGATCGCATCATGGCCGGCACCTGGGACTTCCGCCGCAAGGGCTGGACCTTTCGCTCCGGCGGAGAAGGCCCGGACGCATTCAGCGGCAGTGGTCTCTACGTCAGCGAAAATGCTGGTGCTAGTTTCAGCGAACTCGATGTCAAGAGTTTTCCGGGATTACCGGCCAAGCCCTGGGGTCGCGTCGAAGTGGAGATTGCGCCGTCCGACGCCAAGATCGTCTACGCTTTCATCGAGGCCGGTGACAACAGCGCGTTGTACCGATCCAGCGATTCTGGCAAGAGTTGGGAGCAACGCGACAAGAGTCAGATGATGGTCTGGCGCCCGTTTTATTTCGCTAACATCGTGGTCGACCCGAGTAACGCCGAGCGTCTGTTCAAGATGAACCTGCGGCTGATTGTCAGCGAAGACGGCGGCAAGAGTTTTTCTGACGCGGCCGGCGCGACGCACGCCGATTCGCATGATGTATGGATCAATCCCGCCAATCCGAAACACGTGCTGCTTGCCGACGATGGCGGCCTCTGGCTCAGCCAGGATGGCGGTGGGCGTTGGTGGAAAGCCAACAATCTTCCGATCAGCCAGTTCTATCACGTTGCCGTGGACAACCGCGATCCGTACCAAGTCTACGGCGGTCTGCAGGACAACAGTTCCTGGGTTGCCGATTCCTCTTACCCGGGCGGCGTTTCCAACAGTCGCTGGGAAAATCTGTATGGCGGCGACGGCTTCTGGGTGATCCCGGACGCTACGGATCCCAATGTCGTCTATGCCGAGTACCAGGGCGGCAATATTGCGCGTATCGATCGGACAACCAAGCAGGCACGCGAGATCCAGCCCAAGGCCGGAAAAGGTGAAAAGCTGCGTTACAACTGGAACGCACCGATACATCAGAGCCCGAACAATCCAGGCACGATCTACCTCGGCGCGCAGTACCTGTTCCGTACCCGTGATCAAGGGCAAACCTGGGACCGGATTTCACCCGATCTGAGCAGTAACGACACGGCGCGCCAGCAACAGGAACTTTCTGGCGGCATCACCGTCGACAATTCCTCGGCCGAGATGCACACCACGATTTATTCGATCAGTGAATCGCCGCGCGACCGCGAGGTGATCTGGGTCGGCACCGATGACGGCAACGTGCAACTCACCCGCGATGGTGGCAAGCATTGGACCAACACTGCGCAAAACCTAAAAGCGGTGCCGAAGGGTTCGTGGATCTCCTGGGTGGAAGCATCAAGCCACGATGCGGGCACCGCGTTTGTTGCCGTGGACCGGCACAGCTTCGGCGACCTCGCCGCCCATGTGTTCCGCACCACGGACTACGGCCGCAGCTGGACCCGCGTTGTCGCTGCCGAGCAAGGGGTGCGCGGTTATGCCAATGTTATCCGGCAGGACAGCGTTGATCCAAACCTGCTGTTTCTGGGTACCGAGTTCGGGTTATGGATCAGCAATGATGGCGGCAGCCAGTGGGCGAAATTCGAAGGCGGAAATTTCCCCTCGGTATCTGTGCGCGATCTGGTCGTACAGGAGCGCGAAGGCGACCTGGTGGTCGCCACACACGGTCGCGGCATCTGGATCATTGACGACATTCGCCCGTTGCGCAATTTCGACAATTCAACGCTTGCCGCCGAAGCCAAGTTCCTGGCGTCAAGACCGACGCAGCAGCGCATCGGCGGGGTCGGCGGCTGGTCCGAAGGCGATGCCGGGTTCGTCGGCGAAAATGCGCCGGGCGGTGCTGTTATTACCTACTACCAACGCTCTCGTCATCTGTTTGGCGCGCTGAAGCTGGAGATACTCAATGCCGAAGGCGAAGTCATCGACACCATTCCTGCCAGCAAGCGTCGTGGCATGAATCGCGTCACCTGGTCGATGCGGGTCAAGCCACCGAGCGTGCCCAAGGCGGCGCAGCTTGCTTTTGCCGGCACCCAGGGTCCACGAGTCTTGCCCGGCACTTACAGCGCGCGCCTGACCAAGAACAAACAGGTTTATGAAACAAAATTCGAGGTCGGCCTGGACCGCCGCGCCAGCTACACGCTGGCCGACCGCAAAGCGCAGTTCGACGCCAGCATGAAGGTGCACGGTCTGTTTGGACGCATGACCGAACTAACCCAGCGCATCCAGTACCTGCAGATGATGGCCAGTGGCATCGCCGCGCGCCTGCCCGAGAACGATGCGCTGCGCACGCAACTCGGCGCGTTTGTCGCCGACGCTGAAGCCGTGCGCAAACAAATCGTGGCGACCAAAGAAGGCGGAGCCATTACCGGTGAGGAACGTCTGCGCGAGCACACCGATCAGCTCTATAGCGCCCTGGTCAGTTACGAGGGACGGCCGGCGGCGACACTCACCGAGCGAACTGTGGTGCTGGAGTCCGACTTGGCCGATATCGCCAGCGAGTTCGACACACTCAGTGCGCGTGCCTTGCCCAAACTCAACACCGAGCTGAAGAAGCGTCAACTGCCCGAACTGAGCTGGCCGCCGCAGGACGGCATGCCGCCGATGGCCGACGTGCGCAGCGCCGATGGTGATGTCGGCGGCTTTTCGGCACCGAAGAAATATTATCGGCATGCGTTGTCGCAGCTGCGTTTGCGTTGATTGAAAGTGGGTAGCCGGCCCTGAAAAACCCCGCCACCCGCGTCACGAAGGGCATTGAGAGACCGGACAATGTTGCGCATCCCGCGAGAATCAAATCTTGGGTTTCTATCCCTGAGCGTTTTTGGCATGGAAACGCAGGATTTTTTCGCGCGCGATTGGCGGAGATGACCGATCTGCGCCACCGGCTGGCGGTGTTGTCGACGCGCATTCCTTGTCCTTGGGTGGCGTCAACCATCTCCCTCCGGTCACTATCGCTGCCGTCATGCCCGGTTCAACCCTTCGTTGAACAGATTCTGCAGGGCTGACTACATGGGAAAAAACACATCGGTAGTACGGACAGGATTGTCACCACGCCCGATGTCACACAAGCTGTCAAGATCTGCAGGCTGACTGCCTCGGACAGGCGTGGCATTTTCAGCGTCTTTACAGTGAGCCAGCTCATGCCTATGTTCACCGTTCCCCGACTGTTCTTTTTTGGCGTGATTGCATTGGTTCTGGCATTGGAGGCACGCGCCCAGTCTTCTGCGCCGCTTGATTTGACGCTGAGCGTCGCGGCGACCGAAGTGCCGCTCGCCGGCGCGCTTTCGCTTGCGCTGGTATTTCGCAACGGAGATACGCAGCAGTTGCTCGTGCTGCGCGGACAGCCAGCTTTCGAGGAGGGTGGTGGCTTGCAGCTGACTGTGACCGATGCGGGCGGTGCGCGCCGCTTGGTGGCGATGCAGTCTGTGGGAGCGGACCTGCCCAATCCCGCCGTCGCAGAACGCATTCAAGTTCTGCCTCCCGGCCACGGCATTTCGGTGCACCGGCGTATGCAGACCACGGCGCTGTTCCCCGCAGCCGGCCGCTATCGGCTAGAGGTGAGCTACACGCCGCCCAACAATCCGCCAGCCGCGCTTCCAGTTGGTTCGATCAATGCCGGTGCTGCGGTTTCGGGTCAGGTCGAAGTGGAGGTGACGCAATGAATGCGCGCATCCCTTGCCTTTGCCTTGTGTTCGCGCTTGCGCTATGCGGCGCGGCACCTGCGCAAAACGCCTATCAATGGGAGTCGCACGACAAGCGCGTTTCCTCGGCGCGGACGGTTACGGCACTCGGCAACGATCTCTTCGGCGACAGCGTCAGCCTGCAGACGGGTGCGCTTTCTTTCACGGTGACCGACGTCGATCTGCCCGGCAACAGCGGCCTGCCAGTGCGTTTCACCCGCAGCTACAGCGTATCGAACTCGCGCGGCCAACCCACCAACCACATGCTCGCGGATTGGACGTTACAGGTGCCGCGGCTGACCGCGCACTTTGCCGCAACAGCGTCGAACGTGACCGAGTGGCGTTCGGGCGGCAACTCGCTCAGTCGCTGTTCCAACCAGACAGCGCCCGATGTCCCTGCCAACCGCATCGGCATCTTCACGCAAAGCACTTTCTGGCAGGGCATTCAACTGGATATTCCCGGCGTTGCCAGTGGCGAGATGCTTGTCTCCGCTGCCAGCATCGCCAAGCCGAGCGACGGTGAGAGTTGGCTCTGGACCACCGATGGCCAGATTCAAGTGCGCTGCATCCCGTCAATCCTCAATGGCACGGGTGAGGGCTTCATTGCGATCACACCTGATGGTACTGAATACCGCTTCGACAGGATGGCGCGGCGCTTGGTGCCGAGCATCTACGAGCGCCGCTTCGATTCCGGCGGGGCGAGCACACCGTATGACTTGACGATCTACGAGCACATGCTTTACGCATCAAGGGTCACCGATCGCTTCGGCAACTCGGTCGAATACATCTACACGAATGCCGCCACCGAGCAGGCCAAGTTGGAAACGATAAAGGGCGGAGTGGGCGACACGCGCCAGATCGACATCACCTACGGCACCAATGGCAAGGTCCAGACTGTCAGCGATGGAACCCACACTTGGACCTATGGCTATGGCATCGACAACACCCCGACCGGGCGCCCCATTCTTGCTTCAGTCCTGTTGCCGGATAGCCGCAGTTGGATCATCGAATTTGCTGGTCTGTCGCACGCGCCCATCTTGTACGACTATTCCGGACAGGAGCCGCGCGATTGCATCACCGCCACAACGCCGCAGAACCTCACCACGGAACCCAGCGGAACGATCACCCACCCGTCGGGTGCGAAAGGAACTTTTCGTGTCGGGCTGGTCGAGCACGCACGCAGCAACGTCACGGTCGCCTGCGGCAATGTCACATCGCCTACTAACAACACACTCGACGACGATACCTCATTTGTGCAGGCGTTCTATGCCTGGAGCCTGCTGGGGAAGACGATTGAAGGTCCCGGCCTCGACACCATGACCTGGTTGTACAGCTACGAGTCGGACATGGTTCCGCGATTCTTACCGGGAACGACGTTTCTGTTCCCGGTCTGTCAGGCGGGTGCTCAGTGCTTCGTTCCCCAGTGCACAAGCGACAGCTGCGCCGGAACCGCGCGCACGCTGATCACTGCGCCCGACAACACTCGCTCACTGCACACCTTCGGCAACAGCTGGCAGTACAACGAGGGCAAGTTGCTCAAGGTCGAGCAGCAGGACAGCGCCGGCGTGCCGCTGCAGAGCGTTACCCACAGTTACGACCTGACGCGCGCCGACACACCGACCTATCCCAAGCGCTACGGCACCAGCCTGCGCATCAACGTGGACGGCTTTGACGCGGAGTACCACCGGCCGAAGCTTGAGACGCTAACGAACCGCGATGGCATCGACTTCAAGTGGAAGGTCGATACCTGCAGCGGCTTTCCTTGCCTGGATGGCTTCGCACGCCCGACCAAGGTGACGCGATCGAGCACTCTGCCCTTCAGCAAGCAGGAGACGTATAGCTACTTCGACCAGACAACGGACTGGGTGTTGGGGCAGCTTGCGACCACACAGGTCGGCACGACCCTGGTCAGCCAGGCCACTTACAACTCGGGTACGGCGCTGATGTCGACGTTCTCGGCCTTCGGCCAGCTGCAGCAGTCGCTGACCTATCACGGCGATGGCAATGTGCACACCGTCACCGATGCGCTGCTGCGCACCACCACCCTATCGAACTGGAAACGCGGCATCCCGCAGAGCATCGCCTTTCATGACGGGACCAGCCTGTCGGCCACCGTCAACGATTTTGGCTGGATCACATCGACAACCAATGAGTTAGGGTCGGGGTACACCACGTCCTATGGGCACGATGTCATGGGTCGGGTCACCAGCGTCACCTATCCGCTTGCCGATCAGGTGTCGTGGAACGCCACCACCATCGCCTACGACAAAGTCGCGTCTGCGGAGTGGGGCATCCCAGCCAACCATTGGCGGCGGCGAGAGACGACAGATACCCGCATCACCGAAACCTACTTCGATGCGCTCTGGCGCCCGATTTTGGAACAGCGTCGCACGACCGACGCCAGCGCCGGCAAACGCTTCGTTCGGAAGAAATTCGATCACGATGGTCGCTCGGTGTTCACTTCCTACCCAGTGCCCAGCGTTACGGACTACACCACGCTCACTACGGGCGCAGCCACGAGCTATGACGCCCTCGGGCGCACTATCGGTACGCTCGCCCAGTCGGAACTGGGCAACCTGACCACATCGACGCTGTATCTCTCGCCTTTCTACACTCAGTTCACCAATGCCCGTGGGGCGGTCACGACGACCACCTATCAGGCATTCGACGCCCCAAGTTACGACGCGCCGTTGCAGACCAGCAGCCCCGAAGGTGTCACCACAACGTACACCCGCGACGTCTTCGGCAAGCCACTGACGTTGGCTAGGGGTGGCACTTGGTTCAACCCGACGACGAATGCAAACGAATTGCTGAGTGGGCTGCGCCGCTTTGTTTACGACCCGCAGCAACGGCTATGCAAAGCCATCGAGCCCGATGCCGGCATCACCGTCACCAGCTTCGACGCCGCGAGCAACGTGCTGTGGCGTGCCCTCGGTCAGAATACGCTGACATCGACCACCGACTGCCAGCAGGGCAGCGTACCCGCCGGGTCAAGGTCGCAGCACGGCTACGATGCCCGCGGTCGCGTGCTGTACATCGATCACCCGACCGGCACCGATGATGTGGGCTACAGCTATTTTGCAGATGGAGCGGTGCAAACGGCGAGCACGGGCAATCTTGCGGTCAATCCGCCGACGTGGAGCACGATCAAGACCGCCTGGACGTATGCCTACAACAAACGCCGCCTGATTGAGTCGGAGTCATTGGCTGTCGACGGCAAAACATTTCTGCTCGATTGGACGTACAACACCCGCGGCGACTTGGCTGGGCTGATTTATCCCAGTGGCCACAGCGTTGGCTTCGATCCCAATGCCTATGGCGAGCCCCGGCAAGTCCGGAATCTGCCTTCTGGTACGCAGTACGCGAAATCGGCCACGTACAACCCTTACGGCGGCATCGCCAGCTTCATCTACGGCAGCACTGCCACACGCACCATCACGCCGAACCTGCGCGGATTGCCGGCGCAGATCCTCGACATGGCGGGAAGCACGCGCCGCTTGGACCACACGCTCAGCTATGACCAGAACGCCAACCTTGCCGGAATCGTCGACGGGCTGGACGGAATGGAAACGCGAAGCCTGGTTTACGACGCCCGCGACCGACTGACCAGCATCACCGGCACACCGAACAGCATCGGCAACGAGAGCTTTACCTATGATCCACTCGACAACGTGCGTCGCGCCGTCGCCGGCAGTGTTGACCGGCGCTTCCACTACAACGCGTCTACGCTGCGCCTGGCGCAGATCGCCACGGTCGGCAGCCCCCTGCTGCTGACCGACTACACCTGGAACGATCGCGGCGAACTGAGCACGCGCACGCGCACTGAGCCGGGTCTGCCAGCCACCGGGCCCAACGTCATCTTCCTCAGCGGCTTGGAGGACGCCACCCTCGTCACCACGCAGAACTTCGTGTTCGACCAGGCGCGCCGCCTGACCGCCGCGCCGA
>Ga0163153_10000354_pt1 | contig 82065 bp, 76 predicted proteins | sample OliLakLV19MP6IB1_FD_148629 | JGI IMG/M metagenome (GOLD analysis project Ga0163153, IMG submission 148629) | Freshwater microbial mat bacterial communities from Lake Vanda, McMurdo Dry Valleys, Antarctica - Oligotrophic Lake LV.19.MP6.IB-1 | ecosystem: Environmental > Aquatic > Freshwater >... | reverse complement strand
TACGACGACGGAACTGGTGGTTACGGGGGAGACGCGTGACCGACTGGGCCGGACGATAACACCGGTGGCGCGGCGGATCGGGTGGGATTGTCGGGCATGGCCTTGCTCTATACGTGGGTTACTTTGAGTTCTGATCTGCCTCTTCAGCAATCTCCGACTTACGGATATCCCGGCCGCCCACCACGAGTGGATGGGATGGACTCACCCCCCTCGTTGCTGGTCTCAATGCCCACGCCGAGGCCCGGGGTCCGGCAATGGCCTAGTGCAAATCAGGTTATCCCGCCACGGACGAGTTTGGCCTACCACCCGTAACGCCCAGGTCGCCAACCTGAACGATTCCCCATGGACCGGGCTGGTGTGACGGCAGTCCGGTAAGACTGCCGTTCCAACCGGTCACCAACGACGGACATGAAATGGCCCCGGTCAGCAAACGCTCACCGGGGCCAGTGCCAATTGGCGTATCCTGTGCCGGGTTCGCTTAATCTTCCTCGACGAAGCTCCCACGGGCCTCCCCGGTGTGGGGTTGACGTAGCCCGGAGTGGTCGCGGGCATAGAAGGAGATCCGGTTGATATCCTTCGGAGGCTCCGCGACAAAATCCCATTCCGTTCGATCCGGGCCTATCGTCATAATCGGTTGGGCGCTGACAGGAGGGTTAAATATCCAGGTGCCGCCATATTCGTAGCCGACGAGTTTCATCCCGCCGCTGACAGATTCGGAGCATTCCCAAAAACACCACCTGAAAAATGGCGCTTTCCCGCATCTGCGCGCGCTGCCGCCTCGGGTACCCTTGCGCGGTGGCCAGCAAGCGCAGCCCCGGCAGCCTTCATGGTGCCGGGGCTTTGCTTTGCCTGTTGCGAGATGATCACCTGGGGCCGCGCCTCAATCTGGAACACTATAGGCAACTGGCGGCTCCGAAATTCCAAGGTAGCCCTCTGCGCCAAGATTTAGCGGGGGCAGTAAAGGAGTCATGCTTTACTATTTACCTTCCTGCGCGCCAATCCATACGCTTGTAGACGTAGATAGGGCGGAGTTGGCTGAGAAGAATGCATCAGGCTTAAGCTTCTGAACGCAATTGGGGCATTTGTCGGTGGGAGTAGTCATTTGAGCAGCAGAGATGCCTCAACCGCCGCAAATCTTGCACGCCCGCCCTCCTCGCCGCCGCCCTCGCCGAACTGACCACCGCATGAGACCAATCCAAGAACCAGGACTCGCACCACTGGGAGACGACGACCGTGAGGCGATGTTGCGAGAGCACATCCCTTACCGGCTATCCCTCCTGCTAGATGGCCTGCGGCCGGCATGGGTGCCACTCAGCCAGCACACCAATCAGGCGTTTGAGGCCGGCGTGGTTTCCGGCCGCATTCTGCTCTCGTTTCTTGGGCTCGGCTATGATCGCATAGCTGGCACTCTGCGGGAGGAACGGAAACATCATGGTGATAGTTCGACCGACGACGTCAAAGCTCCCGACGTGGAGGGACGCTTCGTTGACCTCCAATCCCTGACTCCGGAGGAAAAAACCAGCCTCGCCCGGTTCATCCTCGGGGCGAACAAGGCGTGCGCACACTTCACCATCGGGTCGGATCATCAACTCGACCTCCAAACGTATGCGGACGCAGGCCCGATCATCTTTCGACTGATGCAAGAGTGCGTTCCCAATCATTCAGGATCATGGCCAAAATGGACGAACTGATGGCCTTGGTGGACGCGTTGGAAACCCAGCTCGCCACCCGCCAGCTCCACCACGCTTTCCAAGAAATCGAAAACAAACCCTTCATAATTCATCCCTCCTCCTTCATACTTTCCCCCATGCTCGGCAGCACCCTTTCCAACGACCCGTCGGCGGACAAACGTTTCGACTTCCAGTTCGTCAATCCGCCCTACGGCTACGAGTGGAGCAAGGACGACGACGCCGTCACCACCTTCCGCCGCGACCTCCATCCCAACTTCCCGTTCGCCGCATGAAACTCCTCAAGAACCAGGGCTCTGAGCGCGTCATTGATGAACTGCGAGCCAGCCTCACGCCCGGCGGCGGGCTGGATGCCGCCACTCCCGCCCTCTCGCTTTTTGCCTTCGGTGAATTGCGCGAAATGCTGCGTCGCCTCTCGGCTTCCCGCCTTGTCCTGCCCGTCGCGCAAGCGAGCGCTCAAGCTCTTCTTGGCTCCGATCTCGATCGTGGCTATCGGAACCAGCTTACCGCGCACAAGCTCGCCTGCGACCTCGCCGAGTGGTTGCGAAAGTCCGTCGAAGTAAAGTCCGCCCCCGGCCTGCTCCCGCAAGCTACCTTGGTCGCCAACAACGCCGACGGCACACCCGCCCGCGTCATCAGCGGGAATTGCCCGCTCACCACCGATGGCCTCGGCATCACGCCTGCCAACGCATTCAGCCTCGTGCAGGCCACCGAGACCCCTGCCGAGTGCCAGCTTCTCTCCGCTTGGTTCACGCAGTTGTGGAATGCGTTGCCCACATCCACCGACGGCAAGGAAGCCCTCCTCGCTCTGCTGAACGAACTCACGGCGCACCGCGAGCCTTCGGTCATTTACACGCTCACACTCTACCACCTGTTCAAAGACCGTGGTGATGAACTCGACGAGGACAAGATCGTCAAATCCGCCACCGGCATCCGCAATACCGTCGTTTGGAAGAAACTTTTCAAGTTCCAGCGTGACGGCGTGATCGGGGCCATCGACAAGCTCGAACGCCTTGGTGGCTGCATCATCGCGGATAGCGTCGGCCTCGGTAAGACCTTCGAGGCTCTGGCCATCATCAAATACTACGAGCTGCGCAATGATCGCGTCCTCGTCCTCGTGCCCAAGCGCCTCCGCGATAACTGGACGCTCTACAAGGCCAACGACCGCCGTAACATCCTCGCCACCGACCGCTTGAACTACGACGTGCTCAACCACACGGATCTCTCCCGCGACGGCGGCAAGTCCGGCGACATCGACCTGTCACACGTCAACTGGGGCAACTACGACCTCGTCGTCATCGATGAGTCGCACAATTTCCGGAACAAGGCTTCTCTCAAGGATCGGGAGACCCGCTACGACCACCTCATGCGTCGCGTCATCCAAGAGGGCGTCAAAACCCGCGTGCTCATGCTCTCGGCCACGCCGGTCAACAACCGCCTCGCCGACCTGAAGAACCAGATTGCCTTCGTCACCGAGGGCAAAGACGGCGCACTTTCCGATCACGGCATTTACAGCATCGAGTCCACCGTCCGCAAGGCACAGCTCCAGTTCAACCGCTGGCTGTCTTCCGAAGAAAAAGACCGCACGCCGCCGCGCCTCATCGAGATGCTGGGCTTCGATTACTTCAAGCTGCTCGACCTGCTCACCATTGCCCGTTCGCGCAAGCACATCGAAAAATACTACGGCACCGCCGAAACCGGCGCGTTCCCCGAGCGGCTCAAACCCATCAATTACAAGCCCGACGTGGACCGCTCCGGCGAGTTCAGTTCCATCCGCGAGATCAATAACGAGATTCGCCGTCTCACCCTCGCCGCCTACGCCCCGCTGCGCTACGTCCTGCCGCACAAGCAGGCTGCCTACGATGCGAAATACAGCACGAAGATTCGAGGCGGCGAGAGCTTCTTCCGTCAGGTGGACCGCGAGGAAAGCCTGATTCATCTCCTGCGCATCAATGTGCTCAAGCGCATGGAAAGCGCTGTGCCCTCGTTCGCCCTCACCATCAAACGCCAACTCGCCGACGTGGAAGCCACACTCGCCAAGATCGAAGCGCACGAGGAGTCCGTGGAAGAAATCGACATTGAGGATGTGGACCTCGACGACTCCGCCTTCGAGAGCCTGCTCGTCGGGCGCAAGGTCAAGGTGCTCGTTCAGGACGTGGATCTCGTCCGCTGGAAGCAGGACCTCATCGAAGACCGCAACCGTCTCGCCACGCTTTATTCCGCCGCGCACCAGGTCGGCGCGTCCCGCGATGCCAAGCTGGCCACGCTCCGCGAGATCATCGCCGGGAAAGTCCGCACCCCGCTCAATCCCGGCAATCGCAAGATCATCGTCTTCACCGCCTTTGCCGACACTGCCAAATATCTCTACGCGGAACTCGCCCCGTGGGCGCAGTCCGAGTTGGGCCTGCATTCCGCCCTCGTTACCGGGTCCGGGCAAAACCAGACCACGCTACCCAAACTCCGCAAAGACCTCGCCAGTATCCTCACCGCCTTCTCCCCTCGCTCCAAGGAACGCCCCGAAGACTTCGCCGCCGAGGGCGACCTCGACCTCCTCATCGCCACCGACTGCATCAGCGAAGGCCAGAACCTTCAGGACTGCGATTTTCTCGTCAATTACGACATCCACTGGAACCCCGTTCGCATCATTCAGCGTTTCGGGCGCATCGACCGCATTGGCTCGCCCAATGCCCGCATCCAGCTCGTCAACTTCTGGCCCAACATTGAGCTGGAAGAATATATCAACCTCGAACAGCGCGTCTCCGGGCGCATGGTGCTCCTCGATATTTCCGCCACCGGCGAGGAGAACATCATCGAGCAGCAGTCCGGCAACCAGATGAACGATCTGGAATACCGCCGCACCCAGCTCCTCAAGCTGCAAGACGCCGTCATTGACCTCGAAGACCTCTCCAGCGGTGTCTCCATCGCCGACCTCACGCTCACGGACTTCCGCATTGATCTCGCCCAATACCTCAAAGCCCATCCCGGAAAGTTGGAGTCGCTCCCGCTCGGCACCTTCGCCGTCACCAGCACACCCGAGACCGGCATTCCACCCGGCATCGTCTTCTGTCTCCGCGCCGAGGGTGAAGCCGCCACGAAAGCCTTCGAGCCGGGCTACCCGCTCGCCCCGCACTACCTAGTCCATGTTGGCGACGATGGCGCCGTGTTGCTCCCTTTCACCCAGGCCAAGACCGCGCTGGACCGCCTCAAGCGCATCTGCGTCGGACGCGACCTGCCGGACGCCGAAGCCTATGCCCGCTTCGACAAGGCCACCAAGCAGGGCGAAGACATGGCACAAGCCTGCAAACTCCTCGCCACGGCCGTCGCATCTATTAGCGGCAAGAAAGAGGAACGCGCCGTCGCCAGCCTCTTTACCCCCGGTGGCACCACCGCCATGAAGGGCGAGTTTGCCGGGATCAATGACTTCGAGGTTGTCGCGTTTCTCGTCATCCTTCCGGGAAATAACTCATGACTTCCGCCGCCGTCATCGCCGCTCTCTGTCTCCCCGCCGATGCGCGGGTGGATCAGCGTGTGCCGAAGAAACTGCTGGTGGAAAACGGTGCGCCCACCGCTGCCGACAAGCGGCAGATCAATGACGGCATCGAGGAACTGCTCTGGCTCGCCGCGCTCAAGCCCGCCACCATCGGCGTGCCTGCCTATCGCGACGACACGCGCGAATATCTGGAAATCGCCGTGCTCTCGCTCACGCTCCGCGCCGGGGCCAAGGCACCGCGTCTCACCGAACTGATTCACCGCGCTATTCCGTATCCCGTCTTCCTCATTCAGGCCCAGCCCACCGGCCTCACCCTCTCGCTCTCGCATCTGCGCTGGTCACAAGGGCAATCCGGCCAGACCGTGCTCGATGGTCCACTCACCACCGCTGCGTTGGAAGTCGAAGCACCAGCGACCAATCACTTCCTCGCGTCACTGAGCGTCACTTCCCAGCCGCGCCAGCAACTTCATGCCCTCTATCAGGGATGGATTGAGCGGTTCGAGGCTCACGCCGCCGCCCGGCTTACGGGCCAGTTCACGCCGGCCACCGATGCCGCCTCCGCCGAGCGCCGCCGCACCGCGTTGGCCGAACACGAGTGCTTTACTCGCGAAATCACCAGCCTTCGCGCCCGTGCCACCAAGGAAACCCAGATCAACCGCCGCGTGGAGTTGAATCTCGAAGTTAAACGCCTCGAATCCCGCCTCGCCGAGGCCATCAACCAGTTCTAAAACCGGAACCAGCCCATGAAACCACTCACCGCCACCGACCCCGAAACAAAGTCCCCCGACCTCGCCGCCGATAACCTTGCCAAGTTGCGTGCGCTCTTCCCCGACCTCATCACCGAGGGCAAGGACGGCGTGGCCGTGAACCTGGACGTGCTCAAGCAGCTCGTAGGCGACAAGACAGTGACGGACGGGGAGGAGAAATACGGTCTCAACTGGCATGGCAAACGCCGCGCCCGCCAGCTCGCCCTCACGCCCAGCACCGGCACCCTGCGCCCGTGCCCCGAGGACAGCGTGGACTGGGACACCACGCAGAACCTCATGATCGAGGGCGACAATCTCGAAGTCCTCAAGCTCCTCCAGAAATCCTACGCCGGGAAGGTGAAGCTCATCTACATCGACCCGCCCTACAACACCGGCAAGGACTTCGTCTATCCCGACAACTTCCAGGACAACATCAAAAACTACCTCGAACTCACCGGCCAGACCGGCGAGGGCGGACGCAAGCTCTCCTCCAACACCGAAGCCTCCGGCCGTTTCCACACCGACTGGCTCAACATGATGTTTCCACGGCTCACAGTGGCGCGGAATCTCCTGAATGCTGACGGCTTCTTAGTGATGTCTATAGACGACAGCGAGGTGGGCAATCTACGGCTCGCGTGCGATGCCCTATTCGGAGAGGAGAACTTTATCGCCAATGTCGTCTGGCAGAAAAAATACACCCGCGCTAACGACGCTACATTCTTCTCCAGTAACCATGACCATTTACTTGTTTATGCTAAAGATGCGTCCGCGTGTTCTCTTGGGCGTGTTGACCGCGGCGAAGAACAATTGGCTGCTTACACGAATCCGGATAATCATGCAAAAGGGGCTTGGAAAGCAACCCCGTTACATGCAAGGAGCGGAAGCAATACAGCCCCATATAAATTCTCTAATAACACGGTGTGGGCGCCTCCTCCCGGAACGTATCGGCGCTTTAGTGACGATACGATGAAAGCCTACGATGCGGGGAACGAAATTTGGTTCGGGGCAAACGGAGAACAGGTCCCCTCACGAAAAAGTTTCCTTAAGGAAATGGATGACGGAATGGTTCCTGTAACCATCTGGGACCACAAATTCGCCGGCCACAACCATGAAGCAAATTCCGAACTCAAAGATATGGGGCTAGGTGGTTCCTTTACTTCTCCAAAACCAACACGCCTGATTTCACGTATGCTGGAATTGTTCACAGCGCCAAATTCTACCGACCTGATTGTCGATTTTTTTGCCGGATCTGGAACAACTGCTCATGCTGTGTTAGCACATAACATCATTGACTCGGGGAATAGGCGCTTTTTGGTGGTTCAACTACCCGAGCCACTTGATCCCGAAAACAAGGATCAAAAACTAGCTTCCGATATTTGCTGTAAACTGGGCAAGCCATTCACCATCGCTGAACTCACCAAGGAACGCCTGCGCCGGGCCGGGAAAAAAATTCGCAAGGAGCACCCGCTGTTCGCGGGCGACCTCGGCTTCCGCGTCTTCAAGCTCGCCTCCAGCAACATTCGGGCGTGGGAGCCGGTCCGCACCCAGCTGGCCGAAACCCTCCAAGCCTCCGTGGATCACCTCAAGACCGACCGCACGGGGCAGGACATCCTTTTCGAGCTACTCCTCAAGCTCGGCCTCGACCTCACCGTGGCGATGGAGAGCAAGAAGATGGCCGGGATATCCAAACAAACGCACGAAGTCCACAGCATCGGCGCAGGCACCATGCTGGTCTGCCTGTCTCCCAGCATCCCGCAAGCCGACGTAGAGCCGCTGGCCCTCGGCCTCGTGGCCTGGCACAAGGAGCTGAAGCCAGCCGGAGAGACCACCGTCGTCTTCCGCGACAGCGCCTTCGCAGACGATGTCGCCAAAACAAATCTGACTGCGATTCTTCAGCAGTTCGGAATCACCAACGTGCGAAGCCTATAGTCATGAAAATTACACTACCTCAGCAGGCGCCTTGTTCAGATCGAACGAGACTTACAATAGGACCAGATCCGTCAAAGTGGATTGTCGGCGCTTTACCGAGCGACTGGATGATTCATAGTTTTCACTTCTTTGTAAACTGGAAACATAGTCCTTCAGTGCTTGGCAATGAGCTGTGGATGACCCGACTGCTCCACTTCATAAGCGGCGAGAATCCAGAAAAAGTGACGGAAGACGAAGTGCTGAAGACGTTTCAAGCTGCACCAGAGCAAATGGCATTTGAGTCGCTTACACGTTTTTGCCGTCAATACGAACAAGATGCTCGCGTGCTGCTATTGCCTGAAATCCCCACAAGCATTATTTCCGATAACACGCCTATTTGGGCCATTTCCCAACTAAAGGATAACAGTTTTGAAGCTAACAAGTTTCTTCTTTCGGAGCTTAAAAATAAAATCCGATTGAACTCAGGCGGACCAGTTTGGGTTGGAAGTAAGGGCCTCACTTACGGCACCAGCAGCGTAGAATGCATGCTGTCGCAAACAGACTCCGCGTATCCCGGCGATGCGGATGCCGTAATTTGCGATGAAACAGGTAAGGTTCGATGCGTGGTCGAGTATAAGAAACATACACTGGACGACGCGATTGGCAACCACCTCATCAGTAAATACTATCCAACACCTGATGGGAGAAAATATATTCGACTTGGTCATCTCGTAGCTCGCTATCGCACCAATGGAAAAGTTCCGTTCGTAGTGCTTTACTACAGCACCAGGCGTCAACTGATCCGACTTCAAACTATTGGCGGATTTACTAAATCCAGCGTTCAAATTGAAAAAGATTCTGATGATATCGATCTCTCCACGATGTCACAAGCCGAAGTAAATTCACAGGTAAGCGGCTTTCTGGCCATTTTCCCATGAAACTCCACTTCGAGCCCAACCTCGACTACCAGCTTCAAGCCATCGAAGCGGTCTGCGACCTTTTCCGTGGTCAGGAAACCTGCCGCACCGAGTTCACAGTCACGCATGATGCCGCCGACGCCCAGCAGCAGCTGACCTTTGCCGAAAACGACCTCGGCATCGGCAACCGGCTGACCTTGCTCGACGACGAATTGCTGGCCAACCTTAACGCAATCCAGCTCCGCAATGGCCTGCCGCCCTCGACCTCGCTCTCGTCGGGCGACTTCACCACCGAAATGGAAACGGGCACGGGCAAGACCTACGTCTACCTGCGCACGGCCTTCGAGCTTAACAAGCGCTACGGCTTCACCAAGTTCGTTATCGTGGTGCCGTCGGTGGCCATCAAAGAGGGCGTCTATAAAACGCTCCAGATTACCGAGGAGCATTTCCGTGCGCTCTACTCGGGCGTTCCCTTCGACTTTTTCATCTATGACTCCGGCAAGCTCGGCCAAGTGCGCAACTTCGCCACCAGCCCGAACATCCAGATCATGGTGGTGACGATTCAGTCACTCGTCCGGAAAGACCATGCTGTAGTTTACAAGGACAGCGAGAAGACGGGCGGCGAGAAGCCTATTGACCTCCTTCGCTCAACGCGCCCGATCCTCATCATCGACGAGCCTCAAAGCGTGGACGGCGGGAAAGACGGAAAGGGTAAACAGGCGTTGGATGAAATGAACCCGCTCTGCACCCTGCGCTACTCCGCCACGCACGCGGACAAACACCACATGGTCTATCGCCTCGACGCCGTGGACGCCTACGAACGTAAGCTGGTGAAGCAGATCGAAGTGGCGGCGGCCTCCGTCGAAGGCGGACACAACAAGGCATTTGTGCGGGTGGTTTCAGTGAGCAACAAGCGCGGCGTCATCACGGCTAAGGTGGAACTCGACACGCAGACCGCCACCGGCGTGACGCGCCGCGAAGGCACCGTGCAAGACGGCGACAATCTCGAAATGACCACCGGCCGGGCGATCTATGCCGATTGCCGCGTGGGCGAGATTCGAGTGACCAAGGGCGACGAGTTCATGGAACTGCGCTACCCTGGCGGCGAAGTTTATCTGCGGCCCGGTCAAGCTTACGGCGATGTAGAACCCCTCGCCATCCAGCGCCAGATGATCCAGCGCACGATCAAAGAGCATTTCACCAAGGAACTCCGCCTCGCCCCGCAAGGCATCAAGGTGCTGAGCCTGTTCTTCATTGATGCGGTGGAGAAATACCGGAAATACGACGCCGACGGCCATCAGGTGAAGGGCGACTACGCGCTGATTTTCGAGGAGGAATACCGTCGCCTCGCCAAGCACCCGGATTTCCAGAGCTTGTTCAAGGAAGTGGATGTGACGACCGCCGCGCAGGACGTTCACAACGGCTACTTCTCGATTGATAAGAAAGGCGGCTGGACGGACACCGACGAGAACAACCAGGGCAACCGCGACAACGCCGAGCGGGCCTACAATCTCATTATGAAGGAGAAGGAAAAACTCCTCGGCTTCGAGACGCCGCTGAAGTTCATCTTTTCCCACTCCGCCCTGCGCGAGGGCTGGGACAACCCGAATGTGTTCCAGATTTGCGCCCTGCGCGAGATGGGCACCGAACGCGAACGCCGCCAGACCATCGGGCGCGGCCTGCGCCTCTGCGTGAACCAGCAAGGCGAACGCCTGCGTGGCTTCGAGATCAACACGCTCACCGTCATCGCTACGGAGAGCTACGAGCAATTCGCCGAGAAGCTCCAAAAGGAAATCGAAGAGGACACGGGCATGCGGTTCGGCATCGTGGAGACGCACCAGTTTGCCGGCATCGCCGTGAAGGGTTCTGACGGGAAAGAAACGCCACTGGGCTTCGACCAGTCGAAGGTTCTGTGGGAGCACTTGAAAACGGCTGGCCTAGTGAACGCCCAAGGCAAGGTGCAGGAGTCGCTCAGGAAGCAACTCAAGGACGGCACACTGGTCTTGCCGGCACCGTTCGCCGCGCAATTACCGCAGGTGAAAGAAATTCTCCGAAAGCTGGCCGGGCGGTTGGAAATCAAGAACGCCGACGAACGCAAACAGGTGAAAACCCGGCAAGCCGTTCTGCAAGGCGCGGAGTTCAAGGCGCTCTGGGACCGCATCAAGCACAAGACCACCTACCGCGTGCAGTTCGATAACGAGGCCCTGCTGAAGACGTGCATTGCCGCGCTCAAAGATGCGCCACCCATCGCCAAGACTCGTCTGCAATGGCGCAAGGCGGACGTGTCTATTGGCCGTGCGGGCGTCCAAACTAACGAAACATCGACCTCCGCTCCCATCACGCTCGAAGAGGGCGACATCGAAATCCCGGACATCCTCACCGACCTGCAAGACAAGACCCAGCTCACGCGCCGTAGCATTTACCGCATCCTCGTCGGGAGCGGCAGGCTGGATGATTTCAAGCGCAACCCCCAGCAGTTCATCGAACTCGCCGCCGAGATCATCAACCGTTCCAAGCGTCTCGCCCTCGTGGACGGCATCAAATATCAGCGCGTCGGAGCCGACGAATACTATGCCCAGCAACTCTTCGAGACCGAGGAGCTGACCGGCTATCTGCGGAGCATGGTAGCAGGTGGCAACAATTGCACGCACGAGCATGTCATCTACCAGTCCGACACCGAGCGCACGTTTGCCGAGCAGTTGGAGAAAAACGAAGCCATCAAGGTTTACGCCAAGCTACCGGGCTGGTTCCGCGTCCCGACACCGCTCGGCCCCTACAACCCCGATTGGGCCGTGCTTGTGGATAAAGACGGCACCGAGCGCCTCTACTTCGTCGTGGAAACCAAAAGCAGCCTCTTCACCGACGATCTGCGCGACAAAGAAAGCGCCAAGATCAAATGCGGCGAAGCGCACTTCGCCGAACTGGCCAACCACAATGCACCCGCCGCCACGTTCATCAAGGCCACCAAGCTGGATGACGTGCTGAGCCGGTGCTGAGTGGGAAGGTGGCTCTTTGAACGCGATGGGCAGCCCCTACAAGGCGCTGGTGGCTTTCACCGACGTGGTGAAGGACGCCAAGGCCGGCCAGGAATACACCGAAGCCAAGATGAACGGCTTCCCCGAGGCCGCGACGGGGGACATGGGGAAAAAGTATGAAGGATGAATGATGAATGATGAAGTGGGGCATCTTGTCCGGCCTTTTTTCATCCTTCATAATTCATCCTTCAACCTTGCTCCCGGCGGCGGATCTGGAGGCGTCTGCTCGCTCAATATCGGCCATGACTGAAATATTCTATTCAGAGACTCGCAAGTCCACCCGGAAATTGAAACACAAAGGCATAAAGTTACACAGTCGGAGTCGGCACAAATTCCACTGGCGGCTAAAATGGGCTCGATCACGGCAGCGCTCGAATAAGTAGGTAGGCGCAAACAGGCACACCAACAAAACTAAGAAAACCCCAAACAAACATCGGAATAAACTTTTCGGTAAGTAAAGTTGGAACCCATGCAATGAGTCCGATGGCAAACAACGCAAACGGAGCCCACCAGCTTACTTTGATGCCTTATGTGACAAGATAACCGAGGGCAAACAGGGTAGTCGCGGCCATGAAATATCCTAAAGTAAGCCCATAGAGTTGGGAACTGCCGCGAAAATCTCGAACGCAAAACTTCTGCTGCGCGGCAAACACCGACAACAACGCGTATGGGATGACCACAGACCAAGGAAGTTCAGAAGGCACGGATTAGTTTTCCAAAAGATAGGGCAGGAGGCCGAACAGGTCAAAGCATCTGGAGTGCTAAACTTCTAGGGCGCCGCCCGGGGGTTAACGGGTCGCCCATCGTGCCACCGCCCGAGGGGGCCAGTTCCGCAAATCAACCGGAAAGAGGAAAGGGCGGTGGGGGGCATGATCGTGCCGGACGGCTATTTCGAGTGGTAGCCCATCGCTCGGATTGTTAGGCGCCGTTCTGCTCTCGATTGTTGGGCCAAAGGAACTACGCTGGCAGCCAAAATCTGATTTTGAATACTTGGGTCGACATGGCCTATCCTATCAGAGGAGGAAGGTCCCCTGAAGTAGGGAAAAAATGACGCTTCTGGATAGGGGTTCGCCAAAGCCCTACAGACCGCCGAGATGCTATCGCCAAGTATCGATCGCTGGTGATCTTGCCCTCCCCGTAGTCACGCAGTGCTTTCTGCTCCTGCCTAATGAATGCGGCCACCAGCGGGTGATGGCGCAGACGATACGCCTCCACACTCGCCTGCGATATCGAGCAGCCAGGCTTATGATAAGCGAGCCGGTATGCCTCTGCGTTATTCCGCATGCCGTCCAGGACATGATTCGCGAAGGCAAGCTGCATGCTAGTTAGGGTGTTTTCCATGGGTTTTAGTTTGAGAAGGCGGTGCGTGGGCGCATTGAGTCCCTGCTGTCAGGAACTCATGCTTTCACGGGCTTTGAGAAGTGGAGCCGTAGTATTCGCAAGGGCGTGCTCGATTGCGCCTAGGTCCTCCACTGCTATGATTGTGGGTGCTGTGTTCATGCTGTCATGGCCGGGTGTCCATCCCGCGCAGCACGGCCGGCGCGCGCGCCATCTCGGTGCCGAGTAGTTGCGCGTAGTCGGAAAGGTCGTTGACCGGTTGCCCGTCTGGTCGAATCAATCCGGCGAAGTTGAAACGATCCACGGCAGCGGCACCGGCTTCCCAGAGCTGGCGCGCCCACCGTTTCCCCGCCTCGCGGCCGGAGTCGTCGTCATGCGTGGCAATGCGGATGTGCTTGCCGTCGAAGTATGGCAGCGCGTCGGGCGGAATGGAATTGCCGGCGCCGGTCATGCAGACGGGCGAGACGTTGGCGCCTTCCCACCAAGAAACGAGCAGGGCGGCGCAGAAATCCGGCTGGCCTTCGCACAGCAGAACCCCAGCGCCCTTGATGTTGGCCGCACCTATCGGCCACGAGGCATCACTTCCCGGCAGCGTCTTAGCCTTGGCACAGATGCCCTGCCAGTTCTGGCCGTCATAGCGTCGGGCCTGAGCATTGCGGCGGGTCGAGTCGGTAATGATCCACGCGGGCCATTCCCTGCCGCCGTCCCACACGTTGCCATGCCAGAGCATCCCGCGATTGGCGAGCAGTTGCAGGCCGGCGAAGGCGGACCAACCCCGCAGGCGCGCAACCTGGCCCATCTCCTCGATGCACAGCGGACGCAAGGCCGGCAGGCGGGGCAATGGCTTGGTTTTCGGTTTGGGCCGCGCCACGGGCAAAGGACGGGCAACCGCGTTGCCGTCGCCGACCAGTTCCCAAATGCGTTTGCGGTGTGCACTGCCGTCCGGTCCGGGGGCGGCGATGCAGCCAAACTTGCCGGCCTCGGCAATAAACAGGTGGTTTCCCGTCTTGTCCGCGCCCAGCTCGGCACAGGCTGGGCAGCGGGCCTCGATCTTGCCGCCACGGTGGCGGACGTTCTCCAATTTGGCGGGGTCGAGCATGACGTCACCCTTTCCCCTCTGTGCGGCGGTGTCGCCCTCGGCAAAGTGCAACGTGCAACCCCCTAGGGGTAGTTGCACTTTGCACTTTGGCCGAACCGGGGGCGACTTTGTGCGGCAAAGTGCATTGCACAATTCTGCACAAACTCTGCACTTTGAAGGTGGCGGCGCTCATGTTTTCAGGGGCTGGGCGCCTCGCGAATAGACACCATGCCGGACTTTCCGCAGGTAGCCTGCCTTAACAGCCTCGCTGATCCGGTCCTTTATGGTGCGCACACTGGCGCCGGTGGCCGTATTCACGGCCTTGCATATCGCGCCAGCTTGCGCGGTGTCGCCGGCGTGTGGGCATAGGCTCTCGACCGCGGTCACGACATCGGTAACGGATACGGTCTTGTTGCCGCGCTTCCCGGCCACGTCCGAGCGCCATGCCTGCAAATCGAAACTAGGATCGACTGAGTAGGTGAACGTGTCGGGGTCGAAAACAATTCCCCTGGGCTTGAATTTCTCCGTGTTGTTCGCCTTGCCGCACGCCAGCACCATCAGGTTGGAATTGTCGCGGTCGCCGGGGGCTAGTTGCAGTTCGCAACGCACGCGGGAATAGAGGGCTTTTGATCCGCGGCCAAAGTTGCCGGCTGAGTAATTGTCGCCAGCTTGGGCGACGTTGCTGGATCCGGTGCGTGCGTGGTGGATGACTATGAAGGCGGCGGTTGGCGATGCAGCGTGGTGTATGCCACGCAGGGCGCGCAGCGTAGCAATAAGGTCCACAGTTGAATTTTCGTCCCCATTCACCATATCGGCAAACGGGTCGAAAACGATAATGCCTGGATTTTCGGCGCGGAGTGTGGCGGTGAGGCGGGCGACGTTACCGGATTCGCCCAAATTCAGGTCACCTTCTTCGTCAGGTGTGAGCGCCAATAAACGCAGGTAGGTCTCGACTAGCTCGCGCTCGGCCTGGGTGAGAGTGGCAAACATTTTCTCCAGATCAATTTTCCAGCGGCGCAATCCGCTTTCAGTTGAAAGCAGCAAACACTTTTGAGGCTCGACGGCCGTTTTGATGCCGCACCATTCGCGTCCTGTGATTTGGCAAATACAGAACCAGAGGGCGAGGCGGGTTTTCCCCAGACCACCGATGCCGACAAGTGAGGTCCACTCGCCACGTTCTACAAACCCATCGCCCAGCAGCATGTCAGACGGGTTGGGCTTGAACTCGAAAAACCGCGACGGTGCCCAGAGGGTTAAGGGCTTCGGTGGCCGTGGCGTGGCCTCCCCCGGCTTCGGGTATTGCTCAACGTGATTGCGGCCGAGATCGTTGATGCTGGCCTCTATGAGCAGCGCGCTCATCTCCACACCCCATAGGTAATCGCCGTGGTTCGCGGTGCCCCCGTCTTGCCATTGGCGCGTGCGGCGACGTAGCGGTCGATCTTCTGCCGGCCACTACCGCTCACCCGGCGCAGCGTTTTGTAGCGGGTGCTCATGCGGACCTTCTCAATGAAATAGCCGGCGTGCGCGGTCGTCGGGATCTTGCCCGTGACCTGCATGAGGTAGGCGATGCCGCCGACCGCCTCGAGCTGGCGGCGGGTCTTCAGCTCCTCGGCAAGCATTTCCAGCGTGACGGCCCTGCCCTGGCCGTGGCCGTGGAGCGCAACGATGATCTCGAACAGCCGCCGGTTTGCGGGAAGATAAAACGAATCGGGTGCCAGGTCTGACTCTATGCAGCGGGCAATGGTTTCTCCGGAATCAACGAGACAGCAGGCGATGACGTGTTCCTCGGCCTCGGCGCTGTGCGGGGGCGTGCGGTCGGGTGCAGAAAACGGTAGGAGCGCTCGGGCGTTCATAGTGCGCGACCCCATCGTTGGAATGCCAGTCGACCACCATGGATGTTGCCGTCGTCCTCAAGAAGTGTCGCCAGCTTTGCCCTGTGGCCCAAAGCGCTCTCGGCTGGCACTTGTCCCCCAAACAGGCTGTAGGTCCACCCGTAACGGCCCCAATCGCCGTCCGATGGATATCGTTCTGCCTTCGGGACGACTTCGCCATTTCTCGCGGACCCCCGTACACTTGGCGGGGCATGCTGGAGGCGAATGATTACCGCTTCATACGCGAAAAGCTTGGTCCCATGAGACTGAGAGTAGATGGCCGTCCGTCCCGACCGCTCGATTAGGCCGAAATCATATCCGTGCCAACGGAACGCCGCCGCCGCCGGCCTCACAGCAATTATGGGCTGCATGAGGAATTACTCGACCGTTAACAGGGCGTCTAGGTATTCGCGGCGAAATATGATCCGCGACCCTAAACGGGCGTGCTTGACCATTCTAGCCTGAATAATGTCGCGTAGCTTTCGTGGTGAAATCCCGAGATACGCGGCCCCCTCCATCACCGTCATGTTGTGCGGGGGATTCGTGCGAATAATGGCTGCCTTGTCGGCTGCGAGACGGTATTTGCTAATCTTTGTACTATAGTTCACACTGTACCAACGCCCTTTTCATGCAAAACCCAAGTACAAAGTAGCTTTTCGCATAAAATCGCCATCAGCCGTGTACAGTTGTTTAGGATTATCAACATGATCAGTCCTTGTATCAATAATGGTAAGCAGCTCTGGAAGAGTGATTTGCTCCATGGAGGCGATACTCACGATTTGCGAAATTTCCCAGAGCGACTGCGACAGGTGCAACCGGCGCTTGGCGATGGCGACGAGCAGATAGGCACTGATCGCCGACCAGATTTGCACGCACACGCCGTTGAGGAAGCGTCCCGGTGACCGTTAAAAGATAGCTGGGTGGATGGTGGTTCCGCTGCCAATGAAGGCAGTGGGAAGTAGAAAACCCAAGAACCACCACCCGTGAAAAAATACAACAAGCCAGTCGCGGCGGCGCAAGCCCCCGCGGTGGAGAACCAAGAACTATTCATGGCCCTGTTGCGCGACAGCCTGCGCACCGTCGCCGAGCACCCCTCGTATTCCGCCTTCGGGCTTAGGCATGGCGGCTTATTCCCGAAAACTCTGTGCCTAGGGAAGGGGTGCGCTCGCCCCTACCTGCGCTGAAGGCATCGGCCTAAGAACCTATGCCGGGGGGGTATGACTGCGCAGTCATACTGCTATGCCGCTCAGCACTTTCGGTGCGGGCGCCATCTCGGTGCCGAGCAGTTGCGCGTAGTCGGCAAGGTCGTTCACTGGCCGGCCGTCTGGTCTAATCAGGCCAGAGAAGTTGAAACGATCCACGGCAGCGGCACCGGCTTCCCAGAGCTGGCGCGCCCACCGTTTCCCCGCCTCGCGGCCGGAGTCGTCGTCATGCGCAGCAATGCGGATGTGCTTGCCGGCGAAGTATGGCAGCGCGTCGGGCGGAATGGAATTGCCGGCGCCGGTCATGCAGACGGGCGAGACGCTGGCGCCTTCCCACCAAGAAACGAGCAGGGCCGCGCAGAAATCCGGCTGGCCTTCGCAGAGCAGAACCGCGGCGCCTTCGATGTTGGCCGCACCTATCGGCCACGAGGCATCACTTCCCGGCAGCGTCTTAGCCTTGGCACCGATGCCCTGCCAGTTCTGGCCGTCATAGCGTCGGGCCTGAGCATTGCGGCGGGTCGAGTCGGTAATAATGCTCATGCGAACGCCACCACTTTCCCGTCCAGTGCAGGCGGCCTGATAGCAAAGAATGCTTCGGCCTGCGTTTTTGTTGTCAAGGCCCGGTAATGGTCAAAGAGCACCTGATCGCTGGCCTTGTGACCTAGCAAGCGGGAGGTTTCGAGTGGGTTTCCGTGTAAGGAGTAGTGGTAGCTGCCAAAGCTGTGTCTCATGGCATTAGTTTCCCACTTCTTGAGCTTGGCTAGATCCCGCAGTTTCCGGAACCGGTGTTGATGGTCGTTGTAGCTCGAGTTGCTCGTAACCGGCCCCTTCACGGATGTAACGAGGGAAAGCCACTGAACTGCATTGGCAGGGATCTCAATGTGCCGGATGCGGCGCTTCTTCGCAATCTTCGCCCCTATAGTCACAACGGGCTGAGCCTCATTCAGCTTTACGTCAGCCCAATCGAGGCGCTTCAATTCCTCGGTTCGCAGCCCGCAGAACAGCCCCAGCGTGACAGCACCGAGCAAGCCTAAGTCGGGATTGTTCAACGCTCCCAGCAAGAGCTTTTCGGCTTCGGCTGGCGTCAGTATGCTTGGCTCCCGTTCAGCGGGTGAACCTCCGCAAAGCTCTTTCCGGTCAATGTCTGTCAGCGATTCAAGAGGGGAGAACGCCACGTAGCGGCGTTGGGTAGCTAGTTTGAATACTTCGCCTATAATGCTCAGGTAATTCTTGTTTGAACGGGAGCCAACCTCTAATCCGTTCAACCATTTCTTGATTTCATCCGTGCTGATCTCTGACGCGATCCGCCCTTCAAAGGCATCGGCGAACTTTTCCGCCCTCTGCTTGAAATCGGCATAGCTGCGGGGACGTAGGTCGCCCCGCTCATGGCGCTGGGCCTTGCTCTTCACCAATTCGTCAACGATCTCCCGCAGGGCCTTGGTTTTGCCCTCGGGTCGGATGTGCTTTACGGCGAACCGGACGGCCTCGCCAATGGAAATACCCTGTTGGCGGAGTAGGGGAAGCACAGCGCCCACTTCCTGCCGTTCCTGAGCGGTTAGGGCGAAGAAGTCATGCCCCTGCTTACGTTGGCCCGCAAAGATGGTCCCGGCCCATTTCTCGGCATCGGCCTTGTCCTTGAATTGCCGGCGATCCCTGAGCCGTCCGGTGAGCCGGGAGGGGACCGTAACGAGGAATGATCCGCCGAAGGCTTCGCCCTGGCTGGCGTTCAGGATTTCCCGAATCCGAATGCCTGATTTCTTGGGGTGCTCCCATGACTTCAATCCGCTTTCCGTAGTGGTTGCCATGCCCTGCACACTAACGGCCAACCGGTGCCGCAATCAACCCAAATCTGGCAGGAATTGGACAGGAATTCATTCTTAATGTTGTAAGTAATTGTCTGATATGGTGCGAGTGCCGGGAGTCGAACCCGGATCATCAGCTTCGGAGGCGGATACACTATCCATTGTGCTACACTCGCAATGAACCGAGCGGGTAGCTTTCCCGGGTAGCGCGGGTTTTCAAGCAGTTTGTGGGTGTAGGGCGGGATCGCTGATCCCGCCTGCCTCGTGGCGGGGTCAGCGACCCCGCCCTACAGAAAACGCGCTGGGGGCAGCGCGTTCCACCTTAATGCGCGACGTGCACCGGGGCGGTCATCGGCTGGCCAATCTCCTTGAGCAGGTCCTGGAACCACGGCTGGGTGGTGGCGAAGGCCTTGCCGCCCTTGATGCGGGGAAATTCGATGGCGCGCAGCTCGTTGCCGCGTTCCTCGTCGTGGCCGATCACACCTGTGACGCCGGCCCGGGCGCACTCGATGGCCTTGAGGACACAGGTGTCGATGAGCTTGAAATCCTCGTCATTGGCCGGGGCCGAGCGGGCGAAATAACCGCTCTTCTGCACGAGGGTCTTCTCAGCGCCGATGAGCTTGGCGAACTGCTCGGCGAACCACTTGCCGGGGTTGATCGTGTCGAGGCGGACGTGGCCGAAGGCGTCGCGGTCGATCGCGACCCCGCGGGCGGTCATCTCGGCGATGATGCTGTCGAGACCGGCGCCCTCGCTGACAAAGAGGTTGATGTTGCCCTGCTGGTCCATGAGAGCGCGCAGGCGCTTCGCCTCGGCGTCGATATCGAGGGCTATTTCGGGGAGGTAGATGGCGTGCACACCGTAGCGCTCCTTGGCGAGGCCGATGCCGGGGACCCAGGACTTGCCGGCCAAGCTGGCCTGGTAGGCGCGGGCAGTGGCGGCGGTGAGCCACCCGCAGTTGCGGCCCATGACTTCGTGGACGATCAGCATACGGGCGCTCGCGCCCAGCTCGGTGACAACATTGGAGAAGAACCGCGCGCCCTGCTCGGCGGCGGTGGCCGCGCCGAGGCTCTGGCGGATGGGGATGATGTCGTTGTCGATCGTCTTGGGCAGGCCGATGACGTTAAGCTTGTAGTTGTTCTTCTGGAGGTGGGCGGCGAGGTCGGCGGCTGTCGTGTTGGTGTCGTCGCCGCCGACGGTGTGGAGGATGTCGACGCCGTCCTTCGTGAGCTGCTCGGCCGCGACGTTGAGGGGAAGCTGGCCTTCCTTCACGAGGCCGCGCTTCACGGCGTCCTTGACGTTGGTGAGCTTGACGCGGCTGTTGCCGATGACGCTGCCGCCGTATTGGCGGAGCACGGCGGCCTGGGCGCGGATCGCGGGGGTGACCTTGAGGCTGTCGCCAAGGAGCAGACCCTTGTAGCCGGAGCGGTAGCAGATGATCTCCCAGTCGGGGCACTGCTGGGTGTAGTGCAGGATGAGCTGGCCGACGGCGGCGCTGAGGCAGGGGGCGTGGCCGCCCGCGGTGAGGATCGCGACTTTCTTTTTCGAGGTGCTCATGGAGAAAATATGAGTCGGAAAGGTGCCACGGCCGGGCGGCCGGAGGCAATCGCGATTAGTGTCAGGGAGCGGCGCGCCCCGCAAAAACCCGCCCGGAGGTCGGGTTCCACCTTGTTCAGGCCGCGGGCTGCTGCCGTGACTTGCGCCACTCGCGGAAGAATTCCACGACGATTGGCAGCACGGACAGGATGATGATGGCCAGGATCACGAGCTTGAAGTTTTTCTGCACGAAGGGCTGGTTGCCGAACAGGAAGCCCGCGTAGATGAAGAAATAGATCCAGATGAAGCCGCCGATCACGTTGTAGGCCATGAAGCGCGGGTAGGTCATCGAGCCCACGCCGGCGATGAACGGCACGAAGGTGCGGACGATGGGCACGAAGCGGGCGAGAATGACGGCGCGACCGCCGTATTTCTCGAAGAAGGCGTGGGCCTTATCGAGGTGCTTTTTGCGGAGCCAGATGGAGTCCTCGCGCTTGAAGACGGCGGGCCCGATCTTGCGGCCGACCCAGTAGTTGACGGTGTCGCCGAGGATGGCCGCGACGAACAGCAGGCCGGCCATCAGGTGGACGTTGAGGCCGGTCTCGGGCTTGGCGCAGAAGGCGCCGGCGGCGAAGAGCAGGGAGTCACCCGGCAGCAGCGGCATGACGACGAGGCCGGTCTCGGCAAAGATGATCAGGAACAGGACGCCGTAGGTCCACAGGCCGTAGCTCGCGATGATCTCCGCCAGGTGGCGGTCGATATGGATGATGAAATCGACGAGTTTCTTCAGGAGGTCGAACATGGCGTGGAGAGAAAGAAAAAGGGCAGGTCGCGTGCGAACCTGCCCGGGTGAGAGATGAGTGACGGATTAGACGTCGGCTTTGGTCTTGCGGAGACCTTGGACGCGGTCGCCGGCCTTCCACTGGCCGCGCTTCTTGAGCAGGGCCACGCGCTCGAAGCGCTTGAGGACATTGCGTTTGACGACGAGACCGCCGCCGGAGGCCTTCAGACTGGGATGTTGGGACATAAAAGTGGTTTGGTTAACTTGGTTTCTGGCTTGGGAAGGGTGCGGATGTAGAGTTCGCGATAGCCCATGACAAGTATTTTTCGCCCACGTTTTCGGCGTTCACCTCAATCCACTGCGGCGTGGCGAAGGGATGGTGGTTTTGCACCCAGCCGCTGAGGGCCGAGGCGTTGGCCGGCAGGTATTTAAACCAGACCCGGAATTCCTCGGCTGACTCCAGTTTGCCCTCCCAGTGGTAATAGGAAGTGACGGGTCCGTCGATCTGGGCGCAGGCGGCGAGGCGGGCCTCGACCGCGCCGCGGGCCAGCCGGTCGGCGTCGGCGCGTTTGGCGGTGGTTGTCCAAGCCACGAACATGCAGGGAGTTTCGCACGCCAATGGCCCGCGGCAAAGCCAAAAGAAAGGGGCCGCGGGGGCCAAATTGCCCCTTGACGCTCCTTGGTTCCGCCGTAGGTCTATCCGTTCACAAAATTTCCCGCCGCCACCCATGAGAGACGAATACATCCGTGACGCCCAGACAGTTATCCAGGACCCGAACATTCTGATCAACGTGGTTTCCCGCCGCGTAAAGCAGCTCCGTCGCGGCAGCCGCCCGCTCGTGGAGTCGCTCGAGAAGCTGAGCCCCGAGGACATCGCCCTGCGCGAGGTCATCGAGGGGAAGATCAGCTACGAGCTGCACACGGCCTGAGCCGGCCAAGCGCGTTGAGGTCAACGCGCTCCACCCTATTTCCCGAAGCGAGGCCCCGGCCTCGCTTCTTTTGTTTGCCGCCCCGCGCTGTCCGGCGCATCACTGCCTTCCCCCCATGGCCGCCAAGCAGCACGACTCCACCCGCTACACCGAGCTTCGCAATTCGAAGGCTCTGCGGGACTATTTCATCCACGACAAGTTCGAGGCGGGGATCAAGCTGGCCGGCACCGAGGTGAAGTCCATCCGCGCGGGCAAGGCGCAGATCACCGACGCGTTCGCCCGGGTCGAGAAGGGCGGCGTCTGGCTCTACGGCGCCTACATCCAGGAATACTCGCACGGCGGCCTCTCCCAGCACGCACCGCGGCGCGTGCGCGCCCTGCTGCTCAACGCGAACGAGATCCGCAAGCTGGCGCAGGCCGTCGAGACCGGCGGCAAGACCATCGTGGCGCTGCGCATGTATTTCAAGCAGGCCCTCGTGAAGGTGGAGATCGCCACCGCGTCCGGCAAAAAGCAATTCGACAAGCGCGCCGACGTCAAAAAGCGTGAGCTGAACCTCGAGGCCCGCAAGGCCCTCAAACACCGCGCATGAGCAAGAAACTTCCCAACCGCGTCACCGTCCGCGTGCCCGGCAGCACCTCGAACTGCGGCTCGGGCTTCGACAGCCTCGGCCTGGCGCTGTCCATCTACAACGACATCACGCTGTCTCGCGGCGACTGGAGCGGCGCCCGGCCGCTGACCGATCGCGACACCGCAGGCCTCGGCATGGCCGACGAGGCCGCGGCGCTTTTCTTCGTGCGCGCCGGGGTGGAGGAGTTCGGTTACGAGCTGAGCATCTCCGGCGAGGTGCCGATGTCGCGCGGTCTCGGCTCCAGCGTGACGCTGCGGGCCGGTGTGGTCGCGGCGCTCAACGAGCTGGCCGGGGCGAAACTTTCCAAGGACGACCTCTGTAGCCTCGTGACCCAGCTCGAGGGCCACCCGGACAACGCGACGCCGGCCGTCATCGGCGGCTTCTGCGTGGCGCGCTGCGACCCGCACACCGGCGAGCTGCTGGGCGTGTTGCGCAAGCCGATCGGGAAGGATCTCTGCTTTGTCGTCGTGTCGCCCGACCAGGAGCTGGAGACGAAGAAGGCCCGCGGCATCCTGCCGAAGGAGCTGCCCTATTTCGACGCGATCAAGAGCGTGAATAGCGCCGTCTACGTCACAGCCGCGATCCTTTCCGGCGAATACGACCGGCTGCGTGACGCCGTGCGCGACTTCCTGCACGAGCCCTACCGGCTGCCGCTGATCCCGGGCGCCAAGAACGCCATCGAGGCCGGCGTGGTCACGGGTGCGCTTACCGGTTGGCTGAGCGGCAGCGGTTCGAGCGTGCTTTGTGTGGCGCGTCCGGCCAAGGCCGCAAAGGTGGCCCGGGCGATGGTGGCGGCCTTTGCGGCGCACAAGCTCTCCGCGACGCCGCACCTGCTCTTCGCCGACAACAACGGCCTGCGCGTGGTGAAGCGTTCGAAGCTTTAGGGCGATCGCGGATCCCGCCTTGGTGGAGGACCGGCCTCCCGGCCGGCCGCGGTCGGTCGGGAGACCGACCCTCCAATTCACGCTTTCTCGAACGGTGAGCCCGAGCGAATGACCTTGGGCGGATTCGCGTCCGGCCAGTATTTGACGACCTCTGCGGCGAGCGCGGTCCACTTGAAAGGTTTTCGCACGATGGCCTTGAGAGAGGGTACGGCGGCCATCTCGCGGTCGGTAAAGGTCATGTTGTAGGCTGTGATCATCAAAACGGGGATGTCCGGTTTGATCTTCTGCACCGCGGCGATGAACTGGAGGCCGTTGATGTCCGGCATCTGATAGTCGGTAATGATGATGCCGACGTTGAGACCTGGCAGCGCGCGGAGCGCGTCGGCCGGCTTGGTGAAGCCGTGCACCGGACGGTCGAGGTGCTCACCGAGCAGCTGCTGCAGCAAATCAATGTAGGAGAACTCGTCGTCCACGAGTACGACGATCTTTTCCCCAGGTTTGGGCGAGGAATTTGACATGGCTTGGGTGTGGCCGCGGCCCGGGCGGCGGAGAAATTTGTAGGGGAAAACAGCTTGCCGTCCAGCTGATTAAGGCTTCCAACCATCGCCAATGCTTCACGTGGTGTTGTTTCAGCCGCAGATCCCGCAAAACACCGGCAACATCGGCCGCATGTGCGCGGTCACGAGGGCCCGGCTGCACCTGATCCATCCGCTGGGTTTCGCGGTCACGGACAAGAATCTGAAGCGCGCCGGCATGGATTACTGGCATTCGCTGGATGTGCACCACCACGCGGACTGGACGGCGTTCAAGGCCAGCGCCGTCGCGCCGCGCCGGCTGTGGCTGTTCACGACGCATGCGACGCGGATCTTCTGGGACGTGGCCTACGCCGACGGCGACGGGCTGGTCTTCGGCAACGAGGAAGCCGGGGCGCCCGACTGGCTCCATGCGGAGCTGACGGACCCGCACCGGGTGAAAATTCCGCACGCCAACGGCGAACTGCGTTCACTCAATCTCTCGACGGCGGCCGGCATCGCCACGTATGAAGCCCTGCGCCAAGTGGGGCTGCCGGCGAAGGCCTGAAGCATCCGGAACCTTACGGTCCGCAGCTGCCGGTTTTGCCCCGGCGGTTACTTTCGGTCGTGGTGAGCGTCTCACCGCCCATGATGAAATCTCCCCTCGGACTGTTGATGGCTTGTGCGGTGCTGAACGGCGTGGGCCTGGGCGCGGCGCCGGCGGCCTTCAGTGCGGCGCAGGAAGTCAACGGCCTCGCCGACCCGACGGCCCTGAACTCGGCGACCAGCGCGCTGGGCATGGCGCAGCAGGGGGTGCAGGACGCGGTGAACCGCAACGCCGTCCTGCTCGGCTTTGCCCGCAGCCTGCAACGCGAACGCCAGCAAATGATGACCTCCACCGCCGAGATCACGATGAGCAACGAGCTCAATGAGGAGCGCTATTTTGTCATCCTGATGGCCTATGACAACCAGACGCGCCTGAAGGAGCGCAAGTCGCGGCTCATGCGGGCCACGCGGCTCAGCGTGCGCTCGCCGGGCAACAATTTCACCGAGGCGCTGCCGGCACTGACACGGGTTGGCTCCGAGGTTTTCGGCCGGCAGGTGGACGGTTTGGTGCGGGTGCAGACCCCGCTGGGTCGCGGCACGGTGACCAGCGGCGAGTTGGAGGTCCTCGGCCAGGCCAGCGAAAAAATCCGCCGCCCAAGCCGAACAAGTGAAACGCGGCGGCTGCGTCCGGCCGGCTACGACGCGATCCGCGGGATCGCGCTGATCAGCGTGCGCGTGTAGGGGTGCTGCGGGCGCTCCATCACCTCGGAGGCGGGGCTGAGCTCGACGATCTTGCCCTGATACATCACGGCGATGCGGTCGGAGATGTGTTTCACCACGGACAGATCGTGCGCAATGAAGATCATCGTGAGGTCCATCGTACGGACGAGGCCGGCCAGGAGGTTGAGGATCTGCGCCTGGATGGACACGTCGAGAGCCGAGACCGGCTCGTCCGCGATGATGACCTTGGGCTCGAGGGCGAGGGCGCGGGCGATGGCGATGCGCTGTCGCTGGCCGCCGGAGAACTCATGCGGGTATTTCTGCAGGAAACGCGCGGGCAGGCCGACCTGTTCCATCAGCCGGGCGACGCGCGCCGGCACCTCGGCGGGTGGGACGACACCGTGTACGAGCAACGGCTCGGCGAGCGCGGCGTAGACGGTCAGGCGCGGGTTCAGTGAGGCGAACGGATCTTGGAAAACCATCTGCAGGTCGCGACGCGCGGTCATGATCTCCCCGGCGGAAGCGGCGGTGAGGTCGTGGCCGCTGACCAGGACGGTGCCGGAAGTGACCGGGACCAGCTGCATGATGGCGCGGGCGAGCGTGGACTTGCCGCTGCCGGATTCGCCGACGAGGCCGAGCACCTCGCCGCGCCGGACCTCGAAGCTGACGCCGTCCACGGCCTTGACGGTGCCGGTCTGTTTCTTGAAGAGAAAGCCCGACTCGATGGGAAAGTGGGTCTTGACGTCGCGGACCGAGATGGTGGCCTCGTTGCCGATGACATGGGCCGGGGCGGATGCGGCGGCGGGTTGCTCAGCGGGGAGATCGAAGCGCTGGAGCAGTTCGGCCTCGGTGAACGGTTTCGACAGGTCGGGCGGCATCCCGGGGATGGTGAAGAGCTCGCGGCCCTTGTCCTGCAGGGCGGGGATGCAGCGCTGCAGGGCCTTGGTATAGGGGTGCTGCGGGGAACGGAAGAGCGTGCGCGTGTCGGCCGACTCGACAATGCGGCCGGCATACATGACCTGCACGCGGTCGCACAGGCCGGACACGACGGCGAGGTCGTGTGTGATGAAGAGGACGGCCATGCCGAGTTCGCGCTGCAGCCTCTTGAGCAGCTCGAGGATCTGGGCCTGCACCGTGACGTCGAGCGCGGTGGTCGGCTCGTCGGCGATGAGCAGGTCGGGCTTGGTGATCAGCGCCATGGCGATCATCACGCGCTGGCGCATGCCGCCGGAGAATTCGTGCGGGTAGCTGTGGAGGCGTTTCGCCGCGTCGGGAATGCCGACCGCCTCGAGCATGGCCAGGCCGCGGGCGAGGGCGTCGGCCTTGGAGATTTTCCCGTGGATCAGCAGGGGCTCGATGAGCTGTTCCGAGATGCGCAGGTAGGGGTTCAGCGACGTCATCGGATCCTGGAAGATCATCGCGATGCGCCGGCCGCGGATGGCGCGGAGCTCGGCGGGTGAACAATGCAGCAGGTCCGTGCCGTCGAACATGGCCGTGCCGCTTTCAATCCGGCCGGGCGGTTGCGGGATCAGGCCCAGCAGGGAGGAGCAGGTGACGGACTTGCCCGAGCCGGACTCGCCGACGATCCCGAGGGTCTCGCCCTTCTCCAGCGAGAAGCTGACGCCGTCGACCGCGCGATACACGCCGCGGCGCGTATGGAAATAGGTGCGGAGATCCGTGACTTCAAGCAGGGGCACAGGGAAGGGAGAGTGAAATCGAAGGTGGAAGCCGGCCAAAACTGCAGCAACGATAAACTGGCCCGGCGCCTGTCGCCAGGCACTTCGTTCAGCCGTGCCGGCCGATCCCCGCAAAGGCCGCGCGGGTGGCGGCGGACACACCGCGTTCCGGACGGAACGCCAGCACGTCGGCGTCGCCGATGGCGGGCCAGCCGTCCCGTCGGGCGAGGCCGACATTGTCCGCCTCAACCAGCTCAAAGCCGGCGGCGCGCAACAGCGCGCAGCACTGGTCGTGCAACGCGGCGGAGTGGGTGGAGAGGGCCAGCGCGAGCCGGTTTTCGCGGCGCAGCAGGCTTGCGGCACCGTGGAGGGCGTCGAGTTCGGCGCCCTCGATGTCCATTTTCAGCAGCGTAGGCGATGCGGCGGTGCCGGCGGCGATCAGTTGGTCGATGCCCTTCACGGGCACGCGGTGGCCCGCGCCGCCGAGGTGACAGGCGAGCGTGGAATGATTTTTTCCGGGCGCCCAGCCGAAGGTGAACTCTCCTTCCTCGCGCGCCATGGCCCAGGGGAAGATCGTCACGTTGGCGGCGCGGTTCCAGCGCACATGGCGCTCGAGAAAATCGCGGCTGTCGGGGTTCGGCTCGAAAGCGAAGACCCGGCCCGCGGCGCCCACCAGCCGGGATTCGAGCAGCACGGTATAACCGCGATGGGAACCGATGTCCCAGACGATCTCGCCAGGTTGCACGAGCGAGAGCAGGGCGGCGGCTTTGCCGGGCACAAATTCGCCGCGAAAGTAGCGCGCGCCGGTCGCGATGCTCCAACGGAGACCGGCATTGGGTCCGCGCTGGATGGGGAGATGCAGGGCACGAAAGAGCTTTTTCATCGGGGGGCGGTGGGGTGGATAAATTCAGCCCAAGAGCGAGGCGAACAACGTTTCGTAACGCTCAAGCATCCTGGCCAGGGAGAAGCGGGCGGGAGCGTCCGCGTGGCCGTGGGCCACGATGGCCTCCACCGCCGGCCCGCCGGCGAGCACCTCGGTGAGGGCGGCGGCGAGCGCGGCGTCGTCGCCCCGGGGAAAACGCCAGCCGTTGACGCCGGGTTCGATGACGTCGTTCACCCCGGCGGCGTCGCTGCCGATGGCGGCGCAGCCGGCGGCCATGTAGTCGACGAGCACCAGCGGCAGGCCCTCGTAATGGGTCGAGAGCACGGCGGCGCGGCAACGATGATAGAGTTCGGCGGCGTTGGACACCCGGCCGAGGAACTCGACGCGGCCGGCCAGTCCGAGCGAGGTCACGAGCTTCTCGCAGGCGCGGCGGTGCGAGGCCTTGCCGTCGCCCCCGAGGAACAGTTGGCCGGTCCAGCCGGAATCGACGAGGCGCCTCACGGCGCGGATCAGCGTCGGCTGGTCCTTCTGTCGGGCGAAGCGGGCGACCATGACGATGTCTTGACGGCGGGCAGCGAAGGGCGGGGCCCCGACCGCGTAGCGCGCGGCCTCGACGCCGTTAGGGATGACCTCCAGCCGCGGGCCAAGGAGGCCGAGCTGGCGGACGTGGTCGGCGACACCGTGGGAGACGCAGACGGTCACGGTGGTGCGGGCGGCAAGCTTTTGCGCGGACCAGCGGCGCCAAAAGGGGTAACGCTCGCAGTTCTGCTCGATATGCAGGACGACGGGCACCTTGGCGGCGAAGGCGGCCTGCCGGCCCCAGATGTGCTCGCTGTTGCCATGGGCGGCGAAGACCTGCGGCTTGAAACCGGTGATGATCGCGGCGAGCTGGCGGAGGGTCGTCCATTTCCAGCCGCGGTCCACCCAGGCGGTGCGCAGGCCGGTGGCGGTGATCTGCGCCTGCATGGTCGCGGGCAGCGGGGCCTGCTTGCGGCGCAACACGAGCAAAGGCTCGTAGTTGCCGGAGCGCAGGTGGCCGCAGGCAAGTTCGAGGGCGACCCTGGTGGCACCGGAGCCGCCGCCGGTGACAAAATGAATCACGCGAGGCTTGGCGCTCATGCCTTGGGCAGGTAGGGTTCGAGGGCGGCCTGCGCCTCGGCGATCGAGATGCGGAGCAGGGGTCGCGGGCCGGTCACATCGGCGGGGCGGAGAATGGTGTGCTTCGTGTCCCACGGATGCCAGCGCCAGGGTTCCAGCGGACCGTAGAGGCCGACGACCGGCACGTGGAAGGAGGCGGCGATATGGATGAAGCCCGTGTCGATGCCGAAGGTCAGCTGCATCCGGCGCATGAGCGAACCAGCCTCGCGGAGGCCGAGCTTCGTGCTCCAGTCGTGACAGTGCCCGCGCAGTTCCGCCGGCATCGCGGCGAGGATGGATGCATAATAGCCGGCATTAGCCGGTGAGTCGCAGAAATGGATCTCGCTGTTCCGGTCGCGCACGAGCCAGGTAAGCACCCCGGCGAAGCGTTCGGGCGCCCAGTCTTTCAGGTCGAAGACGGATTTCGCGCAGACGAAGACGCGGGTGCGGTTGCTGGCGGGCAGTGCGCGATCCACGCGCTGGTCGGTGGCCGGGGCGGTCCAGTTCTCGTTGTGCGTGTCGATGACGGGGAGGCCGTCGGCGCGGAGGACATCGAGGAAGCACTCGACCTCGTGCTTGTCGGCATAGGGGGTGCTGCGCTGGAGCAGCCACGCACGGCCGTCGGTCGCGAAGCCCACGCGGTGCGGGATCCCGGCGAGCAGCGGCAGGATGGCGCTGGAGAACGAACGGCGCAGGATGTAGCAGCGGTCGTATTTCCGGGCGCGGAGAAAACGGGCGGCGCCGAGCAGGCTCGTGGGAAATTTCGCGGCGCGCTGCTTTTCGCCCTTCAGGCGCGGCGCGAAGTAGAGCAGCTCGTCCTTGTAAGGGCAGAGCGCGAGCGTGTCGCCCGAGACGGGCTCGCTGAGGACGTCGATTTTCGCCTGGGGAAAGGCGCGGCGCAGGTTGCGCAGGGTGGGGATGGCCAGGATGGTGTCGCCGATGAAGCGGTAGCGGATCACCAAAATGCGCAGCGCGCGCGGGTCGGGCTCAGCCATGGTTCAGTAGACCTCCGGGTGGCCCTCGCCGCGAGCCTTGAAGCGTTTGTGCACCCAGAAGTATTGCTCGGGGGCGAGGCGGACGTGCTGCTCGATGAGCCGGTTGATGCGCACGGCGTCGGCCGCGGCGTCCTTGGTCGGGAAGTTCTCCAGCGCCGGCAGGATGGTCAGGGTGTAGGAATGGTCGGCCTCGCGTTTGGCGAAGAAGGGCACGACGGCGCAGCCGGTCATCTCGGCGATCTTGCTCGTGGCGGTGTTGGTGATGGCCGGCACGCCGAAGAAGGGGAGGATCTCGGAGGACTTGCTGCGCTTGCCCTGATCGGGCGCGTACCAGATGGCGGCGTTGCCGCGCAGGCCGCGGACGAGGCCGCGCAGATCGTCGAAATGGACGGCGGGCGTCATGTGGCGGGCCCGCTGGCTGCGCATGAGGTGGGCGACGACGGGATTGTTGGGGTCGCGGTAGAGCCCCCCCATCCGGTGCGCCTCGGCAATAAGGCGGCCGCCAATCTCGAGGGTCGTGAAATGCGCGGACAGGAACACCACGCCGCGGCCGCGGGCGAGGCCCGCGTGCAGGTGTTCGAGGCCGATGATGCGGTGCGGCGGCAGATCCTTGGATTTGGCCCACCAGCCGGCGCAGAGTTCAAAGAGGCCAAGCGCGAGTGCGTCGTAGTGGGCGCGGGCGAGGGCGGTGATCTCGCGGAGGGATTTCTCCGGGAAGCAGAGCTTCAGGTTGGTGAAGACCACGCGGCGCCGGATGCCGACGACATGGAACACGATCCAGCCGAGGACCCGGGCGAGGGCGCGTTTCTCCGGCCAGGGCAGTTTGTCGGCGAGCCAGAGGAAACCGAGGCACGCCCACATGGGCCAGTGCTGCGGCAGCCAGAGGCGCGGGTGCTCGCCGGCGCGGCTCATGCGCGGCCGGGCTTGGGCGCGTGGCGGTAGAGCTGCGGGTTCAGCGCCGGGTCGTTATACATCTTGAACTGGAAGTAGGCGGAAAAGGTTCGGCGCTGCGCGATGACGTCGGCCCACAGGTCGGCGAGGCAGCCGGTGAGGTCGGCGCGCTGCTGGCGGATGCGCGCGAGCATCTCGGCGCACTTCGCCTTGTGCTCGGGGGAGGCCTCGGGGCGCACGGTCTCCTCGTGCATGTGAAATTCCTTCAGCGCGAGGATGGAGAGGCGGTCGATCATCATGCCGGGCGTCTCGGAGTTGCGGGGGAGGCCGGTCGGCGGCGGGTTGAGCACGGCGACGACGGCCTTGTCCATCTCCTCGGCGAAGTTGTTCCGCTCCTGGTTGAAGCGGTCGATGTTGCGCTTGGCCTGGTAGACGCGCTCGAAGCCGAGGTCGTCGCGGCGCGCGACGTCCTCCTCGTGCCAGAGCGAGAAATTGCGGAGGTGGTTCTCGTCGAGCAGACGGAAAAACCCCTCGCCGGCAGCGGCGGGCGTGACTTGATGCCAGCGGGCGGTGAGCTCGGTCTGGCGGGCGGCGATTTCCTGGGCGTCGAATTTCATGCGTGCGGCAAATTGAGTTGGACAAAACAGGCCCGGACACAAGCCTGCGGATTCAACGCGCGATGCAAAGCCTCCTCGTCATCAAGCCGTCGTCCTTGGGCGACATCGTGCACGCGCTGCAGGTGCTGCAGGTGCTGGCCAAGGAGCGGCCGGATTGCCGGATCAGCTGGGTGGTGCGGGAGCGATTCGCGGGGCTGGTGCAGGCGGCGCCGTTCGTGCACGAGGTCATCATTTTCCGCCGGCGCGACGGCTGGCGGGCGTTCCTGCGGCTGCTCCGGCACCTGCGCGGGCGGCAGTTTGACGCCGTCTGGGACATGCAGGGTCTGCTGCGCTCCGGGCTGATGACGGCGGCGGCGAGGGCCCCGGTGAAATGGGGCCGGCCGGATTCGCGCGAAGGCGCGGGGATTTTCTACAACCGGCGCGTGAACCGGCCGGAAGGCGCGGGGCCGCACCACGCCCTGGAGATATTGCAGCCGTTCCTGCGGGCGGCCGGCGTCGCGCCGCGCCTGGATTTCCCGCTGAACCTGCGGGCGGGCGTAACCTATCCCTGGCAGGGGTTCTTCGCCGGTGACCCGCGCCGCACCTTCGTGATCTTCACTGACAGCCGCGGGGCGGAGAAGGAGTGGCCGCGGTTCAACGAGCTGACGGCCCTGATCTTCCAGTCCATCCCCGGCAGCAAGATTGCCTGGTGTGCCGGCCAGCCGGCCAAGCCCGAGGTCGAGGTGCCGGGGGACAGGTTCCTGAATCTGACCGGCTGCCCGATGGACCAGATGATCGCGCTGGTGCGGCAGCCGGCGACCTTCATCGGCAATGATAGCGGGCCGATGCATCTGTCGGCCGCGTCGGGCAACCGGGTGCTGGCCATTTTCGGGCCGACCTCGCCGCGGCGCTTCGGACCGTTCCCGCTGGAAAATCCCAAGCACCGGGCGGTGGAGGCGCCGGGCGGACGGCTGGCCGACCTTGAGCCGGCCGCGGTGCTGGCGGCATTGGCGGAGTTGCGGGCGCGGGTGTTTTGACCCTGGCTAGGAATCGCCGGTAAATCCGGCCAAAATCGCGCGGGTCCCGGGTTCGCATTTGCGTTTCTTTCCGCGCTAACAACACTGGGAACACCCCGCGAAACGCGTGGTCCACCCCATCCGCCATGCCGGAAATGCTCATCATCAAGCCCTCGGCGCTCCGCGACATTGTCCACGGACTCCAGGTTGCCGCGTCGATCAAGGCGCAGCGGCCCGAGTGGCGCATTTCCTGGATCGTGCGCGATATCTTCTCGCCGCTGGTGCGCTCGTGCGCGGCGGTGGACCAGGTCTATGTGTTCCGCCGGCACGAGGGGGCGCGCGGTTTTCTCACGACCATGCGCGAGGTGCGGAAGAAGGAGTTCGACCTCGTGCTGGATTTCCAGGGCCTGCTGCGCACCGGGCTCATGACCAAGTGGGCGCGCGGCAAGCGCAAGCTCGGCCGCGCCGACGCCCGCGAGGGCGCGGGCATGTTCTACGACGCCAAGATCCCGCTGCCGCCGGCGGGCAGTTCGAGCCATGTGCTGGATATCCTGCTGCAGTTCTGCACGACGGTCGGCGCCGAGCCGCGGCTGGCCGGCCCGCTGCGCTTCCGCGAACTCGAGCGGCTCAACCTGAGCTTCATGGACCCGCGCAAGGGCCAGCGCCCCGTGTTGATCTTTCCCGACAGCGGCCAGAGCAACAAGAAGTGGAACGGCTACGCCCAACTCACGGCCCAGCTCATCCGCGAGGGCGGCCGCAAGGTGGTGTGGGCGGGCAACAATTACCTGCCGGGCAAGGAGTCGTTCCCGGACGGCACCTTCCTCAACCTCACGGGCAACACCAGCCTGACCTCGCTGCCGGCACTGCTGGCCAAGGCGGACTGGGTGATCTCGAACGACAGCGGTCCGATGCACCTGGCCGCGGCCATGGGCCTCAAGACCATCGGGCTCTTCGGCCCGACCGACCCGCGACAATACGGGCCTTATCCGCTCAAGGCGCCGACGAATTATTCGATCCAGGCGCCGGTGGGCGACCTGAAGCTGCTTTCGGCCAAGGAAGTGTTCTATCTCTTCAACCGGATCGAGGCCTCGCTCCACAAGGCGCAGGCCAAGGCGGCGCTGGCGCACGCCTGAGCCTTTACCGGTGGGGCGGGCCCCCGGCCGGCCGCGGTCGGTCAGGAGACCGACCCTCCACCAGGAAGCAGGCGGGATCTGCGGTCCCGCCCGACAAATTTAGCCTGTTCAACTCCGGCGATACGCCTTGAATGGGTCTTTCCATGCTCGATCCCAAGCTCCTCCGTGAATCGCCCGAAACCGTGCGCACCGCCATCGCCCGGAAGTACCTCGACGTTGACCTCGACGCCGTCCTGGCGCTCGACACCGCGTGGCGCGCGCAGCTCGCCGCGGTCGAAGCCCTCCGCGGCCAGCAAAAGGCCGCGAACAACGAGATGGTTGCGCTCAAGAAGGGTTCGCCGGAATTTCTGGCCAAGGTGGCCGAGATGAAGGGCGTCTCGGCCCAGGCCAAGGCCGCCGAGGAGGCCCTGAAGCCGCTCGAGGAAAAATTGCACGCCGCCATGCTCACGCTGCCCAACATTCCGCACGCCACCGTGCCGGCCGGCCGGACGCCCGAGCAGAACGTCGTCCACGCGACCCACGGTGCCATCGCGGCCGCCTCGCCGCACGCCGTCCCGCACTGGGAGATCGGCGGCTTCGGCAACCTGATCGACTTCCCGCGTGGCGCGAAGGTTACCGGCGCGGGTTTCCCGTTCTTCATCGGGGAGGGCGCGAAGCTGTCGCGCGCGCTGCTGCAGTTCTTTTTGGACGAGAACGTGCAGGCCGGCTACACCGAGGTCAGCCCGCCGATCTTCGTCAACGCCGCCAGCGCCACCGCCACCGGCCAGCTGCCCGACAAGGAGGGGCAGATGTATGTGACCGCCGACCTGCTCTACGCCGTGCCGACGGCCGAGGTGCCGCTGACCAATTTTTTTCGCGACGAGATTCTGGAGGAATCGTCGCTGCCCGTCTGCCGCTGCGCCTACACGCCCTGCTTCCGCCGCGAGGCCGGCAGCTACGGCAAGGACGTGCGCGGCCTGAACCGCGTGCACCAGTTCGACAAGGTGGAGCTGCTCAAGTGGGTCCACCCGTCGTCCAGCTATGACGAGCTCGAGAAACTCCGCGCCGACGCCGAGCGCCTGCTGCAGAAGCTCGAGCTGCCTTACCGCGTGCTGCTGATGTGCGGGGGCGACCTGGGCTTCGCCCAGTCGAAGAAATACGACCTTGAGGTCTGGGCCGCCGGCCAGAAGCGCTGGCTCGAGGTGTCGAGCTGTTCAAACTTCGAGTCCTTCCAGGCGCGCCGCGCGCAGATCCGTTTCCGCAACCAGGCCGGCAAGCCGGAGCTGGTGCACACCCTGAACGGCTCCGGCCTGGCCGTGCCGCGCGTGCTGGCCGCCCTGCTGGAAAACAACCTGCAGGCCGACGGACGCGTGAAGCTGCCGGCGGCGCTCGTGCCGTATTTCGGCAAGGAGTTCGTGAGCTTCAAATAATGAAGGGTCCAGCTTCCGCTGGGCCACGGCCCGTCAGGAGACGGGCCCTCCACCCAACAGCTTCCCGCGTGGCAACCAAGAGACAACCCCACTGGCCCACCGTGGCGGCGGCGTTCGCGGCGCGCATTTCGCACGCCGACCTGCACCCGGCCGCGATGCTGCGGGCCCGGGAGGAAGCCCGGCGGGAGCAGCGAAAGGGCGGCCGGCCGGCCCGCTGGGCCCTGGCCTTCTCCGGCGGGGCCGACTCGCTCGCGTTGCTGTTGCTTTTCTGGGCGGAGGGTCCGGGTCGCTGGGGCCGTGATTTCGTCGTCCTGCACTTCAACCACCGGTTGCGCGGCCGGGCGGCGGACGCCGACGAGAAGTTCTGCGGGCAGGTGTGCACCGCGCTCGGCGTGACCTTTGTGTCTGGCCGCTGGCGCGCGGCACGCAAGGGCGCCAGCGAGGCCGAGGCCCGCGCGGCGCGGTTTGAATTTATCCGGCGGGAAATGAGCCGGCGGAAAATGCGCCTGTTGTGGCTGGCGCACCAGCAGGACGACATTGCCGAGAGCATGCTCATGCGGCTGGCTCGAGGCAGCGGCCCCGGCGGCCTGGCGGCACCGCGACCGGTGCAGGCCATGGGCGAGGGGCGGTTGCATCTGCGGCCCCTGCTCACGCTGAAGAAGGTTGAACTCGTGGCCGCGCTGAAAAAAGCCGGCGCCCGGTGGTGCGAGGACGCCTCCAACGCCGATGACGATCATTTCCGCAATCGCATCCGGGCGCGCGTGCTGCCGGCCTGGGCGAAGGCTGCCGGGCGCGATGCCCTGGCCGGCGCGGCTCTGTCCCGCGAACGGCTGGACGAGGACGATGCCGCGCTGGAGGCCTGGCTCGACGAGCTCAAGCCGCTCGACCGGCGCGGCCGGCTGGAGCTTGCGCGGCTGGCGGGCAAACCCCGGGCGCTCGTGCGGCGGGCGCTGCACCGCTGGCTGCTCGCGGTCCGGCCCGAGACCGACCTGTCGCGGCAAGGCTTCAACCAGCTGCTGGCGCTGGTGCAGCGCGGGCAGGACACGCGTTTCAGTCTTGGCGCCAAGAGCTTTGCGGTCGTAAGCCGCAGCGGGTTGGTTTTGCAGAAAAGCTGAGCTGGCCGCCCTGGTTTCGCGGAAATCTGCACCCCGACGTGGAAAATGCCCCAATATTTCCGCCAGTCCTTCGTTTGACTTATCCGGAGGGAACCTACACCTTGCCCGACTACTCTCATCCCCATGGCCGATAACGACGACAATAAGAAGCGCAGTCCCCTCAAGAGCCTCCCGCCGGACGGCTTTCCCCTTAAGACCGGTCTGATCTGGGTCGCGATCATCGGGGCCATCGTGGCGCTCTTTATGCTGAACCCGGGCAAGGCCCCGCAGCCGGCCACCCTCAAGATCCAGCAGGTCGTCGAGCTCGCCGAGCAGGGCCAGATCGCCACCGGCTTCATCCAACCCGACGGTACGGGCGGCCGCGACTGGTCGCAGGTCACCGGCGAGACCAAGGAAGCCATCCTCAAGAACGAGACCGGCGCGACCAAGGCCTTTGTGGCCACCGGCCGTCTGACCGACAGCAACCTCGAACTCCTCCAGAAGTCCAAGATCTTCGTCGAGAAGCCCGCGACGACCGCCATGACGCAGCTGCTGCTCAACATCCTGCCGTTCATCATCGTCATCGGCCTGCTTTATTTCCTGTTCGTCCGCCAGCTCCGCCAAGCGGGCAAGGGTGCGCTCAGCTTCGGCAAGAGCCGCGCCAAGATGCTGACCCGCGACAAGGACCGCGCGACCTTCGCCGACGTGGCCGGTTGCGACGAGGCCAAGGAGGAGGTCAGCGAGGTGGTCGACTTCCTGCGCGACCCGAAGAAATTCCAGAAGATCGGCGGCCGCATCCCGAAGGGCATCCTCATGGTCGGCCCCCCGGGCACCGGCAAGACCCTCCTCGCCAAGGCCATCGCCGGCGAGGCCGACGTGCCGTTCTTCTCCATCAGCGGCTCGGACTTCGTGGAGATGTTCGTCGGCGTCGGCGCCAGCCGCGTCCGCGACATGTTCGAGCAGGGCCGCAAGAACGCCCCGTGCCTCATCTTCATCGACGAGATCGACGCCGTCGGCCGCCAGCGCGGCGCCGGCCTCGGGGGCGGCAATGACGAGCGCGAACAAACGCTCAACTCCCTGCTCGTCGAGATGGACGGCTTCGATACCCAGGAGGGCGTCATCATCATCGCCGCCACCAACCGCCCCGACGTCCTCGACAGCGCCTTGCTGCGCGCGGGCCGCTTCGACCGCCAGGTCTACATCGACCTGCCTGACATCATCGGCCGCGAGCAAATCCTTCGCGTCCACGCCCGCCGGATCACGCTCTCCGAGGACGTCAACCTTTCCCTCATTGCCCGCGGCACGCCCGGTCTCTCGGGCGCCGAGCTGGCCAACCTGCTCAACGAGTCGGCCCTGCTGGCCGCCCGCCGCAACAAGAAGAAGGTCGAGATGGTCGACATCGACGACGCCCGCGACAAGGTCCTCTGGGGCCGCGAACGTCGCCGCGTGATGGACGACAACGAGAAGAAGTCGCTCGCCTGGCACGAGGCCGGCCACGCCGTCGTACAGGCCGTGCTCGATGACGGCACCATGCCCGTCCACAAGGCCACCATCATCCCGCGCGGCCAGAGCCTTGGCAGCGTCACCTACCTGCCGACCAAGGACATTCTTTCCAGTTCCAAGAAGAAGCTCCTCGACCGTGTCGCGGTCGCGATGGCCGGCCGTATCGGCGAGAAGCTCGTGACGAACGACATCAGCAACGGTGCCGCCAGCGACATCAAGCAGGCCACCGCCACGGCCCGCGCCATGGTGTGCGACTACGGCATGAGCGACCTCGGCCCGATCGCCCTCGGCGACAACCAGGACACCGTCTTCCTCGGCCGCGACATCACCCGTTCCCAGCACCTCAGCGAGGACACCGCCCGGCAGATCGACCAAGCCATTTCCGAGATCATCAACGGCCAGTATCAGCGCGCCGAGCAGATCGTGAACGAGCACCGCAGCGCGCTCGACAAAGTCGCCCAGGCCCTGTTGGAGCACGAGACCATTGAAGGCCGCCATGTGCTGGAGATCCTCAAGGACGGCGAGATCAAGTCGCCGATCGTCATGGTCCGCCAGCCGCCCCGGCAGCCGCCGGAGATCGGCAAGCCGGCCCCTCAGGTTTCCCCTGATGCCGCGGGCGGGGGTTCCCCCGCCCCGAGTCCGGCCTGAGTGTAAAATCGTCCTTGGTTTTCTTTCCTGAGGCCGGCATCCTGCCGGCCTCTTTCATTATGAATATCTGCTGCATTGGCGCCGGTTATGTGGGTGGGCCGACCATGGCCATGATCGCCCTGAAATGTCCTGACATCACCGTGACGGTGGTCGACATGAACGCCGCGCGCATCGCCGCCTGGAACAGCGGCACCCTGCCGATCTTCGAGCCGGGTCTTGATGACGTCGTCAAGCAGGCCCGGGGCAAAAACCTCTTTTTCTCCACCGACGTCGCCGCCCAGATCAAGCAGGCCGACATCATCTTCGTGGCGGTGAACACCCCCACCAAGACCTACGGCGTCGGCGCCGGCCGCGCGGCTGACTTGCGTTACATCGAGTCCGTCGCGCGCACCATCGCCGAGCACGCCGAGACCGGGAAGATCATCGTCGAGAAGTCTACCATCCCGGTGAAGACGGCCGACGCCATCAAGACCATCCTCGCCTCCAATTCCAAGGGCCTGAAGTTCGCGGTGCTGTCCAACCCCGAGTTCCTCGCCGAGGGCACGGCGGTCAAGGACCTGACCAACCCCGACCGCGTGCTGATCGGCGGCGAGCGCACGCCCGAGGGCGAGAAGGCCATGGAGACGCTCGTCGGCGTGTATGCCCGCTGGGTGCCGCGTGACCGCATCATCACGACCAACCTCTGGTCGTCGGAGCTCTCCAAGCTCGTGGCCAACGCCTTTCTCGCCCAGCGCATCTCGTCCATCAACTCCATCTCCGCGCTGTGCGAGGCGACCGGCGCCGACGTGGACGAAGTGGCCAACGCCATCGGCAAGGACAGCCGCATCGGCCCGAAATTCCTCAAAAGCTCCGTCGGCTTCGGCGGCTCCTGCTTCCAGAAAGACATTCTCAATCTCACTTACCTCTGCGAGAGCTTCGGCTTGCCCGAGGTGGCCGCCTACTGGACCAGCGTCGTGGGCATCAACGACTGGCAGAAGCAGCGCTTCGCCGGCCGCATCGTGAAGGAGCTCTTCAACACGGTCGCCGACAAAAAGATCGCCGTGCTGGGCTTCGCCTTCAAGAAGGACACCAACGACACGCGCGAGTCCGCCGCGATCAACGTCGTCCGCGACCTGCTCGCCGAGCACGCCAAGGTCAGCGTCTACGACCCGAAGGTGCCGGCCGATGAGATCAAGATCGACTCGCTCGGCAAGGGCATCGACAACCCGCGCCTGACCGTCGCCAAGGACGCCTACGAGGCCTGCGCCGGGGCCCACGCCATCGCCATCGTGACCGAATGGGACGAGTTCAAGACCCTCGATTACGCAAAAATATTTGCCGGAATGCCAAAGCCGGCGTTTCTATTCGACGGTCGCAACATCGTCGACCTGGCCGCGCTGCGAAAGATCGGCTTCAAGGCCTCCGGCATCGGCAAGCCGGCCGCCAGCCGCCGGGCGGAAGACCTGGGTTGATGGAAGGGCGTCCCTTGCGGGACGCCAGCCGACGGCGCGGGCGGTAGGGGCGCTTGCCCTCAAGCGCCCTTCGACGGGCCGTTGAGGGCAACGGCCCCTGCCTTAATACGGGCCGGTTCGCAGGGGCGCGGGCCCTCCAACTCACACAAACCCCAGCGGCTTGTAGTTTTGGCCGAGGATCGCGCTGGATTTGCAGCCGAGCCACTGGTCGAGCACGGTCGAGTAGACGGCGCGGAAGTCGGTGGTGTATTGCAGATCCTGGTTGCGGGCCACGTCGAGCTTGGGCGCCGTGCCGTGCACACCGGGCTTGAGCCGTGAGCCCATCACAAAGAGCGGGGCGGCCGTGCCGTGGTCGGTGCCGCGGCTTTCGTTCTCACTCGGGCGCCGGCCGAACTCGGAGAAGGTCATCGTCAGGACCTGGCCGTCGAGTTTCTTGGCCTCGAGGTCCGCCTGGAAGGCGGCGAGGGCCTCGGAGAGCTGCTTAAGCAGGCCGGCGTGGGTGTTGAGCTGGTTGTTGTGGGTGTCGAAACCGCCGAGCGAGACGTAGTAAACGCGTGTCGCGGTGCCGGCCGCGATGAGCGCGGCGACGTTGCGCAGCGAGCCGCCAAACGGTGTGCCGGGGTAGGCGGCCTTGGTCTGGTAATTGGCCAGCACCTTCTGGAATTTTTTCTCGGTGACGAGCGCGTCCATCATCGTGTGGCGCAGGTAGCCGGCGTTGTCGTGATCGTCGTGCCCGGCGGGTGTCTGCACCATCTGCTCGAGCAGGGCGAGGTTCTCGGACTGCTGGCGGCGGTTGCGGCCGGCGGCGAGGCTGAAGGTCGGGTGCTGGTGCTCGCTGAGGAAGGATTGCGGCACCTCGTTGCTGATGTTGACGCCGCAGGGATCGCCGCCCTTGGGCGTGCCGCTGCAGGCGTTGTCAAAGAAGCGGCCGAGCCAGCCGGTGGGCAGGAATTCGTTGCTGTCGCTGCCCGTCTCCCAGATCTCCGTCGAGCGGAAGTGGCTCCGGTTGGGGTTCGGGTAGCCGACGTTTTGCACGATGCTGAGTTTGCCGTCCTGGAACAGCCCGTGCATCGCGGCGCAGCCCGCGTTGAGGGCGAGAGCATTGTTGAGCTTGAGCAGGTCCTTCTCGGGCAGGCCGAGAGTGGGGCGGAGCCGGCGGTAGTTCGGGTCGGCGAAAGGCACGACGGTGTTGAGGCCGTCGTTGCCGCCGGCCAGCTGCACGAGCACGAGGATGGAGCGGTCCTTCTCGGGCGCGGGGGCTTGGGCGTAGGCGGACTCGACGAGGAAGCCCGGGGCGAAGCGGCTGAAGGCGAGCAGGCCGATGCCGCGGGCACCGTAGTGCAGGAATTCGCGGCGGGTGGAGGGCAGCAGATGGGCGGGGTTCTTCATGGGGTGGTGGTCCGGGGTAGCTGGTGCGCTCGCGCGCCACGTTGCGCGCCAGCGCGCAACCTGCCTTTAGCAGAGTTGATAGTTCGGGGATTCGAGCAGGGTGGCCAGTGCGGCGCGGGTGACCGCAGCGGCCTGGCTGTGCTGGGCGCTACGCTCGAGGAAGGTGGCGACCTGGCGCTCAAGCTCGGTGCCCACGAGGTCGGGCACGTAACGCTTGACGAGTTCGCGGGCGCGGTCGGTCGGCGGCAGCTTGGCCCACTCGGTGAGACGTGCCTGGTCGAGGGTGAAATTGCTGATGCCGTCGGCGTAGGCCGCGGCGATCTCGATCTGCTCGTCGCCGTTGAGGGCGTCCTCGTTGAGCGGGGTGAGCAGGGCCTGAATGAGCTGCCGGCGGGCGGAGAGGGTTGCGGAGTTGATCCAGCTACGGCCGCCGACCCAGCCGCGGACGTTGGGTGGGTCGAAGGGCATCTGGCCCATCGAGCGCAGGCTGCCGATCAGCTGGCGCGGCAGCGGGGCGACACTGAGGCCGAGGTCCTGCACCAACCCGAGGTAGAATTGGATGGGGCTCTTGATGTAGCCGTCGCGATAGCCTGGGGCGAAGAAAACGCGGCTGGTGAAGAATTTCACGGCGAGCTTGCGTAGGTCGTGGCCTTCGCCGGCCCACCAGGCGCCGAGCGCGTCGGTCTGCTCCGCGGGCAGGGAATCCTCGCTCAGGTAGAAGCTGACCATCTGTTTCGGCAGAAAGGTGCCGGCGGCCTTCTGCTGGAAAACGAGGCCAATGACGTCGTCGCCGGTGAAGTTCCCGCTCCGGCCCAAGACGGTCTTGCGGCCGTTGTCGTGCTGCCGCTGCACAAACTGAAACTCGCCCTGGCGCTGCCGGTAGCCGGTGAAGGCGCGGGCGGCCTGCTTGATGTCGTTTTCGGTGTAGTTACCCTCGCCGAGGGTGAAGAGTTCGAAGAGCTCGCGGGCGAAATTCTCGTTGGGCGCCTCCGGCTTGCTCTGTTGCAGATCCAGGTAGACGACCATGGCCGGCGAGCGGGACATCAGCTTCGCGAGATTCGGCGCGCTCCCGAGCGCGAATTTCCGGATGTAATCCTGGTGCTGGTAGATGAGCGCGGCATTCTTGACCTTCTCGACGCCGACGACCCAGACGTCGGAGAGGAACAGCAGCCATTTTTCCGCGGGGGAATTCTCGGGGCGACTGGCGAGCTGCAGCCACTTGATGGTCAGGTCGAACAACGCCTCGCGCGAGCGCTCGCGGGCGTCCTGCTGCGCCATGCGGCGCGCCTCGGGATTGCCGCTCGCCATGTTGCGGTAGATCTCCGGGCCCTCAGTCTCGAGATTGGCGATCTGCCGCGGCTTCGGCAGGGCGGGCATCCTCGCGAAGTAGCGTTCGACGGATTTCACCGGTCCGTCGGCCAGCACGCGGGCGAGTTCCGCCGGCGTGGCGCTGAAGCCGATGCGCTGAAGCAGGTGGCGGGCGGCCGCCTCGTTCCAGTCGGCGGCGGGGAGCGGCTGCCAGGCTGCGGCGGGAGTGAGGGTGTTGGCGGACTGGTCCATGGGCGTTGGCTAGGTGACGAGGCCGGTGGTTTGGGGTTTCAGGCGGCGGCTAGATTCCCAGCGTCGTCCGGTAAATCCTGGGGCACTCGCTTGGTTACGGAACACAGGATTTCCCACGGGATCGAATCGGACCATGCGCTGAACTCGGTGATGGAGATGTGGGCGGCGCCCTGCCGGTCCACGAGCACGACGTGGTCGCCGGAATTCACCGCGGTGGCGACGTCGGTGATGTCCACGATCGTCTGATGCATCGTGACCCGATCCAACACGGAGCAGCGAGGCGCGGATGAACTTCAGGTTGCGCTCGCGGACGGCGCGATCGATCTCGGCCCAGCAACGGCGCGGCAGCTGGGGGGAAGCGGTCACTTCGTTGGTGCGGTCGCGGCGCTATGCACCTGCGCGGACCACTTCTTGTATTCGGGTGCCTCGTGCTGGAAGGCGTCGGGGGCGTCGGTCGCTCTAAAATAATCACCGTCGGAGAGGACGGAAAAAACCTTCGCCAGGTCGTAGCTGCACGCTCCGGCGGGGCGGGGTGGTTCTGCCCAAGCGCGGAAATGCTCCGGCGTGAGCAGTTCGTCCGCCGGCAAGGCGGTGGCGGCGATGCGTTGCAGCGGCGTCAGCGTGCCGTCGGTCGCGACGCCCTGCACATGCCAGGTGTCGCGCCGGGCGTCGGCGATGACGGCGAAAGCGCGGGGTTGTTGGGTCCAGACGGCGCGGGCGGCCACCGCCAGACTCTGATAGGCGTAGACCGGGCGCGGCTGGAGCACCTGCCAGGTGCGCAGCGCCATGGCGATCGTGCGCGTGCCGAGCATCGAACCGGGGCCTTCGCAGAAAACAAACGCGCTGACCTCGTCGAGCCTGACCCCGGCCTCATGCAACAAGGCTTCGGTGGCCTTGAAGAGACCGGTGCCGGCCTCATCCTCCACGCTGCGCCAGCAGGCCGGGGCGCCGTTCTGGATCAGCCCGACCTGCACGCGGGTGGAGGCGGCATCGAGGACGAGCAGGCGGCCGTGGCTGGCCAAAAGCTGTGTGAGCGAGGACATTACGCGAGGGGGAGCTTGGGCCGGGGCGGGCAAAAGTCCATGTCGCTTTATGGGCGGGCGGCGGGCCCAATCGGGCATTGACCGGAGAGGCTCGTGACCTACGTTGGCCGGTTCATCGACTGAAATCCGCCACCTTTTATACACCGTGAACGTTCAAATCACCGACATCAACGAGACCCGCAAAACGCTGACCGTCACCCTCGACAAGGGTGAGGTCGATGGCGAATACAACACCATCCTGGGCGAATTCACCAAGCAGGTCAGCCTGCCCGGTTTCCGCCCCGGCAAGGCCCCGGCCGCCATGGTTGCCAAGCGCTTCGGCAAGGAACTCAAGGATGAGTTCAAGCAAAAGATCATCGGCAAGGCCTACCGCGACGGCCTCGACCAGTCCAAACTCGAGGTGCTCTCGCTGGTCGACGTCGAGGAGGGCGCGATTGAGCCCGGCCTCTCTGCCGCCATCAAGCTCACCGTGGACGTCCGTCCCGAGATCAAGCTGCCCGATTACACTGGCCTCGTCACCGAGATCGCCCCGGTCGAGCCGACTGACGCCGAGGTCGACACCGTGATCGAGGGCCTGCGCGCCGAGCGCGCTGATTTCAAGGTCGCCGAGCGCGCCGCCGCCAAGGGCGACTATGTGCGTTTCGGTTACACCGGCACGCTCGACGGCAAGCCGCTCACCGACATCGTCGGCGACAAGGCCATCTACGCCGCCGCCCCGCAGACCTGGGAGGAAGTCGAGGGCGCCAACGAGGGCCTGCTCCCCGGCATGTCCAAACAGCTCGCCGGCCTCAAGGCGGGCGACAAGAAGGACACCACCGTCACTTTCCCGGCGGAATTCGCCGCCGTCCCGGCGCTGGCCGGCCAGACCGCCACCTACGCCATCGAGGTGCAGGAAGTCCGCGAGCGCGTGCTGCCGGAGATGGACGAGGCCTTTTTCAAGGCCAACCAGGCCGACGATCTCGCCGGCCTCAAGTCGCAGGTCGCGACGAACCTGAAGATGCGCAAGGAATACGAAAATCGCGCCGCCCAGCGCCGCCAGGTGACCGATGCCCTCGTCGCCCAGGCCAACTTCCCGGTGCCCGACAGCCTGATCGCCTCCGAGCGCGACGGCGTGCTCCGCCAGTTCATCGAGGAGAACATGCGCCGCGGCATCCCGCAGGAGCAGTTCGAGCAGAACAAGAAGGATCTCTACGACAGCGCCACCCGCGCCGCCATCTCGCGCGTCAAGGTCCAGCTCATGCTCGCCAAGATCGCCGACGCCGAGAAGCTCAAGGTCGAGGAGAAGGATTTCAACAACTGGATCATGCGCGAGGCGATGCGCTCCAGCCAGAAGCCGAACAAGATCGCGAAGGAACTCGGCAAGGACCGCGAGCAGCTCCGCGCCATCCAGCAGCAGCTGCTTTTCGACAAGGCCCTTGATTTTCTGGTCACCAAGGCTACCGTTAAGACAGCAACAGCCAAAGCATGAGCTACTACGTTCCCATTGTCCTCGAAAACACCGGCCGCGGCGAGCGGTCGATGGATATCTACAGCCGCCTCCTCAAGGATCGCATCATCTTCATCGGCACGCCGATCGACGACATGGTGGCGAACCTCGTGATCGCGCAGATGCTGTTTTTGCAGATGGAGGACCCGAAGAAGGATATCCACCTCTACATCAACTCCCCCGGCGGCGTCGTCACGGGCGGCATGGCCATTTACGATACCATGAACTTCCTGCAGTGTGACATCGTCACCTACTGCATCGGCATGGCGGCCAGCATGAGCACCGTGCTCCTCGCGGCCGGCACCAAGGGCAAGCGCTTCGCGCTCCCCAACAGCCGCGTCATGATCCACCAGCCCTCGGGCGGCGCGGGCGGCCAGGCGGCCGACATCGCCATCCAGGCTCGGGAAATCCTCCGCTGGCGCAAGACCCTCAACGAGACCATCGCCAAGCACACGGGCAAGTCGGCCCAGCAGATCGAGACCGATTCCGATCGCGACTACTACCTGAGCGCCGAGGAGGCCAAGACCTACGGCATCGTCGATCACGTGGTTGCCTCGACCCGCGACGCCCAGAAGATCGCCGGCGTTGCCGCAGCCTGAGCCCCCGGCGACAGGCCTTTGGGGCCTGAAAATCCCTCGACTAACGGCCGCCAAGTGCCGATATACCTTATTTATGGCCAAATCCTCTCGCATGACGCTTTGCTCCTTCTGCGGCAAGTCGCAGGCGGAAGTTCGCAAGATCATTGCGGGCCCGGGCGTCTACATCTGCGACTCCTGCGTCAATGTCTGCAAGACGATCATTGACCGTGAGGTGAAGGCCCCGACCGCCGAGGGCGCCAAGCCGGCCTTCCGCCTCGTCAAGCCGGCCGAGATCAAGAAGGTCCTCGACGACCACGTCATCGGCCAGGACCACGCCAAGAAGGTCCTCTCGGTCGCTGTCTACAACCATTACAAGCGCCTCAATTTCGACGCCGGCCAGGGCAACAACCGCGAGGCCGCCTCCATGCCTGCCGAGTTCAGCGACGTCGAGGTCGAGAAGAGCAACATCCTGCTCGTCGGCCCGACCGGCTCCGGCAAGACTCTGCTGGCCCGCTCGCTCGCCCGCATCCTCGACGTGCCCTTCGCCATTTCCGATGCCACCACGCTCACCGAGGCCGGCTACGTCGGCGAGGATGTCGAGAATGTCGTCCTGCGCCTGCTCCAGTCCGCCAACTACGACGTGAAGAAGGCCGAGTGCGGCATCATCTACATCGACGAGATCGACAAGATCCGCCGCACCACCGAGAACGTCTCCATCACCCGCGACGTCTCCGGCGAGGGCGTGCAGCAGGCGCTGCTCAAGATCCTTGAGGGCACCACCTGCAACGTCCCCCCGCAGGGCGGCCGCAAGCACCCGAACCAGGAATACATCCAGGTCAACACGTCGAACATCCTCTTCATCTGCGGCGGCGCCTTCGTCGGCCTCGACGAGGTCATCAAGAAGCGCCTCGGCCAGCGCTCGCTCGGCTTCCACATCAACGCCAAGGATCACGAGCTGACGCCCGACGAGATGATGCGCGGCGTCGCTCCGGAGGACCTCATCCGCTTCGGCATGATCCCCGAGTTCATCGGCCGCCTGCCGGTCGTCTCCGTGCTCGACCAGCTCAAGGTCGAGGATCTCGAAAAGGTCCTGCTCCGCACCAAGAACTCGATGGTGAAGCAGTATTCCAAGCTTTTCGCGATGGACGGCGTACAGCTGCGCTTCACCCGCGACGCCATCGTGGCCATCGCCAAGCGCGCCATCGAGCTAAAGACCGGCGCCCGCGCGCTCCGCGCCATCCTCGAGAAGATCATGCTGGAGGTCATGTATGACCTGCCGGCGCGCGACGACATCGCCGAGGTCATTATTGACCAGGCCGTCGTCGAGGGCCGCAAGAAGCCGACGCTCAAGAAGCCCGGCCGCGGCGCCGCTACGAGCAAAGACGCCGCCTGAGGCGGTCTGACCATTACCAAACAAAGGCGCGACCAACCGGTCGCGCCTTTTGTTTTGAGGGTGGAACCCGGCCTCCGGACGGGTTGCGCCGTTCCCGGTAAGGGCCGTTACCCTCAACGGCCTAGGCTTGCCTTGGGGTAGGGCGATCTCTCCGAGAGCGCCGTTCGTGGTGGGGGCCGTTGCCCTCAACGGCCCGGGCGCTTGGGGCAAGCGCCCCTGCCGCAAGCGCTCCTACCAATTGAACGACTCGCCCTTGCTGACCGACTTCGCGAAGGCGGCGAACAGTTTCACGCAGTTCTCCACATCCTCCAGGTCCACGATTTCGCTCGGCGTGTGCATGTAGCGGAGCGGGATGGAAACGAGGCCGCAGGCCACACCGCCCCGGGCCATCTGGATGGCGCGGGCATCGGTGCCGGTCGGGCGCGGGTCGGCCTCGAGCTGGTAGGGGATCTTGATCTTCTTGGCGCAGACCACGAGGCGCTCGTAGACCTTTGGGTTGATGTTCGGACCGCGGCAGATGATCGGGCCGCCGCCGAGCTTCGTCTCGCCGAACTTGCGCGGGTCGCAGTCGGGGTGGTCGGTGGCGTGCCCTACGTCGACGATCAGTGCGACGTGCGGGTCCACGGCAAAGGCCGAGGTCTGCGCGCCGCGCGTGCCGATCTCCTCCTGCGTGGTGGCGACGGACACGACCTTGGCGGCCAGCTTCGCCTTGTCCTTGGCGAGACGGATAAGGGCCTCGCCGACGATGTAGGCGCCGACCTTGTTGTCGAAGGCCCGGGCCGTGCCGATGCTGCCGTTGATCAGCTCGAACTCGTGGTCGTAGGTCGCCACGTCGCCGATGGCGATGCGGGCCAGGGCCTCGGCCTTGGTCTTGGCGCCGATGTCGATCCAGATCTCGTGCTTCTTCGGCACCTTCTTGCGGTCCTCGTCGTCCATCAGGTGGATGGCGCGCTTGCCGGTGACGCCCTTCACGGGGCCGTGGGCCGTCTGGATGATGACGCGACGGCCGGAGATAATGCTCAGGTCATGCCCGCCGATGGTGTCGAAGTAGATGAAGCCGTCCTTATTGACGTAGATGATGATGAGGCCGAGCTCGTCCATGTGGCCGGCCATCATGAGGGTGGGGGTGCCCTTGGGGTTGAGGCTGGCCAGGCGGTTGCCGAGGGCGTCGTTGGCGTAGGCGGCGGCGTGGGGCTTGACGTATTTGTCGTAGACGGCCTGGGCCTGCGCCTCGGCGCCGGAGGGCGACTTGGCCTTGAGCAACTCGGTCAGGAAAACGGGGGCTTGATAGTCGGACATGGGACCTTTGAACGGGAAACCGGCCCGGCCCGCAAAGGGAAAATCATTCCGCCCGGCCGGCCCTCAGCAGGCCTCTTGATTTCGCCCGACGTCAAAGCTCAGCTCCGGAGATGTCTGTGCCTACGGAGTTGGGTCTTTCCTCATCGTGCTGGCTCTCGCGCATAGACGTAAGCCTTCAATGCCCAAAACTCGAAATCTATCTTCGGCCAGTCGTCGCGAAAAGGAATGAAAGACACCCAATCTGGCCCACACGCCGGATAGGCGGAGGCTCCGGTGGCCAGCGCGCGGCTTTTTAAGCGCTCGTCCAACCTGAGCGCCAACGTGTCCATGCCGATCGCGAAACCGAAGACGATACTCTTGGTCGATGCCACAACGTAACGATACTCCTGCCAATCCGGACAAAAGAGCTGGACGTCACCAAGCGGCTTCACGGCCGCGGTCAGGACCGCGGCAATATCGGAGTGGGCGGACTTGTCTGTCACGTGCGCCAACACCGTGCGATTCGTGTCGGTCATCAGCTCAGCTGGAATGTTCATCGCCCTCTTTTGCCCAACGTTTGAGGTCAGATACGAAGGGGCGAAGCCCCGGAGTTGTCTGTGCCGATTTGTTGGGCCTGCTTCACTCCTTCCAGCTTATTTGGATACTTCTGATCTCGGAATCATTGTAGGCCGGCACCACGGCAACGACACTTTTCTCCTGCCTGTTCGAACTCATCTGCATGCTCGTGACCACATACTGATACTGTCCACCAAGCTCCTGCCCAGCGCGCCGGATTGCTTCATGCGCGGTGTCACTTCGAACCATGAATCGCAGGATGATTACGAGCAGCACGGGAAGTGCAGCACCTACAACAAGGGGTAGTTTTATTCGCGGCGGTGGCAGACCAGCGGCCAGCTGAGCCTGGCGCACTTCCGGATGCATCACCTGCTGGCGCACCCAGACGAGGAGGACCCATAGTGCAGCAGCGACAAAAAGCCCTCCTACCATGCCAGCGCTATGTTTTATCACGGCGAGCCAATATCCCAAGGGATACATAAACGGCATGACCAGCAGACCAACGCCGCAAGCTGCCAGCATGAATGCGGCTATCGTCGCAACCCATCGGGCAGTCTTGAGGCTGCCACGAACGAGAAGAATGCCGCCAGCCAAGGCAAAAATATTGAGGCTGGAACTGTAGGGCACTTGTTTTGTGATGCACCAAATCATGTAACCGAGATCGAGTGCTCCGACTACGATTAGAACCAGTCCACAACGTCGAAGGATTTTCGTATGCATGTTTTTCTTCACCCAACGATTGAACTCAGACACGATCAGGAACGGAGCTCCCGGTCGTTGTCTGTGGTGGCTGGTTAGGCGGTTTTCTTTTCATCGCCTCGAATCACGTTGAAGCAGAGTCCTTCCAGTCCACCAACGACCGCGAGCATAGAAGCAACGAGTAGCAGCTTCGGATCCCGCGCTCCGTCGGCAAAAAACATGCCCACAAATATCAGTGCGGCGCAAACAGCACCACAGATCAAATATCGGATGTGCGATTCTTTCTTCTTCTTTTTCAGCGTGAGATAAACCGGCACGCCGAAGAGGTAGGTGAGAACGTAGGAATAAACCAAAGCGATGGCGGGGCCTGCATCGTGCAAGAGCGCAGCGGTCGGAATGAGCGGTGCGATGATGAATGCGAGAAGCGTGCGGTTCATCTTTTGCCGAACAGTGTATTCAGCTCAACTGAGTTGATGTTATCAAGGTGTAGGCCCGCTCATGGATGAGGCACCATAAACAGTTGGATTTCAACATTTGGAATCCGTGGGTTGAGCTTTTGCAGGGTTGATTTTTACCCGCGTAAAGCTCAACTCGTTTTTACACGGGCCAAGTGTATGGATAATCAGCCCGTGTCATTTCTCGATTGGAAGCAGGCCTTGGCTCAGTCTGGTCTGCCGCCCTTCCAGCAGGCCGCTTACCCGCGTGAGATCATCACCTTTCTGAAGCACTGCAAGACGCAGCATGTCGCGGCCACGGTCTTGCTGGCCAAGCAGTATGTGGAGCCGCAAGAGCGGTTGCGCCCTGGACCCGTGCGCGAGGCTTTGCGATGGTTTTTTCGGGCGGCGAAGGCAGTCAGGGGCGTGGAGTCAACCGGCCGGAGTCAGGCGCAGCCAGAACCCCGGCCCGAAGCGACCCCGGCTCCAGTGCCCCAAGCGGGTTTGCGGCCCATGCAACCGAAGCCGGCGCGCGATGATCTCGGTGGTCCGGCTTGGGAACAGGCCCTCGTCAAGACCATGCGGCGGCGCGGATTGCTCTGGCGGACGGAACATACCTACCGCAGTTGGGCGCGACGCTTTGCCCGCTACATCGCCCCAAAAACGCCGTATGCCGCGGGTGGGGAGGAGGTGCAGGCTTTCCTGACCGATCTCGCCTTGCATGGCCGGGCGGGCGCTTCGGGTCAGCGACAGGCCCTCAACGCCCCGGTGTTCCTGCTGCAGGAAGCGTTGGGGCGGGACCTCGGCAAACTGGATTTCAAGCGGGCGGTGCCCCGGGAGCGGGTGCCCGTGGTCCTGACCAAGGAGGAATGCCACCGGGTCTTTGCCCAGTTGACCGGCACACACCAACTCATGGCCGAGTTGGCGTATGGCTCCGGACTTCGACTCATGGAACTCCTGCGGCTGCGGGTGCAGCATCTGGATCTGGTGCGGCTGCAGCTTACCGTGCGGGGCGGCAAGGGAGACAAGGACCGCGTGACCGTCATCCCGCAGGCCCTGGTGGCTGCCATGGAGCAGCAGTTGGCGAGATTGCGGCCCTTGCATGAGGCGGATCGCAAGGCCGGCCTGCCCGGGGTCTGGTTGCCGGACGGATTGGAGAAGAAATTCAAACGCGCGGGGGAACGCGGGGAATGGCAGTGGGTGTTCCCCTCCCGCGAGGCCAGCCGCGATCCGGATACCGGCATCGTGCGCCGGCATCACCCGCTGGACGGGGCGTTTCAGAATGCCGTGCGGCGAGCTGCGACCAAGGCCGGCATCAACAAGCGGGTGACGCCGCACGTATTACGGCATAGCTTCGCGACTCACCTGCTGGAAGCAGGCACCGACATCCGCACCGTTCAGGAGCTGATGGGGCATGCCAGTGTCGAGACCACCCAGATTTATCTCCACGTCATGAAAAAGCCCGGGCTCGGCGTGCGGGGTCCTTTGGACCAGTGACCCGGATATTTGTAGTCTATTAGATGACAAACTTCCCATGAAAACCCAGTATCCCGTTCCGGTTAATGCGACCAACCGTCTGATCCTCGAAACCATCGGGTGGCTGCTCGACGCGGCGGCGGAGTCGATGCGGCGCACCGCGGGCCGGCTGAAGCGCCGTCCGCCCAAGCGCGGGCTGGCGCTCCTGCCCGGGCCGGACACGCCGCTGTGGAACGAACTGGTGCGGCAGGTGGCGCCGCTGCTGCGGAGGCGCGGCAGCAAGGTCCACTTGGCGCGCCTCCTCGGAATTTCCCGCCAGCGCCTGCATGTCTGCCTGAAGGCGCGCACGGGCGGCCTCGACGCCGAACGCACCCTCCTCCTGTTCGCCTGGCTGGCCGCCCGGCGGCAAGGTCGCGAAGTGGTCTGAATCCGGGCCGAGACTGGTAGTCTGTTAGATGACAAGTTTCCGGGCGGCCGTTTTGTCATCTAATAGACTACAAACTGCCGGGGGATCGCGTGGGTCGTGAGTCGGGGGGAGGGGGATTCGGTCCGCGGTTCGGGGCCGGGGTGATCTGGGCGCGGCGGAGAAGAAAATTCCACTTGATGCGGGGCGGTTCCTGGGCGCATCTTGCTGGTGATGAGTTACGCCGCCTACCTGCCGTTTTTGGTCCAAATCGCCCTTGCCGCCGGGATCACGATCGGCGTGATCGCCGTGAGCCAGTTCCTCGGCCAGCGCGCGCTCCACACCAAGATCAAGGACTCGGCCTACGAGTGCGGCATCCTCTCCGACGGCAGCACGCACACCCGCTTCTCGGTGAAGTTCTATGTCACGGCGATGCTCTTCATCCTTTTCGACATCGAGGTCGTGTTCCTCATTCCGTGGACCTTCGTCTACCGCGACTTCCTCGCCAACAACATCGCGATCCTCTCGCCGATGCTCTTCTTCCTCTTCGTGCTCGTGCTCGGCCTCCTCTATGAGGTGAAGAAGGGCGCGCTGGAGTGGGAGAAATGAGCCGCGGATCCTTTTAACGACGAAGAGACCAGAACGAGGTTAGGGGCGCTTGCCCCCAAGCGCCCGGGCCGTTGAGGGCAACGGCCCCTACCGACCAAACCATTTACCGTGCGCCTCGACAAATACATCTCCCGCAACCGCGTCGTCGACCTCGGCAGCGCCGACATGGAGGGCGCGCTCGTCGAGCTGCTCAACCTGACCGTCGAGCGCTTCCCCGACCTGAACAAGGACGCCCTGCTGAAGGGCCTCCTGCGCCGCGAGAACACGATGACGACCTACCTCGGTCTCGGCGTGGCGATGCCGCACGTGCGCGTGAAGATGGGCCGGCGCTACCTCCTGGCCGTGGGCCGCAGCCACTACGGCATCCGCTACGACGGGGCGATGGAGAACGAGCCGGTGCGGCTCGTTCTCATGCTCATCGCCGACGAGAAGACGCGTGATTACCTCCAGCTGCTCGCCGCCCTGGCGCGGCTGATGAAGGAGCAGGATTTCGTCGACAGCCTGGTGCAGGCGCCGGACCTCGACACGCTCTACGAACGCCTCTTCACCGGCTTCGGCGGCATGGCGGCCAAGCCGATCGCGGCGCCGCAGACCCGCGTGAACCGCGTTGTCCTGCGGGAATCGGAGAAAATCGCGGTGGGGAGCGGCTGCACCGGACTGATGGTGTTTGGCGACACGTTCGCCGGCAGCTTCAAGGCCCCTAAGTGGGCCGGCCCGCTCAAGACCATCCTGGTCACCCGCAACCTCGTCGAGGGCGATGACCGGCCCGGCCGGTTCGACGACTGCATCCAGGTGCGCTCGTTCTCCAACCAGCGCATGGCACAGCTGCGCAGCGCGGTGCTGGTCGGCATCACGCGCGGTCTGGTCACCTTCAACGACCGCCTCTGCTGCGTGGGCGGGCTCGCCGGCAGCAACCAGTTCGACACGATCGTGATCGTGGACGTGGAGAAGGAGTTCTCGACGCTGCTCACTGGTCACGCCGACCTGCTGCCGCCGGACGTGAAACCCGAGGTGCTGGAACGCGTGATCGCCGTGGCCACGGAGCTCGCAGTCGAGGGCCGCGAAGGCCGGCCGGTCGGCTGCCTGTTCGTCGTGGGTGACAGCGAGAAGCTCGCCACGCTGACCAAGCCGCTCGTGCTTAATCCGTTTTACGGCTACAAGGAGGAGGACCGGAACATCCTCAATCCCTTCATGGATGAGACCATCAAGGAATTTTCGTCCATCGACGGCGCGTTCGTCATCCGCGGCGACGGGGTGGTGGAGGCGGCCGGTTCGCTCATCCAGGCCTCGGACTACAACCATGCCCTGCCCAGCGGGCTGGGCGCCCGCCACGCGGCCGCGGCCGCCATTTCCGTGGCGGCCGACTGCATCGCCCTGGTTGTTTCCTCAAGTTCGGGGCAGGTGACACTTTTCCGCCGCGGGGTCATGATGCCGCTGACAGAAAAGAAGGTAAGTGCCTGAAATGCTGATGATTGCCTGTTCGCTGGGGGAGGGGCTTTAGGCTCCGATCGGTCGGGGCCTAAAGCCCCTCCCACATTTAATACTTTTAGGTTGCACGTGATGGAGGCGCAGCCTTTCTTCGGCCCTTCCAACCCATTTAAGCCATGCAAGAAACCGTTACACTGGAGTGCACTGAAGCCCGCAAAGAGGGCAAACCCGCTTCGCGCTATCTCACCAAGCGCAACAAGAAGACCGTGACCGAGCGCATCGAGAAGAAGAAATACAATCCCTTCCTCAAGCGCCACACCCTCCACAAGGAGATCAAGTAAGGGTTCGCGCGCGGGGTGAGGGCACCCCTCCTCCAAAAAATTTCAGGCCGGTTCCTCGCGGACCGGCCTTTTGCTTGGTAGGGCGCCGGGTTGGTTTAAGCAGCGAGAAGAAAACGGGAAGAAAACGCGGCCGGAGGCCGCGTTCCACCTTATTTCTTCTCGACCGGGGCGTGGGCACCCGTGGCGAGTTGCGCGCGGCGCGCGGCGCGCCAGCTGTCCCGGTGCTTGCGGATCCAGTCGAGCAGGGCGCGTTCGAAGCCGATGTCATATCCGAGACGCTCCGACTCGATCCACTTGTGCTTCAGGATCTCCTCCCGCTCCGCCAGAAATTCCTGATAGAGGCTCGACTGCTTGACGAAGTCGCGGCTGCCGACGGTTTCTGTGGGAGTTGGCATCATGGCAGGCACGGTGGGGCTCAGCGACAAACGGTAAAACAACCGATTTTCATCATCGGCGGATGTGGGCGGCCCAGCTGCAGTGTCATGTGAGAAACACCCTAGATGTCTCGCGGCGCCCGTGTCAACCCGCGTGCGGCCGGAGGGCGTGTCATGTTTGGATGTAGGTGGGGCTTTATGCCCGACGGCAGCTAGGTGTGGGGTGTAAAGCCCGACCTACACCTTCAGCTTGGCGAGCAGCCCGGCGGCGATCTCGCGGAATACCTGCGCCGGCTTGCTGTCCGGGGCGTTCACCGTGACCGGGTGACCGGTATCGCCGCCCGCGCGGATCTCCGGGAAGAGTGGCACCTGGCCGAGCAACGCCGTGCCGAGCAGTTCGGCCGTGATGGCGCCGCCGCCCTCGCCAAAGAGCGACTGGCGGTTGCCGTTGGCGTCCTCGAACCAGCTCATGTTCTCGGCGACACCGAGGAGCGGCACGTTGACCTTCTGGAACATCAGGCCGCCCTTGCGGGCAATGTTGGTCGCGGCGGTCTGGGGCGTCGTTATCAGGATGGCGCCGTCGAGCGGGAGGGTCTGAACCAAGGAAAGCTGCGCATCGCCCGTGCCGGGCGGGAGGTCGACCAGCAGGATGTCCAGTTCGCCCCAGGTCACGTTTTGGACGAATTGCTGGATGGTCTTCATGATCATCGGGCCGCGCCAGACCACCGGCGTGTTGTCGTCCACCAGAAAACCCATGGACATCACCTTCACGCCGTAACGTTCCAGCGGCACGAGCGACTCGCCGTCGATGGCCGGACGGCCCTGCAGGCCCATCATGAGCGGCACGGACGGGCCATAGATGTCGCAATCCATCAGGCCGACGCGACCCGGGCGGCCGCGAGCCTCGAGGAGCTGGGCGAGGGCGCAGGCGAGGTTGACGGCGAAGGTGGACTTGCCGACGCCACCCTTGCCCGAGGCGATGGCGACGGAGTGCTTGAGGCCCTTGGGCGCGGTGCCGCCGCCCGGGGTGCTCTGGCCGGCCTGGGGCGGGGCCTTGGCGGCGGAGACGGCGAGCTCGATGATCACGTCCTTCACGCCGGGCTGGGCGCGCAGGCACTTCTCGATCTCGGCCTTGAGCATCGTCGGCACTTTCGGGTCGGAAGTGGTGATGGCGACGGATACCTTGGCCGTGCCGTCGGCGAACGCCGCCGAGCGCACGAGCCCGAAAGAAACGATATCACGGCTGAATCCGGGATACTTTACCTGCTTCAGGGCTTCCTTGATGGTGTCGGCGGTCACAATGGGTCGTGAAAATGGCTTGGAAAACGAGTGGCTTTGACCTTGTGAGTAGGTTGCCGGGAGTAAAACAAAAACCGGAACCGAATTTTCATCATTAATTCCAGACTAACCTCCATGCAGAACGCTTTCCGCTTCCTCCTCGGGCTCGCGCTCGCCGCGCCCCTCTTCGCTCAGCGCGACATCGGCACCGTGAACGTCAACGCCGATACCCAGAACACGGCGATTTCGCTCAGCTCCTCGTCGCCCGAGCTCCAGAACCTCGCCCTGAAGGCCTTCGGCGCCCATGGCCGCTACCGCACGGTCGCCAGCGGCGGCGCGTTCACCATCACGTTCACCCCGGCGGGCGCCACCCAGGTGAGCGTCACCATCACCAAGGGCAGCGCCGGCACCCCGGTGCACAGCGAGACTGTCTCCGGCACCAGCCTGCGCAACGCCCTGCTCCGTGCCGCCGACGTCGCGGTTACCAAGACGAGCGGGCTGCCGGGGTTCTTCGCCGGCAAGCTGGCCTTCGTCGGCGAAAGCACCGGCAAGACCGAGATCTACACCTCCGACGTCTTTTTCGGCGAGGCCCAGCGCTGGACCTCCGACGGCAAGCAGATCATGAGCCCGCGCTGGGTGCCGGGCGGCGCGAAGATCGTTTTCACCAGCTACCGCACCAGCTTCCCCGACATCTACGTGCTCGAGCTGACCAACCGGCGCATCGCGCTGCTCGCGAGCTTCAAGGGCACGAACAGCGGCGGCAGCTTCAGTCCCGACGGCTCGCGCGTCGCCATGGTGCTTTCCGGCGAGGGCAACCCCGAGGTCTATGTCGGTAACGCCCAGGGCCGGCAGATCCGCCGCCTGACCAACACGCCCGCGGTCGAGGCCTCGCCCACGTGGTCGCCCGACGGCTCGCGCATCCTGTTTGTCTCCGACAGCGCCGGTGGTCCACAGCTCTACGTGATGCCGGCCAGCGGCGGCGCGCCGACGCGCCTCGCCACCAACATTTCGGGTTACTGCGCCGAGCCCGACTGGAGCGACGCCAATCCCAACAAGATCGTCTTCACGGCCAAGATGGGCAGCGGTTACCAGGTTGGCGTCTTCGACATGGCCGCCCGGGCCAGCAAGATTGCCACGAAGGCCCCGACCGACGCCATCGAGCCGGTCTGGATGGCCGACGGCCGCCACGTCATGTGCACCTTCCGCGCCGCCAACACCCGTAGCCTCTGGTTGGTCGACACCGAGTCCGGCCGCGCCACGCGCCTGAGCCCGACCTCGCTCGGCAACGCCTCCGGCGCCGCCTACCTCGCCCCGTGAGCGGTGGCCGCCCCTACACCCCCCGGCGCTGCGCGCCACCCCTCTTCATAGAGGGGATCCACACCTGCGCTCACGAAAATTCCCTCTATGAAGAGGGGTGCCCGAAGGCCGGGGTGTGTTGGTCGGATTGTCGGACTTCAACATGAAGCTGCTCTTCATCGGCGACATTGTCGGCAAGCCCGGGCGCGAGATCGTCAGTGCGCTGGTGCCGAGAATTCGCGCCGAGCGGGGCATCGATTTCGTCATCGCCAACGGCGAGAACGCCGCGGCCGGCGCCGGCATCACCGGCACCCTGTGCAAATCGATTCTCGAGGCGGGGGTGGACGTCATCACGCTCGGCGACCACGTCTGGGACCAGAAGGGGTTCGAGCACGAAATCACCACGTTCGACCGCGTCTGCCGTCCGGCCAACCTGCCGGCGGGCAATCCGGGCCGCGACCACGTGATTGTGGCGAAGAACGGTTTCCGGCTGTTGGTGTTCACGGTCTTGGGCCGCAGCTTCATGGGGCTCAAGGCCGAGTGCCCGTTTCTTGGCGCCGAGGCGCTGCTCCAGAAACTGGCCGGCCAGTTTGATGGTGCGCTGGTCGAGATGCATGCCGAGGCGACCTCGGAGAAACAGGCCATGGGCTGGCACCTCGACGGGCGCGTCACGGCCGTGCTGGGCACCCATACGCACGTGGCCACGGCCGATGGCTCGCTGCTGCGCAAGCAGACGGCCTTCATGTGCGATGTCGGCATGACGGGCCCGCACGAATCGGTGCTGGGCCGCGAGATCGAGCCGGTCGTCGGCCGCTTCCTCGACGGCATGCCGCGCCGCTTTGAGGTGGCCACAGCCGACAACCGCCTGTCGGCCGCGTTGGTGGAGTTCGGCGCCGATGGCCGGGCGACGAAGATCGACCAGCTGAGTCTGAAGCAAACCTGACCAGCCACGCTAAATACAAGAAACACAAAAAAACGGGATCGGATTCCATGAATTATTTTTGTGCTTTTCGTGTTTTTCGTGGCTAACCTGTATTCATGAATTTCTCCACGCTCGCCGATGTCTATGTGCCGGACCGCCGTCCGCTGGCCACGGCCTTGGCGCGCACGACGCATCTATGCATCGCGGCGCACCAGGACGATATCGAGATCATGGCGCATCACGGCATCGCTGCCTGTTTCGGCCGCCGCGACCGGGGTTTCACGGGTGTGGTGGTGACGGACGGCGCTGGCAGCCCGCGCGCGGGGAGGTTCGCCCGGTTCACGGACGAGCAGATGAAGAATGTCCGCCGTAAGGAACAGCGCCGCGCGGCGCAGCTCGGGGGCTATGCCGCCATGCTGCAACTCGCGCACCCGAGCGTGCTGGTGAAAGACGCCAAGTCCCCGGTCGTGGTCTCGGATCTGAGCGACATCCTGCGGGCCACCAAACCCCACACGGTCTACCTGCACAACCCCGCGGACAAGCACGACACCCACATTGCCGTCCTGCTCCGTTGCCTGGCGGCCTTGCGCGCGCTGCCGAAGTCGCAACGGCCGAAGCAGGTCTATGGTTGCGAGGTCTGGCGCGACCTCGACTGGCTGCTCGACGCCGACAAGCGGGTGCTCGACGCCTCCGCCAGGCCCAAGCTCGCGGCGAAGCTGATCGCCGTGTTCCACTCGCAGATCGCCGGCGGCAAGCGCTACGACCTGGCCATCGCGGGTCGCCGGCTGGCCAACGCCACCTTTCACACCTCGCATGCCACCGATCGCGCCACGGCCCTCACGTGGGCGATGGACCTGACGCCGCTCGTGCGGAACGAGAAGCTTTCGGTCGCGAAATATACCCTGGGTTATATCGACCGCCTGCGGGTGGACGTCACAGCGCGGTTAAAAAAATATTATTAGCCACGGATTTCACGGACAGGCACGACTAAGCCTGCCTTGCATCCGTGATCATCCGTGAAATCGGTGGTTAAACTGCCTTGGTCAGGGTCAGGTTTTTTGTGTCATTTTGCGATTTTTTGTGGCCAACTCGCCGTATGGTCAAAAGCACCGGCACCTACCAAGGCGAACTCAACTGCCAGCTCACGCACGGCCCCTCTGGCCAGCACATCGAGACCGACGCGCCGAAGGACAACCACGGTCGTGGCCTGGCATTCTCGCCGACCGACCTGACGACGGCTTCGTTCGCCTCCTGTCTGGTCACCACCATGGCCATCGCGGCCAGGACCAAGCTCGGCTTCGACATTCCCGGTGTCAAATGGGAGGTGACAAAGGAAATGTCCACCGACGCACCGCGCCGCATCGTGCGCATTGCGACGCAGGTCTGGCTGCCGGTTTCAAAGGCCAAGGATCCGGCCGGCGTCCTGGAGCAGGCCGCCCTCAACTGCCCGGTGCATCACAGCCTGCACCCGTCGATCGAGCGGCCCGTCACTTTCCACTGGGCAGGGTAGGGTGCGGACTCCGTGCCGCGCCAGGGCGGCGAAGGGACTCGGCCGCCCTACTGTGCGGCCGGCGGCACCGCCACCGGCTGGCCGGCGAGGAGCTGATAGGTGCCGTTGAAGATCAGCTCGATGCCGTCGGCCATGATGCGGACTTTGATTTTGCCGGAGGTCGGACCGGCCGGCTGGGCCCGACCCGTGACGGTGCGTGGCTTGTTTCGGTGATTAGCCGCCTCGCCGGTAAACTCGATGGTCTGCCCCAAGGCCAGCCGGGTCAGGTCGGTGACGGGCAGCTTGATGGTAATCTCGCCGGTTTCGCCCCAGAAGAACCACGGCCGGACCTTGGCCTCGTAGGCGGCCTTGAAGCTCTCATCCTGCTGCAGGAAGTCCGTTGTGATGAGCGTGACACTGCCGACGTAGATGGAGGTCTTCATCGGCGCGATCGTCACGCGCGGCACGGCGAGGAGGGGGAGGTCCGCCCGCAGGGGCGCGGCCGCGCCCAGCACCAGGAGCAGGCCAAGTCTCAGTTGCGACATCCTCATGATGACACCATGAGACGGGGTCGGCATCAGGTAAACTGGAATTCCTCCCGGAAAATCGTGGAAACGCGAAAGAGCGGAACAGAAAATGGATCCCGGGCATGGGGGCAGCGCTTTCGCTCCTCGTGCTACCGCGATCTCTCCGCTGGTTCCTTATTTCCGCGTTGCCAAGACCGGCGGCGGGCCGTTGCTTGGCCCCCTATGGCAAAGAAGGCGCAAGCCACCTGGGGTGGACGTTTCTCGGCGGGTCCCGCCGAGTTGATGCTGCGTTTCAGCGAATCGGTCTCCTTTGACCGCCGGCTCGCCCCGTTTGACATCGCGGGCAGCAAGGCCCACTCGGCCATGCTCGCCAAGGTCGGCCTCATCACCAAGCAGGAGCGCAACGCCATCCACCGCGGCCTCGACGCCGTGGGCCGCGATATCGCCGCCGGCAAATTCAAGTGGCAGGCGAAGCTCGAGGACGTGCACATGAACATTGAGCAGGCGTTGACGCAGCGCGTGCCCGCCGCCGCCAAGCTCCACACCGCCCGCAGCCGCAACGACCAGGTCGCGACCGACATGCGGCTCTACTTCAAGGCTGCCTGCGCCGAGATCATCGGGAAGATCACCGCCGCCCAGCGCGCCATCCTCCGGGCGGCGGCGAAGAATCGCGAGGTGCTCATCCCGGGCTACACCCACCTCCAGCGGGCGCAGCCGGTGTTCCTGGCGCACCACCTGTTCACCTACCTCGAGATGCTGCAGCGTGACGCCCAGCGTTTCGCCGTGGTCGCCGACCATGCCAACTGGTGCCCGCTCGGCTCCGGCGCCATCGCCGGCACGACGCTTCCCATCGACCGCGAGTTCACGGCGAAGGTGCTTGGCTTCATCGACGCCGCCGGCCGGCCGCGCGTCACGCAGAACAGCATGGACGCCGTCAGCGACCGCGACGTGTTCATCGAGTTCGCCTCGGCCTGTGCCCTGACTGGCGTGCACTTCTCGCGCATGGCGGAGGACCTCATCCTCTGGGCCAGCCAGGAGTTCAAGTTTGTCGAGCTGCCCGACGCCTTCTGCACCGGTTCCAGCCTGATGCCGCAGAAGAAGAATCCGGATTCGGCCGAGCTGCTGCGCGGCAAGTCGGCGCGGCTGCAGGGCAACCTGCACACGCTGCTGGTCCTCGCGAAGGGCCTGCCGCTGACCTACAATCGCGACCTGCAGGAGGACAAGCCGCCGGTGTTCGACAGTCACGACCAGACGGCGCTGTGCCTCGAGGTGCTCGCCGGCACCATTGCCGGCCTGGTGGTCGAGAAGAAGAAATGCGCGGCGGCCGTGGCCGATCCGGCGCTGCTGGCGACGGATCTGGCAGACTATCTGGTGCGCCAGGGCGTGGCGTTCCGCGCCGCGCACCATGCGGTCGGCGCCGTGGTGAAACTGGCCGAGCAGCAGGGTGTCGCCTTGGACCGGCTGGCGCACGCGGACGTCAAGGCGGTGCATCCTGCCTTTGGCCGCGACTGGGTCACATCGTTCCATCTGGCGAAGGCCATGGCCCGCCGCACCGGCACCGGCATGCCCGGCCCGGCGCAGGTCGCGCGGCAGTTCAAGCGCTGGGAGAAGCTGCTGGGCTAAATCGGAGGGGAAATCGCGGAATCGCGGAATATGGTGCTGATTCACCCAGAGCTTTCCGAGCGGATCACAGGCTGTTGTATCACTGTGCGCCGGTCGCTGGGATTGAGATGTCCATCTCGCGACGGCACGTTCGTATCTGAAGGCCACCGCATTCCAGCTTTCCCTCGTCGTCAATTTCGCCCGTCCCACGCTCGACATACGGCGGGTGGTGCTGACTCAATAATTCCGTGCTTCCGCTCTTCCGCGTTTCCGTGATTTCTGCCTGATCCACCATGTCGTTGCTCACTCCCTGGCGCGATCCCGGCCTCTATCCCTACCGGCAAGGACTCTATTTCGCGTTCTATAATGCGCTAAACTGGCAGATCGCCACGGCGACACCGACGGTGCTGTTCATGGCCTATCTGGGCGCGGATTCGTTTCAAACGGGCCTGGTTTATGGCTGGTCGATGCTACTCACGCCGGTGCAGGTGTTCGCCACGATGTTGCTGCCGCGGCTGGGCTTCAAGCGGCTGACACTCGCCGGCTGGGGTGCCCGCAGCTGGTTTCTGCTGGTGCCGCTGGGTCTCACGCTGCTGGCCCGGGAAGGCCCCGCGCCGTGGATGATCCTCGCGATGGTGGCGGCGATGTTCTGCTTCTCCCTGAGCCGATCGGTGGGAGCGGCGGCCATCACGACTTGGTTGCAGGGGCTGGTGCCGGAATCGGTCCGGGGCCGCTACTGGTCCACCGACCAGATCATGGGCGGCACGGCGTCCGTCGGCACGCTGGTGCTGTGTGCGGCGTGCTTCGCCTGGCTGCCGCAGTCGTGGGCTTTTTTCGTGCTCTACGCCTTCAGCATCATGGGGGCGTGGCTGGCCTTACGCTGCCTGCGGGCCCTGCCCGACATCGAGCGGCCGACGGTGATGAGCCTCGCGACCATCCGCGCGGACACGCCGCGCCACGTATTCGGCCCAGGACCGTTCCGTCCGTATCTCTGGCTCGCGGTCCTGTTCTTCGTCATCTCGACGCCGGTGGTCCCCTTCGGGGCTTACTATCTCACCACGGTGGCCGGATTCGCCCCCGCGAGCATCATGGGTTACACCATCCTGCAATACGGTGGGGTGATCGGTGGCAACTGGTTCATGCGCTCGCGCATCGATCGGACCGGGGCCAAGCCTTTTTTCCGGCTGACCTTCATGCTGTTCGCCCTGATCGCCGCCGGCTGGCTGGCTTGCCTGCGTTGGCCCCCGGTCACGCCCTGGATGATGCCGGGGTTGTATGTGATGCTCGGGGCCGCGACCGGCATGTTTACGGCGGCGAACGTCAGTTACCTCGCCAAAATCCTGCCAGTGGCCGAGCGGGCGCTGCCGGTGTCGCTGCACGGGGCGATCAGCTATTTCATCGGCGGACTCGCGCCCGTGGCGTGGGGCTTTTTGCTGAAGGGTGGGGGACCCGTGCCTTCGGTGAGCCTCCCGGCGTTCCAATGGTTCTTTATCGTCACCCTGGCCGGGGCGCTGGCGCTGATTTTGCTGGTCAACCGGCTTGAGGAAAAGGCGGGCCACATCGACCCGATCCTCGAGGGCGGGTGGCTGCTGCGACCGTTCCGGACGGTGAGCACTCTCATCAAGCTGGCCGACCCAGACGAATCGCGGAAACGCGGCAGGGCGGAGAGACGGCCGGAAGATTGATGGAGTAATTTCGTGCTTCCGCTCCTTCGCGCTTCCGCGATTGTTTTCCAGCCATTCCATGCCGACCATCCGCATCCTCTCCGACCGGGTTGCCAACCAGATCGCCGCCGGCGAGGTCATCGAGCGCCCGGCCGCGGTGGTGAAAGAACTGGTCGAGAACAGCCTCGACGCCGGCGCCACGCGCATCGAGGTCGAGTTCCGCCACGGCGGACGCAGCTACATCCGGGTCGAGGACAACGGCAGCGGCATGAGCAAGGACGACGCGCTGCTTTCGCTCGAGCGGCATGCGACCAGCAAGCTCGTGGAGACGGTTGACCTCGACCGGCTGGACACTTTCGGCTTCCGGGGCGAGGCGGTGCCGTCCATCGCCAGCGTGTCCCACTTCGAGCTGCAGACGCGCCCGGCGAACGGCCCGGGCACGGAGGTCGTCATCAACGGCGGCAAGCTCGTGCATGTGCGCGAGGCCGGCCTGGCCCCCGGCACGCGCACGACGGTCACGCACCTCTTCAACTCCGTGCCGGCGCGGCGCAAGTTCCTCAAGAGCGACGCCACCGAGTCGGCGCACATCATCCAGACCGTCAGGCTCTACGCCCTCGCGTGCCCGGCGACGGCCTTCACCCTCGTGGAAGACGGCCGGGTGCTGTTCCAGTCGCCCAGCTGCAACTCGCTGGCCGAGCGCGTGGCGGAGATTTTCGGCCGGCAGCTGGCGGCTGATCTGCTGCCGGTCGAGATGGCCGAGACGGGGCTCAAGCTCAGCGGCCTCATCGGCCGGCCCGGCGTTAGCCGGGCCACGCGCCATGAGATGCTGCTGTTCGTCAACCGCCGGCCGGTGGACAGCCGCACGCTCAATTACGCGCTGATCGAGTCGTATGCCACGTCGCTCGCGAAGGGCCGCTATCCCGTGGCCGTGCTGTTCCTCGACCTTGACCCCGCGGCGGTGGATGTGAACGTGCACCCGGCGAAGCGCGAGGTGCGCTTCCGCAGCGAGGGCGCCGTGCGCGGCTTCGTGATCCGGGCCGTGCTGCAGGCGCTGCGTGAGTTCAATGTTCCGCCGCGCGCCGAGGCCCCGGACCATTTGTCCGGCGATCCCGTGGATCCGGAGGGTAGGGCGGCGAGTCCCTTCGCCGCCGCGGCCCCGACGGCGTCCGCGCCCTATCAACCGCCGCCCAGCGTGATGTCGCAGCCGTTCCGGCCGTTCACGTCCGTGCCCGTTGCGCGCGAGCGCGCAACCTACATTCCCGCCTCCACTGCTCCGACCCCAAATCCCAGACCCCAGACCCAAAACCTTGCCAGCGCGTCCGCGCTGATGGGCTGGCGCTTTCTCGGCACGGCGCACGGCGACTACGCGCTGTTCGAGGCGCCGGGTGGAGTCGTGGTGCTGGACCGGCGCGCGGCGCATGAACGCGTGTGGTTCGAGCGGTTGCAGGCCGAATTTGCGCAGGGCGAAATCGCCAGTCAGCGGCTGCTGTTTGCGCTGCCCGTTGAGCTGGATGCCATCGCCAGTGCGTTGCTGACGGACGGGTTGAGATTCTTGATGGCGCATGGACTGGAGGTGACCGAGTTCGGCCGGAACTTCTTCCGGATCGAGGCCGTGCCGGTCTGGCTGGAGCCGGCGGATGCGGAGACCTTCCTGCGCGATATCATCGGGCTGATGCGGGAGGGCCGGCTGGATGAGAAAAAGGCCGACCTGGCCAACGAGGAGCTGGCGCGGCTGGCGGCCCAGCAGGCCGTGCGATTGCCGGCGGCGGTCACGGAGACCGAGGCGCTGGGGCTGGTGGCCCGGCTTTTCGCCTGCCATCAACCCCACACGAGCCCGGCGGGCCGACCGACGCATTTCGAACTGAGCAAGGGTGAGTTGGGGCGGCGGTTCCAACGGTAGGTTTTGATCACGGTTCCGGTCGGGTGACCTGGGTTTTGTCCGGCTAATCCCGCCTTGCCTGTCGCGTTGGCACGACTTGTGATTCAACTCCTCCCATGCCTCCGAAAGCCCCCGCCGCCAAGGCGACTCCCAGCCCGGGTCGGCCGCACACCGACAGTCCCGCAGCAATCTTCCGCTCGCTGATCCAGCGGCACCTCACCTCGACGCTCGCGCGGCACGATGGCTCGGCCACGCCGCGTGACTGGTGGGTGGCCACGGCGCTGGCGGTCCGCGACACGATCCACGAGCGGATGATCGAGACGCAGGGCGTGCACAACGCCAACAACGTCCGCCGCGTCTATTATTTTTCCCTCGAATACCTCATGGGCCGGCTCTTCGGCAACAACCTGCAGGCCACCGGGCTGATGGACACCGCCCAGAAGGCGCTCGAGTCGCTCGGGCAGGATTTCGAAAAGATCCGCGAGGCCGAGGTGGACATGGGCCTGGGCAACGGCGGCCTCGGCCGGCTGGCAGCGTGCTTCCTCGATTCGCTGGCGACCCTCGACTACCCGGCACTCGGCTATGGTATTTATTACGAGTTCGGCCTCTTCCGGCAGGCTTTTGCCGCCAACGGCCAGCAAGTCGAGCATCCCGACAATTGGATCCTCTTCGGCGACCCGTGGGAGGTCGTCCGGCCCGAATACACGCAGGAAGTGCGCTTCTACGGCCGGATCGAGAACGTCTTCGACGACAGCGGCAACTACCGCCCGCGCTGGGTCGACACGAAGACCATCCTCGGCGTGCCACACGACATCCCGACCGCGGGCTTCGGCACCGGCACGGTGAATCTGCTGCGGCTCTGGGCCTCGAAATCCTCCGAAGATTTCGACCTCGCCGCCTTCAACCGTGGCGGCTACGTCGAGGCGGTCCGCGAAAAAGCCATCGGCGAGACCGTCTCGAAGGTGCTTTACCCGAACGACAAGACCGAGACCGGCAAGGAGCTGCGCCTGATGCAGCAGTATTTCTTCGTCGCGTGCTCGCTGCGCGACATCATCCGCCGCCATTTCCGCAACCCGGCCAACAGCTGGCAGAACTTCGCCGACAAGGTCGCCGTGCAGCTCAACGACACGCACCCGGCCATCGCGGTGGTCGAGCTCACGCGCATCCTGATCGACGAGCAGAACATGACGCTCGCCGCCGCGCTGGAGATCGTGAACGCGACCTTCGCCTACACCAACCACACGCTCCTGCCTGAGGCGCTGGAGAAGTGGAGCGTGGGCCTGTTTGAACGCCTGCTCCCGCGCCACCTCCAGCTCATCTACGAGATCAACACCCGTCTGATGTCGGCCGTGGAGGCCAAGTGGCCCGGCGACAACGAGAAGAAACGCATCTGCTCGCTCATCGAGGAAAACGGCCACAAGCAGGTCCGCATGGCCAACCTGGCCGTCGCCGGCTCGCATGCCGTCAACGGCGTGGCGGCGTTGCACACCGACCTGCTGAAGAAGAACCTCTTTCCGGAATTCGACGCCCTTTATCCGGGTAAATTCCAGAACAAGACCAACGGCATCACGCCCCGCCGCTGGCTGCACAAGGCCAACCCGCGCCTCTCCGCCCTCATCACGAAGCGGCTCGGCTCCATCGACTGGGTGCGCGACCTCGACCTGTTGCGCGGGCTGGAGAAGGCGGCCGGTGAAGTCTCGTTCCAGAAGGAGTTCATGGCCATCAAGCGCGCCAACAAGGTGGACCTCGCGGCTGTCATCAAGGCCGAGTGCGGCCTCGACGTCTCGCCCGACGCGCTCTTCGACGTGCAGATCAAGCGCCTCCACGAATACAAGCGCCAGCACCTGAACCTGCTCCACATTCTCGCGCTCTACCGCCGGCTTCTGCAGAACCCGGGGCTCGACCTCGTGCCCCGCGTGTTTGTCTTCGGCGCCAAGGCCGCGCCGGGCTACGACCTCGCGAAGAACATCATCCGCGCCATCAACGTGATCGGGGCGCGCATCAACACCGACCCCCGCATCGGCGGCAAGCTGAAGGTCGCCTTCCTGCCGAACTACCGTGTGTCGCTCGCCGAGAAGATCATCCCGGCGGCCGACCTCTCCGAGCAGATCTCCACCGCCGGCAAGGAGGCCTCGGGCACCGGCAACATGAAGCTCTCGCTCAACGGCGCGGTGACTATCGGCACGCTCGACGGCGCCAACGTCGAGATCAAGGAGGAGGTCGGCGACGACAACATCTTCATCTTCGGCCTCAACGTCGACGAGGTCGCCGCGCTGTGGGCGAAGGGCTACAAGCCTGGGGATTATTATCAGGCCGACGAGGAACTCCGCGCGGTGCTCGACTGGCTCGGCAGCGATTTCTTCACGCCTGGCGAGCACGGGGCGTTCTCGCTCGTGCATGACAGCCTGCTGCAGGGCGGTGACCCCTACCTGGTGCTGGCGGATTTCCGCCAATACTGCGACTGCCAGGCAAGGGTGGACCTGGCCTACCGCGACAAGGCCAAGTGGGCGAAGATGGCCATCCTCAACACCGCCCGCATGGGCCAGTTCTCCAGCGACCGCACCATCCGCGAATACGCGAAGGAGATCTGGAAATTGAAGCCGGTGAAGGTGTAGCCTGGGCGGCGTTGCTTTTCTCCGGCGCCACGGCAGACCAGCGGGCATTGATCTGCCGTTTTATGCAATATTACGCCTCTTGCCTGGCGGTGGGTCTGGGTTCCTTGTTGCTCCCGGCGCCTCATCTGGCCGGCGCAGTCGCGCCGTCAGACGAGGGTGTCCCCCTCGATATTGACGTCCGCTCGGCGGTTGAGGCGAAGTGGGAGGGATTCAAGAAGCTGGCGAAGACCGCGCACGATCGGCTCTACGGCCTCGCCTCGGTGAGCGAGGTGCCGTCGGCCGCGAAGCTGGTCGCCCCGGTGGATCGCGGCGCCCTGGCGAACCATTTGCGCCGGGCAATGGCGGCCCACGGCTTCCGCGAGATCAGCGCGGGGGAAAGGCCCGGGATCGTGCTCACGGTCACCTGCGGCCGCGGCTTCCTGCGCAATCCCTACCTCGCGGAGGCCATGGTCAACGACATGGCAGAGGGCGTCACCGTCGCGACCATCACCTCGCCCAAGCAGGCGATGCGCCAGCGGGAATTCGCCGCGGAGGCGAAGCGGCAGAAGGCCCAGTTTGAGAAACGCTACATCGCGGTCACCGCGTGGCAGTATCCCCCCAGCCCGGGCGAGAAACCGAATCAGATCTGGCGGACGGTCATGGTCGTGGACAATCCGGACAACCGGGACCTGAACCTCGCCATGCCCGCCAAGCTCGCGGCGGGGGTGGGTTACTTCGACCGGGATATCAAGGAAGGCGAGGTGACCATCAACTCCACGATGTCCGCCGGGACCGTGACACTCGGCCCGCTCAACCTCATCGAGGAAAAGACCGGCAGGTGAGTGCTCCGGTTCGTCAGGGCTTTTTTTCCGCGCGGTAACTCCACGGTGGGACGGGGCTCTTGTCCTGCCAGAGGCCGATCCGCTGCTCCCGGGCGCGGCGCTCGAGGCCCTGCACGACGGTGTCCTTTGGGTAGAGCCGCTTATACCACCAGGCCCAGCCGCCGGCGACGATGTCCTCGTTGAGCGACCGGCCGCCGCGGTAGGTGACATCGCCGATGAAGCGGCCGTATTGGTCAATGGTCTTGGCGCGCACGATGACCGTGTGGCCGGCGGCTTTGATGCGGGTGAAGTCCCGGGCCTGTTCGCCGCGCGGTTGGTACAGTTCGGGCGCGTCAATGCGGGCCAGGCGCACCTCGTAGATGTCCTCGCCCCGCTGCACCTCGAGCGAGTCGCCGTCCTTCACCTTGATGACGCGGCCGGTGAACTCGCGGAGCTGGGCCGGCACCTTCCGGGTGCGCGCCTCGAGCGTGACGGGCAGGGTGGCCAGCAGGACGGCGGCGAGGAGCGTCGCCCGCAGCAGCAGCGAAATCCGCCGGCGCATGGGCGGCTATTTCTGCTTCTTCGCGACGCCGTAAAACTGCTCTGGCTCCTCCTCCTGGCCGGTGTCGATGACTTTCTTCAGGTGAGGGGCGAGCTTGGATTTCATTTTGACCAGGCGCTCATAGTCGGCCCGGGCGAACTCGGCCTGGCCGCTGAGGGCGTGCAGGGCGCCGCGATACATGTAGGCCTCGGCCAGCTTGGGCTTGAGCTCGATGGCGCGGTTGTAGTGTTCGAGCGACTTGGCGTAGTGGGCCGCGCCCTGCTTGCGCAGCACATAGGCGAGGTTGTTGTGCGCCTCGGCCATCGTCTCCTTGATCGCCAGCGCCGCCTCAAACTGCTGCTGGGCCCCCGCCCACTCCTTCTTGAAGAGCAGCACGGTGCCGTCGTTGTAGAAAGAGACCTCGATGGCGTCGCGCCGGGCCGGGTTTCCCACACCGCCGCTGCCGCCGGACGGCGGGGACGGGGGCGTGCTGGGGGCGGCGGAGGCCAGCGTGGCGGATAGCAGGGACAGAGCGAACAACGACTTTTTCATGGCGAAACGGATTTTGAGTTGTAGGAATTGGCCCATCAAGAAGCTAGCCACCCATGATCGGATGCCGAGTCTTTTAACGGCATGACTCTCAGCAGAACCAAACGACGCCTGCTGGTGGCCTCGGCGATGCTTGCCGCCACGCTGCTGGCCATTGGCTTGCTGGCGCGCCAGGCCCTGATCGGGTTGATCGTGAGCGCGCTGTTGCAGCTGGGCGGGGCCTCCGCGATCAGGTTCACGATCACCGCGGTGTCACCCTGGCGCGTCGTGGTTGAGGACATCAGCTTCATGGTCCGCACCCAGGCGTTTGAGGCCAAGCGCGTGACGCTGACGCGGGCGCACTGGTGGACTCCGTCGCTCGGCACCGTGCGGGTGGAAGAGGCGCGCGTGCCGGTCACCATCGATGGATCCGATACGAACCCTTGGGCCTGGTCCACCTATCAGAACGGCCAGGCGAAGGTCGAACCGTGGCAGGTACCGCTGGAGGACCTTACGGTGGATGGCCGGCTGGTGGTGAAGGCCGCCGCGGTTCCGGACCAGGAGCTGACCGTGAAGATCGCCGCGCACCTGAACCCAGGGAATGTCTGGAGCGGGCGCGTGCAGGCGGACGGCCCGGGCCTCGGCCTGCAAGGCGAAGCCAGCTACCAGATGGGCAAGGATGAGCTGAATTTCCAACTGCCGGTCCTGGCGCTGGACCTGCAGGTCTGGCAGGCCTTTGTGCAGCGGTTGGTGCGGTTGCCCGGTGGCTCCTGGGAACTGGCGGGCAAGCTGACCGGCCGCGCGGAGGGCCGCCTCGCGGGCCAGGACCTCACCACGCGCGGCACGGTGCGGCTGCGCGAGGGGCGGGCCGCCAACCCCGGGGGCACAGTGACCGCCGAGGGCATCGAGGCCGACCTGGAGTTCACCGATGTAGCGCAACTTCTCACCGAGCCCGGTGCCTTGCGCATCCGGGAGGTGCGGACGGGACAGCTGGCGCTGCGCGAGCTCGACGCGGAAATTGCCCTCGGGGGCAGCAACAAGATCGCGGTGAACCGCGTCTCGTTCCAGGCCCTCGGTGGCACTGTGACGGCCGAGCCTTTCGTCTACTTTCTGAGCCTGCGCGAGCTCGAGACGGTGGTGCTGGTTGACGGCATCAATGTGGCAGAGGTCATGGCCTTGACCCGCGACCTGCCGGCCAAGGCGGTGGGCCGGGTAAACGGGCGTTTCCCCATCCGGCTCGACGACAGCGGCGTGCGGCTGGGCACCGGCTGGCTCCAGCTCAAGCCCGGCGTCTATGCCGAGATCCAGTTCAACGCCGCCGGCCTGCTCACGGGCGGGGCCTCGCCCAGCAGCCCGAGCTATGCCGTCCTCAAGAAGGTCGAGTCCGGCCTCCTCAAGCTGAAGATCAGCGAGCTGCGGCTTGATATCCGGCCGCCCAACGCCCCGGCGGGCCGCTCCGCCCAGCTGCACATCGCCGGCGAGCCGGTGGACCCGGACGTCAAGGCCCCGGTGATCCTCGACCTCAACGTCAATGGTCCGCTGGAGAAGCTGATCAACCTCGGGCTCGACTCGCGCCTGAGTTTTGGGTCCAATCCTTGAAACCTTTCGCCGCCCCCGCTGACTAATCCTGTTCCCCGCATGAACCGCCGACTTTTTCTCGCCGCCGCCCTGGGCCCGCTCCTGCTGGGCGGGTGCCTCAACGTCAAGACCGCCCCCATCGAGGTTAAGCCCATCCACATCACCGTGGACGTGAACGTGAAGGTGGAAAGGGCGCTCGAAGATTTCTTCGGCGATCTCGACAAGAAGTCCGCCACCATCGCCCACGAGGAGACTAAATGACCATGAAACCCCGCCGCTTCACCCTGTTCACCGCCCTCTGCCTGCTGACCATCTCGGCCTTCGCCGAAAGCGCGGCCGATATCCGCCGCCGCATGGAGCAGCGCCTGCCCCAGATCGACGCCCTCAAGGCCGCAGAACACGTGGGCGAAAACAACCGCGGTCTCCTGGAGGTGCGCGGCAGTGGCACCGCGGAGGCCGGTGGCGTCGTGGCCGCCGAGAACAGCGACCGCGGGGCCGCCTATGCGCTCATCGCCAAAGAGACGGGCGCCTCGGCCGATTCGGTCGCCCGCGCCCGCGCCAAGCAGATTGCGTCCAACACCCGCTCCGGCGTCTGGGTGCAGGACGAGGCCGGCGCTTGGAAGAAGAAGTAGGCGGCCTCAGCCGCCCGTCGTCAGCTTGCCCAAGCCGGTGCGCCGGGCCGGCGTGACCTTTGCGCCGCTCGCAAGATCGACGATCCAGAATTCGCAGAAGGTGTGCTCGCCGTAGACCTGCGCGTCGCTCACATGCCGCAGCTCATAGGCCGCACCCGGCTTCGCCTCCAGGGCGAGTTCGGTGCGCGCGAAAAAGGCGCCGCGGATGAATTCGACCGCGAGTTGATGCCGGCCCGGGGGGAGGCTGACGGGCTGGTCCCAGCCTTGCCGGCCCCCCGGGACGGGCCGGCCGTCCACCGCGGTGATGAACGCGGTGAAGTTGTCGAGCAGAGTGCTAGTCTCCTCGGAGCCCTTGATGGTGGCCGGACGCGTGTCGGTAAGCACCACCGCCGCCGGCTGGGCCGGGGCGGATCCAGTGGCCGGGGCGACGGAACCGGCCGGTGATCCGGCGGGCGTCGTGGTCGTGCAAGCTGTGAGCAGCAGCAGGGCCAGGACGGGAGGCAGGGAGAGCGGACGCAGGGACATCGCGAGGACTTAAGCGCGCCGACTGGGCCGGTTTCAATCCCAGAGTTGGCGCGCGGAGTGGGCCGGCCGGCCTGTATCCGAGGTTGAATTCACCGACCGGCTCGCGCAGTCTCCGCGCAATCCCCCCAAAACTCCCCTATGGACCGTCTTCATGGCCTGCTCGGCGTCGCTCTCATCCTCGGCATCGCGATCCTTTGTTCGAACAACCGCCGCCGGATCAACTGGCGCCTCGTGGCCACTGGCATCGCGCTGCAGACGGCGATCGCGCTCTTGATCTTCAAGGTCGGCCCGGTGGCGCGGTTCTTTTCGGTGCTCGGTCACGGCATGGGCAAGCTCGAGGAGTTCGCGCGGCAGGGCGCGGCCTTCGTTTACGGCGGCATCGCGGTGGACCAGGGCGGCAAGATCGGCAACTACATCGCCGGCGGCTTCGTCTTCGCCTTCAACGTCACCGCCACGATCATCCTGGTCTGCGCGCTGGTGGCCATCCTTTACCACTTCGGCATCATGCAGCGGGTGGTCGCGCTCATCGCCCGGGCGATGAACAAGGTCATGCGCGTCAGCGGCGCCGAGTCGCTCAGCAATGTGGCCAGCGCCTTCGTCGGTCAGGTCGAGGCGCAGGTGATGATTCGGCCCTACCTCGCCGGCATGACCAAAAGCGAGCTGCTGGCCTCCATGAGCGGCAGCCTGGCGTGCATCGCCGGCGGCATCCTCGTCGTCTACGCCAACATGGGCGCCGCCGCCGGCATGGACCTCGCCCCCAAGCTCATCACCGCCTCCCTCATGGCGGCGCCGGGCGCGCTCGTCATCGCCAAGATCGTCTTCCCCGAGACGCTGGAAAGCCAGACCATGGGCACCGTGAAACTTGAGGTGAAGAGCGACTACAGCAACGTCATCGACGCCGTCTCCCACGGCGCCGCCGACGGCTTCAAGATCGCCATGAACGTCATCGCGATGCTCATCGGCTTCATCGCCGTCATCGCCTGCCTCGACTGGCTGCTCATTTCATGCGGCCACCTGTTCAATCCCAATTTCAACCTGTCGCTGAACTGGATCTTCGGGAAGCTCTTCTACCCGATGGCGTGGGCCATGGGCGTGCCGGCCGCCGACATCAGCAACGTGGCGACTCTGCTCGGCCAGAAGCTGACGATCAACGAATTCGTGGCCTTCCAGAACCTGACGAACAAGAGCGTCCCGATCGTGACCGACAAGGGCCTGCTGATCCTGAGCATCGCGATCTGCGGCTTTGCCAACTTCAGCAGCGTCGGCATGCAGATCGGCGGCATCGGCGCCCTGGCGCCCGAGCGCCGCACGGACCTTGCCCAGCTCGGTCTCAAGGCGCTGCTCTGCGGCACCCTGGCCTCGTATCTGTCCGCGACGATCGCGGGCATCGTGATCTGAGCGGCCGCCCCACGCGGCGCTGGTGGTCATACTCCGGTGGATTGTGCCGCCGGCGTTAAGTTCAGGTAAAAGCCCGGGAGTTTGCTGCGCGGCGGCCGATTTGGACTGGCCGGGTAACTGATTGTCCCGTTCACCGTCATTACTGCGGGCCACAATAATATGAACCTGATCGATCTTATCCTGATGTTCGGCGGCTGTGCGGCCGCCTTGGCGGTGAGCGCCGGGTGCGGCTTGGGCCTGGTGGTGTGGTTGGCCGGGGGCAAGCCGCTCCCGCCGAAAACCGGTCGCTGACTGCAGGCTTGGCGCGCGCCGAACCCGGGCTAGCATGGCCGGATGGAACTCAAGCAGCGTCTGGCCCGGCACCTCGGCAAAAAACCCGACACCACGAAGGCGGCGTTTGTCGCCGCCAACGCGACGGTGCTGGGCGACGTGACACTCGGGCAGCACACCAGCATCTGGTATGGCTGCGTGCTGCGCGGCGACATCAACTCGATTGAGATCGGCGAGGGGACGAACATTCAGGACCTGGCGATGGTACACCTCGCCGACGACTACGGCGTGAAGATCGGCCGTTACTGCACCATTGGCCACAGCGCGATCATCCACGCCTGCGAGATCGGCGACGAGTGCCTCATCGGCATGGGCGCCACCCTCCTCGACGGGGCGCAGATCGGCGACCATTGCATCGTCGGGGCCAATTCCCTCGTCACGCAGCGCTTCACCGCCCCGCCGGGCTCGATGATCCTCGGCTCACCCGCGAAGGTCGTGCGGGCCCTGACCGAGAAGGAACTGCTCGGCCTGCGCCCGTGGGCCGAGAAGTATGTCGAGGTGGCCAAGGCGCACGCCGGGCTGAGAAGGTAGGGCGCGTTATCCCTGACGCGCCGCGCCGGCGGACTAGGATGTGTTTGCAAAATGCCGAAGCCCCGTTGCCAGCGGCAGTGGGCCAGCCCGCTTGCGGGCGCTGGTGGGGCGCGAGCAAGCTCGCGGACCCACCGAAACCCGAATTTGCAAACACGGCCTAAGGATAATCCGCCCTACCGTTCCAGAACCGAAAACGTATACCGGTAGTTCGCATCGCGGCTCTCCTTCCGCCAGGTCTCGCGCCAGTCCAGGTGCCGCCATTCCGGGAACAAGGTGTCCCCCGGTACCTCGGCGTGCACCAGCGTGAGCAAAATCCGGTCGGCGATGGGCAGCGTCTCCTCGTAGATGCGTTGCCCGCCACAGATCATGATCTCGCCGGGCAGGGTCTGGGCGATGGCGAGGGCTTCGGTGACAGAAGCCGCAGTCCGGGGTGGAACCTGCGCTCCGCGCAGGTTTGAGCCCGCGCGGAGCGCGGGCTCCACCTTTGCGGCAGCCATCCGCATGATATGCTCCGGCTGCGATGTGATCACCACGGGCTGGCGGCCATTGGCGAGCACCTTGGGCCAGGTTTCAAAACAGATGCGCCCGAGCACGACAGTCTGGCCGGCGGTTTTCTCGTGGAACCAGGCCTGGTCCTCAGGAATGTCGAACGGCAGCCGGCCGCCGCGACCGATGATGCGGTTCTCGGCGCAGGCGACGATGAGTTGGATCGGTTTGGGCATTGCCTCGGTTATGGGGAGTCCAAGAGTCGGTCGCATGCGTAGCAAACTTCGTTTTCTGGCGGCGGTCCTCGGGTGCGAGGCCGCTTTTTTCGCGTCGGCGCGGGCGGAGGACTTCGCGCCGCGTTATCAGGCGGTCATCGACGCCCAGGGCAAGGCCGCCGAGGCCACCCGGCTGCACGAGCTCTTCAAAACGGATTGGGCCTACACGATCGACGTGTTGCCCGAATACGGCACCTACCTCGGCGTCCCGGGCTACGATACGCGCTGGACCGACCTGTCCGCCACGGCCATCGCCGACCGCCGCCGGCTCACCGACCGGCCGTTGAAGGTGCTGGCGACCATTGATCGCGCCCAGTTGTCGCCCGTCGACCAGGTCAACTACGACCTCTTCAAGCGCCAGGCCGAGGAGGGGCTGGAGGGGAATCGTTTCCCGACCGAGTATTTCCAGCTGACGCAGCTCAACGGCATCCAGCAGGACGCCGCCCAGCTCTTCAGCCTGATGCCCAACCAGACGACGGCGCAGTTGGAGAACCAGCTCGCGCGCCTGCAGGCGCTACCGGCCGTGGTGGACCAGGTCATCGCGCTGCTGGACCAGGGTTTGAAGGCCGGCATGACCCCGCCGCAAGTCACCCTGCGCGACGTGCCGCAGCAGGTGCTCAACCAGATTCCCGAGGAAGCCTTCCAGAGTCCGCTGCTCCGCGGTTTCAACGATCTGCCGGCGACCGTGTCCGGCGAGGAAGGCACGCGGCTGCGCGCGGCGGCGGCCAAGACCTACACCGAGCAGGTGCGGCCGGCTTATCAGCGGCTCGAGCAGTTTATTTCCAAGCAATACCTGCCCGGCGCGCGCCAGAACATCGCGGCCACGGCGCTGCCGGACGGGGCGGCCTATTACGCCTGGCGGATCCGCACCCAGACCTCGACCGACCTCACGGCGCAGCAGATCCACGACATCGGCCAGGCCGAGGTGAAGCGCATTCGCGCCGAGATGGAGAAAATCAAGGACAAGACCGGCTTCAAGGGCACGCTGCCGGAGTTCTTCACCTACCTGCAGACCGACCCGAAGTTCTTCTACACCGACAAGGAGGATCTGCTGCGCGCCTACCGCGACATTGCCAAGCGTGCCGACCCGCAGCTGATGAAGCTCTTCAAGACGCTGCCCCGCACGCCCTATGGCGTGATTCCGGTGCCGACCTACGCCGAAAAGTCTCAGACGACCGCCTATTATTTTCCCGGCGCGACCGAGAGCGGCCGGCCCGGCTATTTCTACGCCAACACCTATGCGCTCAACACCCGGCCGAAGTGGGAGATGGAGCCGCTGACGCTGCACGAGGCGGTGCCCGGCCATCACCTGCAGATTTCGCTCGCGCAGGAACTCGGCGACCTGCCGGACTTCCGGAAATATGGCGGCTACACTGCTTTCGTGGAAGGCTGGGGGCTTTACTCCGAAAGCCTCGGCGAGGAGATGGGTTTCTACACCGACCCCCATGACAAGTTTGGCCAGCTCACCTACGAGATCTGGCGTGCGGTCCGGCTCGTGACCGACACCGGCATGCACGCGCTCGGCTGGTCGCGCCAGCAGGCCATCGACTACTTCAAGGCCAACTCCAGCAAGTCGGAGCACGACATCGTGGTCGAAATCGACCGCTACCTCGTGTGGCCCGGCCAGGCGCTGGCCTACAAGCTCGGTGAGCTGAAGATCAAGGAGCTGCGCGCCTATGCCACTCAGGAACTGGGCAAAAAGTTTGACGTCCGCCTCTTCCATGACGAGGTGCTGAAGGATGGGGCTGTTCCCCTAAGTGTGCTTGAGACAAAGATTAAAGATTGGGTCGCGGCGCAGAAGAGAGGATAGGGCAAGGGCTGACCGCACCCCGGATTTTTACCACTAATGGATTCATCAATCGATGGATCCTTATTGGTGTGGGGCGACTGATCATCGCCCCTGGTTGATTCCGGGCGCCGGCTGATCGCGGGCATTGTTTCCCGGTCTGCGATTCGCAGACCCCAACACGGGCTCCGGAGACGATTAGTCGGAGGGGTGTGGTAAAGTTTCGCCCCTTGGCGAAACCGATTAGTGGTAAAATCTGCTGCGCTTACGGCATTGCATGCCTGGACCGAATCCCGTGTCATAACCGCCTATGATTATCGGAGTTCCCCGCGAAATTAAGATTGGTGAAACCCGCGTCTCGATGACCCCCGCCCTGTGCCGGCGCGTGACCGCGCTCGGCGGCAAGGTCCTGATCGAGAAAGGCGCCGGCCTCAGCGCCGGATTCACCGACGATGAATACAAGGCCGCCGGCGCCACCTTCGCCCCGAATGCCGCGAAGGTCTGGAAATCCGCCGACATGATCCTGAAGGTCAAGGAGCCGCTCGAGGCCGAATACGACCTCATGCAGCACGGTCAGACCATCTTCACCTACCTGCATCTCGCCGCCGGCCCCGCGCTGGCGAAGGAGCTCTGCCGCAAATCGATCCTCGGCATCGCCTACGAGACCGTCGAGGGCGTGGACGGCCAGTTCCCGCTGCTCAAGCCCATGTCCCAGATCGCCGGCCGCCTCTCGATCCAGATCGGCGCCTATTTCCTGCAGTCCCAACTCGGCGGTTCGGGCATGCTGCTCGGCGGCATCCCCGGCACGATGCCCGGCCACGTCGTCGTGGTCGGTGCCGGCAACTCCGGCGCACACGCCGTGCAGATGGCCGCCGGCATGGGCGCCCGCGTCACCGTGCTGGATCTCGACACCCGCAAGCTTGAGGCCCTCGACAACGAATACCGCGGCCGCGTCGTCACGCTCATGTCGAATCCGGCCAACATCGAGCACGAGGTCGCCGACGCCGACCTGCTCATTGGCGCCGTGCTCATCCCGGCCGCCAAGGCCCCGATCGTCGTCTCGGAGAAGATGGTCGCCCGGATGCGGCCCGGCAGCGTGATCTGCGACATCGCCATCGACCAAGGTGGTTGCATCGAGACCATCAAGCCCACTTCGCACACCAAGCCGACCTACAAGCAGCACGCCGTCATCCATTACGCGGTGCCCAACATGCCGGCGCTGGTCGGCCGCACCTCAACGATGGGCCTGACGCAGGCCACCGAGCCGTTCGTCGCCATGATGGTGCAGAAGGGTGTCGAGCGCGCGCTGAGCGAGCACAAGGGCCTCGCCAAGGGCGTGAACACCCGCAACGGCCGCATCACCTACGACGCCGTCGCCAAGGCGGTCGGCTTCGACTCCTGATGCTGGCGGTCAGAGCCAGACGCCATCTGGCCCACTTGCGCTCCCCGCTTGACGGCATGAAAAAGCCCGCACCGGGTGGTGCGGGCTGAAGGACGGAGGCTCGCCTTACGACTGGGTGACGATCGTCACGCTCTCGAGTGCGACGCGGTCGATGGGCGTGCTCTTCTCGCCGCCGCCGCCCGACTTGGTCGGGACGTTGGCGAGCTGCTCAAGGACCTCGTCACCCTTGATGACCTGGCCGAAGGCGGTGTATTGGCGGTCGAGGAATTTGGCGTCGCCGTGGCAGAGGAAGAACTGCGAGCCGGCGGAGTCGGGGTGGGCCGAACGGGCCATGGAGATGACGCCGCGGACATGGGTCTTGGCGTTGAACTCGGCCTTGAGCTTGTAGCCGGGACCGCCGGTGCCGGGCATGCCGGTCTCGCCGGTCTTGGTATTCGGGCAGCCGCCTTGGACCATGAACCCCTTGATGATGCGGTGGAAGGCAGTGCCGTTATAGAAGCCCTCGCGGGCGAGCTTCTTGAAATTTTCGACAGTCTTCGGGGCCACGTCGGACCAGAAGGCGATGGTGATCTCGCCATGGCTGGTCTTCAGCACGGCGACTTCGGAGGTGGAGGCATTGCTCATAAAGGTGCACAAAAAGCATCCGCCATGGGCTTTCCGCAAGAACCAAATGGACAGGAAGGTGGCTGATCGGCTCACTGGTGGGGTGCGCTTCTCAAGGGTTGCCCTCCAAGGGTTTCGGAATCTGCCGCTCGCCGACGTGGCGCTGACGGGGAAGCGCACGTTCCTGCTCGGGGCGAACGCCCAGGGTAAGACCAACTTCCTCGAGGCCTTGGGTTATGTGACGGCGCTGCGGTCATTCCGCGGCGCGGAGTCGCGGGCGCTACTGGGCCTCGGGTCACCGCAGGCCGGGCTGGGCTTCACGGTGGAACACGAGACCTTCGGCGAGAGCCGGCTCACGATCACGCTGACCTCGCAGGACCGGGTGGTGGAATGGGAACACGGCAAGGTCACGCGGCTGGCGGACTTGATTGGCAAGTTTCCGACCGTCGTGTTCGCGTCGCAGGACAACCAGTTTTTGCGCGGCTCGCCGTCACTGCGCCGCCGCTGGCTCGACCTCACGCTGGCGGCGATGGACGGCGCCTACCTGGCGGCCCTGCAGCGCTACACCCGCGCCGTGGCCGAGCGGAACATGCTGCTGAAACAGGGCGGCCGCGATGCCGGCGCCCTCGAGGCCTTTGAACACGAGCTGGCGGCGCACGCGGTGACACTCGTCGCGAAACGCACGGCGGGTGTCGCCGAGCTCGGGGAATTTTTCCGCACGGCCCACGCGCGACTCGTGCCGGAGGGCGAGCAGGCGGGACTGGTCTATGCACCCGACTCGGTGGTGGCGTTGGCGGCGGAGTTTGCCGCGTTGCTCGTGCAGTGCCGGCCGCGCGACACTTTGTTGAAATCGACCGAGCGCGGGCCACACCGCGACGATCTCGAACTGGTGCTCAACGGTCGCCCCGCGAAGCAATTTGCCTCGGAGGGGCAGCAGCGCTGCCTCGTCATCGCGCTGCGGCTGGCGCAGGCGGCTTATTTCCGCGCCCAGGGCGGCGTCACGCCGGTGCTGCTGTGCGACGACGTGCTGGGCGAACTCGACCCGGGACGCCGCGAAAAATTCTGGGCGTCGCTCGAAGGCGAGCCCCAGGTGATCGCGACCGGCACGAGCCTGCCGGCGGACGCGACGGGGTGGCAGGTTTTGGCAGTGGCTGACGGGAATATTTCACCGCAGGGTGTCGTCACGTGAGTTTTGAACCATGGCAATGGGTGCTGCTCGTGCTGGGCGCGGTCGCCGCGGGATTTTCCAAGACGGGCATCCCGGGCACCTCGATCTTTTTCGTCGCGATCTTTGCGAATATCATGCCCGCGCGCCAGGCGACCGGTCTGGTGCTGCCGCTGCTGATCTTCGCGGACCTGTTTGCCTTCGTGGTCTACCGGAAAAACCTGGAATGGCGGCGCGTCGGGCGCCTGCTGCCTTGGGCGGTGGGCGGCGTGGTGCTCGGCTGGGCCGTGCTGGGCCGGGTCGACGATGGCCAGACCGCGCGCATCGTTGGCATGGTCATCGCGGTCATGCTGGGGCTGCACCTCTGGCGCAAATGGCGGACCCCGGAGGACTCGGTGGCGCACGCCCCGGCCTGGTTCGGGCCGTTTGCCGGCGTGATGGCCGGGTTCGCCACGATGGTGGCCAACGCCGCCGGTCCGGTCATGACCCTCTACCTGCTGTCGATGCGCCTGACCAAGCTCGAGTTCCTTGGCACCGGCGCGGCGTTTTTCCTGCTCATCAACTGGATTAAGGTCCCGTTCGGCCTCCAGCTCGGGCTGCTGAACGCGCCGAGCCTGACTTTGAACCTGTGGCTGCTGCCGGCCGTGGCGGCGGGGGCGCTGGCCGGGCCGTGGGTGGTGCAGCGCGTCAACCAGCAGGTGTTCGAGAACACGGCGCTGGTGCTGACGGCCCTCGCCGTCGGGAAGCTGCTGTTCTTTTAAGCTGCGCGATTGAGTCGGAATGTAGGGTCGCCGCTAGTCGGCGGACCATCGCGTCAGCGAGTCACGGTCCGGCGGCCAGCGCCGAACCTGCATTGAGATCCGATTCTCAGTTTTCATTCCGTGGATTCTGTGTATTCCGTGGTTACAAAATAATGGCACGACAATCCGTCAGGCAGATGTGGAAGGACAAACTCGAGGGCAAGCTCGCGCCCAAATCCTGGCCGGCGGCGCCGTCGCTGTCCCGGTCGCCGTTTGCGGGCCGCGTGCTGGGCATCGACCCCAGCCTCCGGGGCACGGGCCTGGCGCTGATCGAGTTCGTGCCCGGCCGGACGCCGGTGCTGCTG
>Ga0163153_10000353_pt1 | contig 82065 bp, 74 predicted proteins | sample OliLakLV19MP6IB1_FD_148629 | JGI IMG/M metagenome (GOLD analysis project Ga0163153, IMG submission 148629) | Freshwater microbial mat bacterial communities from Lake Vanda, McMurdo Dry Valleys, Antarctica - Oligotrophic Lake LV.19.MP6.IB-1 | ecosystem: Environmental > Aquatic > Freshwater >... | reverse complement strand
TGCTGGAGTTCGCGCGGGCAGGCTCAGCAGCGAAACCGACGCTCGCCCACGCCGCCGAATAACTCATCCTCACCCGCTTGCGGGGGAGGGGGACCATCCGCCGAAGTCCTTGCGAAGGCGGATGGTGGAGGGGGCCGCGGCGCCGACGAGACTGCCACGCAATAAATTCTTTAGAGCGCGCACTGATGCACCCACCCCTCTCTCCAGAGCGATGCAAAACGTACACTGTCCCTCTGTTTTCCCTCAAGCCACCATCTGCAACCCCCTCTTCGCCACCGGCTTCAGCGCCGCGCGGGTGCTTTTCGCCGTGCTCCCACTGGCTGATGAGGCCGGTCGTGACGTTTTCGCAATAAGCGATCAACCGGTCCACGAAACTGTCCGCCACCGAACTGCCGTTTGCACTGGCAATGTGCGCGCGAATGGACGCCAAGTCTTCGACTGCCGCCGGCGAAAAGACCACGGTGAATTGCTGCATCGCTCAGGCTTTACCGAACAGGCGCGCTCTCACTTGATCGGCGGTCAGCGAAGTGCCCGGTGATGCGCGCATGGCGTCGAGACGCGGGGCCACAACTTCGCGCAACCAATTGTCGAGTTCCGGGGCGAGGTAGTTTTCGAGCGCCTCAAGTGCGTCGGCGACCGCCGCCTCAGCGTTGGAATAGGCCGCATTCCGGAGCAAGCGCTCGAGGCGCGACGCGGCATCGCCTTTCAGGGTCAAGGTGAGTTCAGACATGATCGTTCCCCTCCGTGCGGAGGGACACGCGCACGGCAGCGTCGTCGCGTAAAAGCCGAGCCCGCTCAGCGCCGTGATGGCGCCGAGCGTTAACGTATAAGCCATCGGCGCGCCGGGTTAAAACTTATTGATTAATACCAGCGTCCACGGCCATACAAACCGCCGCCGCCGACAAGCATTACGATAAGCACGATGATGAGAATGGTCGTGAGATCCATGACTGGCTCCTGAGGTTGGTTCGTCAAATACGTGCAAATGCACACTCACAGAACGTTTCTGACCGGTCTTCGGTTCCATCGAGGCACCCATCCCGCGAGAACAGCGGGGACACTACTTAAGCGGCCCGGCCTAGACCGCCCGCTTCAATTCATCGACAAATTTGAGCGCTTCCCGGCGCACGTGATCGGCCAGGCGAGGATCGATGATGCTTTTGATACGGCCGGCCTCGATGCCGCGTGTCGCCTCGATCTTGAAATCCAGAATGGTTTGAGCAGCAGAGAGGATGGCATCGACTTCAGGATTCTTGACCAGTGACTTAACGACCGTGCTCGGTCGATGCACCAAAGCCGAGACGACGCCGCCAAGTCCGCCTTTGTTCAAATCGTGAAACACGCGGCTCGTATTGAAGCACGTATCGATAAGCTCTTTTTCCTGCGGATCGAGGAGATGCGCCACAAATTGCGCGTGTTCGTCCATGATGTTGGTCCAGAACGTCGCCACTTCGTTGCGGTCAAATTCGGATTCTCCGTGTCCAAGCGCTTCGAGCCGTCGTGACCAGCGCTCCGCTTCGTGCAGCGTGTGATCGAAGAACAGCGGCCATACCAGGCTGCGCAAACGCCCCTCCGTTTGGGCGAGGCCAAGCCGGGCCTTGTAGGCGATAAACGGTTTGATCTCTTCGACGATATCGTCCGTATACGGTTTGAGCGCGCCACGCTCGGGTGGGCCCGCAGCCTCGATGCGCTTATATAGCGCCGTGAATTTCTGATGGAATCCCTGCGCTTCGGTTCGCTCGTCTCCCGCCGTTTCCGGCGGCATCAGCAAGACAAAAAACAGCGCGTGTTCCAACATGATATCCACGGCAAATCGGGCATCGGCCCACGCGTGCAAAGTTGGATCGGCTTGATTTTGCTTGGGCAGTATCACGGGCTTTTCCGTCGGTGATTCCACTATCGCGCCGCCTGAGCGCGTATGAAGTGTAAAGCCTTCGGGCTGGCGTGAACGGGCGAGAGACATTTTCATACTCCTTACGGTTACAATCCACGTAAGGAACGCCGTGTACGAACGATGGTTCCAACCGGAGGCGTCCGAAATTGCCACCTTGCAGACAACGGCACGTTTGACTCCCATGGTCCGTGTATCAACCGGATGCGACGGTACAAGGAACGCAGTGGTTTTTCTGGTTTCCCACTTCGGCCGACGAAATGGCAGTCGAGCCTTTACCCCGTCCATGGACCGGTCATACGCAAACTCTGTGAAAAGAGTGCAAGCGGCCGCTCCGATTTAGCGAAGCGGCCGTTGCGGCACTTAGTATCTGCCGGAGCCGTAGGGCCGGTTGTCACGGTCATTGCGGCATGCCCTGTTATACGTCACGTAGCCGCCTATCCTGCGGCATTGGCGCTGCGTCGACCACCAGTCGTTCCGGCCGCGCTGACAACAAACGCGTTGATCACCCCGGTTGTCGGCACGATCATTGCGGCACGCCCTGTTGTGCGCCACGTAGCCGCCCGCACGCCGGCATTCGCGCCTGTTCGACCACCAATCCCGATAGCCCCGTTTGCAGCAAACGCGGTCACTGGCGTAAACGCGGTCATCGTTGTATTGAGCAAACTGTACGCCCAAACCTACGTCTGCCGCCGCCGAATACAACGGAGCGGCCGATGCGGGTGTAGCTGTCGCGACGCCAGCAAATGCCGAAAGCACGACCACCCCGGCAAAATACCAAACTCTGAGAGACATCGAAGACTTGAACATACGCGTTCTCCATTTCCACCCTCGGCGAGGGTCCGATAACGAATAAACGCTTGAAGTTGGCGGTGGTTCCCACCGAGTGCGGGCGTAGAGCCGCTTACTTCACGGCCTCGCTCAGGATCGCCGCGATCGCGTCTTCGCCGTCGGGGCTGTGGATCCAGCTCTCGGCTGCTGACTGGCTGTCGAATTGCAGCGGCACGCGCTGGGCCTTCACACGATCCGGCACCGGCACAAACACTTCAAACGTGCCAGCAAAACGCATATCCTTCGTCGCCTCGGCAAAGGCGCTGGGCAGTGCTTTTTTCTTTTTCATTTGGGGCAGCGCCTTCAAGAATTGCCCGCTCCCTACCCCGCCGCCGCCCGCTTGTCTTGTCCAAGGGCAACGTCACAGTGTCGCGGGGTTGCACTTATTGGCGCGCAAGCTCGCGAAATGAGATCAGCCGCTTGCGGGTTTCGCACCACAGGGCAAGCTTCACACACGCAAAACTCTCCCACAGCGTCAACCGCCCCATATCCCTGAGTTCGGGGTGATCCAGCAGCACGCGGCGCAAACGGTAGAACGGAATGCGCGCATTCAGATGATGCACATGATGCACGCCGATATTGGCCGTCAGCCAGCGCAATGGCGCCGGCAAATCGTAGTGCGAACTGCTCGCCAGCGCCGCGTCTTGAATATTCCATTCCCCGCCATCGGCCCACACTGTCCCGTCGAACTGATGCTGCACGAAGAACAGCCACACCCCCATCGACGAGGCCAGCAAGATGATCGGCAGATGCACCATCAAAAACGGTCCCACCCCGATCAGCCACATCATCCCGAGCGCGAGCGCCGCAATCACCAAATTATTCGCCATCGCCGACAACCAAGGACCTGCCCCGACCCGCATCATCCCCACCGGCAACCGGTTGGCGATCAAAAACACATAAGCCGGCCCGATCACAAACAACACAAGCGGGTGACGGTAAGCGCGATAGCGCAACCGCTCCCACCACGGCTGCGCCACATATTCGGACACCGTCATCGTTTCGATGTCCCCGATACCACGCGTCTCAAGATTGCCCGATGTCGCGTGATGCAAATTATGCGAGCGCCGCCACACACCGAACGGCGTCATCGTCAGCACGCCGCAAACCCGCCCGACCCAATCATTGGCCCAGCGGTTGCGGAAAAACGAACCATGTCCGCAATCGTGCAAGATCAAAAACAGCCGCACCAGAAACCCGGCCGCAGGAATAGCAAGCAGCAGCGACAACCAATACCCAACGTCCAGCGCCAGCCAAGTCGCGATCCACAACACCACAAACGGCCCGATAGTCACTGCAATTTCGACAATGCCGCGCGGTACACTGGGCTGGCGGTAACGCACCAGAATCTGCGCCCAACTCTGGGCATTTTTCTGCGGGACTGCCAAATTCTGACTCTCAAGAAACTCGTTCATTTTTACCGCACTAAACTCTCACTGCTATGTGGCAGGATTCGTGCGTCCCGCCAAGTAGCGAATCTGCCAGTCGTCACAATCTTTGCGGCAGGGCTTGACCTCACCCCGTGCCAGTCCTGACAAGACGGCACCAAATGACCAGCACCCTACCCATCACCCAGGCGCTGCCTGCGCTCAAAGCAGCACTCACCTCTCACCGTTCAGCCGTGCTTGAAGCACCGCCGGGTGCAGGCAAAACCACACTCGTGCCGCTGGCACTTCTGGACGAGCCTTGGGTTCGCGGCAAAAAAATCCTGATGCTGGAGCCGCGCCGCATTGCCGCCCGTGCCGCCGCGGCACGCATGGCCGACCTGCTGGGCGAGCAAACAGGTGAAACCGTCGGCTATCGCGTGCGCCAGGATAGCCGCGTGGGTCCGAAAACCCGCATCGAAGTCCTGACCGAAGCCCTGCTCACCCGCCGCCTGCAAAGCGATCCCGAACTCAAAGACGTGGCCCTGGTCATCTTCGATGAATTCCATGAGCGCAGCCTCAACGCAGATTTGGGTCTCGCCCTTGCGCTGGAAACCCAAACCGCCCTCAACGACGACCTCAAAATTCTTGTCATGTCGGCAACCTTGGACGGCGCCCGCGTCGCCAAACTGTTGAACAACGCGCCCGCCGTTCGCAGCGAAGGCCGCCTCTTCCCCATCGAAACGCATTACGCCCCGCCCCACGCCAACACGCGCCTCGAACAGCACGCAACCAACGCAATTCTCCGCGCACTCGAGGAAACCGCTGGCGGTATCCTGGTCTTCCTCCCCGGCGAAGGCGAAATCCGCTCAGTAGAGCGTCTGTTGTCGGCGCAGGATTTACACGGCGCCATCATGTCCTCACTCTACGGTGCCCTCGCCCCCGAAGTGCAAGACCGCGCCATCCGCCCGCTCGCCGATGGCAAACGCAAAATCGTCCTTGCGACAGCCATCGCCGAAACCAGCCTGACCATCGAAGACGTCCGCATTGTCATCGACTGTGGACTGCAACGCCTGGCCCGCTACAATCCGGCGACCGGCATGACCCAGCTCGTTACTAACCGAGTCTCACTCGCCTCCGCCGACCAGCGCCGCGGCAGAGCCGGTCGTGTGGCGCCGGGCATTTGCTACCGCCTCTGGGACGAAGCTGAAACCCGCGCGCTGGCGCCCTACACCCCGCCCGAAATTCTCACCAGCGACCTCGCCCCCTTCGCGCTCGAACTGGCCGGTTGGGGTGAACGCGATGCCAGCCGCTTGCGATTGCTCGATGCGCCACCATCCGGCACCTTTGCTGAAGCCCAGGAACTCCTGCGCGAACTCGACGCCATCGATGCCACCAACGCCATCACCCCGCATGGCCGCTCCTGTCTTGCCTTCGGCGCCCATCCACGCCTCGCCCACATGATGCTCCGTGCGCGCGATGCCACGGCGTGCGCGCTCGCCGCCATCCTGGGCGAACGCGACGTCATCCGCAGCCGCGACGCCGATCTGCGCACCCGGCTGGAGATCTTCGCCGGCGACCGCGATGTCAGCTCAGATCGCGGCGCCCTTGCCCGCGCCCGCGAACAGGCTCGTGCCTGGAGGCGAACGCTCAACCTCAAAGACACGAGCGTAGAGCCAAACGCCGCCGGACGCCTGACCGCGCTCGCCTATCCTGAGCGCATTGCCAAGCGCCGCAGCCCCGGCAGTTTCCGCCTTGCCAACGGTCGCGGTGCAACTTTGCCTCAGACCGATCCTCTCGCCGCCCAGGATTATCTCGCCGTTGCCGCACTGGACGACGCCGGCGCTAACGCCCGCATTCACCAGGCCGCCCCCCTCCTCCTCGCCGACATCGAAGACCTTTTCGCCGCCCACATCGAAAACCAGCAAATCGTCGAATGGAGTTCGCGCGAAAATGCCGTGAGCGCCCGCGAGGAACGCAAGCTCTACGCCCTCACGCTCAGCGAACGCCCGCTCAAGAAACCTGATCCAACCAAAATCGCCGCCGCCGTCATCGCAGGCATTCGGGAACTGGGGCTTGGCGCCTTGCCCTGGACACCCGAACTCGAAACTCTGCGCGCCCGCGTAAATTTCCTGGCCCGCATTGACCCCCAAGCCACATGGCCCGGCCTGTCGGACACCGCATTGCTCGGCACGCTCGAACATTGGCTGCAGCCCTTCTTGGGGCAAGTCACCCGGGCGAGTGATTTTCCGCGCCTCGATCTCGAAGCGGCATTGAACGCCCACTTTGACTGGGAGGCGAAAAAGCGCCTCGACGCGATGGCGCCAACGCACATCACCGTTCCTTCAGGTTCGCATATCAGAATCGACTACAGCACGGATGCACCGTTCCTCGCCGTCCGCTTGCAGGAAATGTTTGGCCTCGCAGATACCCCTGCGATCGCCGGCGGCCGCGTGCCGTTGACGCTTCACCTGCTCTCGCCCGCCCGCCGCCCCGTCCAGGTCACGCGCGATCTGAAGAGTTTCTGGGCCCATGGCTATCCGCAGGTAAAGCGCGACCTCAAAGGCCGCTATCCCAAACACCATTGGCCTGACGATCCATGGACGGCAATCCCCACCGCCCGCGCCAAGCCGCGCGGAACTTGAAGCCCGCGAAACGCTTTTTTTACCGTGTTGCCTGTCACCATTTTAAGTGGTCAACGCCAATACTGCGCAGTACTCAACGGCGATCAAAAGGAGGCCAAATGCAATTGCCTGCGCTCGCGGCCGGCCTCCCCGAAAAGCCTGAAGGCGGCGACTTGAGTGGTCAATGCCTCGACGGCGCCAACCTGTCTGGCCGCTTGATTGCAAGCGCCAGATTTGACGGCGCCTCACTCAGACGCGCCATCCTCACCGGCGCCGAGTTTCGCGACTGCACGTTTGTCGGCGCCTCCCTCGATGAGGCAGTAATGCCCCACACCTTATTTGAGAACTGCGATTTCTCACAGGCAATTGTCACCAACGCCAATCTCCGGCAAGCTGTGTTTCGCGCCGTGACAGTCCTGAGCCACAGCCGGAAAACATCCACGCTCGGGCATGCGAAAGCAACCTTTGATGGCGCAACACTCGATGGCTCAAGCTTTGCCGGCGCACGCCTGATAGCCGCATTGTTGCACAACGTCAAAGCAACCGATGTAGACTTTTCGAATTGCGATCTGCGCAACAGCTCCTTCAACGGCAGCACGCTCGAAGACGTTAAGTTCAGCGGTGCAAATCTCCTCGACGCCAATTTCGCCAAATGCCCCGGCGCACGCAGCTTTCTGCCTGAATACGCACTGATGCTCGTAAAGCTCGTGCAGCCCATCGGCGAAGCCGAACTTAAGGATTATCTCGCCCGCCATGTGCAATGGCTCGACACCGACGGCGCCCAAGGCATGCGCCTCTCCCTGCAGGGCTTTGATCTGTCTGGACAGAAATTCGACGGCTACGACTTTTCCGGCACCGACTTTCGCGGCGCCCGCCTCGACCGCGCCAGCATGAAGAAAGTGAAACTTGTCGCCGCCGACCTGCGCGACACAAGCCTGCTGGGCACAAACTTCTCCGCATCCGACTTGCGCGGAGCGTTGCTACCAGAAGGCGGACTGCGTCGTTCCATACTGACTGGCACTCTTGTCGACGATCAATTGCCGGCCCCCACTTGATCTGTATCGCACATGCGTTCACATTGCCGGGCTGACAACTGCCCGCGATTTGTGTGACGACGCCGCTGCCAACTTCTCCCACAACGCTGATCTATAGTGCACGAGCGTTGAGGGACTTCGGCGACGGCTTCATTGTCCTGCTCTTGCCCGTCTACCTCTCAAGCCTCGGTTTCGACGCCTTTCAGATCGGCATCGTCGCAACGCTTGCCCTGTTGGGCTCAGCGCTGACGACCCTCGCGATTGGCATGATCGGCACAACTTACAGCACCCGCACCTTGCTCATCGCCTCATCCGCATTGATGACTTTAACCGGCCTTGCCTTCATTGCGTCAACGATTACGCCCCTCATCTTCGTCATCGCTTTCATCGGCACGATCAACCCGTCCTCGGGCAGCGTCAGTATCTTCGTGCCCCTCGAACACTCGGCCCTCAGCCACAGCGTCACTGACGCCAATCGAACCAGATCCTTCGCCCGCTACAGCGTCGTCGGCGCCCTCGCTGCAGCGCTCGGCTCTCTCGCCGCCGCCAGTCCGGAATACATAGCGCTGACAGGCATCACCCCACAAACCTCGTTGCAATTGATGTTTGCGTTCTACGCCGCCCTGGGCCTCACCGCAGGCGCGATCTATGCCCGCATGCCCCGGCAAGCCGGCCAAACGCAAGTTCCACCCAAACCACTCGGCCCATCACGCAGCATCGTCATCAAACTCGCCGCACTCTTCAGCATCGATGCTTTCGCCGGCGGCTTCGTCGTCCAGTCTCTCATGGCCTTGTGGCTCTTCGACAAATTCGAACTCAGCCTGACAACCGCCGGAATGTTCTTCTTCGTCTCCAGCCTGTTGGCGGCGGTGTCGATGCCCATCGCCAGCTGGCTCGCAACCCGCATCGGCCTCGTCAACACAATGGTCTGGACCCACATTCCTTCAAGCGTGTGTCTAATTGCTGCAGCCATCGCCCCCACACTCGAACTTGCCCTCACGCTTCTGCTCATCCGCGCCGCGCTCTCGCAAATGGATGTGCCCACGCGCTCGTCTTACGTCATGGCCGTCGTCACCCCCGAAGAACGCACCGCCGCCGCCAGCGTCACCTCCGTCCCGCGCAGCCTCGCCGCCGCCGCAAGCCCCGCCATAGCAGGCGCCCTCTTCGCCACCGGTTACACCGCCCTGCCCTTCATCATCTGCGGTGTCCTGAAGATAGCCTACGACATCGCCCTCCTCTGGACCTTCCGCCATGTGAAACCGCCGGAAGAACGGCGCGCCTAGCCACCCATCGCCTCCCTTATCAACGCCTCGCTCGCCTCCGCCAGCAGCGCCTCGTTGGCCTCCATGCCCACCGGCACTCGGCCGATGTCGAGGAGTACAGGCACCGCGAGTGGCGAGGCGCGGTCAAGTTTCTTGGTAACGATGCGCCCCTTGATCCGCTTGAGCAACGCGCCAAGCCGGGCGATATCGAGTGCCCCCGTCGCCGCATCGTCATAGGCCGCGCGCAACAAAATGTGATCGGGCTCGTGGCTGCGCAGCACGTCGTAGATCAAGTCCGAGGAAAACGTCACCTGCCGCCCCGTCTTCTCCTCTCGCGGATTGCGCCGCTCGATCAGCCCCGCGATCACAGCACATTGCCGGAAGCTGCGCTTGAGCAACGCCGACTCCGCCAGCCACGCATCCAGATCGTCACCCATCATGTCTTCGTCGAACAGCCGGTTCATATCGAGCGTGTGCATCGGCCCCAGCGCCCAGATCGCCAGCGAATAGTCACTGGCGACAAACCCCAGCGGCTTCATGCCCATCCGCTCCAGCCGCCGCGTCAACAACATGCCCAGCGACTGATGGCACAACCGCCCGTCGAACGGATAGCAGACGAGGAAATTGCGGGGCCCGCGCGGAAACGTCTCGACCAGCATCTGGTTCGCCTTCGGCAGCAATGATTTCAGTCGCTGCATCCCCAACCACTCTTTCACCTGATCCGGCAAAAGCGTCCAGCGCTTCGGGTCAGCGATCATCTCGCGCACGCGCTCGGCCAAGAACGTCGACAGCGGGAACTTGCCGCCCTCGAATGATGGAATTTTCGGATTGCCCGGCCCACCCGGCGTCACAATCGCCTCGGTCTCGACAATGCCTTGAAAACGTAACACCTGACCCGCGAACAAGAACGTGTCGCCCGGCGTCAACTGCTGCAAAAACCATTCTTCGATCTGTCCCAGGATGCGCCCCGCATAGGTAACGCGCGGTCCGCGATAATTTCGTACCACGCGCACCTTCAACATCGGGGCCTCGACAATGGTGCCGCAGTTCAGGCGATAACGTTGCGCGACTTGCGGGCTCGCCACCCGCCACAGCCCCTCGACTGTCTTGCGCAATTTCGCGTAGCGCTCATAGACGCGCAGTGCGTAACCGCCGGTCGCTACATAGTCGACGACGCGGTCGAAATCCGCGCGCGTGAGGTTCGCGTAAGGCGCCGCCGAAACAACCTCCGAAAAAAGCGCATTGGCATCGAACGGCGCCGCCACCGCCATGCCCAGCACATGCTGCGCCAAGACGTCGAGCGCGCCCAAGCGTGGCGCCTCACCGTCGAGCTCGCCGTGCATCAGCGCCTCGCGCGCCGCCTCGCACTCCAGAACTTCGAATCGGTTCGCAGGCACCAGCACTGCGCGACTGGGCTCGTTCATCCGGTGGTTCGAACGCCCGATGCGTTGCGCAATGCGGGAAGCACCTTTCGGCGCACCGACATTGATGACCAGATCGACCGCACCCCAATCAATCCCCAGATCCAGCGTTGACGTACATACGACGCCACGCAAGGCACCTTTCGTCATCGCTGCTTCGACCTTGCGCCGTTGCTCGGGTGCCAGTGAGCCGTGATGCAATGCAATCGGCAAATTCTCACCGTTGATCGCCCAAAGTTCCTGAAACAAAAGCTCCGCCTGCATGCGCGTGTTGACGAAAACCAGCGCCGTCTTCGCCGTTTTTATCGCAGCCAAAATGTCTCCAAACGCATGGCGCGCCAAGTGTCCCGACCACGGCACATGCGCCTCCGACGCCAGGATCGACAGATCAGGCAGGGCACCGGGCGCCCCACGCACGACCCGCGCCTGCGATGACAGATAGCGCGCCAACACCTCCGGCTCCTTCACCGTCGCCGACAATCCGACACGCCGGTGCCCCGGCGCTAGCACCGACAGCCGCGCCAAATCGAGCGCCAGCAAATCCCCGCGCTTCGAGGCCGCAAGCGCATGCAACTCGTCAAGCACCACGCAGCGCAAATCGCCGAACAATTTTGGCGCCTCGGCCGACGCCAGCAGCAACGCAATCTGCTCCGGCGTCGTCAGCAAGATATCCGGCGGCGAATGCTTCTGCCGCAGCCGCCGGTGCGCCGAGGTGTCGCCCGTTCGCGTCTCCATCCGGATCTTGAGGCCCATCTCACGAACCGGCATCTCGAGATTGCGCGCAATATCTACGGCCAGCGCCTTCAGCGGCGAGATATAGAGCGTATGAATCCCGCGAGGGCGGTTCGCGGCACGCGCCTTGAGGCGAGCAACGATAGGATTCTCACTTCCCCCCTCCACCGCTACGCGGTCCCCCTCCCCCGCAAGCGGGGGAGGGGCCGAGCGAAGCGAGGCGGAGGGGGGAAGTGAAAGCTCAATCAAGCTCGGCAAAAACCCCGCCAGCGTTTTGCCGCCACCCGTCGGCGCCGTCAGCAGCACGCTCTCCCCCGCCCTCGCCGCCGCAATGAGTTCCAGCTGAAACGGCCGCGGGCTCCACCCTCGCTCGGCAAACCACGCCGAAAAGGCAGGCGGCAATTTCTCCACCTCCTCGATCCCGCTTTTGGCTGTTCTCAAAATCATCTGCACATTTATCTGTCGCCGCACGCGCGCGGATAGGTACACTATCCTGCCAATAAGGAAGAACCTGATGCTCCAGTTCATTACCTCGCCCGCCGCCAAGACAACAAATCTCCCGTTCAGCCAGGCGGTCCGTGTTGGGGATATACTCCATCTCTCCGGCGCACTGGGAAACGTACCCGGCAAGCTCGAACTCGTCCCTGGCGGCATGGAGGCCGAGGCGCGCCAGACAATGGAAAATATCCGCACGGTCTTGAACGACAACGGCCTGACCTTCGACAACGTCTTCAAATGCACAATCATGATGGCCGACATGAAGCAATGGGCCGTCTTCAACAAAGTCTACGTCACCTATTTCAAGCCCGATCGCTTGCCCGCACGTTCCGCCTTCGGTGCCAATGGCCTTGCACTCGGCGCCCAGGTCGAAGTTGAGTGCATGGCCTATATGGGCAAGAGCTAGACCCGGCATCACCTATGCGCGCGGCGGATATACTCACCCTCACCAAATCTGGGCTCTATTGCGCGGCGGGGGATTTCTACGTCGATCCAATTCGAAAGGTTCCACGCGCCGTTATTACGCACGGCCATTCCGACCATGCACGGGCGGGCCACGGCGCCGTATTGGCGACCGCACCCACACTCGATGTTATGGAAGTGCGCTACGGCCCGAAATTCGCCGCCTCCAGACAGGCCGCGCGCTTCGACGAAACAATCACCCTGGGCGAAGCCCGCGTCACGCTGAAACCCGCAGGTCATGTATTGGGTTCAGCGCAAGTTTTGATCGAAGTCCAGGGCGCACGCCTAGTCGTCTCAGGTGACTACAAACGCGCTCGCGATCCAACGTGTCCCGCATTTGAACCGGTCCAATGCGAAGTCTTCATCACCGAGGCGACATTCGGCCTGCCGGTATTCCAGCACCCGCCGGTAAAAGACGAAGTCGCAAAACTGCTTCATTCCCTCAAGCTTTGCCCGGAACGTGCACACTTCGTCGGCGCGTACTCATTGGGCAAAGCCCAGCGCCTGATCGCCGAATTGCGCGAGGCAGGCTTTGATAGTGAAATTTTCGTCGATGCGGCAACAGCCAAACTTTGCAACGTCTACGAAGCACACGCCGTGCGGCTCGGGCGCTTGTCACTACTTGAAGAAAAACTGCCATCGGACTTGAGCGGCAAAATTACTATCGCGCCACCTTCGGCCCGACGCCTGTTCGCAGACGCTGAATACGAACCGGTCACAAGCTTTGCCAGCGGCTGGATGCGAACCCGAAAGCGCGCGCAGCAGGGCGGGGGCGAACTGCCTCTGATCATCTCCGACCACGCCGACTGGAACGAACTGACACAGACGGTTCTTGAAGTGTCCCCAGGCGAACTCTGGATCACCCACGGCGAAGAAGCAGCCCTCATCCATTGGGCCAATTTGAACGGCATTGCCGCCCGCCCGCTTGCCATCAAAGGTTACGGGCAAGATGACGTGCCCCCCGTATGAACCGCTTCGCTGAACTCATGGATCGCCTGGCATCAGCGAATGATCCCGAATTGAAACAGCGCCTGCGCGCCGACTACACCTCTGGCGTCTCTGAAGCCGAGAGTAAAATCGCGCAAGGCATTCTGAACCGGACGCTCAAAATTCGCCGGCTGAAACTGCCGCTCGTCCGTGGCCTCGCCGAATCCAGACTCGACCCGGTTCTGTTCGCTCTGTCGCTCAAATACGTCGGCGATGCCGCTGAAACCATCGCGCTGCTTTGGCCAGCCCGCCATGGCGCCAACAGAGCGCCATCCCTTGCCGAAGTCTTGGACGGCTTGTCCACGCTTGGCCGGAGCGAACTCCCCAAACGTCTTGAGGCGTGGCTCGACGCCTGCGACGCAAAGGGCCGCTGGGCCCTGATCAAACTTCTGACCGGGTTCATTCCGTCAGACGAGGCGCTCCCCACCAAAAATTCAGAGCAGCAAACCGGCACCCTGCTCCCAGCGCAAGAGCGTAGCCAACCTGGCCGCGTTGAAGCCCTGCTCATGTATGTCGAGCACGGCAGGTCCCGGTCATCAGACCTCATCTGTACCTTCGGCGTGTGGGACAAAGGGCAACCCACCCCGCTTGCCAAAGTATCCGCTGGCCAGTGGCGTGAACAGATTTCAGCATTTGCCAGTGCGCACCCGGGAAGACGATTTGGTCCGGTCACCGAAGTAACCTGCACGCCAGACATCGCACTGATGCTCGAGGTCGAATACGAAAGCCTTCAACCCTCACCTCGGCGCAAGTCAGGCGTATCGCTGATCCGGCCAAAACTCTCGCGCCTCCTGCCGGACAGACCTGCGTCCTCAGCAGCGACATTACCGGACCTGCTTCTGCGGTTGCCCGCGCATCAGCGTCGTGCAAAGTAAGGTCAACTTCTCCCGCAAAGGACTTCGCCCATGACCCTCTTTCGCTCCGATCTCTTCAAAGGCAAACGCTTCCTCATCACCGGCGGCGGCACGGGCCTAGGCCGCGAAATGGCGGACGAATATGCAAAGCTCGGAGCCGACGTTTACATCTGCGGCCGTCGCGGTTCCGTGGTCGAGGAAACTGCGAAGGAGCTGTCGAAGGCACACAACACCCGCGTCACCGGCCTTGAATGCGACATCCGCGTCGCCGATGCCGTCGAAGACATGATGACCCGCGTCTTCAACGAAGGTCCGCTCAACGGCCTCGTCAACAACGCAGCCGGCAATTTCATCAGCCGCACCAAAGATCTATCGCCGAACGGCTTCAACGCCATCGCCAACATCGTCTTCCACGGCACATTCTACGTGACGCTCGCCGCCGGCAAACGCTGGATCGAACAAAAGCAAACGGCGAACGTGATTTCTATTCTGACGACCTGGGTATGGAATGGCGGCCCGTTCACCGTTCCCTCCGCTATGTCGAAGGCAGGCCTCAACGTGATGACGAAATCGCTGGCCGTCGAATGGGCCGCTCACGGCATCCGTCTCAACGCCATCGCACCCGGCCCCTTCCCCACCAAAGGCGCCTGGGAGCGCTTGAACCCCGGCTCCATGCGCTCAGGCACCATGGGCAGCGAGCAAGACGCCAGCGCCTCGAACAACCCGATGGGCCGCGTCGGCCAGATGCAGGAACTCAGAAACCTCGCGACGTTTCTGATGTCTGACGGCTGCGACTACCTGACCGGCGAAACCATCGCCATCGACGGCGGCGCCTTCCTGGCCGGCGGCGGCAACTTCTCCCAACTCTCAAAGCTCGGCGACAGCGATTGGGAAGGCATACGCAATATGATCAAATCCGCAAACGACAAGGACCGCTCTAAGCGAACGGTCTAGAACGTCACGACGGCTTTCCCGATCACGCGTCGTTCGCTGAGGGCGCGGAATGCGTCAACAGCCTGGGACAACGGCACGCTCAACCCCACATGCGGCTTGATCTTGCCCTCATGCGCCAGCCGATCTACCGCCGCAACATTCTCGCGGCCTTTCTCGGGGAACTGCCGCCCGTATTCACCGGCGCGCACCCCAACCACAGAAAACCCCTTGATCAACGGCATATTCACGCTGACAGATGGAATCCGCCCACTCGTAAAGCCAATCACCAGCAGCCGCCCGTCAAACGCCATGCAGCGCACACTTTCGTCGAACACGTCGCCACCCACCGGATCGTATACAACGTCGACACCGCGCCCATGCGTCAGTTGCTTGACCTCGTCACGAAATCCGCTTGCGCTGTTGATTACGTGATGCGCCCCGCGCAACGTAAGCACATCAAGCTTGGCTTGCGATCCGGCGGTCGCGATCACCGTCGCACCCATGCGCAATCCCAGATCAACCGCCGCCATCCCGACACCGCCAGCGGCACCATGCACAAGCAAAGTCTCACCCGCTTGCAACGACCCGCGGCGCACCAATGAAACATAGGCCGTCAACCACGCCGCCGGATAACTCGCAGCCTCCGCCCACGACATCGCTTGGGCTTTGGGCCGCAATGCCGCTGCCGGCACATTTACGCGCTCTGCCATCATCCCATAACGCGAGGCAACAACAACATGATCGCCAACAGCGAGCCCATGGACGCCTGCACCCAGCGCTTCAATCTCGCCCGCCCCCTCCATGCCCGGCGTGAATGGCAGCTCCGGCTTAAGCTGATACTTGCCCTGCGTCATCAGCAAGTCCGGAAAATTCAACGCCGCTGCCCGCATACGAACACGGATTTCGCCGGGCCCGGGCGGCAACACATCGCGTTCGACTATCTGCACGCCCGAAAAATCGCCGGCAAGCGCCGTACATAAAAGCGCCCGGCTCATCCAATCGCACGCCGCAGATCAGCGATAATCTCAAAGATTGCTGTGCGCGCTGCGGGGACAGTGCCGCTCATGGCAGTGAACGCATGCGTCAGACTTTCGTAACAGCGATAGAGCACCGGCACGCCGGCAATTTTCAGCGCTTCGGCATAGTCGCGGCCCTGATCGACAAGCGGGTCAAACCCCGCCGTATAGATCAACGCCGGCGGCAGTCCGCTCAGGTCTTTGCACAAGCCCGGTGAAGCCTTCAGATCAAGCGCATCCACTTCAACATTCACAAAATAGTGCGAACGGAAATAGGCCATGATCGTGCCTGTCAGCGGATATACCTCGCCAAAAGATTTCATGGACGCTGTCTGGGACAGCCAATCGACCGCCGGATAAATCAGCAATTGCAGCACCGGTGGCTTTTCATTCAATCGCTTCATTTCCTGCGCGACCACCGCCGACAAATAACCCCCGGCAGAATCGCCGCCGACCAAAACCATGTTGGGATTTCCGCCCAGCGCGCGCGCATTGTCTCGCACCCATCGAAATGCCGCCAACGCATCTTCAACCGCTGCAGGAAACTTGTGTGGTGGCGCTAGACGATAGTCGACCGAGATCACCAAACATCCTGACCGCGACGCAATCTGCGAACAGAAGACATGGCAAGTCTCCAGATCGCCAATCACACACCCACCCATGTGAAAATACACAAGGACCGGCACCAGCCGGTTTGGCAGTTTGGGCATATAGCGGCGGGCGGCAATGGCCTTGCGCCCCGCAACCGGCAACTGAATGTCATCGATATCGATGTCGGTCGCCGCACCACCATCAAGCAGGGCAAACCCTTCGCCGGTTGCCTTGCGCGCGGCCGCGGGCGTCAAAGTTTCAAGCGGAGGCTGGCGCTTTCCCATCGCGCCCAGGAACTGCAGCCTTGGATCGATCGTGCGCCCGTCGATGATCAAGGGCTTGCCGCCCGAGAGGGCCAAGAGCCATTTCCCGGGCAGGTTCAACAACAATTGGACCAAAAGCTTCCGCATACCTGCAAAATGCGGGCCGACGCTCTTCTGTCAAGACCAAACCGTGTTAACCTCTTTGCGTCCAGTCAATTGAAAGGCAACAATGAAATGGCAACCGGGTTCGACATCGTAATTCGCAATGGGACGATTTTCGATGGCACAGGCGCACCAGGCTTTGAAGGCGACGTGGCCCTGCAGGACGGCCGCATAGTCGAAATCGGCCATGTCCCCGGTAATGGCCGTGAAGAGCTCGACGCCAGTGGTAAAATCGTAACCCCCGGCTTCGTCGACATCCATACCCATTACGACGGACAGGCAACCTGGGACGACCGTTTGACACCCTCCGCCTGGCACGGCGTAACCACCGCTGTCATGGGCAATTGCGGTGTCGGCTTTGCCCCTTGCAGACCAGGCGACCACGACATGCTCGTTCGTCTGATGGAGGGCGTCGAAGACATCCCCGGCGTCGTACTCACCGAAGGCCTGAAATGGAATTGGGAAACCTTCCCCGAGTTCCTCAACGCCCTCGAAGAGCGCCCGCACGACATCGACTTCGCCACCCAGGTGCCGCACGGCGCCCTGCGCGTCTATGTGATGGGCGAACGCGGCGCCAACCGCGAACCAGCAATGCCAAACGAAATCGCCGAGATGGGCCGCATCGCCAAAGGCGCCGTGGAAGCCGGCGCTTTGGGCTTCACCACCTCGCGCACGCTCAATCATCGCACCAGCGACGGCAAGCCAACGCCGACCCTCACCGCAGCCGAAGACGAGCTCTTGGGCATCGCTATGGGCCTCAAGGCCGCAAACCGCGGCGTGCTGCAAGTCGTTTCAGACTTCACCGATCCCGCGCAGGAACTGTCGATGCTGCGCCGCCTCGTCGTCGAGTCTGGCCGCCCGCTCTCCTTCTCGCTCGCCCAATCTGATCGCAGCCCCGACTCATGGAAGATGCTGCTGAACTTCCTTGACCAATGCGCCGCCGACGATTTGCCGGTGAAAGCGCAGGTCTGCGGCCGGCCTGTCGGCCTTCTCCTTGGCCTTTCGCTGACCCTCAATCCATTTTCCGCCCACGCAAGCTACAAAAAGATCGAACATCTGTCATTCAGCGAACGCCTCGCCGCGATGCGCACACCCGAAATGCGAGAAGCACTGCTCGCAGAACAACCAGCCTCCGACAACCCCTTCGTCAAAGCCGTTCTGCGCAACTTCGCTAAAATGTTCCCGCTGTCCGATCCGCCGGACTACGAACCAACCCCCGGCATGAGCCTCGGCGCACAAGCGGCGCGCACAAACAAGCGCGCCCAAGAGCTTGCCTATGACTGGCTGCTCGCCGACGACGGCCGCGCCCTGATCCTGTTCCCGTTCTTGAATTACGCCAACGACAGCCTCGAGCCATCGCTCGCCATGATGCGCCACCCCAGTACGATTCTTGGCCTCGGCGACGGCGGCGCCCACGTCGGCATGATCTGCGACGGCAGCTTCCCAACCTCGATGCTCACCCATTGGACCCGCGACCGCACACGCGGGGAAAAACTTCCGCTCGAATGGGTCATCAAAGCCCAAACCCAAGACACCGCATCGTCCGTAGGCCTCAACGATCGTGGTATCCTGAAGCGCGGCTACAAGGCCGACCTCAATATTATCAACCATTCAAAGCTGACACTTCACCGCCCCACCGTCGCCTACGACCTCCCCGCTGGCGGCCGGCGCCTGGTGCAATACGCCGACGGCTACGATGCCACAATCGTCTCAGGCCAAGTCACCTACCGGCACGGCAAACCGACAAAGGCGCTGCCAGGCAAACTGATCCGTGGAGCGCAGCGATTGGCGTAACCAGACACAGGGACACATAACAACCCCAGCATTGCCGGCACAATCAATCCGGCAATCAAATTTCGCAATGGAATCGTCTTGAACCGCCATCGATAGACATTTCTAGGCGACTGCACTCTTCGCCGTTTCCGCCACCGCCCGCGCCCTGCCCCGCGCCATCTCGCGCTTTAGTTCGGCGCAATAGACGTCGAAATTCAACTGCTGCGTATGCCGTCGTGACTTGTAGTGCCTTCCAATATCCCGCGCTTCGTCACGCCGGATGGTTTCTTCCATTTCGGCAACGGACGGCAACGCGCAATCCCCGGCGAGTACTGCCGACACCCACTTCGCCTGCTGTTCCCCGAAATTCACCAGCGTCGGCAAGGGCTGCGCCAGACCCATGAAGAACAGGTTGGGGATGCCGGGCTTCCAGATCCGCTTGAACAGCGCCACATGATTGTCAGTAACCTCGACAACCGAGCGCTCGAGAAACGGAAACGAGATGTTGTACCCGGTCGCGTAGATGATCGCATCGATCTCCTCCAACGACCCGTCTTCGAACCGCACTTGCTTGCCCATGAGTTCGGCAATATTCGTCTTGACTGCAATGTCCCCGCAACCAACCCGCGTCAGGAATTCCCCCGACACCGACGGATGCCCGTCTGCCGGATGGTGGGCAGGTTCCGGCAAGCCATAATCCTTCATATGCCCGACAGCCTTAACGATCATCCGCTTGATCATCGCACGCACAAGCCAGCGTGGCATCCAACCCGGCATCACACCTTTGTCCGGCACCTGACCGTTTATGTACTTTGGAAAAATCCAAACCCCGCGCCGCGCAGCCACAAAAAGCTTCTTCGCGATCGGCCTCTGCGCCAGCTCAGATGCAATATCCATTGCGCTGTTGCCCATGCCCACCACCAGCACTCGCTTGCCGCGCATGTCGATGGGCTCAAACGGATCGATGTACTTGTGGCTGTGGAAACTGACGCCGTCGAACTTTCCCGGAAAGTCCGGAATGTGCTCGTCCCAGTGGTGCCCGTTTGCCACCGCAAGCGCCTCGTACTCCCGCACCTCACCGCTCGACAATGTCACCCGCCATGTCTTGTCCGCCATCAACTCGGCGCGCGCCACCTCGGTGTTGAAGGTGATCTTTGGCCGCAACCCGAAGCGGTCCACATAGGCATTGAAATAGCCAAGAACCTGCGAGTGATGCGGATAGTCAGGATACTCAGCCGGGATCGGCAGATCCTCGAACTGCATGCGAAACTTTGACGTATCGATGTGCAACGACTGATAGCACGCTGATCGTCCATTCAGGTTCCTGAATGCCCAGTTGCCACCTACCTGGTCCGACATCTCAAAGCAGTCGAACGCAATGCCGCGATCAGCCAGCGCCTTCGCGGTTGTAAATCCCGAGCATCCGGCGCCAATGATGCATACCTTGCCTGTGGTCGGCATAAATTTCTCTCGATCACTGATTGGATACCCCGGCAACCTAGCTTCTGGCCGCCTTCTTCGGAAGCGCCTGCACACCACCCATAAACAGCGCCGTTGCGAATTTCGCTGCGTCTTCGGCACTTAGGTCGCGGCGTAAGACCAGATGATTTGCCACTTCAAAGGCAACCCCAACCATTGCCGCCATGAGCAGATCGGCATCGGTTGCCGGAACAACCCCGTTGGCGATGGCAAGTTCAAGATCGGCTCTCAGCTCGTCGAAGCCTGCTATAACCTCTGGCGTATCAATTCGCACGTGCTGCATATCGGGATTGCGCCGCATCGTCGCAAACGTCGTGTGATCGTTTTTGACAAAATCAAAAAATGTCCTGAACGACCCCGAGACAAACTCTTCGAAATTCCGCGCTCTGATGCGCTCGGCCCGCAAGCGCGGCCGCACCCGCAGTGCAGTCTCGTCCTGAAGCGCCTGAAACACCTCCTCCTTCGATTTGAAGTAGTTATAGAAAGTCCCCGACGCCAGTTCTGTTGCCCGGATGATATCGCGCACAGTTGTTGTGCCATACCCCAGTTCCGCAAACACGATGCGCGCGGCATCGATGATGGCTTGACGATTGCTCGCTTTCGTCTCTTCGCGCTTGCCACGCGCCCGCGCGTCCAGTTCGATGCTCATGCGTCTACCAGTGGTTTGACGTTTGGCCTGACAACGCGCGGCGGGACAGGCAGGACAAAACCAGCCGCCGCCGCGCGCTTTCGCCCACGCACAAGCTCACGCCGCAGATCATAGGTATACTCGCCGCAATTGATCTGAATGGTATGCCGGGGCGTTGAGACATACCCCGCCTTCGCTCGCTCAAACATTTCAACGCGTTCGCCATTCAAAACTGCCGCCGGTGGCAAGGCAAACTGACCCGTCAAATATTGAGCGATAAACTTTGCCTGTTCTTCGGCGATCGGCATCATCGCACACAAGGGTTGCACCAGCGCCAGGAAAAACAGATTTGAGAATCGTGGATCAATCATCCGCTTCCACAGCGCAATATCGTTTCCCGGCGCCGAGATGAACCCTTCCTCAAAAAACGGAAATGAAATCTTGTAACCGGTGCACCAGATGATGACATCAATATCTTCCAGTGTTCCGTCAACGAAGCTGGCTTGACGGCCTCTCAAGTCCTTGATGTCCGGCTTGGGCTTGATGTCACCCGACCCAACACGGATATAGAGCTCCTGACTGACCGCCGGATGCGTCGACAATAGCGGGTGATCAGGCTTGGGCAGACCATACTGCTCTGGCCGTCCGGCAGTCGCGGCCAACTGCCTCTCGGCCAACCAGCGGAAGAGTTCAAAGGGCATCATGCGCTGCCACCAGGGCGGATCCTGGGAAGGGTGCACCGACTGCGCGTCCAGAACCTTCCCGGCGGTGTATTTCGGGATCACCCAATAGCCGCGTCGTTGAGACAAATACACATTCTTCGCCACGCCCTTGCGGCCCAACTCACACGCCAAATCCAGCGCCGAGTTGCCAAACCCGACCACCAGCACATTGCGCCCAACGCAACTGACCGGATCATACGGATCGATATATTGATGCGAATGAATCTGCTTGCCGTCGAACCTGCCGGGATACATCGGCTCTGGCCATCGTGGATCCCAATGGTGACCGTTGGCGACAATCAGCGCATCGTAGAGCCGCTGCTCGCCGCTGTCGAACTCCACCTTCCACAAGCCATCAGCCGACTGCTCCGCACGTTTGACGCCGGTGTTGAACAGGATGCGTTCGCGGATGCCGAAATGATCAACATAGGAATCAAAATACTGGGCGATCTGCGCATGATGCGGATAATCCGGAAAACTCCTAGGCAACGGAAAATCCGAATACGCCATCTTGTCGCGCGAAGTGTTGATATGCAACGACCGGTAGGCCGACGACACTTCATTTTTGTTCTTGAACACCCAATTGCCGCCAACACGATCCGACTTCTCGATGCAATCGAATGGAATGCCGGCGCCCGCAAGCACCTTCGCCGCCGCAATGCCACTCGAACCCGCACCGATGATGCACGTTTTTGGAAGGCGCGGATCAGCCACGCGTGGTGATATGGGCATCATTGCCTTGAATATTGCTGAGCCTGCAGAGCATATTAGTCATTCGTGACGCCACGTCAACTTTTTGCGCCAAGGCCTGACAGACGCCGGGAGCGTCGCTCCGTTGACAATTCCGCCTGTGGCCCTACCACTCCCAAATATGAGCAATTTTCCTGACCACACAGCCGGATTCATTCTTCAAGGCATCCCCCACGCCGCAGCCCTCAAGCTGATGATCATCGACGTCAAGCCGGGCGAAGCTATTTGCAAAGTGCCCTATGCCGAACACCTCATCGGCAACCCCGATACGCGAGTGATTCACGGCGGCGTCATCACCGCTCTGCTCGACAATGCCTGCGGAACCGCAGTCGGTTCGAAAACGGCGTTGCAAGGCCAGATCGCCACGCTGGATTTACGAATCGACTATATGAAAGTGGCAACGCCAGACGAAGACATCTTCGCCTTCGCCGAATGCTACAAGGTGACCAAAAACATCGCCTTCGTCCGCGGCGTCGCTTACCACACGGATCGCAACGACCCGATCGCAACTTGTGTCGCGAGCTTTATGCTGGGTACCGCAAAAAGCACAAGAGGCGAGGCCCGCTAATGGAATTGATCAAGCGCGCCCTCGCCGAAGGCCGCAAACCCGATTTGCAGGCGCTGGTCGACGCCATTCCCTATTGCCGGTTTCTGGGAATAGACATCGACCGCAAAGGAACAGAGCTCACAACAATCTTGCGCTTCGATCAAAAGCTAATTGGCAACCCAATTCTGCCGGCCCTTCACGGTGGTGTCGTCGGTGCCTTCCTGGAAGTGACCGCGGTCATCCAACTCATGCTCGAAATCGAAAGCGAAGACTTGCCTAAACCCGTCGACATCAGCATCGACTATCTGCGCTCTGGCAAACCTGTCGATACCTACGCGCGCGCAATCATCACCAAGCATGGCCGAAGGGTTTGCAACGTCCGCGCTGAAGCCTGGCAAGATGAGCACACAAGGCCAATCGCGGCCTTGCACGGCCATTTCCTGATCAAGCCCAAAGACCAGGCCCAAACCTGATTATTTTCCTCTCGCCCTCAGGCAAACTCAGCGTGAAACTGCCAACCATTCGCGCAATCGGGTCTTGCGCATTCAGGCCTTCGGCGTAAAGTCCGCAGCATGCGATATTTCCCTAGTTAGTTGCGTAACTGCGTTCCCAACTCACACGGAGAAATCATTATGCGTGGCTATTATCGCGATTGGATCGCTTGGACCCTGCTCACCGCCATCATTGTTGTCACTGGCACTGAGTACTATGTGCAACAGCGGACAGGAATGTCGTCTGCCGCCTACGTGTACAAAATCGTAGTGACCGCCAACCGCAACACCCCCTAGATTTGGTTTCTGCGAAAAAAAAGGCATGTGCTCGCTTCAGCGGGGGCAAGAAGCTTTGCCTTTCTCTTGTCGGGCGAACGGCCGCTCCAACTTTTGAGGTACCTCGATTGGAGAGTCTTCACCGTGACCCTCGTCACTGAACAGCCCGGTTACGATATGTCCTCAGCGAATGCCTGCCATGACATCATTAACTCATCTTGAACTGCGTCTGCACAAACTCTAACTTCAACACATGGCAGAAATGGCATGGGTTTTTTGCTAGAGGCTTTCGAGGGGGGAATAAGAAAATGTCTAACAACTGGGAAGACTCATTGATGGGCCTCTCCTTTGCCGGAGCGGTGGCATTTGGGATGATGCTTCATCAGATCCGCGCTCCAGAGTTGGCCGTTGACGCCATGGCGGAAGACACGGTGGCACAACTCGCCGCCGAACCGCTGGCTGAAAAACCAAAGCTGACGTTCACTGTCACCGGAAAACGCCTGCCAAAAGAATGCAAAGGCGAACCCGAGAGCACGGAAATCGCCGAACGCTGCGAAGCGCTGCGCGACCAGACACGCGTTGATGTGAAATTGAACAAATAGGCCGCTTATAAAACGCGAATGCTTTTGGGCACGCTCTTGTCGTGCCCTTTTTGTTGCGCCGGATTACACGTCTTCCGGTTCTTCAAGCACGACATTGTGCCCCCACAACCGGCGGATATTCTTGAGGACTGAGTCCTTGGTATTCTGCGCCAGCGGAATACCACGATGCCTGTTGTGGCGCAGGGTCAGCGTCCGGTCGCCCGCCAGATTCGCGCCCACCACTTGAATATCCGGCTGATGGGTCGAAAGGTCATAGAGACGGGCCAGCGAAGTGCGGAGCTTTCGATAGCCAGCATCGTTGTGAATAGCGGCCACCGTGTATACCGGATCTTCCGTTTTATCGCGCACCGCGAAAAGCTTGAGATCGCGCATCACTTTGGGACTGAGAAACTGCTGAATGAAACTCTCGTCGCGGTAGTTGGCCCACGCATACTTCAGAATATCGCGCCAATTGCCCTTGCCGGCAAAATCAGGAAACCAATCGCGATCTTCCGCCGTCGGGTGCTCGGAGATGCGCTGAATGTCCGACATCATCGCAAATCCAAGCGCGTACGGATTGATCCCGTAATAGCGGCCTTCATCGAACCCCGGCTGCATGACGACACTGGAATGCGAATGCAAAAACTCGAGAATTGAACCCTCGCTGATTTGTCCGCGATCATAAAGCGCGTTCATGATGTAGTGATGGACAAACGTCGCACAGCCTTCGTTCATCACTTTGGTTTGCATCTGTGGATAAAAATATTGAGCGATATTGCGCACAATCCGCAAAATCTCGCGCTGCCAGTTCTTCAGGACCGGGGAATGCTTTTCCAGGAAATAGATCAGATTTTCTTCGGGAAGATTCATCGGCGCATGCAACCCGACCGTTTCATCCTCATCCACCGACGCCATGTCGGCGCTCATGTCACGGGCCGTGCCGGGCAGTGTCCGCCATAAATCGTTGAAGCTCTGTTCCTCATACTGGCGGCGTTTGCGCAAGCGTTCTTCGCGCTGAACTTTGGACGGCCGCGGCGGCCGCCGGTAACGGAACACCCCTTGGTCCATCATCGAATGTGCGGCATCCAGAATAGCTTCGACCTCATCGAAGCCGTATTTTTCCTCGCATGCCGAGACATACTTTTTCGAGAAAGCCAGATAGTCGAGAATGGCTTCCGCATTTGTCCATTGCCGGAACAGGTAATTGTTCTTGAAGAAATGGTTGTGGCCGAAACAGGCATGCGCCATCACCAGCGCCTGCATCGTCGTTGTATTTTCTTCCATCAGATAGGCGATGCATGGATTCGAATTGATGACGATCTCATAGGCCAGCGCCTGCCAGCCTTTGTTGTACATTGTTTCTTCGCGGGCAAAAATCTTGCCAAACGACCAATGATGATACATCAGCGGCATGCCATGCGCCGAGTAGGCGTCAAGCATCTGCTCGGATGAAATTATTTCGATCTGATTGGGATAAACGTCCAGCTTCAGATCATTGAGCGCCACATCCTCGACCGCCGAAAACACGCGTTTCAGTTGCGCAAAATCCCACTCTGAACTGTCGAACAGCAAGTCACTCATGCGGCAGCCTTTCGTGCCTGACCACCCAGGAGAAGCACAAATAGTGCCTTCAGAAAATCGGCCTGCTCCACGTGGCGCCGGGAAAACATATGGCGCGTCTCGACCTCGCCATGTCCCAACCCATCAAACGTGACATAGCGCGTCCCCGGCAGAACCATCGAAGTGGCAGGCACCAATCCGTCATTGACAAGGCCCAATTCGTTCAGCCAGCGGCCAGTCGGCCATCTTAAGGACTGAAGCGTCGATTGCACACACATCACGGAAACGTCGTTCATCGCTTGGGCGATCTCTACGGCGTGCTCGTCCATGTACTGACCACGCACGTCCGTGCGCAAAGCGCAAACTGTGTCGGGATTCACACCCAACAGCCTTGACGCCGCGCGGCCGGCAATCCGCGCCCGATGATTGCCGCACACAACATCTGCAACCGGTGACCCAAAAAAGGGCGACTGAAAGGCGATCCATCCCTCGACAAAGCGGCGCACCTCTGGAAAGGCAACGAGTGTTTGCAACACGTCCAGCCCGCTCTTCGAATGCGTCACGATCCAGGTCGGACAGTGATGCACTCTTAGAATCTCGGCAAGGCGCTCACCGTTGCCCGCAACGCCAGCACCCGTTTCGATGTCCGCAATGTCCGCGCCAAATCCTTGATCCCGCAATTGGCGCACCAGTTGCGTCAAGTATTCCACCAGCTTCGTACGTCTGACATTCAGCGCAGCCCCACTCCAGAGAGAGGGCACAAACAAAATACGCGACGCCCTGATGCGATGCGCGACCCGCTGAAATGCAACGTCGGCGATATCAGCATTCAGCGTCCCGCCGGTAAAAAACGCCTGAAGCTTTTGTGTTTCGTCGCTGGCCATTGGCGCACGTTTGAGCCGCACATACCGGTCGGCAGGCGGGTCATACTCAAGCCACCCGCGCAGCCGGCCCCAAACACCCGCGCCCGCCCCATTCACGATTTGGCCTCCGCTTGGTCCTTCGAGAACAGCTCGCGAAAGACGGGAAATATATCCGACGGTTTCGCGATACGTTTTGTTGCAAAATTCTTCCAGCCCTTCGCCACCGTACGGTAAGCCCGCCATAACTCTGCCCCCGATTCTTCGCTGGAAAACACTTCCATTTCCCGTTCGTCGAGGATTTCGATATAGGCATAGTACTGGCAGATCGGCATCAAATCATGATTGAGCATCTCAACGCAGCGTGTGGCGTCGCCTGTCTGGGTGTAGCCATCCGAAGCCTGGGCCGCGTAGATATTCCATTCCCCCGTCGCATAGCGCTCGTGCACAATCTTCTTCATCTCTTCAAGCGCCGTGGACACGATCGTGCCCCCCGACTGCCGCGAATAGAAAAACGTATGCTCGTCAACTTCCTGGGCATCATGGGTGTGGCGGATGAACACGATATCCAGCCGTTCGTAGCGCCGCTTCAAGAAGAGGTGCAGCAACATGAAGAACCGTTTGGCGAGGTCTTTCTCCCGTTCGCCCATCGAGCCCGAAACATCCATGAGGCAGAACATGACCGCCCGGCTCGTCGGCACCGGCTGGCGTTCAAAAGCGTTGAACCTCACATCGAGCGGATCGAGAAAAGGCACCCATTTGCGCCGGTGCTCCAGACGCGCGATCTCTGCCTCCAGAGCCGTAATCTGATCGCGATCATCCGGTTCACGGGCCTTGAGCACCACCAGATGCTGACGCAGCGCCTCGATTTCTTCTTCTTTTGGACGGCGCATCGCCAGCCGCCGGCCAAACGAATTGCGCATCGTGCGGACCAGATTGATCTGGTTGGGCGAACCCGACGTCGTCATTCCGGCCCGCCGCCACGTATAGGTCTTGATCTCTTTGAGCGCCGTCTTGACCAGATTGGGTAGTTCCAGGTCCTCAAAAAACAGATCGAGAATTTCGTCCTGGCTCAGTGTGAAGCTGAAATCGTCCTCACCCTCACCACTGGTCGAAGCGTCTTTGCCCCGCCCCTGGCCATCGCCTTGCCTCGGCTTCTTGATTTGATCGCCTTCGACAAAATCCTTGTTGCCCGGCAACACCCGCTCGTGCTCGCCGCCCGCCGCCGGATCATGCCGGAACCGCGGCTCCTTCGTGCTCTTGGTAGGGATCGAAATCCTTTGATTCTTCGCAAAGTCCGAAACCGTGCGGTCTTTGAGCGACTTTTGCACGGCGTCTTTGATCTCAGCGCGCGCACGCCTGATAAAGCGCTGCCGGTTAGCAAGGCTTTTGCCTTTGGGATTCAGACGCCGATCAATGAAATTCGTCATAAATACCGCCGGGGTGCCCGCCTCGCATCGGATGAAAGCGAAGGCTACCCCGCCTTGTTCACGCGCATGTACCATTCGACAAGACGCCTGACCTGACGCGCCGTGTAGTGGCGTGCCAGCATGCGCTTGACGAACTCATTGTGTTTGGACTGAGTATCGGTGTCCTTTTTGGACTCGAACGAAATCACCGGCAACAAATCTTCGACCTGCGTGAACATCCGCTTTTCAATCACGTTGCGGATCTTTTCATAGGACGTCCAGGCCGGATTGCGGCCGTCATGCGTCGAACGGTGGCGCAGCGCGAACTTGACGACTTCGTTGCGGAAGTCCTTTGGATTGGCAATACCAGCCGGCTTCTCGATCTTCGACAACTCGTTGTCGAGCTGTTGGCGATCCATCATCTGACCCGTATCGGTATCCTTGAAGTCCTGGTCTTCGATCCAGGAATCGGCATAGGAAATATACCGGTCAAACAGATTTTGACCGTACTCGCTGTATGACTCAAGATACGCCTTCTGAATTTCCTTGCCGATAAACTCCGCATACCGCGGCGCCAACTCGGCCTTGATGAATTCAACATAACGCTTCTCGGTTTCGTCAGTGTATTGCTCGCGTTTGATTGCCTGCTCCAGCACGTACATCAGATGCACCGGATCAGCCGTCACCTCGTTCGTGTCGTAGTTAAACGTCTCCGACAGGACTTTGTACGCAAAGCGCGTGGAGATACCGCCCATGCCTTCATCAACGCCGGCCGCATCTTTGTATTCCTGGAGAGTCTTGGCCTTGGGATCGGTATCCTTCAGCTTCTCACCGTCATAAACGCGCAGCTTTGAATAGAGATTGGAATTCTCGTGCTCTTTGAGCCGCGTCAGCACACAGAACTTCGCCAGCATCTCAAGCGTTTCGGGTGCGCACGGAGAGTTTCCAAGCTCACTCGTCTTCAGTAATTTCTTGTAAATCTGAACTTCTTCGTTGGCGCGCAGACAATACGGCACTGTGACCACGCAGATACGGTCGAGAAAGGCTTCGTTGCTCTTGTTGGCCTTGAACTGTGTCCACTCCGACTCGTTGGAGTGCGCCAGAATAATGCCCTGAAACGGAATCGGCCCCAAAGTTTCCGTGCCGATATAGTTTCCTTCCTGCGTCGCCGTCAGAAGCGGATGAAGGACCTTGATCGGCGCTTTGAACATTTCAACGAACTCAAGCAGGCCCTGGTTCGCGTGGCACAGACCGCCAGAGAAACTATACGCATCCGCGTCGTTCTGACTAAAGCGCTCAAGTTTGCGAATATCGACCTTGCCGGTCAGCGCTGAAATATCCTGGTTGTTCTCATCGCCGGGTTCCGTCTTCGCAATCGCAATCTGTCGAAGCTTGGAAGGCGTGATTTTGACGACTTCAAACTTCGATATGTCGCCACCAAATTCGTCGAGCCGCTTCACCGCCCACGGGCTCATCAATCCGGTCAAGCGATGCTTGTCGATATTGTAGCGTTCGCTCAACAGGTCGGCGAGTTCGGACGTCCGGAACAATCCCAGCGGCGATTCAAAGACGGGACTGATAGTGTCGCCGGCTTTCAGCACATAAATCGGATGCGTCTCCATCAGATCTTTGAGGCGTTCCGCAAGCGAAGACTTGCCGCCGCCAACCGGGCCCAGCAGGTACAGAATTTGCCGCTTTTCTTCCAGGCCTTGCGCGGCATGTTTGAAATAGCCGACGATACGCTCGATCGTATCTTCCATGCCGAAGAAACCTTCGAACACGCGATACATCTTGATCGTGCGATTGAAGAACATGCGCGACAGCCGCGGGTCGCGCGATGTATCGACGAGCTCCGGCTCGCCAATCGCGGCAATCATGCGCTCCGCCGGCGTTGCGTACATCATAGGATTATCGCGCGCAGCCAGCAGATAATCCCGCAGTGACATGCTCTCGAATTTCTCTCGCGCATAGGCTCGAGAGAATGCGTCAAAGACATCCAGTGAGTTGCTCATGATCTGCGCCTATCCCGATGTTACGCACACTGAAACCAAGGTCAGCTTGCCAGTCTGAACGACTGCAGTGTCGTAAAGATGGCCGCCTGACCGAACAGCCAACTATGCATTTTCTAAATAGTGCCCTGATCCCCTGAAGCAATCGTAAACTTTGGTTAAGTCGCGCAAAAATGAACGGTTCTGAACCAGTGTACATCTTCAAGCCCGGTGACACGGTCACTTTCTGTGCAAAGCCAATATCAAAACGATTCGTCCGTGATGCATCTGCCGCAGAAGAAGTCGCATTCTCGCCGCAATCCGGGCCGCTTTGCGACACAGCAACTGTTTTATTCTCCACCCCGCCAAGAGATGGCGCCGCCCCCGAAGTTTTAGGAGAGACCGAATGCGCGTTAAGACACCATACACACTTCGTGAAATTTTTCTACGTGCCACGTTCGGCACGCTTTGCTCACTGGCGCTGTTAGGAACGACAGCACTCGTTCCGGCCAGTGCGGCGCAGGATCCACTGCGCGGCCACGTTCAATTGGACCAACCTACGGTTTTAGCCAATGGAACACGTATCGTTTATGCAGTGGTGTCTTTTGAAGGCGTCGACACCGACCCGGGAACGGTCAAGGAACGGCCGCCTCTGAACGTTTCGCTGGTACTCGACAGATCGGGTTCCATGTCTGATGCAGGAAAAATGGAGTATCTGCGCCGGGCCGCAAAACTCGCCGTAGACCGGCTTGGCCCCAAGGATACGCTATCCATTGTAGAATATGACGACCAGATCAACCTCATGTGGCCCGCCCACAGTGTCGGCAACCTGGCGGAAGTCAAGGCCATGATTGACGCGTTGGAACCACGTGGTTCCACAAACTTGACCGGCGGGATGATGCGCGGCGTCGATGAAGCCAAAGACGCACTGGATGGGCCGGCCAGCAAATCAGGAACAATCACGCGCGTAATTTTGATGTCCGACGGTTTGGCAAATTCGGGAATCACGGATCCTCAGGAAATTGCCCGGTTGGTGCGCGGCGCCAAATCTGACGGAATCCGCATTTCCGCGATGGGGCTTGGCCGCGACTATGACGAAGATCTCATGCAAGCCGTCGCAGAAAATGGAGGTGGCCGTTACTACTATATCGAGCACCCGACCCAAATGGCTCGCGTCTTCCAGGATGAATTGGGCTCACTGTTTGAAACCACCGCCAAAGATGTAGAGCTGCAGTTCTCTGGCAAAGCTATCGTGCGTAAAGTGGAAATCGTCGGCTACGACGACGCCTCAGGCTCCCAGAATGTAAAGCGTGGAATAGAAGATCTGTTTGCCGGCGAGAAGCGTACAGTTCTGCTTCGTCTTGAAATCGCAGCACCGTCGTCGGGGCATATCGACCTCGGCTCGGTAACAGTCAACTACAAGACTGCAAAGTCTGGAGAAGCGCGTCAATTCAGCCACGCCCTCGCCATCGATGTCTCAACCGACAAAGCTGCAATTGACCGGGCGCGCAATAAAAGCGCTTCCGCAGAAGCAACTCTTGCCGAAAGCGATCGCGTCCAGAAAGAGCAAGTTAAACTCTACCAGTCCGGGCGCCACGACGAAGCCCAGAAAAACATGACGACTTTGGCCAAGGACCTTGAAGAAAAAAACCGCACACTCAACGACGACCGTTTGCGGCGCAAGGTTGAAGCCATCAAAGTAGAAAACCGTCAGATGAATGAAGCGGTGGCGTCGCCCTCGGCACAGCAAGACTATCTAAAAGCGAGCAAGCAGCGCCTCTACCAGGCCAAATCGGGAAAACGCACTGGATTCGCCCTGCAACCCGGCGACAAAGGCCGCGAAGTAGAGCAACTGCAAGACGCCTTAAAAAAAGCAGGCGTCTACAAGGGGCCTGTCGATGGCGTCTACGATGAGGACGTGAAACAAGCCGTTCAGACCTATCAAAAGTCGAAAAACATGTCGGCAGATGGTGTTGCCGGTGCAACGACAATGGATGCGATGGGGCTCTATTGAGCGCCATGCGCAACTGAAGCGCGCGCATTTATATTGAACTGTGGCGCGAGGGATGAAATGCTTCTCCCTCGCGCACGTCATTTAAAGCGCCTGTAAATGTGGGCCAAATGGACGAAGATATCCGCATCGGAATTCGCATGGCACGGCCCGCCGACGCCGCCGGTATCGCAAATATTTTCGTCGACTCCTGGCGTGAAACTTACGCAGGCATCCTGCCCGCAACTGGCCTGCTGCGCATGTCAAAGCCTGATCAGACAGCGGCGTGGATACGGGCAATAAGTTGCGCCAATCTGCGTAATCCCACCCTTATCGCAGCCGACGCCAAAGCGAACATATATGGCTTTGTTGGCGCAGGAACCTCGCGCGACAGATCGCTTCCTTACGAAGCCGAAATCTACACCCTTTACGTGGCGCCGGGCTTCACCGGTCAAGGCATTGGTGCCAGTCTGATGTCGTCGGTGTTCAGACTTTTCTCGAAAGCAAACTACGGCGGGCTGATAATCTGGGCACTGGCAGACAACCCGTCTCGCTTCTTTTACGAAGCCATGGGCGGCCGCCTGATCGCCGAACGGCAGCATCCGCTTTGGGGCGCCACATACAGGGAAATCGCCTATGGCTGGGGTTCCCTCGACTTGGGAAAATCTACCCAACGCGTCGGGCGCGGCTCTCTGACCGATCCGTCTTTGGACTAAGATTACTGCGCCCTGACTGATCGTGACTGCGCCTTCATGATCGAAAGGCCCAAAGAGTCAGGCAGATATTTTGCAAGTAAAGCTACGCTCTTGTTCACCCGTCCATTCACGTGCACAGGCTTGTTGCGCATCACGGCTTGATACCCTTCCTCCGCAACAGCATCCGCTGTCATCCACATCATCTTGGGCATTTTCGAGACCTGCGCGCGCGTACCGGTGACATCATGGAACTCGCTCAGGGTGAACCCCGGGCAAACCGCAGTAACGTGCACACCGCTTTTCTCAACTTCCAAATGCAACGAGCGTGAGAATTGAATTATAAAACTTTTCGAAGCGCCATAAAGCGTGTGCCCGGCCGATCCGGGAATAAGCCCCGCAAGCGACGCAATGTTGACAATATAACCCCGTCGGCGCGAGACCATGTCTGGCAATACGCGATGCGCAAGTTCACACGGAGCGGTCACCAGAACCTGGATGAAATCGCGCTGATCCTCCCATTTCGACGCCGCATAACTTCCCGGAACCGCATAACCGGCATTGTTTATCAGAGCATCGACCCTCAAGCCTCGCGCCTTGATCTCGCAAGTCAGCCCCGCAGGCGCCGCCGGGTCAGCCAGGTCGGCTGCGATGACCTCGGCTTGCACATTGTGCGTCTTGGCAAGCTCGGCCGCGATATCACGCAACCGGTCCTCCCGCCGTGCCGTCAAAATAAGATTGAATCCATAGCGCGCAAAGACATCGGCGAACGCCTTGCCAATCCCCGCCGATGCTCCAGTGACAAGTGCAGTCATTTTTTCATTCGACATTAACGTCTCCTACAAATCTCTCGGGCGCACAAAATCCAGAAGCTCGCATCGGCCAGGCTTTAGTCCGGCCCATGTTTCCGCAGCACTGCGAACCACAGCAAGCGCACACGTTGGAAACCCATCCTCCAGGCTTCGTTGCAGGGCCGACTCTGCACCTCGAGCCTTTGCAACAAGCGAATGCGCCAATTGCTCTAGTCCCGGGTTGTGGCCGATAATCATCGCGGATTGCACATCGTCTCTCAACGCGTGCAAACAGCGAACTAGGTATTTGGGCTCTGCCAAATAAAGCAGGTCGTCGAATTCTGCGCTCACTCCATCGTGTAAAGAGGGCTTGATCAGACCAAAGGTTTCTCGCGTGCGCTGCGCTGTTGAGCACAAGACGATGTCACACGAGTACTCTTTGGATTTGAAGTAGGCGCCAATTTTCCCTGCGGCCTCCACACCGCGCCCGTTCAGTGGACGCTCGAAGTCGTTCATTTGCAGTTTGTCTGACTCTGACTTGGCGTGCCGCAGAATAAATATCGTCTTCATGCCGAAGGCCCACGCGCGAATGGGAACCTGAGCAACCAAAACAATTGCGCCGTCGTTGCGCCGCGATATGCCTCAAGTCCGATCAACATTGTTTCCTGATTTCCAGCCGCAGACTCCCGATATGTCGAAAACAGCCTGTCCCACAGCGACAGGTTAAACCCGAAATTGGAGTTTGTCTCATTCATCGCTATCGAATGATGTATGCGATGCATGTCAGGCGTCACGGTGACCAGCCTCACCAGCCTTTCGAGCCATAAAGGCAGCCGCACATTCGCATGACTGAACATCGACGTTGCATTGAGGGCGATCTCAAAAATCAAAACAGCAACGGCCGGCACGCCCAGCACCAGAACCACGGCAATCTTCCACACCAGGCTGAAAATGATCTCCACTGGATGGAACCGGATGCCTGTCGTCACATCAAATTCCGTATCGGCATGGTGCACCCGGTGGACCATCCAAAACGCCGGCACATAGTGAAACGCCACATGTTGAATATAAATGGCCAGATCCAGGAGTATGAACCCCACAAGTCCCGCCACGAATCCAGTGAGCCTAATTAACGGCAACACGCCGAACCCCTGGCCCTCCCCGTACAGGGCCGCCAAAACTGAAAGGCCGGGGACCACAAGAAAAATCAACCTGGTCAGTACGCTGTTGAGCACACTGAGCGCGACATTGACAGGCCACCTTGTCACGCGCCCCGGTACCGCTCGTCGAGGCCACAAAACCTCAAGGCCAGCGAGCACGATCAACACCCCGGCAAAAATGGACAGTCTGAGTAAAGTCTCGCTTTCCCCGCTCATGTCAGTCCGAAATGGAAGCGTGCCGGGTAATTGCCGCCTTCTCCAGCGCCGCGGCGGTCAAGCGATCAATTTCCAGTCTGGTGCGCAACAGTTGCAATACCCTGTTCTCTTCAGGATAAACCGGCGCCTCGGCCAACACCACTTCGAGCGCCAAAGCATACGCGGTCTCGCGCAATTGTTGTGGCAACGCCTCTTTCACCAAACCAATAACAGCCTCCAGGCCTTCGCGTTCTTGCAAAATCGCAGCGCACTCCCGCGCGACCGGAATAATCTTGTCTGGCTGAAAGCCTCGAAATGCCGGCAATGAACGCACCAGATTACCAATGAGGTGAAGTTCCGCGTCGCTCATACTGGCATCGGCCGCCGACGCCACGACCATGATATAAATTAACGCGGCGTGCGGATTGAGCGTCGTGTGAGCGGTCATATCCATTCCTCTTGGAAAGTTGCTGCCGCAACCTATTGCTGCCGCGCCGGATCGGCAAGCCCGGGCGTCTGCAGAAATTCCTTAACGGCAACAATGGCCTCCGCAAGTCCCAGCCGCACAACTTCGACCCCCGGTGGCAACCCTGAAAGCAAGCGTGTGGGCGTGCGCGCATCAAGCAGCACAAATACGCCGCGATCAGAAGCTCTGCGAATGAGACGTCCAAACCCTTGTGCCAATCGCAGCCGCGTCAGTTGATCGTCATAGGTCCGGCCGAACACCGCGCGTCTTGCCTTGTGCAAGATGTCAGGTCGCGGCCAAGGAACCCTTTCGAAGACAACCAGACGCAATGCGCGCCCCGGCACATCGACGCCATCTCTCAAAGCATCCGTCCCTAACAAACACGAGTCCTCGTCTTCGCGAAATAAATCGACCAGGGACCCGGTGTCCAGCCCATCGACATGTTGCCCATAAAGCGGAATGCCGTGCGCACTCAAGGTTGGTGCAATGGCGCGGTGGGTCGACTTGAGTGAGCGCACGGATGTAAACAGCCCAAGCGCACCACCACCCGCAGCAATAAACAAATCGCGATAGGCACCTGCAATCAAATCCGCATCCCGGTTGATATCGCGCACAACAATCACACGTGTCTGGCGTTTGTAGTCGAACGGCGATGAAAACGCCGCTCGCACAGGTGGCACCACCAAATGGCCTGCGCCGGTACGGATCTCCGCCGCGCGCCAGCCCTCAGTGCTTTCGTCACTCTCCGGCGGCCGGTCACGCAGCGTTGCAGACGTGATGAAAGCGCCATGCGCCTGTTCGAGAACTTCGGCGGCAAACGGCACAGTGGGGTCGATGGCGTGCCGGTAGAAGCCAATGTTCGAATCCTGACCTTCGAACCGTTCAAGCGACAGCCAATCAACAAATCCGCCGGGCACGGGCTCACCCACGCAGTCCAGCGCCATGATCCAACTGGGCAATTGTTGCTTGGAACGCCGCTCGATACCCCGCAACACGGCTTCTGCCCGCAAACGATTCTGCGAAAACGCTTCGCCGGTCTCCTCGCGCAGCATGCGCCGCAAAGTCAACGCCAGTTCATTCAGCGGCGCCACCAAAGCTTTGAGCGCCTCTCTGAATTCGATCGCAGCCGCCAATAAACCCGGCATCGACGGTATGACTTCACACTCCAGCCCATAGGGTGACGCCACGTCTCCCGAGCGCGCCCGCACTTGCGTGCGCACCTCAAGCAAAAACCGCTCCATCGCCCCACGCGGTGCCTCACTGCCAACCCGCGTCAGCCAGCCATCCCCCGGCAGGGCCAACGCGCGTTGCACGATCTCCTGGGCCCGGTCGAGTTCTCCCGGCGCGTCTTGCAGCACGGGTGTCAGCCGCTCGATCAGGCCGCGCCCGCGCCGCGAGCTTCGTCCTTCCGGCCCGCGCAACCAGCGGCGCAACTCCGCACCCTCCCAGCCCGTGATGTGGATGGCAAAGAAACTGTCGGCTGCATCAAAAATGTGATGGCCCTCATCAAACACGTAACGCACTGGTCGCGCACTGCGCTCTTCCGGATCGAATTCTGCTGCTGCCGAGTGCCGGGCCGCTTCAACCATCGTCAACGCGTGATTGGCGACAACAACCCGGCTGCCGCGCGTCTTGCGCACGATGCGTTCAAGAAAACAGCGCCGGTAGTGCGGACACGCCGCATAAATGCACTCGCCCTGCCTGTCGGTGAGGCTCGTGGCAAATCCAGGATGCGGCCAAACCCATGCCGGAAAATCTCCCCCAACCAGATCGCCGTCCTTGGTTGCAGTCAGCCAACGCGCCACCAACCCCAGCGCTACCGTCTCGCGTTCAACCAAGACCGGCAATCGTCCGGATACCTCTTCAAAATTCAAAAGGCAAACATAGTTCTCACGGCCCTTGCGTATCGTGACCTTCTCGGTGCGCTCTGCACGATCAGGATAAACTCGCTGCAATTCCTGTGCGATCTGGCGTTGAAGGTTTTTCGTGTAAGTCGAAATCCAAACCGTGCCGTCATTGCGCTCCGCCCAAAGCGTTGCCGGCGCCAGATATCCAGCAGTCTTGCCCAGTCCCGTCCCCGCCTCGGCAAGAACCACCACCGGCTCACTCTCATGCGAACGTGGCCGGAAAGCTTCGGACGCCAACGCCGCATAATCGGACTGTGTCCGCCGCACTTCCGCACCCTCGCCGACGATGACCGCCAGATGCGCCCGCGCCTCCTCTGGCGACACCGGCATGCTGCCCGGCTGACCAGCTGGCGGCGTGTCATCCCACTCAGGAAGCTCGCGCCACACATCCATGCGCGGCGTAGCGCGGGCGCGGCCTTGCGGGTCCATGCACACAAGCAATAGCGGCGCCCAAGCCCAGCGGCTAAGTCCCATTGCAGCAACAACCCTTGCCGCCATGGGCCGGCCTTCAATGCGTGCCGCCTCATCCAGCAGTATCCGGGCAATCTCACGCAGGGTTCCAGCCTGCTCTGGCAAACTGCCAGGCACCGGAAGCTTCAGCGCCCGCGCCATTGCCGATACGCTGGGTGCGATCGGATGCGCCGGGCGTATGAACGCAAAAAGTTCAAGCACATCGAAATGGCCCGCACGCGGTTCATTGCGCGTACCGCCCAGGCGCTGTAACGTCAGCCCGGTATGCGCCGTCAAATGCGGCGCCGAGGTGGCAGCCTGCAGCGCCATCTCCGGCGACGGCTCTTGAAACTGCCCGTCCGACGTCGAAATCAACGCGCGGCGGAACGTCGCGACGAGTGCCGGGATTGCGTCAAGTGCGGAAGCGGCTGAGTTGTCCATTGCCCCCACTATGCAGCAGCGTTGACGTGCATAGAAGCGCCCCATATGGCTTGCTCAGAACTTTCTCGAGGTTTCCCGCATGTCGTCCCGCCGTGACTTGGCAATGGCCGCAAAGGCCTGGCCTTTTGAAGAAGCGCGACGCATTCTCCAACGCCTCGATCGCGACGAAGCCACAGGCAAGACGAAACCCCACGTTCTGTTCGAGACCGGCTACGGGCCCTCGGGCTTGCCTCATATTGGCACCTTCGGTGAGGTTGCGCGCACCAGCTGGGTCCGGCGCGCCTTCGCCGAACTGTCGGACAAGCCAACGCGCCTGATCGCCTTCTCCGACGACATGGACGGCATGCGCAAAGTGCCGCCCAACATTCCCGACCAGGAGCGTATGCGCGAATTTCTCGGTCAGCCTCTGACCAAGGTTCCCGACCCCTTCGGCACCCACGACAGTTTCGGCGCCCACAACAATGCCCGCCTGCGAAGCTTCCTCGACTCGTTCGGTTTCGAGTACGAATTCTTGAGCTCGACCGAATGCTACCGCTCAGGCCGCTTCGACAAAACCCTGCTCACCGTCCTGGCCGGGTACGACCGCGTGATGGAAATCATGCTGCCGACCCTGGGCGAAGAACGCCAGCAAACCTATTCCCCGTTTCTGCCCATCTGCGTGCGCACCGGCCAAGTGCTGCAAGTGCCGGTGATTGCCCGCGACAGCGAAAAAGGCACGATCACCTATCGCGATGAAGACGGGTTTACCGCCGAAGTGCCGGTCACCGGCGGCCACTGCAAACTGCAATGGAAAGTCGATTGGGCCATGCGTTGGATAGCACTGGGCGTCGACTACGAAATGTCAGGCAAGGATTTGATTTCTTCGGTGGAGCAATCGACGAAAATTTGCCGCGCCTTGGGCGTAGCCCCGCCCGAGACTTTATCGTACGAACATTTTCTCGACGACAAGGGCCAACGGATTTCCAAGACCAAAGGCAACGGCATCGCCGTCGAACAATGGCTGACTTACGCCGCGCCCGAAAGCCTAGCGCTGTTCATGTATCAGAAACCAAAGACAGCCAAGCGCCTTTTCTTCGACATCATCCCTAAAGAGGTCGACGACTACGTCACCCACCTCGATAAATACCAAACCCAAAGCGAGGCTGAACGCTTTGAAAATCCGGTCTGGCATATCAATGGCGGCAGCGTCTCGCAGGAAGCCTGGCCCGTTTCATTCGCGCTGCTTCTCAACCTCGTATCCGCGTCAGCCGCATCGACACCGGAAATACTCTGGGGCTTCATTCACACCTATGCGCCTCAAGCAAATCCAAAAGATAATCCAGCCCTGGACAGGCTCGTAGGCTACGCAATCCGCTACTACGAAGACTTTGTGAAGCCCAAGAAAAAATATCGCGCCGCCAGCGAAAAAGAACGCGCAGCCCTCGATGACCTCGCGCGCGAACTCGACAAATTCGATGGCCCGCCGACGGGCGAAGCCGTGCAAACACTGGTCTACGAAGTCGGCAAAAGGCACAATTTCGAACCCCTGCGCGACTGGTTCAAGGCGCTCTACGAAGTTCTGTTCGGTCAAGACCAGGGCCCCCGCTTTGGCTCCTTTGCCGCTCTCTACGGTATCGAAAACACTGCTGCGCTCATCCGCGCAGGCCTGGCAGGAAAGTTTATCACCTGACAAGCGCGCCTTACCTCGCCTACATTCAAACCATGGTTAGGTTCCCGATCGCCTCATTGGTGTCAGTATTTGTTGTGGCGGCAACGGCGCAGGCGTCGGTGCCACCTGAAGCCTTGAACGCTTTTCATGCGGGTCACTTCGCAAAATCAGCACAGATCGCTGAAGCCGAAGCCTCAGTCCCTTCACTGGCTTTTGCAGCCCGCGCGCTCATCGCCGAGGCGATCACCCGCAGCGGCGGATTCTGTTTGCCCTGCCTGTCCGAGGCCGAGGCGCTGGCCCAACAGGTAATCGCGCTCGACGCCAAGAGCGTTGAGGGGCACCTTCAGCGCGCCATCGCGATGGGCTTTCGCGGCCGTGTGATTGGCGTTATGCAGGCCCGGTCGGAGAACCTGCCGGAAAAAGCGCACGACAGCCTGACCAAAGCGCTCGAACTCGATCCGCACAGCCTGTGGGCGCAGGCGTCTCTCGGCGCATGGAACCTCGAGATCGTGCACCACGCCGGACCGGTCCTGGCCGCGATCTCCTACGGCGCCACCAAGTCGCGCGGCCTCAGCCTGTATCGCCAAGCGCTGGCTCGCAACTCAAGCAACGTCGTCCTGCATGTCCATTTCGCCCTGTCGATCCTGGCGCTCGACCAAATGTCATTTCACGACGAAGCTCAGGCTGCGCTCGCCGCCGCCCTTAGTGTCCCCACAAATGACGCGCTCGCCCTCCATTCACAAAACCAGGCGCGTGAATTGCAACGGACGTTGCGGTCACAAGACCCGGACGCGCTCGCAGGCCTCGTGCGGCGCTTTCAAGGCTACGCCAGCTGATTGCCGCTCACCGCCGGACCCACATGATGCGCGCCATCCACTCAACCTTTTCGCGCTCCAGCACCAAATCGTCCATTGCAGGATTGAACGCCTTCAGCTCAACCTTCTTGGCCGTCTGGCGCGCAACCTTCATGATCAGACAGCCGGTGCCGTTTTTCACCACCACCGGATCACCCTTTCGAACCTCGGCCTTGGGCGAAACAACCAGCACCTGACCACTGCAAAACACCGGTGCAGCTGCGTCGTTTGAAATCTCCAGCGCAAAAGCCTTGTCGTCGCCCATGTCCGGAAACGAAAGCCTGTCCCAGGCTTTCGCAATCGGCAGGCCTTCCTCATCAAAGGCCTTTTTTTTCTGCGCCTCTTTCATCGTCAGGAACGGCAGATTGCGCGACGCCCCCCGCGCCCCGCCGCTTTTCGTCACCAGGGCCACAAAGTCTTCAAGGCTGGCACCCGTGACCACAAGAATCTTCGAAAGGCTCTCCGTCGATGGCCAGCGCAACCGTGCCTGCGGCCCCGTGCGCTTGCTCTTGTTGAAGGTCGTGGGATCAAGACCCGCCAGGCGCGCCAGCCCCGAAGGCGAATGCCCGTATCGGGCAGCGAGCGCATCAATCGCACTCCAGATTTGCTTGTGTGACAACATCGACCGTTACCCCCGGCAGATCATCGGCTGAAACCGCGCCTGCGTTTGAGAAAGCACCACCAGGCCCTTGAACAGAGGCACGGAAACTGATTCTCATCCTATCACGATGAAACTCATTCCGACGCTCGCAAACCTGGCCCAACCTGTGTTGGCAAGACTCGATCCCGAGCTTGCACACACCTTGACGATCCGGGCGCTGAGTGTTTTCCACAACTTCACCGCAGGCAGACCCGACGATCCACGTCTACAGATTGAAACCCTGGGGATGACCTTTCCCAATCCCATCGGCCTCGCCGCCGGCTTCGACAAGAATGCCCAGGTCACCCAGGCCATGCTGGCTTTGGGCTTCGGCTTTGTCGAAGCAGGCACCGTGACCCCGCAGCCGCAAAGCGGCAACCCAAAGCCCCGCATCTTTCGCCTCCACGAAGATCGTGCCGTGATCAACCGCCTGGGCTTCAACAACGAAGGCCTGGAGGCTGCGCGCAAGCGGCTCAATTCGCTTCAGGGCAAGGCCGGCATTCGCGGTATCAATATCGGCGCCAACAAAGACACCGCCGACCGCATCGCCGACTACGTCATGGGGCTCAACGAACTCGGGCCCCTGGCCTCTTATGTCACCATCAATATCTCCTCACCCAACACGCCCGGACTGCGTGGCCTGCAAAACAAGTCCGAGCTCGACGCCCTTCTGACGGCACTGATCGCGGCGCGAAAAAAGCTGCAACGCCGCCCGCCCCTCCTCGTCAAAATCGCGCCCGATCTCGATGACCACGCCTGTGCCGATATCGCGGCCGCGGCCCTGTCTCACGGCATCGAAGGCCTCATCGTCTCGAACACCACGCTTGCGCGCCCCGCTTCGTTGAAGAGCGTCCACGCCGGCAAAACCGGAGGCTTATCAGGCCAGCCGCTCTTCACGCCTTCCACTGACCGCCTGCGCACCATGCGCCGCCTGACCCAAGGCAAGCTCACCTTGATCGGCGTCGGAGGAATTGCGTCGGCTGCCGATGCCTATGCCAAAATCAAAGCCGGCGCCTCACTGGTTCAGCTTTACACCGCCCTCACCTTCGAAGGCCCGAACCTCATCACGCGCCTCAAACGCGAACTGCTCACCCTCCTCGATCGTGACGGCTTCAAGTCGATCAGCGAAGCGATCGGGCAAGAGGCCAATTAACTAAGCGACTGGCGGAAAATCGACGCTGGGGGTATGAATCGTAATTTCCCGTGCACGTGTGCATGATAAGCCTTTCCGCCATTTTTATTCCGCCCGTTAACAACATTTTTGGCCAATGCCCGGCACTTTTTCAATCATGCACGTGAGTGTGCACGAAAACAGAAAAACCGCAGCCTCCGCCCCTGGAATGTACTCAACTTTCACCCATCTCACAGCCAAACGCATGCGAATTTAAATAAGGTGAAATAGTAATGAACATATAAAGAACGATGTCAAGTCCGCACGCAACGCAAACTCCTGACCTGCATTTGCATCCGCAAGGTCCAAGCTCCGAATCTGCTTTTAGTTTGCCGCCTTACGCCAAGAAATATGCTCTCAAGAGCACGTTATCTTTGATAATAAGCGCATGAGAGCACAAACATCGCACCCGCGTTTGCTTACCCAGGCTTACGCTTTTGCGAGGTGCGGGGCCGGGGCGGTGAGGCTGCACCCGGGTGGGTCCGGTGTCTGCCAAGCGGCACAAGAGTGCAGCATCGCGCACTGGATGACGTCGCTTTTTGTATTGGAGATGTGTGCATGCAGTAGCCGCTTGCGGGGGACGTGGCTGCGCCGCGTTAGCGGCTGCAGACGACGGGGGGCTGTGCCGGATCAGAAATTTCCTGCTGCTGATATAAGATCAAGTCTGGAGCGGGTGAAGGGAATCGAACCCTCGTCGTAAGCTTGGGAAGCTTCTGCTCTGCCATTGAGCTACACCCGCTGAGGTGTCAAGTCTCGAAACTCTACCCCGTCCCATGCTTGCTGTGAAGGCCGGCGGCCCCGGACACCGCATGCAGCCGCCACTCAATTCATGAATAATGTAGGCTAAATCCAACCAGAGGCACCACTCATGCACTACCAAGACATCCTCGATTTCTGGTTCGGCGAACTTACGCCGTTGCAATGGTACAAGGCCGATACAAATCTCGATGCCGCGATAGTGCAGCGCTTCGAACCGGCCTACCGCGAACTCAGCCTTTTGGTCCCGCCCAGTTGGCGCGAGGGCGCACGCAGTATCCTTGCCGCCGTCATCATGCTCGATCAATTTCCCCGCAACATGTTCCGCAGGCTCCCGCAAGCGTTTGCCACCGATGCAACCGCACTGGCCTTGTCGCAAGAGGCAATCGAAAAGAACTTCGACAGCGAGTTGAACGAGGCCGAGCGTCAGTTTCTCTACATGCCGTTCCAGCACGCCGAGGACCGCGCGCTGCAAACACGCTCGGTTCAACTTTTCGAGAGACTCGGCAATGCCAATGTGCTCGATTTCGCCCACCGCCACCGCACCATCATCGAGAGATTTGGACGCTTCCCGCATCGCAACGCCATCATGGGGCGCCCCTCGTCGGCCGAAGAACTCGAATTCCTGAAGCAACCAGGATCGTCGTTTTGAATCTGTGCAAGCCGTCTGGTATAAGCCGTCAATGAACCAAGTTCTGCAAACCCTGCCGTCGTACGCACCCCTCGACCCGGCCAAATTCAAAGATCCCGGCACGACCGCCAAAGGCGAGCGCCGGGCGGCGGTCGCGCTCAAGCGTCTGGAAACACTGTGGTTCAACACCGGCACGCTCTGCAATATCGAGTGCGCCAATTGTTATATCGAGTCCTCACCCAGAAATGACCGGCTGACCTATCTGAGCGCGAGCGAAGTCACCGCCTATCTCGACGAAGCCCAAGCGCTGAATCAGCGCCCCGCGACCGCAGGCTTCACCGGCGGGGAGCCTTTCATGAACCCCGCCATGCCCGCGATGCTCGATCAAACGCTGATGCGCGGCTACGCCGTTCTGGTGCTGACAAACGCCATGAAACCGATGATGCGCCCTCGTGTTCAAGCTGCGCTGAAAGCGGCGAACGCCAGACACCACGGCCGGTTAGTGCTGCGCGTAAGCGTCGACCACTGGCGCCAAGACCTGCACGACGAAGAACGCGGCGAAGGCAGCTTCGGGGAAACGCTCGAAGGGCTGCGCTGGCTCCGCGACCACAACGTGAGCACCGCGATCGCAGCCAGACTGCGCTGGGGTGACCGTGACGAAGATATGCGCGCGGGCTTCGCAAATCTCATTGCGCGCGAGAAGCTGAACGTTGACGCCCGCGACCCCGCCGCACTCGTCATCTTTCCCGAAATGGACGCGCGCGCCGACGTCCCCGAAATCACCGTCGATTGCTGGCGCATCCTGAACAAAAGCCCGGACGACATGATGTGCGCCACCAGCCGCATGATCGTAAAGCGCAAGGGTGCACTTTCGCCAGCCGTCGTCGCTTGCACGCTATTGCCTTACGACCCGCAGTTCGAACTCGGCCCAACGCTCAAAAACGCAATGGAACCGGTAAGGCTCAACCACCCGCACTGCGCCAAATTCTGTGTCCTCGGCGGCGGCAGCTGCAAAGCGTAACGCTCCTCAGCGCAGCGGCGAATAGTTCACCGGCAGCCAGGCATAGCCCTTCCCTTCGGCGCGCAGCCGCCCGATTCCCGGAAAGGAAATATGCGCCGACGCCACCAGATAACCTTGGCGCGCGGCTTCCACATAGGCTTTCTTGCGTTGCGCGGCTGCGGCTTTTGAATCAATATCGAACTGGATGGTCACCCCCGGGTTGGCGAACTGCACCGCCGCGACATGCATCAAGTCGCCCCAGAATACCATCTTCTGCCCGCGGCTTTCAGCAACATAGACGCTGTGACCGGGCGTATGGCCTCGCGTTGCAACAGCCGTGACGCCGGCAACAAGATCGGTGTCACCGTCGAAAGTCTTGAACTTGCCCGCCTTTATGTAAGGCTTGACCGAAGACTGAGCGCCCTCGACGAAAGCCTTCATCTCGGCCGGAGCCTTCTTAAGCGTTTCTTCCGACAACCAGAAATCGGCGTCGTGTTTGTCCGCGCGCACGATAGCATTCGGGAATACGATTTTGCCATCCGGCGCGATGCCGCCCACGTGATCGCCATGCAAATGGGTAATGTAAATCTCGTCCACCTGTTCGGGCTTGTAGCCCGCTTCGGTCAAACTAATTAACAACCGCCCAACGGTTGGTCCGAACAGTTTGCCCGACCCGGCATCTATCAACACCAGCTTCTGACCGGTGTTGATGAGATAGGCATTGACCGACGTTTCGACCGGGCTCTTGAGAAAAGCCCTGGCAAGCGCCTTGCTGACCTTGGCCGGCGTTGTGTTGGTAAGTAACTTTTCGGCGTCCAGTGGAAACGCGCCATCCGACAACGCCGTGATCTCGAAATCGCCGAGCATCACGCGGTAGAACCCGGGCGCTTGTGTTTTCACCATTGGCGCGCTGGCGGCAGCGACGCCCGTCAGTACGGCAAACGCCACTGCGCTCATCAAAAGTTTCATTTGGACTCTCCTAAACTCGAAAATGCTTCGATAACTTCAAACCTTGTGCCTGATAATGCGAGCCGATGCCCTGCCCATAGACCCGCTCCGGTGGTTCGGTCAACCGCTCGAACACCAGGCGCCCGATAATCTGCCCGTGCTGCAAAATGAACGGCACCTCATGGCTGCGCACTTCCAGCACCGCACGCGAGCCAGCCCCCCCCGCGCCAGAATAACCAAATCCCGGATCGAAAAACCCAGCATAGTGGACCCGGAACTCCCCCACCAGCGGATTATACGGTACCATCTCGGCCGCATATTCCGGCGGGATCGACACCGCCTCCCGCGACGCCAAAATATAGAACTCGTTCGGATCGAGTACAATCGACGCGTCTTGGCGCGCGCGAATAGGTTCCCAAAAATCGCCAACATCATGTGCACCGGACTTATCGACATCGATCAATCCCGCATGCCGCTTCGCGCGATAACCGACCAACGCGTTCAATCCCACACCCGTCAGATCGACGGTCAGCGCTATGCCATCGCTAATGTCCGCATCGCCCGCAACGATGCCCTGCTCCTGCTGCAGACGCCGCAACTCAGTATCCGAGAACGGCGGCGAACCACGACGCAGACGAAGCTGGTTCAGCCGCGATCCCTCGCGCACCAAAATCGAAAACGAGCGCGGACTGACCTCCGCATAAAGCGGGCCTTCATAGCCGGGTTCAATCCGGTCGAACTCCTTTGCCCGGTCCGTGATCAACCGTGTGAACACATCAAGCCGCCCGGTTGAGCTCTTCGGATTGGCAACCCCCGCCACCCGGTAGGGCAGCGCCACGCTTTCAAGCAACGGCACGATATAGACACAGCCCGCCTCGAACACCGCGCCCTTGGTCAAATCGATCTGATGCAAGGCTAGCTGATCGATGCGGCTTTTGACCGTGGAGTCAGGGCCCGGCAAAAAACTCGCCCGGATACGCCAGGCCACACTGCCCAGACGCAAATCCAAACTCGCCGGTTGGATCTGCGCGTCTTCGATGTCAGTCAACGCCTTCAGACGCCCACGTTGGATCATGCCGCGCAAATGGCTCGCGGGAAGAATTCCGGTCGAATGCCCGCGCGAAACGTCGGCGCCGTCCTCGCTGCTGCTAAACAATGTCTGGCTCATGCAATGGTTTGTAGGCCACCACCGGCGTTCGAGCAAAGAGGCGCGGCTGAATGTCCCCAGCCCCGGCACCTTGATTGACCGCAAACCGCGCCGCATTTAAGTTGCCCCCACGTGGTGATTTGAGCCGGTCAGCTTCGCGGCCACGTTAAATAAGCAGCTAAACGGCCGGGTCGCGTGACCTCCGGCCCAGCCTGAACTTCGTTGGGAGAGTGTGACGATGGGTGAACTGGAGCCGGGCCGCAAGTATGGCCTGAAGACCCGCCTTGTGCGCGGCGGTTTGAAGCGTTCGGAAAACGGCGAAACCTCAGAGGCGCTTTATCTGACCTCGGGCTTTGCCTACGACAACCCCGAAACGGCAGAAGCACGCTTTAAAGGCGAAGATCCCGGCTACACCTATTCCCGCTTCGCCAACCCCACAGTGTCCATGTTCGAAGAACGCATGGCGCTCATCGAAGGCGCGCCCGTCGCCCGCGCCACCGCCACCGGCATGGCCGCCGTCACCACGGCGCTGCTGTGCCATCTGCGCCAAGGCGACCACGTGATTGCCGCGCGCGCCATGTTCGGCGGCTGCCGCTATGTCGTCGAAGACGTGCTGCCGCGCTACGGCATCGCTTCGACCTTGGTCGATGGCTGCAATCTCGACGCCTGGCGCGCAGCGGTGAAGCCGAACACAAAAGTGCTCTTCCTCGAAACGCCCGCCAACCCGACTTTGGAAATCATCGACCTGCACGCCGTCGCCGAAATCGCGCACAAAGCGGGCGCCCGCCTGATCGTCGATAATGTCTTCGCCACCCCGGTGCTGCAACGCCCGATGGAGTTCGGCGCCGACATCGTCGTCTATTCCGCGACCAAGCATATCGATGGCCAAGGCCGCTGCCTGGGCGGCGTGATCCTGTGCGATAAGAAATTCCTCGACGATCACCTGCAAATCTTCATGCGCAACACCGGCCCTTCGATCAGCCCCTTCAACGCCTGGGTCATGATCAAGGCGCTGGAAACACTCGACCTGCGTGTGAGCGCGATGTGCGGCCACGCGAGTGCCGTCGCCGATGCACTGGCCCGCGGACCCAAGGTGTCCCGCGTCATCTATCCCGGCCGCGCCGACCATCCACAGGCAGAACTTGCGCGCGCGCAAATGAACCTCGGCGGCTCGCTCGTGTCGTTTTACCTCGACGGCGGAAAGGACCTGGCGTTTCGCTTCGCCAAAGCACTCAAGCTCATCGACATCTCGAACAATCTGGGTGATGCGAAATCACTTATCACCCATCCCGCGACCACAACCCATTTTCGCCTGACGCCGCAAGCGCGCGCCGAACTTGGCATCACGGATGGAATGATGCGTTTGTCAGTCGGCCTCGAAGACCCCGCCGACCTGATCGACGATCTGCAACAGGCACTCAACTCGCTGTAGGAGACCAATCATGCACGAATACCGAGCAACGACATCCTGGCGCCGCACGTCAGAGGACTTCACCTACGACACTTACAACCGCGCTCACGAAGTAACCTTCGGCGGCGGCGAGACCGTACCTTGGTCGGCCGCACCGGAATTCAAAGGAGACGCTGATCGAGTAAACCCCGAAGAAGCCTTCGTTGCATCTCTTTCCAGCTGCCACATGTTGACGTTCCTGGCGCTTGCGGCGCGCAAACGCTGGATCGTCGATGCCTACACCGACGCCGCCTCAGGCGTCATGGAACGCAACAGCCAAGGCAAATACTGGGTCAGTCGGGTAACACTGCGCCCCAAAGTGACATTCGCGGGCGAGCGTCAACCATCAACCGAAGAGATTTCCGCGCTTCATCACTCTGCGCATGATAATTGCTTTGTTGCGAACTCGGTGACGTCGGACGTATCGATAGACGGCGCTTAACGAATTTAGCGGGGGCTTGAACCCGTCATGCGGTTTCGAGAGCGGGAGTACAGACATCATGTTCGAGCGGATTACACGCAAAGTCAAAGTATCGGTTCAACCGGCTTTCTTGGCCGACCAGTCCGCACCTGATCACAACCACTTTTTTTGGGCCTATACGGTCCTGATCGAAAACGAGAGTCCCGAAACAATACAACTGCGCGCCCGCTATTGGCGCATAATCGACGCCAACGGCCGCACCATCGAAGTCAAGGGCTCAGGCGTTGTCGGGCAGCAGCCCATCCTGCGCCCGGGTGAGAAATTTGAGTACCGCTCAGGCACGCCACTTGAAACACCTTCAGGCATGATGCTGGGCGCCTATCAGATGCAAACCTCGCAGGGCGAAAGCTTTCAGGTCGATATTCCGACATTCCCGTTGGATAGCCCCCACGAGTCGCGCCTTATTCACTAACTGCCTATTGAATTCATAGCCCCACGTGCTTTGATCCGGGCACGAGAGCGGGAGATGGGCAATGGCGTCAATGATACGAAAACAAGCGGTCAAACCGAAGGTGATCGAACACGCGCGCCCATCGCGCGAAGAAGCGCAGGCCGCCGTCTCGACCTTGCTGCGTTGGGCCGGCGATGACCCCACCCGCGAAGGCTTGCGTGACACGCCCGCCCGCGTCGCCCGGGCCTACGAAGAATGGTTTTCAGGCTACAACGTGGACCCCGAAGACTACATGAAACGCACCTTCCAGGAAGTGGAAGGCTATGACGAGATGATCGTCTTGCGCGGCATCCGTTTCGAATCCCACTGTGAACATCATCTGGCGCCCATCATCGGCAAGGCGCATGTCGGCTATCTGCCGTCGAACCGCGTCGTGGGAATCTCCAAACTCGCGCGCGTTGTCGAAGCCTACGCCCGCCGCCTGCAGGTGCAGGAAAAAATGAACGCCCAGATCGCCAGTTGCATCCAGCGGGTACTCGAACCCAAAGGCGTTGCCGTCGTCATCGAAGCCCAGCACCAATGCATGACCACGCGCGGTGTCCACAAAACAGGTGTCACTATGGTCACCAGCACGATGCTCGGCGCATTCCGCAAAGACCCCATGACCAGGCGCGAGTTCCTGACCATTATCGGCAATCCCGCCCCAAGCCTTGACGGTTAAAAATGGGGACACTATACGCGCCGCGCGAAATGATCGGGCGCCTGGTGGCCTTCGACACCACCAGCCGTTCATCGAACCTCAACCTCATCGATTTCGTCAGTGACTACCTCAAGGGTCACGGCCTGACACCGCGCCTGATCCCAAACCCAGAAGGCACCAAAGCCAATCTGCTCGTGACCCTGGGCCCCGACGTGCCTGGCGGCATCATTCTGTCCGGCCACACCGACGTCGTGCCCGTCGACGACCAGCCGTGGGATACCGATCCCTTCACCGTCACGCAAAAAGATGGAAAGCTCTTTGGCCGCGGCACGGCGGACATGAAAAGTTTCTCGGCCGTGGCACTCGCCCTCGTGCCGGAGTTCCTGGCCCGCGGTGTTAAAGTTCCAATTCACATCGCCCTGTCTTACGACGAGGAGGTCGGCTGTCTGGGCGTGCGCCCCATGATCGCGGACATAGTGCGCGACGTCCCCAAGCCCAAACTCGCCATTATCGGCGAACCCACCGACATGAAAGTCGTCAACGCCCACAAGGGCATCCGTTCATTCCGCACCACCATCACCGGCCGCGAGGCCCATTCAAGCCAAACCCACAAGGGTGTCAACGCGGTCATGGTCGCCGCCGAACTGATCATGTATCTGTCCGAACTCGCAGAACAAATGCGCCGCCGCGGCGATCCATCCGGCCGCTTCGATCCGCCCTACACCACCACGCAGTCCTCCACGATCCAAGGCGGCACGGCGCTCAACATTCTCGCGCGGCATTGCACCTTTCAATGGGAATACCGCTATCTGCCGGGCACGGACCAACACGAACTGTTCAACCTGTTTGAAGCCCATGTGCGCGAAAAAATCCTGCCACGCCTGCGCCAGGTCGCACCGGAAGCCGATATTGAAACCCTGCCGCGCGCTCACGTGCCGCCCTTGATGCCGAACGATAATTGCCCGGCTGAAGCGCTCGCCAAACAGCTCACCGGCCGCAATGACACCGAAGCCGTCTCATACGGCACGGAAGCGGGGCTCTTCCAGGACGCAGATATCCCAGCCGTAGTCTGCGGCCCCGGCAATATCGCGCAAGCCCACAAACCCAACGAGTTCATCGAACTTTCGCAAATCGACGCTTGCGTGACCTTCATGCGCCGCTTGAGCGATCACGCCTGCTGAGGTTTGGAAATGTCCGCCGGCGAAAATTCATAGCGCGTGGAACAAAATTCGCAGGTGGCACTGATCAAGCCATCCGCTTCGACCAAATCGTTCAACTCGTCCGCAGAGTATTGTCGCAACACGGACGACACCCGCTCCGCACTGCACCGGCATTCGAACTTCAGGGGTTGAACATCGAAAACCCGCACGCCGTCTTCATGGTATAGCCGGTACAGCAAACGCTCCGCCTCGACCAGCGGATCAACGAGCTCATGCGCCTCAACCGTCGAAAAAAGCGCCGCCGCCCGCGTCCAGTCATCGGCCTTTGTTTCAACCGGCAGCCCGCCCAATGACGCCAGATTCTGAATAAGCATTCCGCCCGCCCGCCAATGCGGGCGGGCCTCGTCTTGCCCGCGCACGCTCAGCGTTGCGACACTGAGCTTGATCTGTGTGGGAATTTGTTCCGAGCGTTCAAAATAAGCCATAGCACCGCCGGCAAGCCCCTGCCCCTCAAGCGGCACGACTCCCTGATAGCGCTGCAGTTCACCTCCGGGATCGATGGTAATCGCAAGCGAACCCGGCCCCACCAGATCTTCAAACGCGGGCGACGCACCCAGGGCCTCGACCGCCTCCCGGTCAAACGTCGCACAGGCACGAACCGAACCTGATGCAGTGTAATCTGCCACCACCATGCGCAACGGCCCCTGGCCTCGTGTCTGCACCGTCAGTGTGCCGTCGAACTTTAGCGACGACCCCAGGAGTGCCGCCAGCACCAACGCCTCACCGGCAACGCGCGACACCGGCTCAGGATAGCCATGCGCCGCAATCACCCGGTCGGCAAGTTCGGTCAGGTGAACAATCCGTCCCCGGACATTCATACCTTCGATCTGAAAGCCGCGAACAAAGTCCTTGGGGGTCACGTCAAAGCCCAGCGCAACACAGCTTTCTGCGAATGCAAGCGGTTCTCCGCTTCGTCGAATACGACAGACTGCGGCCCGTCGAGCACGGCATCGGTGACCTCTTCACCGCGATGGGCGGGCAGGCAATGCATGAAGATCGCATCTTTGCCGGCCGCCTGCATCAACCGTTCATCGACACGATAGCGCACCAGCGAATTGTGCCGTGACCGTGTACCTCCTTCGCCCAGATTGTCGGTCTCCGACATCTGCACCCACGTGTCTGTGACGACGGCACTTGTGCCTGCCACCGCCTCGTAAGGATCGCGCACAAGTTCGACGCGGCCTTTCTGCGCGCGCGCCCACGCCATCACGGAAGGATCAGGTTCGATTTCTGCCGGACAGGCAATCTTGAGTACAAAATTAAATCGCACCGCCGCATGAATCCACGACGCGCAGACATTGTTGCCCGCCCCCGACCACGTCACCGTCTTGCCGGTGATCGGCCCGCGATGCTCCTCGAATGTCATAATGTCGGCCATCAGCTGACACGGATGGGTTTTGTCCGTCAGGCCATTGATGACTGGCACGCTCGCCGTTCGCGCCAGATCCAGAAGGCTTTGGTGCCGCTTCGTGCGCAGCACAATCGCATCCACATACCGTGACAGCACCCGCGAGGTGTCGCCAACAGTTTCGCCATGCCCGAACTGCATATCGCGGCCATCCAGGAACATGCACGCCCCGCCAAGCTGACGCATGCCGACATCGAACGAAATCCGCGTGCGTGTCGACGGCTTCTCGAACACCAGCGCCAGCATCCGCCCCGTCAACGGCGCATCGTCGTCACATTGGCCTTTTGGAAGGCCTTGACGCGACGACTTCATGCGCTGCGCATCATCGACAAGCTGTCGAAGCATCGCGCCGTCAAACGCATCCAGATCAAGAAAATGCTTGAGGGATTTGCCCAAACTCATTTCGCAGCATCCTTCGCAGGCTGGTGGGCAAGGCTTGCGCAAGCATCGCTCAAAGTTGCAATCGCTTCGCGGACATGCTCTTCCGCTATTATCAGCGGCGGCAAAATGCGAACAACATTGTCACCGCCCCCGACCACCAGCATGCCCCGCTCGCGCAACGCATCGACAAGCAATGTATTGGGCACCTTGCATTTCAATCCCAGCAACAGGCCTTGCCCGCGCACCTCTTCGATGACCGGGCCATGGCGGTCGGCAATCATGCCCAGTTGCTGCTTCAGATAATTTGCAACTTTGTTGACGTGCTCCAGGAACGCAGGCTCCAGCACCACATCAAGCACCGCATTGCCGATCGACATCGCCAATGGATTCCCGCCGAACGTCGACCCGTGTGTCCCGGTCGTCATGCCGGCGGCCGCCCGCTCAGTCGCAAGGCAGGCGCCGACCGGAAAACCGCCGCCCAGCGCTTTGGCAATCGCCATGATATCCGGTGTAACCCCCGCCCACTCATGGGCAAAGAGTTTGCCCGTCCTTCCCATACCGCACTGAATCTCGTCAAACATCAGCATCAAGCCATGTTCGTCGCAAAGCGCTCTCAGTGCGCGCAAGGTCTCGCCCGGCACACAACGCACCCCGCCTTCACCCTGGATGGGCTCGATTAGAATGCCGGCAGCCTCCGGCCCGATGGCGCGCTTGACGCTTTCCAGATCGCCAAACGGCACCTGATCGAAGCCATCAACTTTGGGCCCGAACCCCTCAAGATATTTTTTCTGGCCACCCGCAGCCAGGGTCGCCAGCGTGCGCCCGTGAAATGCGCCTTCAAATGTAATGATCCGGAAGCGTTGCGGTTCGCCACGCGCCGCATGGAACTTGCGTGCCATCTTGATCGCGCATTCGATCGCTTCCGCGCCCGAATTGCCAAAAAACACTGTGTCTGCAAAAGTAGCGGCCACCAACCGCTCAGCCAGCAATTGCTGCCCAGGCACCTGGTACAGGTTCGAGGTATGCCAAAGCTTCGCAGCCTGCGCCGACAACGCCGCCACAAGTCGCGGATGGGCGTGTCCCAAAGCGTTGACCGCAACTCCCGCAGCAAAATCCAGAAAGCGTCGGCCGTCCGTCGCTATTAAATAAGGCCCTTCACCGCGCTCAAACGCCAATGGCGCGCGCGCATAAGTCGGTAAGAGTGGTGATATCACGGCTTTTCCTCAGGAAAGGGGCGGAAATCCGTTGGTTTCCGCAGAAGCAGAGTATTCTGCGCTGCAACATAACTGTCAACGCGACCTGTCGAATTGTTAACCATTGTGGTTAGACGACAACAATCCCCAATAACTATATCTGGGCCTTAGCATATTATCTTGTGGCATCTGCTGATCCGCATACTATGGGTGGCCTTAACCAAGCCTGTCCAAGCAAGGGAGTACCGGATGAGTTGGACCGACGAGCGCGTTGAACAGCTCAAACAACTTTGGTCTGATGGCCTGAGTGCTAGCCAGATTGCCCGGCAATTGGGTGAGGTCACCCGCAACGCAGTGATCGGAAAAGTTCACCGCCTGGGATTGGCAGGCCGCGCCACACCCGCGCGCACCGAACGCCCGCGCATGCAAGTTGCCAGACGCGCAGCACGTCCACGCCCGCCTCCGGCAATCCAGGTGCCCATCATTGAGCGCGATCCCATTGTTGATGAATTCGGTCGCAAAACAACCGTTCTCACCATCAATGACCGTATGTGCAAATGGCCGATCGGCGACCCGTCTACGTCTGAATTTCACTTTTGCGGACATCCACCGAAAGCCAGTTCCCCCTACTGCGATGCCCATTCGGTCAAGGCCTTTCAACCCGCGCAAAGCCGCAGGGACCGTGATCGCGACCGCGACTTCCGCCGCTACCTGGTTCGCACCTAGGCGCACGCCCGGATTCACAATTATGAAGGGAGCGCCGGCTCCCTTTGGTGGTGTTTTCCAATTACGGGGCTAATGTTCGGGCGCAACAAAAAACTCCCGGGGCATGACCACCGCCAAACTGTCCGGAAACGCGCTTTGCCCAGTCGGGCGATGTTAGCATTGCATATCAGGTCATGGGTGAGGGACCTGTCAACCTGGTGATCATTCCCGGCATCATTTCGAACGTCGCGTTTGCGCACGAGCAAACTGGGTACACGGACTATTTGCGCCGCCTGGCGCGGTTCGCGCGCGTCGTCACCTTCGACAAGCGCGGTCAAAGACTTTCGGATCGCGTGCCCGGAGCGCCCACTCTCGAAGAGCGCTCGGATGACGTACGCGCCGTGATGGACGACCTCGACATGACACATGCGGCGATCTTCGGGATCTCGGAAGGCTCGATGATGTCGGTGTTCTTCGCGGCGACACGTCCCGAGCGGGTGACGCATCTCATCACTTTCGGTGGAGGCGCACGTTATGCGAGCACCGACGACTATCCCTATGCCCCGCCCGCCGCCATGATACGCGCCGCGCTCACGAACATGGATCCGGCTGCAGTGCTGCGCTATTTTGCGCCGTCGCTTGCGGACGACCCGGCGGAAGTCGCCCGATTTGCCAAACAAGGAAGATTGTCCAGCAGCCCGGGTAACTATCGCGCTCTTATCGAGATGAATTTGGAGTTGGATGTACGCGGCGTGCTGGGCCAAATTCGCGTACCAACGCTGATCCTGCATCGCAAGGCCGACCTCGTCAGGAACATCGAGAATGCCAGGTATCCAGCGGGACACATTCCGGGCGCCAAGTTGATCGAATATCCGGAGGCAGACCACATCCCGTGGGTTGGCGATGTTGCGAGGTTGTGTGCCGACATCGAAGAATTCGTGACCGGTGAGCGAAATGAAGGGCCGGCGACGTTTGATCGGGTCCTGGCGACTGTGTTGTTTACAGACATTGTCGATTCCACTGCGCAAGCTGCCGCGATGGGCGATGCCGCATGGCGCAAGGCGCTCGACGAGCACGACCGGATTGCAAAGCGCCTGATCGAGCAACACCGGGGTCGCCTGATCAAGACGACTGGCGACGGCGTGCTTGCCACGTTCGACGGCCCTGGGCGCGCGATTAAGTGTGCATTGGGAATGGAACCGGCACTCGCGCGCTTGAAACTATCCGTGCGTGCCGGGCTTCACACCGGCGAAGTCGAAGATCGCGGCGACGATATAGGCGGCATTGCCGTTCATGCGGCGGCGCGCGTGATGTCGAAGGCCGGTCCCGGCGAGGTCTTGGTCTCGCGCGTTGTCGCCGATCTCGTGGCCGGTTCGGGCATCGCGTTCGAAGACCGGGGCGAGGCTGAACTGAAAGGCGTGCCGGGAACATGGCGCCTGCTGGCTGCGTCCATCTGAATCGAAAGGGGGCGGACACTTTTAGTGGTGCTGGCCCAAGTAAAAATCCGGTCGCAGTCGGGGCAGTGAGTAATCACCGTCACTACCGCGACCCGCAGTGCCGGGCCTCAAGGCTTGGGCTGGAACGGCACCAGCATTGTGACCGCTGCCAACTTGATGCGCGCAAAGCGCCCGGCGGGATTGCCGGCGACAATCCAGTCATGATGCGCCAGTCCGCACGCGAAAAGTCTGAGGCACGATTTCCGTCTGCGACACGTTTTTGATGGTGGCTGCCACGCGGCGAGCGGCGGCTTAATGCGCCTCGCGCAGCATTGGGGTCATCACCGGTGCGTTGGCGCTTTGGATTTCGCCCATGATGCGGAAGCCGTGGCGTTCGTAGAGCGAGATGTTGCGCGGGTTCGAGCTCTCGAGATAGGCGATGACGCCGTCTTTATCGCAGCGCGCGAGCACGTGCTTCATGAGGGCGGCGCCCAGCCCCTGCCCGGTTCGACTCGGATCGGCGGCGATGAGCGGCAAATACCAGTGCGGTTCGTGCGGATGATACTTCGCCATGCCTTCGAAGAGGCCCGTTGCCGCCTCTGCGATCTCGGGGCGCAGCCCGATCTCTTCTTCGCTAATGGCGCCCATCGTCTCCTCGTCGGGTGGGACGCCGGGCGGCAGCCAGAGCGCGACCGCGCGGCAGCCGTCGGCGACAAAGGCCGTGCCGTGATCGAAGGCGCGCCCGCCGAACGCATCCATGAAGCGCCGGCACGCGCTCAAGTAGCGCGCGGGATCGGCGAAGAGGAAGCGCGCGACCGGATCGGCGGCGAAGCCGAGCAGAAGCGTGCTCATCGCCTTTTCGCGAACATCACTCGAGGCTGTTTCCACCTTGGGCATGAGCATCGGTTCAATCCCTCGTGCTGGTTTCGGCGGCATTTTAGCGAACGGAGCCAATGGGCGCAATGACGTGCCTGCAGGATAGCCCAGTCAGCAGACGACTCGCAGGTGGCCCGGCTCCGCAGATAGGGCTGTCGCCGGACCGATACGCGAGCCCGCCATGCTCATGATCGCGGGCGACGCAACGATCGACGGCCAGCGCGCGGCACTGTGCCGAAAAAAGAGCCTGAGTCTGCGAACGGCTGTCAGAAGGTTTCTCCGCCACCGCCAACGTACGCAACCTCGCCTCGAACTCCGCGCCAATCGTACGGAGCGCTTTGCGCAACTCGTAGTCGGACTGCAGGTTCATCCAGAACGCCGACGTCGTGCGGAAATACTTAGCGAGCCTGAGCGCGATGATTGCGGTGATCACACTCTTGCCGGGCACGATCGACACCGCCAAATGGTACGGAGAACCGCACGATATTGAAATGCGAGCGAAGGCGCAGGATACGACCGGGAAGTTGTCTGCTGCCGGCATAGTAACCAACATCAGAATTAAGTGACACGGGAACAAAGTAAAAAAGAATTTCACGCGAAGCCACAAAGACGCGAAGAAGAAATGAGGCGCGCATGCGCGTCAAGATAATCCCTTCATGGGTTTACTCGTCTGTGCCCTGTATCCCGCTCTTTTCGTTTTTCTTCGCGTCTTTGTGGCTTCGCGTGAAATTCTTTTTGCATTTTCCGTGTCACGGACTAATGATTGTGGGTAATAGCGCCCCTTTTTCTATGGCTGAAACGACTCGTCCAGCGCATAGCCGGCCGAGCGCACCGTTCGGATCGGATCAACGTCGCCTTGCTCGTTCACGGCCTTCCTCAGCCGGCCGATATGCACATCGACAGTGCGTGCATCGACATAGACACCCGAACCCCAAACCGCATCGAGCAATTGTTCGCGGCTGAACACGCGCCCCGGATGTTGCAAAAAATGATCGAGCAGTTTGTACTCTGTCGGCCCCAGGTGAATATCGCGCCCGCTTCGTTTGACCCGGTGTGACGTGCGATCGATCGAAAGGTCGCCGAAAGTCAATACGTCTTCTGTCAACGCCGGCCTGATACGCCGGAGCACGGCCCGGACGCGCGCCAGCAGCTCCGTCATCAGAAATGGCTTCGTGATATAGTCGTCGGCACCCGTGTCCAGTCCGCGCACCCGGTCTGCCTCTTCGCCACGCGCGGTCAGCATGATGATCGGAATATTTCGTGTCTCGGCCCTTGATCGCAAGCGCCGGCACACTTCGATCCCCGGCACGCGCGGCAGCATCCAGTCCAGCAAGACCAAATCAGGAGGCTCCTCCTGGACCATTAGCAACGCCTCTTCGCCGTCCCGCGCCTCGGCAACCCGAAATCCTTCTTTCTCGATATTGTAATGCAACATCGTCGTCAGATGGGCTTCGTCTTCTACGATCAACACCAGTGGTTTTCGCGCACCATTCATGGGAAGCTCACCTCTGATCCTCCTGGGATTTCGCCACAGCCTGTACCGTAGTGGACGATGTCGTATCGCCCTTCGGCCGCAAGCTGTTCATTTTCGATCCAGTCACGATGTAATGCACCGTTTCGGCAATATTGGTCGCGTGATCGCCAACGCGTTCGAAGTTCTTGGCAATGAACAGCAAATGCGTCGCGTGGCTGATTTTGCGGGGATCTTCCATCATGTAGGTCAACAGCTCGCGAAACAGCGAATTGTAAATCTCATCGATTTCTCCGTCACAGCTCCACACCGTCATCGCGGCATTGGCATCACGCCTGGAATAGGCATCCAGCACATTCTTGAGCTGCTGTAGCGACAACCGCCCCATGCGGGCCAACCCTTGCGTTAGCGCTTGATCCGGCACATCGCGCGCCACCACGAGTGCGCGTTTGGCAACATTTTTTGCCAAATCTCCAATCCGCTCCAGATCGGCGGAAATCTTGAGAGCGGCCAGCGTTTCGCGAAGATCGGTCGCCAACGGCTGGCGTAGTGCCAGCAACTGAACCGCCTGTTGCTCGATCTGGGTCTCCAGATTGTCTATTTGTACATCAAGCTGCACCGTTCGTTCGGCGATATCCATATCCCGCCGCGCAATGGCTTCAATCGCATTGGCCAATTGCGTCTCGCACATTCCGCCCATCTGCACGATGGCCGTACTCAAGGCACCGAGCTGGTCGTGGAACGACTTGACTATGTGATCCGCCATATCTGCCTCGTCGTTGAAAACAAAACGCAACAATTCCGGACGCCGCACTTGGGGTCCTTCGATAGTTTACCTGTGCGGGTCTGATGTGACAATCAAGCGAAGGATTTATGACGAGGTCAGAAGGCCTTGTTGCGCCACATCGCCTGCGCCCATGTCTGTGGCCAAAGGAAGGTATATTGAAAAATTAGACCCCTCCCCGGCCTGGCTTTCAATGACCATGCGCCCGCGATGGCGGTTGACAATATGTTTGACGATCGCAAGGCCTAGGCCCGTTCCGCCAATGGCACGGCTTCGACGCGCATCGACCCGGTAAAATCTCTCTGTCAGGCGCGGAATGTGCTCGCGCGCGATACCTTCACCATGATCGCGAACCACGAGGCAAACTGAGGGTGACGGCCCAGGCTCGCCTGGCCCTGCGCGCCGGGTTGCCAACTCGATGGTGATAGACGTTTGCGGTCTTCCGTACTTGATCGCATTGTCAACCAAGTTCTGGATCACCTGGTAGAGTTCGTCACGATCACCTGCAACATTGGGCAGGGACGTGGGCTCAATAATTTCCAGCTGCATGTTCGCCGACACCGCCACCGGCGACAGGGCGTGAACAACTTCCTCGACCAGATCACCCACATTGACGCTGCCTGCGGGGCGCACATGTTCGTTCAGTTCAATCCGGCTGAGCGACAATAAGTCATCGATGAGGCGCCGCATCCGGGCCGCCTGCTCTGCCATGATCAGCAAAAATCGCTCCTGGGCCTCCGGATCGTCCTTTGCATGGCCGCGCAACGTATCGATAAATCCCGTCAGCGAGGCCAACGGGGTTCGCAATTCGTGGCTGGCATTGGCAACAAAATCCGCGCGCATTTGTTCGACGCGTTGCGCCTTGGTCGTATCGTGCAAAACAATCAGCACCGCCTTGATTGTGCGATCATCCCCCTGAATGGGAGCGATATCGGCCGTGAAATTCTGCTCTGGCGTACCAATGATCGGGAATTCCACGCGCTGCGCGCCTCGCCCGGCCAACGTCGACTCCAACGCGCCCAAAACCTGTGGCGCACGCATGACGCTTGCCAAATGCTTGCGTGGTTCCGCAACTCCCAGCAATTGCACGAGCACATCATTCGCCGCCACAATGCGTCCGCTTTGGTCAACCAGAATTGCAGCATCGGGAAGGCGGCGCACGATCTCTTCCGCTGAATAGTCACTGGTCACCAAATTCAAGGGTGCTTGCCTGTCAGGTTCGCCCCGTTGCTGAACAGAAGCGGCGGACTTCGCCGTCAACGGCTCGGGAAGGCTGCGAACGAACCCAAGGCGGGCGACTGCAAAAGCGCTCACGGCAACGGCAAGGATCAGGCAAAATGTCCACGCTTGTGTCCAAGCCGCCAGCAGCAGCAAAGCAATCCAGCACGCGGCGAGCGTCCACTTGATGTCGTCAAAGCGCGTGTTCAGCGCCGTTTTCGCACGCCGCCGCTCGTCCACGCGCGCAGCCGCACTGGCCTGAACTCGTTCTGGCGCCGCCCCAACAGCGGACCCCTGCGTTTCTTCGCTTTGCACTGACATGCCAAATCCTTCAGCCGCATCGATGCCAACCTTGCCCCAAGATCGGGCGCCGCGCGGCTCTTCCACATAGAACCACAACATGACAGCGGCTGCGAGTTTCGCAACAACCGCCGCCGCAAACACAATTTCAAACCCCATGGACTCCGCGAGCTGCCCGCCAACAATGGCCCCAAAGACCTGAACCAGCGACTGTGCCGAATTAACCATCGCAATGCGCATCGGCAGGTCTTCGCGCGTTCCGAATTCCAGCACCATGTTCTGTGCGGCGATCTGAAATCCGGAATATCCAGCGCCGATTCCAACAAAGCAAAATATGACGCCGCTCTGATCCGGTGCAAACGCTAAACCCACCGTTGCACCGGCCCACAACAGCAACGCCGGCACAAACACGGCCTTGAACCCCATCCGGTCGGCGAGGGCACCCCAGCCAAGATTTGCAATCGTCTGCGAAACAAGTAAGGCCAGCGAAAGCAACCCCAGAGTTTCGCCTGTCAGGCCTTGGGTCTTTGCAATGAACAGAATGTAAAATGGCAGCGCCAAGGTTCCCAGTGTCGCCAGCGACTGCGCCCAAAAATAAGCGGCAAAGCCCCGGTCACGCAGCAGTGCCGGAATGTCCCCGATCCGCTCGCGCACGCCAACTGGTGAACGCACAACAGGAGACTCGGGTTCGCGCACAAGATACAGAAACGTCAGCCCGCCGGCCGTCAAAACAAAGGCAAGCAGAAAAGTCGACGCGTAGCCGTTGCCCAGCGCATCATGTTCAACAAGGTAGGTGCCGCCGAAATAAGCAACCGCCGACGCCGTCATCCCGCCAAGGAAATTTCTGAGCCCGATCAACATGCCCCGGCGGTCTGGCGGAATCGTCTTGGTCAACAGGACATTCCAAAGCACGCCCTGCATGCCTGAAAAAATACCCAGCAGACCCAGAAACACCGCAAAGACGTAAAGCGTAATCCCCGGCGGCAGCAGAAATCCTGCCAGCGCCAACCCCAGCACCGACAGGCGCATCATCCAGCCATAGCGCAGGCCCAAATCGACAATGCGCCGCCGGTGCTCGACCGCAGTCGCGCCGAACACGCTGCTGAAAAAAGAACCAAGATGCTGGGTTGCCAGGATCAGTCCGACAATGCTGGTCGAGCCTGACAGGGCAAACAGATAGGCCGGGACGAACGTCGGCGCATTGACAAGGCGAAAGCCGGTCATTGCCAACATGCCGTGCGCAAGTTGGCTCAGATAGTTTCGCGTCAAATTTGTAGCAACTTCCTCTTGGAACTGCGCCTCGGCACGGGCATCATCATTCACGGTCGGTCGATCAGTCCTGTAACTTCAAACTCCGTGCGACTTAAACCATGCCAGAGCGCGCGCCCATGCGTCTTTTGCAGCAGCCTCATTGTAACTGGGCCGGTAGTCCGCCAGGAACCCATGATCGGCGCCCGGATAAACCACGATTTCGCTTTTGATATCGCCAGCCGCGGCAAGAGCTGCCCGCATGGCATCAATCTGCGAACTCGCGATGCCTTTATCGAGTTCACCATAAAGGCCAAGCATGCGGCCCTTGAAGCCTGGCGCGACCTCCACGGGATGCTTGGCTTGCGTGTTGCCTTCCCGCCGGACCATTTGCCCGTACCAGGCAACGCCCGCCTTCACGCCTGGATTGTGCGCCGTGTAAAGCCAGGTCACCCGTCCACCCCAGCAAAATCCGGTCACGGCAATGCGTCCGCCGTTTCCGCCATTGCCTGCCACCCATTTCGAAGTGGCATCAAGATCGCTCATCACCGTCGCATCGTCGGTCTTAGCGACAATCTCGCTCACGAGCTTGGGAATGTCGGTGTACGCAGTCGCATCACCTTGCCGGGAATACAGATAGGGTGCCACCGCCAGATACCCCTGCTTGGCAAGCCGTTGGCAGATATCCTTCATCCACTCATGCACGCCGAAAATTTCGTGCACCACGATCACCGTTGGCAGATTGACGCCGTTCGCGGGCATGGCGCGAAACGCAGGAATCTCGCCATCACCGACCGGAATCTTGACGTCACCGCTAACCAGGCCACTGTCGTCCGTCACAATCACCGTAGCCCAGACCGGTTGCACCGAAAGCGCGAACCCTGCCGCCAAGCTTGTAACCACAATCGTTCGCCTGTCGATCGGCAACCGCAAGGTATCGTCTGCAGAATATCCGGTCATGATAAAATCTCTCCCTTCTAACGAATACGCCGCACAGATTCAGTCCGGTCATTAAAGCCAAAGGCCCACAAATTTGTCTGCGAGCGGTCGATGGTCACGCAAAACCCGCGATAGTTTGGCCGGTCACATAATTGCCAAACGCCGCCCTGCACCACCACACTCGATACAGTATTTCCAAATTCGTCTGGGTTCAGGTTTGGGATGTCACTGGCATAGGTTCGCGACCGGCCGCCAAAGATCGTGTTCTTGTAAAGAACAATCCTGCCCGGACCATGATTGAATCTTTGTTCCCGCCGGCACTGGAGCATCCCATCGTTATTGGCAATGTCACCCCGGCAAGTCCGGAAGCCATTCAATTCCGTATAGCGCCAGCGCCCATTGCGATCCTGGCATTCGGCCGTCAGCGTTCCCCGTTCGACATGTTCGTCGCGGCACGTGCGCTGATAGCTTCCCGGTGGAAAGTCATCTTCGTCATCCCGCCAATCGCGTTGGCATTCCAGTTGGCCGTTGTTGTTGATGATGATGTCCCCATCGCAATCGCCATAGTTGTCGAGTGATGTATCTCTCCATCGTCCGGAGGGCGTCCGGCAAGTAGCCCAAAGCGTACTCGAACTGGCGTCAATGTCGCGGCATGATCGCTGATAGCTTCCCGGCGGCACAGCCTCGGCCCAGGCGGGGCCCGTCGCAATCAAGATTGCAAAAACCGCAAAAATCAACTTCATGAAATCACCTGATACTGACTGGTCGCAGAGCCCGCAGACCGCATCACCGAATTACGGCTGAAATGCGTCGCCTTGGCAAGGGTGTGCCTTAAGCCTGCCTCGATTTCTTGAGAAATCTGCGCCTCAACATTCAATGGGCACTCATGAAACTCCCCATTCTTGCCATGTGTTTGCTGATGGCTGTCGCAGGACTTGCGACCGCCCATGCCGGCCAGACCACCGCAAACCTCATCATTGTCGAAAAAGCCAAGCGCGTTCTTTCCCTGTACAACGGCAAGAAACTCATCAAGACCTACCGCATCGCCCTCGGCTCCAACCCGCAAGGCCACAAAGAGCAGGAGGGAGACTCGCGCACGCCTGAAGGCCGTTACATTATCGATGCCAAAAATCCATGGTCCAGCTTTCACTTGTCACTGCGCATTTCGTATCCCAACCGGCGGGACCTGGCCTCCGCGCGCCGTCGCGGGGTTTCGGCCGGCGGCGCAATCATGATCCACGGCACGCCTGGCACACTTGCGACACTGAATGCCGCAGGCTTCTATCCCGATTGGACGGCGGGCTGCATTGCGGTGACAAACACAGACATCGAAGAAATCTACGCCAGAATTCGCAATGGCACGCCAATTGTAATCAAGCCATAAGCCAGTATGTTGCGCCGGCACATCCAAACGAGTTTGTTCCTCAATGACCACCCTCAGCGTCAGCCACAAGCCAAAAACACAAACGTCCGAACCGGCCCGCTCCCGCTGGAGCCAGGCGTCCGCCAGCGCACTTTTTGACCTCCCTTTCGCCGATTTGATTTTCCGGGCCCAAAACATTCACCGCCTCAACTTCGATGCCAACGAAGTGCAAATGTCGACCTTGCTGTCGATCAAGACCGGTGGTTGCCCAGAAGATTGCGGCTATTGCAGCCAGTCAGCCCACTTCGACACCGGCCTCAAGGCTTCAAAACTGATGGCCCTGGACGAAGTCAAACAGGCAGCGGCCCAAGCCAAAGCGGGCGGCGCTTCGCGGTTCTGCATGGGTGCAGCCTGGCGCGAACCCAAGGAACGCGACATCGACGTACTGTGCGACATGGTCCGTGAAGTGAAGGCTTTGGGCATGGAAACCTGCATGACCCTGGGCATGTTGTCGGCGCCTCAGGCTCAGCGCCTCGCCGACGCGGGCCTTGAGTACTACAACCACAACATCGACACCGGACCCGGCTATTACGGGAAAGTAGTTTCCACGCGCTCGCTGCAGGACCGCCTTGATACCTTGGGCCACGTCCGCGACGCCGGCATGGCTGTCTGCTGTGGCGGCATTGTCGGCATGGGTGAGACGCGCGAAGATCGCATCGGCATGCTTGTCACTCTGGCCGGCCTGCCAACCCCCCCGGAGTCAGTGCCCATCAACGCGCTGATGCAGATCAAAGGCACACCGCTCGGCAAAAGTGCTCCTATTGAAGGCTTCGAATTTGTCCGCACCATTGCGGCCGCCCGCATCATGATGCCGGCATCCGTCGTCCGATTGTCCGCCGGCCGTGAAAGCATGAGCGAAGAGTTACAGGCCCTGTGCTTCCTCGCAGGCGCCAATTCCATCTTCATTGGGCCCAAACTGCTGACGACGGCAAATCCCGCCAAGGAAAAAGACGACGCCCTGTGGTCCAGGCTCGGCATTCGTCCGATGGAAATATGATAGAGTCTACACGGACCGCTTCACCATCATCTGCTTGATCTCGCCGATGGCCTGCGCCGGGTTCAGTCCCTTCGGACAGACCGATGCGCAATTCATGATCGTGTGGCAACGATACAGCCGGAACGGATCCTCAAGATTGTCCAGGCGCTCACCCGTGGCTTCATCGCGGCTGTCGATCAGCCAGCGATAGGCCTGCAACAGCACCGCCGGACCCAGATACCGGTCCTGGCTCCACCAATAGCTGGGACACGCCGTCGAACAGCAGGCGCACAGGATGCATTCATAAAGCCCGTCAAGTTTCTGGCGGTCTTCCGGCACCTGGCGCCATTCTTTCTCAGGTGTGGGCGTTGTCGTGTGAAGCCAGGGCTCAATGGACGCATACTGCGCATAAAAATGCGTCATGTCCGGAACCAGATCTTTGACGACTTCCATGTGCGGCAAAGGGTAGATCGCCACCGGACCCTTGATCTCGTCGATCGCTTTCGTACAGGCCAGTGTATTCGACCCATCGACATTCATTGCGCACGACCCGCACACGCCTTCGCGGCATGAGCGGCGGAAAGTCAACGTCGGATCAATCTCGTTCTTTATCTTGATCAACGCGTCCAGAACCATCGGCCCACAGCTCGCAAGATCGACCTCATAGGTATCCAGCTTCGGATTTTCACCGTCATCGGGATTCCAGCGATAGACCTTGAAGGCTCTGATCTGGGCAGACCCGGATGGCGCAGCCCAAGTCTTGCCGGGTTTGACTTGGCTATTGCGAGGTAAAGTGAGTTCGACCATGAGGAATTCCAGCTGGTAAGAGCAAAACCGCCATCGATTCAGGGTGTACCGCGACCAAACGGTTCCGTCCACGGGGTACACAAGCCACAATCCACCCTTTAATGTCTCAGCCCACGCCTCGGGGAATTTCTTCAATGCAAATGCTTGTCCGTCTCATGGCTGCGTCGCTCGTGCTCGCTCTCGCCGCATGCGATTCCTCTGCGCCGCCTCAAGCCGCCGACGGTGTCCCAACCCAAAAATCCGGGTCAACTATTCCCCTGGGACAACTGCCGGGCAATGTGGAACCACTCCACTACCGTATCGATTTGACCATCAACCCTGACCAGCTTCGTTACCAAGGCGTCGTTGAAATTGACATCGAACTCAAAGCGCCCAGGCGGGAATTCTACATTCACGGCAAAGACCTCAAAGTTGAAAACGTTACGGCGCGCCTGCAAAACAAAACCATCATCAAAGGCACCTACACCCAGGTCCACGACAGCGGCGTGGCAAGGCTCACATTCGAACAACAGATCCCGCGCGGTAAAATGACGGTTCGCTTACCGTACTCCGCAGCGTTTGAGACCTCCCCCGACGCGCTCACCTCCATGCCCGACAACGGTGCGAAATATGTCTGGTCACAGTTCGAGGCCATTTCAGCCCGCCGCGCCTTTCCCGGTTTTGATGAACCGCGTTTCAAGACGCCCTTCGACATTTCGATCACAGCAATTGCGCCCGACATCGCGGTCGCCAACACGCTGCCGGTCGCCCAGGAAAAAATCTCGGATGGCGTCATCAAAACATCCTTCGCCACCACCGCGCCATTGCCGACCTATCTGATTGCCATCGCGGTCGGGCCTTATGAAGTCGTCAAAGCGCCCCCCATCGCCGCATCCAGCCTGCGCGCAACGCCCCTGCCCTTGCGCGCCATAACCGTGATCGGCAAAGGCGAGCGCGCCAGGTTTGCACTCGCCAACACCCAACCCCTGGTGCGCTATCTCGAAGACTATTTCGCGGCACCATTCCCCTATCCAAAACTGGACCTGATCACCCCGCCAAACTTCGTGGCCGGTGGCATGGAAAACGCCGGCGCCATCACCTACACCGAGCGCGCGATATTGTTCGATCAGACTGCATCGGTTCAGCAAAAGCGCAATTTCACCCTGCTGCATGGACACGAGCTCGCACATCAGTGGTTTGGCGATTTGGTTACACCGAAATGGTGGAACGACATTTGGCTCAACGAATCCTTTGCCACCTGGATGGGCAACAAGGCCGCGCTCACCGTCTGGCCGCAGGGCGAATTTGATCGCGAAACCATTCGCGATGCCCTGGAGGTCATGGATATTGACGCGCTCAACTCCGCGCGCGCCATCCGCCAGCCCATCAAAACAAACGACGACATCAACAATGCCTTTGACGGCCTGACCTACAAGAAAGGCGGCGGCGTTTTGGCAATGTTCGAGACGTATCTCGGCGCAGATGTCTTTCGCGAGGGCGTCCGTATTCATATGCGCCGTTTTGCCCACGGCACTGCCGACGTTCGCGATTTTATGGACTCGCTCGTTCAGGGCTCCCGGCGCCCGGAAATTGTTGGAGCCTTTGAGACCTTTCTCAATCAGCCTGGCGTTCCCATTGTCCGCCTCAAAACAGTCTGTAACAGCCAGGATCTTGAAGTCTCGCTGACCCAGTCACCCTATGGCGCAAAGACCGCTCAGGATAAACGGTTGTGGTCTATTCCTGTGTGCCTGCGCGATTTGGTCAAAGGCAAACCATTACCGTGCACAATGCTCAGCCTGCGCTCAGCATCGTTCACCCTCAAAAAACAGTGCAACGCCGTTCTGATACCTAATGCCTACGGCGCCGGCTATTACCGCTTCACGAGCGATGCCGCGCAGTGGCGGAAGTTATTGGCACTCACCACAAAAATGACCCCAGCCGAACAGCTCTCGACGCTGCATGCGCTGCGTGCCGCCTATCGAGCGGGCGATGTCGATGCAAAGACCTACCTTGAAACCCTTCGCACAACCGGCACGGCCGGTATGTGGGATGTCACAGACGTCGTGCGGACTTTCCTGACTGAAATGCGCAGCGACTTGCTTTCAAAGCCGGACCTCGGCCTGTTTGAACAAACCACCCGCAGTTGGTTTGAAAAACCTTTGGCAAAGATCGGCTTGGCCGCCAAACGAAATGAAACGCCAGCCTCCACACTCATGCGCGCCACGCTGGCGGAATTGATGGTCAAGGTCGCCCGCGATCCGGTCACCCTTTCAGCCCTTGCCGTCAAAGGCACCAACCACTTCAAAGCGATGGTTGCAGGACAAGCTGACAGCGCCATGGCGCCGGAATTGGTTGCAGCCTCGCTGTGGGCCGCAGTAAACACCGGCGGACTTCCCGTGGCACAAGACGCGATGGCCGCTATCAAAGCCTCCTCGAACGCCGAATTTCGCTTTGCTGCAATCAGGGCCTTGACCGGCGTCCGGGACAAATCCGCGATAGCAGAGGTTCAGGAATTTGCGATTTCAGGTGCACTGAGATTGCGCGAGTTGAGCACCTTCCTGCGTGAAGCCTTCGCGGATTCGGACTTGCGGGACACGATGTGGACCTGGTTTCGCAAAGACTTCAAGCGCATCACCGCCCCGGTTCCCGAGGGCAGCCGCGCCCGCTTCGTCGACCTGCCGTCACGGCTCTGTTCAAACGCGGCCCACGCAGAAATTGAAAAATTCTTCAAGCCGATGGCCGGCAAAATCGTAGGCGCCCCGCGCCGCCTTGCAAACGCTCTCGAGCTTGTCGAAAACTGCGCCTCATGGCGGAAAGCCAAAGGACCGGAACTCGCCGCCGCCCTTCAACTCTTGCCTCGTTGAAATCGCAGGCGCTAATAAGTTCGCGCCTTTGGTTCGACATAATCCACGTCTTTGGTCAGCGTGTAAGTGTGCACGGGTCGATAATCGAGTTTGACCTTGCCGCTTTTTGTGTCGAACCACGACAACGTATGCTTCATCCACTTTTCATCGTTGCGCTGCGCGAAATCTTCTCGCGCATGGGCCCCGCGGCTTTCCTCACGCGCCGCCGCACTCTCGACAGTCACCGCGGCCTGCGCAATCAGATTGTCGAACTCAAGCGTCTCGACCAGATCCGAGTTCCAAATCATCGATCTGTCCTTCACGTCGATATTAGGCATTTGGCTGTAGACCTGCGCGATCAGCTCGCAGCCTTCGCGCAAGACGCCGCCCGTGCGGAATACCGGGCAATGCGACTGCATCGTCCTTTGCATGCTGAGCCGCAGCTGCGCGGTTGAAACGGAGCCCTTCGCGTGGCGGAAACGATCAAGCCGCGCCAGCGCCCCGTCGCCAGCGCCCTTGGCCAGATCGGCTTGCCGCCCCCCGGACTTGATGTCGGCTGCGCACTTCAGGCCTGCCGCCCGCCCGAACACAACAAGGTCGGTCAGCGAATTTGAACCCAGACGATTAGCGCCGTGGACCGACACGCATGCCGCCTCACCAATCGCCATCAAGCCCGGCACGATAGCGTCGGGATTGCCATCTTTGAGCGTCACGACCTCGCCATGATAATTCGTAGGGATCCCGCCCATATTGTAGTGCACCGTCGGCAATACGGGGATCGGCTGTTTCGTAACATCAACCCCGGCAAAAATACGCGCAGACTCCGCGATGCCAGGCAGCCGCTCGTGGATGATCTTCGGATCGAGATGGCTCAGATGCAGATGCACGTGATCCTTGAGTGGGCCGCAACCCCGTCCCTCTTGAATTTCAATCGTCATCGCCCGGCTGACGACATCACGCGAGGCAAGATCCTTGGCGTGCGGGGCGTACCGCTCCATGAAGCGCTCGCCGTTCGCATTGGTGACATAACCGCCTTCGCCGCGCACACCTTCAGTAATCAGAACACCCGCGCCATAAACGCCGGTCGGATGGAACTGGATAAACTCCATGTCCTGCAACGCCAAGCCCGCTCTCAGCACCATGCCGTTTCCGTCGCCGGTGCACGTATGGGCTGAAGTGCAGGTGAAATACGTACGCCCATAGCCGCCCGTCGCCAGGATAACGCGTTGCGCGCGGAAACGATGGATCGATCCGTCATCCAGGCACCAGGCCATCACGCCGCGGCACTGCCCGTCCTCCATGATCAGATCGAGCGCGAAATACTCGATATAGAATTCCGCATCATGCCGCAGGCTCTGGCCATACAGCGAATGCAGGATCGCGTGGCCCGTGCGGTCGGCAGCCGCAGCCGTTCGCTGGATCGCCGCTTTACCGAACTCCTTGGTCATGCCACCAAAGGCACGTTGATAAATGCGCCCGTCCTCAGTCCGGCTGAACGGCACGCCGAAATGCTCGAGTTCATAAACGGCTTCCGCTGCGTTCCGGCACAGATACTCGATCGCATCCTGGTCGCCCAGCCAGTCCGACCCCTTCACGGTGTCGTACATATGCCAGCGCCAGTCGTCGGGTTCCATGTTACCCAGTGCCGCCGAAATGCCGCCCTGGGCCGCCACCGTATGACTGCGCGTCGGAAAAACCTTTGTGATGTTGGCGACCTTGAGGCCGTGGCGTACCGCCTCAAGCGTCGCGCGCAACCCCGATCCTCCGGCGCCCACAACAACCACGTCATACGTATGATCGATAATCTTGTAAGCGGTCATAATGAGTGAGCCTTGAACTTAAATGGCGATTTTCAAAACAGCAAAAACACAGACCGCAGCAACAGCAAACGCCGCAAAGTTTGTCAGCATGAACAAGCCGATTTTTGTGCTTTCACGCTGAATGTAATCTTCGATCACGACATGCAAACCCAACGCCATATGATAAACGCCCGCAACGATAAAAAGCAGGATCGCAACCGCGCTGACCGGATCGCTTAAAAAGGCAATCACTTCGCTATGTGGCGCGCCAGTGTAGCGCACGACGCACCAAACGAACCACAGCGTCAACGGCAAAAGTGCTACGGCCGTCAATCGCTGTTGCCAGAAATGGTGCGTGCCGCTGCGGGCCGAACCCAGTCCTTTGACTTTGCCCAGCGGCGATCGAGCGCTCATTGCCATGTCCCCATAGATTGGTAGGCCATCACCCAGATCACGATGGTCGCAACCAGCGTCAGCGCGAACACGGCCAGCCCCGACATATTTGCGCTTGCCGTTTTAAATCCATAGCCCGCGTCCCAAAACAGATGGCGCACGCCATTGAACGCATGAAAGACGAGAGCCAGCGTGAACCCGAAAAGGACCAACCGTCCAAACCAGCCAAAGGCCACGCTTTCAAAGTCGGCATAGGCCTCGGGTCCCATTGACGCCGCCACCAGCCACCAGGCGAGCAACAGGGTGCCAGAAGCCAGTCCAACCCCCGTGATCCGGTGCAGGATGGAAGTTCCCATCGTGATCGGCCACCGGTAAATTTGCAGATGCGGGGAAAGCGGCCGTGAAGAAGGCCGCCCGCTTGTTCGGGCCTCTGGCATGGGGTCTGGTCCTTGAGTGACGGTGTACGCAGCACAAGAAGCGGCGAACAGCCCAAACTTTCACAAGCCTCTTGCGCCTGCAAGCCATTGTAGTCATTCAGGCCCGGACTTGAAGGCCCATGCTTGTCGGGAGGATGCAATGTTTGACGCGGTGATCTTTGATTTCGGTGGTGTAATTACCCAGAGCCCCTTTGAAGCTTTCAACAGGCTTGAAGCCGGGCGCCACATTGCCAAAGACACAATTCGGCGAATCAATGCCACCAACCCTCACGAAAATGCCTGGGCCCGGTTTGAACGCTCCGAGATCAGCCCGTCCCAGTTCGACACCGACTTTGCCCAAGAGGCGCATGCAGTGGGGATAACACTCCAGGGCCGCGAAGTTTTGGCCTGTCTCCAGGGAGCAGTCAGACCGGAAATGCTCGAAGCCCTGCGCCGGATATCAAAGCGCTTCAAGACGGGCTGCATCACCAACAACGTCAAGTCCGATCCTGCTGCCGGTGCACGACGTGATCCTGAAGTTGATGAAGCCATGTCGCTGTTCCAACTCGTCATCGAGTCTTCGAAGCTGGGCATACGCAAGCCCGACCCACGCATTTACACCATGATGCTCACCGAACTAGCCGTTGAACCAGCTCGCAGCATTTATCTCGATGACCTTGGGATCAATTTGAAACCAGCGCGCGACCTGGGCATGACCACCATCAAAGTTGGCGACTCAGCGCCTGCCCTGGAGACGCTTGAAGCCTTGCTGAAGGTCAGTTTGCGTTAACCTTAACGCCGGGTTAACGAGGCCTGTGAACGCTATTCTGTGCCAAAAATCATGCGTTCATCAGCGAACGCTTTGAATTCCAGCGCATTGCCTGATGGGTCAGTGAAAAACATCGTTAATTGCTCTCCGGCCTGCCCAGAAAACCGGGTGTGCGGCTCAATAATAAATACTATTTTTTTTGCAGCGAGGTTTTCAGAAATTTCCCTGAATTTACAAGGGGTTACAATGACTCCAAAATGACGGACAGGCACGCGGTCTCCGTCAACCTCGTTTGCCCCTTCCCATGCCCCCCCGTTCAGGCTCAGATGAGCAACGATTTGGTGCCCGAAGAAGTCGAAATCGACCCAATCAGGTGCTGATCGTCCCTCCGGACAACCGAGTACACCGCCATAAAAGGCGCGCGCTTTGTCCAGGTCGTGAACGGGAAAGGCCAAATGAAATCGTGGTCGCTCGCTCATCTCCTGAAACTAAAGCAATCGGACAGCGGAGGCGAGGGGCGAAGTTAGAACGAGGGGTAACAACGAAGTGGCACGTGCGCAAAATAGTACACTGAGGATTGGCGGCAAGTCGGTCCGGGTCAAAGTGCGCTTGAATCCCCGTGCGCGCCGCGTGATCGTCAAGGTTCATCCGTCCACGGGCGAAGTGGCCGTCATCGCACCCAGCCAGCGATCCGTGCCCAGGGCCCTGGACTTTGCAAGACAAGAAGGCGTCTGGATCGCAGACCACCTTTCCCGCGTTCCGCAGCGCATCCATTTCCATCCTGGCGATACATTGCTCTTTAAGGGCACACGCCATGTCATCCGCCTCAGCCCTGATCAGCGTGGAGCCGTTTGGCTCGACCCTGAGTCGGAACGGCCCACCATTCGGGTAGCGGGCCTGCGTGAACACACCCCGCGCCGCGTAGAAGATTGGTTAAAGAAACAGGCCCGCACCCAGATTATCCGCCGTGTGAATGCCCTGACGGCTGAACTCGGAGTCACTGCAACCCGCATCACAGTGCGCGACACCGCCAGCCGCTGGGGATCATGTTCCACAAGCGGTGCAATCTCGCTGTCGTGGCGCTTGATCATGGCCCCGAGTTCCGTGCTGAACTATGTCTGCGCGCACGAAGTAGCCCACCTGAAGGAAATGAACCATGGACGCCGGTTTTGGCGCCTGGTGGAGCGGTTGACCGGACCAGAAGAAGCAGCCACGGCTCAAGAATGGCTTCGATTGAACGGCACTGAATTGCATCGTTATTCCGCACTACGCCCCGATGGGATCACATCCGAAGCAGCTTAGTTTTGGCCGTCGCCTTCAGGGTTGCCCTTGAACAACTCTGCCAGGACTTCATCAAAGTCGCTGGCAGTTTCACTGGCCGTGGCGGTCCGGTCAGTCGCATCGGTCCCTGGCAGCGCCAGCACTGGCTGGCCTGCGGTCGCACGCTCCATGAAGGATTTCCATATCTGCGCCGGCAATGTGCCCCCCGTGATATTCTTGCTCATCGGTACACCTTCGTCGTTGCCCAGCCAAACCCCGGCAACGAGCTGACGCGTGTAGCCCACGAACCAGGCATCCTTGAACTCTTGCGACGTGCCTGTTTTTCCACCCATAGCCCGTCCATTGAGCATGGCGGCCTTGCCGGTACCATTGCGCACGGCATCGACGAGCATGCGATTCATCGCGCCCGCATGCTCCGCAGAAATCAGCCTGCCCAAACCCGATCCCCGCCGCTCGTACAGCACGTCGCCGTCGATCGTCCGCACGCGTTTGATACCATGAGCCATTGCGCCTCTCCCTCCCGTCGCAAAAGGCACATAGGCCCCAACGAGCTCAGACAACGTCACTTCTGATGTGCCTAGCGCCAACGAAGGAACTGCCGCAAGGTCGGACGTAATGCCCATGCGCCGCGCGCTTGCTACAACCGACTCCGGGCCCAATTCCAGACACAACTGAACGGCAATCGTATTCACCGACCTTGAAAGCGCCTGGGTCAAAGACATCTCGCCCTCATGGCTTTGGGAGAAATTCTCTGGCGTCCACTCCCGATAGGTCACCGGCGCATCGACAACGCGCGACGACGGCGACAATCCCGCTTCCAGCGCCGCCAGGTACAAAAACGGCTTGAAGGCAGAGCCTGGTTGCCGCCTGGCCTGTGTGGCACGATTAAACACCGAGGCCGCATAAGACCGCCCCCCCACCATAGCGCGAACCGCCCCATCGGTGCTCATCGCCAGCAAGGCCCCTTGGATGTGGGCCGGACCCTTGGCGTCTATGATCTTGACCACCGCATCTTCTGCCGCGCGCTGCATGGTGACGTCGAGCGTTGTCTCGACAATGAGATCCGATTTTCCATGACCCACAAGTTCAGGCAGTTGCTCCATCACCCAGTCGGTAAAATACTGATTGCCCTGAACGGCCGGGCCCGTCGCGAACTTCGGTTGCGTACGCAACGCCTGGTCACGCGCGGGCGAAGTGATAAAACCTGTTTCAACCATCGCCTGAAGCACAATCGCCGCCCGGCTCTGGGCAATCTCGTGTCCGTTCATCGGTGAATAGCGTGAGGGCGCTTTGAGGAGCCCTGCAAGAATGGCTGACTCGACCAGACTTAATCGCGACGCAGGCTTGTTGAAATAACGCCGGGACGCCGCATCCACGCCATAAGCACCTGCCCCGAAATACACGCGGTTCAGATACAGCGCCAGAATATCGTCTTTCGAAAACGACGCCTCCAAATAGAACGCCAGAAGCGCTTCTTGCATTTTGCGGGTAAATGTCCGCTCGGGCTTTAGAAAAAGATTCTTGGCGAGCTGCTGTGAAATCGTAGAGCCGCCTTGAACAATGCGGCCCGCTTGCACATTCACCCACGCAGCGCGTGCCAAGCCCCACGCGTCCATTCCATAATGAGAATAGAACCGCCGGTCTTCACTGGCGATCACGGCTTGAGCAACATGCGGGGGCAAGTCCTTGAGCGTCACCAACACCCCGCCATCTATGCCCCGCCGGGCAATGACACGCCCGCCCGCATCCACCAGCGTTACAGATTGTGTGCGCTCCTGCCGGGCAAGCCCCTCGGTTGAAGGCAAATCTGACGCAAAATAGGCAAGCATTCCGGCAATGCCGATGACGCCCCAGATCGTGAAGATCGTGAACCCATAAAGAATTCGCCACCACACACTGCCCGCTGATGCATTGGCAGCGTCGTCCTGGCGCGCCTTCCGGGTGGAAGTGCGTGACCCGGCTCGCCCCTTTCCGTTGCCACCGTTACTCATGCGCTCAAGGAAATCCTTCTAATCTGGCCGTTAGTTCTAGAGAATCGGCCTTAACAGCCGCTGAATCGAAGAAGTGTTAAAAAGTCGTGATTCAACTGGTTCAAGACAGAGGAAATGGCTGCTATTATGGCGGCACGTGTCTTCTTTGGAGGGGTGAAATAAAACCATGTTGGTAGAGCGTACACATGCCGCAACGCCAATTCGTTGGCGAGTTGTCGTCCTTGCGGCTTTCTTTTTTCTGGCCACAGCGCCGTCGCAAGCCGGGTTTCCAGACCTGTTCGCTGACGACCCGCTCGCCACTGCCGTCCGCAAAGGATCGCTTGCCGATACCACGGCGGCCTTGCTCGCAGGCTCCTCTGCCAATGCTCAAGCTGCCGACGGCACGCCAGTGATTGTACTGGCCGTAGCCGTCTCGAGTTTGGACATTGTGAAAATTCTTATCGAAAACGACGCAAGGCCCGACAAGAAAAGCAAAGACCAAACGACAGCATTAACTTTGGCTGCCGCCAACGGTGAAGTCGAAATTGCACACTATTTGCTTGAGCACAAAGCCGACGTGAATGAGCCAGGCTCCCTTCGTGAAACCGCACTCATCAAGGCGACCCGCGCGCACCACAACGCCGTTGTCAAATTGCTTGTTGAACGTGGCGCTGATCTGGATGAAACAGATACGTCCGGCGCAACGTCGCTTGAGATCGCCCAGCGAAGCGGTTGGGGTGACACCGTAGTGCTTTTGATGAAGAAGAAGGCAGGCTCCAAATAGTCTCTGATCTCATTTCAAACAGCAATCCGGACATCGCAGCAGGCCGCAAGGACTCCACGGCCCTCCCAGCGGACTTCTTTGCAGCAATCGGCGAAAGCGTCGGTACGGGCGTGCGCCTTCGCACACTTTTGTCAGTGCGGTCTTTGGGAATTATCGGTCAAATCGTTGCGATCGTGATCGTGTTCTTCGGCTTGAAATACCAAATGCCGATCGGTCAATGTCTGGCTGTTATTGCTGTCGCTGTTGCCTTCAATGCAACGCTTTTCGCCACCTATCCCAATATTCACATGCTCAACGAACGCGAGGCTGCAACACATCTTGCCTTCGACATTTGTCAACTGACCTCGATGTTGGCTCTGACCGGCGGGATACAAAACCCCTTCGCTCTGCTCTATTTGGCACCCGTTGTCATATCTGCAAGCAACCTAAGCCTGGGCGCAACACTCGCCCTTGCGATGCTGGCCTTCGGCAGCATCTCAGTCATTTCCTTTTTGCACTGGCCCCTTCCCTGGGACCCTCAGGACCCGCTTTTACTGCCGCCACTCTATGTTGCAGGCAACTGGATTTCCCTCACACTCGGCATCGGCTTTTGTCTGATTTACGCATGGCGAACCGCTGACGAAGCCCGCCGCATGCATGCAGCCCTGGCGGCTACTCAATCCGCACTCGCCCGGGAACAACGCCTGTCCGACCTGGGTGCCCTTGCTGCGGCCGCCGCGCACGAACTCGGCACGCCCCTGGGAACGATCGCCATTGTCTCTCGTGAGCTCGAACGCGACATGGGCGCTTCCAGCAAATGGATCGAGGACGTGCGCCTGTTGCGCAGCCAGGCCGAGAGGTGCCGGCAAATCCTTTCGCAACTCTCCCACCAAGACACCGCTGAAGATACGATTGCAAAGCGCCTGCCTTTGGCGGCCCTTATCGACGAAATTTCCGAACCCCATCGCGGCTTTGGCATCGACATCAATTTAAACATCCGCACGCCGGGACAATTAACCGTCGTGAGGACCCCGGAAGTAGTGCATGGCCTGGGAAATCTGATCGAAAACGCCGTCGATTTCGCTCAGACCAAAGTCGATATCGATGCTCAATGGGACGACGAGACAATTGTTCTGACCATTATCGACGATGGCTCCGGCTTTGATCAGGAAATATTGGTTCGGCTGGGCGAGCCTTACGTGACTTCGCGCGCCGGAATCGATGCGCCACGCCCGGCCAACGCCAACTCCACCACTCACGCCGAAGGGCATGCCGGCATGGGATTGGGCTTTTTCATAGCCAAAACCCTGCTTGAGCGCATCGGCAGCCAAATGACCTTTGGTAACCAGCCGGGTTCAGGTGCACGCATCCGGTTAAACATCCCGCGCAAGAGTCTGGAAAACCCCTCAAACCCGCGTGTATGAGGAATGCTAGCATGCGGCGTCAATCCTCTCTATATAAGCAGCAAAACCGCATTTTGACCCATTTGAGGTAACCACCCGTGGCCCTGTCTGCCGAAGGATTGCCCGACAAAACTCTTTTGATCGTTGATGACGATGGACCATTCCGGCTGCGCCTGGCGCGCGCAATGGAAGCGCGAGGGTTCTTGGTCACTGCCGCTGAAACGGCCGACGAAGCCATCGCCTTGTCGCGGCGCACGCCCCCCGCTTTTGCCGTTGTCGACCTAAGACTGGGACAATCCGGCAATGGCCTCGACGTCGTCGACGTCATTCATCAAACCAGACCTGACGCCCGTGTGGTTATCCTCACAGGCTATGGAAATATCGCGACTGCCGTTGCCGCCGTAAAGCACGGCGCAGTCGATTATCTATCGAAACCTGCTGATGCCGACGACGTGGCCGCCGCATTGCTTGCCCACCCCAGGTCCAAGCCGGCGCCGCCCGACAATCCGATGTCTGCAGACCGCGTCCGCTGGGAACACATACAACGCGTCTACGAGCTCTGCGGACAAAACGTATCCGAGACGGCCCGGCGCCTGAACATGCATCGCCGCACGCTTCAACGCATCCTGGCCAAACGCTCTCCAAAATAGCAAAGGGCTCAAACCCGGTTGGGATCGATCATCCGCGCGTAACGCTCGGCCGCTGTTCGCGCGAAGCGGATCAGCATGGCCTTGCGGCGCGCGGGTGACAGTGGCACGCCAGTTGCTTCGCGAATGCCCGTTGCTTCGCGAATAATCGCCGCACCGAATTTATCGGCAACAATCAGTCCATGCCCTTCCGGCAAAACCAGCAGCGGAAAGCCATCGGGAACCGCAAAAAAATACCTGTCGCAATAGTCCAGATATTCAACCCATTTGCCGTCGCCGCGAAAGTCTTCAAGGCTGACTTTGATTTCAACCGCAACGATTTCACCGCTGGCTGAGATCGCGGCGACGTCAAGGCGCCGGCCGTTAGGCAACGTGAACTCCAGCAAAGGCGACCACCCGGCATCCATCAGCATCCGGCTGACACCACGCGCCACTTCGCTTGTGAGTCCGAAGGCACGCGAATTCTCGCTCATGGCACTCACCCGCCTGACACCAGACCGGCCACCCCCAGACCGGCCAACCAACGAAAACGGGGTAGCCCATAAGCCACCCCGCCGCGTCCCGTCAAACTTCCAGATCCTATTCGGCCGCGAGTAGCGACCTACCCCTCGCCTGACCACCAAAATTCACCGTCTGCAGATACCGGATGCCTTCTTCCGCAATGTCGTCGCCAATCATGCGGTCGCCCTCGGCCTTCAACTCGTCCATGTTGACGTACATGCCATAGAATGAGCGCGTACGGTCTGTGATGATGCCCGCTTTGAGCAATGTTTTGATCAACACGCGGAAGATGTCCGTGCCCTGGTTCATCCGCTTACGCCGTTCTTCGTCAGTGATAGCTTCCATCAGTGATGTCTGCGCTTCCTGCCAATCAATACCGATCAGCGCATACACCGATTTCATCTGTTCCGGATTTATCAGATTGAACAACAAAGTCTGGAAGCAGCTGACGGCCCAGTCTTCAACGACGTTTTGCTCGTCAATGCTCAACTTCGGAATGGTGCGGTCCGCCCAAATCTTGCCGAACTTGTGATGAAACGCTTCATCCGTCATGACCAACTGGCACAATCTAACGAGCAAGGGATCGCGCGATTTCGTGTAAAGCGTCGCAAATGCGCCCATCGCCAACCCTTCAACCAGCATTTGCATGCCGACGATTTTTTTGAAAACTTCTGGAGCCAGCACCAATTCCGTCAGCAAGTTGCCAAGCGTAGGGCCAACCGGCAACGGCTTGCCCCAACGGGCCTGGACATAGCGTGAAAATCCGGTGACATGACGCGCCTCTTCGCGCGCTTGATTGGCCGCGTATTCTTGCGCTCCGGGATCGCGCAGGATGTGGCAGAGTGACGCCGACAACGACAGCGCGCCTTGTTCCCCATGCAGAATGGAAGACAGAATCCACCGCGCAGATTCATTGGCAAACCGGATACGGTCTTTGCCGCTGATGCCTTCGCCAAGTTTCGTTTGAAAAATCGGGAAGAACTCATCCGGAAGAATGGCCTCGTTTTCAAGGTCGAACGGTTCGGAAAAATCGATGTATTTCTTGTCAAGTGGATCCCAGAAATGGTCGTGCGTCGCTGAAATGATCTTGTCGAACGCCGTCGAACGCGCGTTGTAACGATCCACGTCCATCATGGCCGGGAAGTCATTGGGATTCAGCGCGTCGTATGCGTTGTCCTTGGTAATTTGCTTCACAGTCATTTTGAGACTCCGCTTTGGATCAATTCACCCAGCAAACTAATGAATAATGACGCAAGCGTCAACTTTAAACTGACACCAGTGTCAGGAATGGAGGGTATCGAAGGGGAGTTAGAACGGCCTTAAACCAAACCATGCTATTTTAAATACAACCTTGGATAGAAAAAATTCAAGAAACTGAGGCGCAAGCCCCACACCTCACTCGGGTAATCATCCAGTGCCGCAACCAACCAGTTCGCGCCTTGCAATGATTGTGTTACAGCAGTTCAAATGGGAACGTGGCGTTCGCAAATTGTTGAACCGCTGCGATAAAGTCGGCCTGCGCGCACGGGGAGTGCCTGCAGTTCTTGGTGGGGTTTGGGGGAGGTAGCGCGAATGCAGGAAAAATTTGCGTCAGTCAGCAACCTCGGAACACTTGCACCAGTCGAATGCAAACATTCGCCGGGTACAGTGCCCTCTTTTAGTCTTTTCGTAAATCACTGTCGGTCAGCGCTGACCACGCGTGGGGAGTAAGCGAGTTCTATGATCCGGTTTCTTGAAACGATTTTCTTCCGTGGCCGAGTGCCCGTGCTGGCGCTTGTCGTGCTCGTCACCATCATCCTCGGATATGAAGCAAGCAAACTTCGAATGGATGCAGGCTTCTACAAGAGCTTGCCCACCGATCACCCTTACATCGACACGTTCCTTGAATATCAGGACCGTTTGTTCGGTGCCAACCGCGTCATTATCGTCATCCGCAATACCAAAGGCGATATTTGGAACAAGGCGTTCCTCAATACGCTCAATGACGTAACGCAGGCGATTTTCTATCTTCCTGGCGTTGATCGCCGGACAGTCACCAGCCTGTGGACGCCTAACACGCGAATTCTGGAAATCACTGAAGACGGCATTTCGGCACGAGACGTGATCCCTGGTAAAATCACGCCGGAGGAAATGGAAGGCCTGGCGATCAAGCAACTGAAGAACGATGTTCTGAAAGGGAATTTGGTCGGACGTTTGGTTTCCAATGACTTTACCGCCTCGATGGTCGTAACCGAACTCCTCGAATACGATCCGGCCACGCAGACCAAGCTCGACTACATTGCCCTCGGAGAACAGCTCGAGAAAGAAATCCGCGGCAAGTTCGAGAAAGACGGCCTTGAAGTTCACATCATAGGCTTTGCAAAAAACATTTCTGACATTGCCAAGGGTGGAAGCGAATCCGCGCCCATATTCTTCGGCGGCGCGTTCCTGCTCACAGTGCTGGCAGTCTATTTTTATTGCCGCAACTGGAAGCTCACGTGGTTAACCGTTGGCTGCTCGCTGACTACTGTCGTGTGGCAGTTCGGCATGATCACACTGCTCGGCTTCGGCCTCGATCCTTTGGCCATTCTGGTCCCGTTTTTGGTGTTTGCCATCGGCACCAGTCACGGTGTCCAGCAGCTGAATATGATGACGGCCGAAATCACCCACGGCAGCTCGCCCGAAGCCGCCGCGCGTTCGAGTTTCCGCGGTCTTCTCATTCCAGGCTCCCTGTCTCTCATCACAGCCGTTGTTGGCTTCGCGGCTTTGCTTGTTGTTCCGATTCCTCAAATTCAGGAACTGGCGATCACCGCATCGATCGGAACAGGCCTGAAGCTCATCAGCAACCTGATCATGCTGCCGGTCATCGCCTCGTATTTCACCTACGATGAAGGTTACCGCCAGCGCATCACCAATGCTCGTGACAGCCGCTTGAAGGTCATCCGGGTACTCGGAGTGTTCGGCAAACCTGTCGTCGCTTTTCCGGTCACTATTATCTTTTTAAGCCTGTTTGCCGCGTCCGTTTATCTCAGCGCGGAC